>Ga0102924_1003277_pt1 | contig 17064 bp, 12 predicted proteins | sample PaiPotPPM11metaG_FD_80116 | JGI IMG/M metagenome (GOLD analysis project Ga0102924, IMG submission 80116) | Iron sulfur acid spring bacterial and archeal communities from Banff, Canada, to study Microbial Dark Matter (Phase II) - Paint Pots PPM... ...
GTGAAAGGGTGGTTTCTCTATAATCTGGCCTGCTTTTACGCCCAGCAGAACCAGTTGGAGAAAGCTGCCACTCGCTTACAGGAAGCGTTGACACTCGCTCCTGATCTCAAAGAGCAGTCACAGAGCGATCCTGATCTGGTGGCGTTACGCGATCAATCGGCTTGAACAAACCTGTCAATCCCTAGATTCTGTGGGCCGTTTCTGTCTCCCTCTTTGGGCCAATGTGATGCGCTCCGTACCCGCAGAATTGGACAGAAATCTCCCGCAGAATCGCGCGGATTTACACCCTTTTTATCAAGGAGATACGACACATGGCTGAAGACAACTTCACGCTCACGACGTTCTACACCTCCTGGAAAGCGTACCAGGGTCACATCAAAGGGGCGCTCGCGCCGCTCAAAGCCTCGCAGCTTGAGCTGCGTGCAGCACCTCACCTGCGCTCCATCGGCGAGAATGCCCTGCACATCATTGCCTGCCGTGCCTACTGGTTCACCGATTTCCTGGGCGAGGACGGCGGCGAGGAGATGAAGGTGTATGCAGGTTGGAATGAGGTTGCGCTGGCGCTGGGTGCGCCCATCCCAACTGTCGTCGAGATGGTGCAGGCCCTCAACCGCACCTGGCAGTGCATGACCGATTGCCTAGCCCGCTGGAGTCCCGACGAGATGCGACACACCTTCCCCGACGACTGGGACGGCAAACACGTCGACCTATCGCGCGCCTGGGTTGTCTGGCATGTGATGGAGCATGACCTGCACCACGGCGGCGAGCTCTCGCTCACCCTCGGCATGCACGGGCTCCCGGCAGATTTCCCTGGTTAGAGCCTGGTAAGAAAAGGCGAGAGATTTACCTGAAAAAACTGTTCCACAGTTTTTTCAGGTAAATCTCTCGCCTTTTCGTGTGTGGAAAAAATTAGTCGGTTGCGCTGCTGTTTTGGACGCCAGCACCGACGCCACGGCGCAGCATGGGCACCTTGTTCAGCTCTTCCCAGGGCAGATCAACATCGGTGCGCCCGAAGTGGCCGAAGGCGGCGGTGGGCTGGTAGATCGGACGGCGCAGGTTGAGCGCCTGGATGATGCCAGCCGGACGCAGGTCAAAGTGCTCGTTGATCAGGCGAATGATCTCTTCGTCGGAAACCTGGCCGGTGCCGAAGGTATCAACGTAGAGGGAGAGCGGGCGTGCCACGCCGATCGCGTAGGAAACCTGGATTTCAATGCGCTCAGCCAGGCCAGCGGCAACCACGTTTTTCGCGATATGGCGCACAGCGTACGCAGCAGAGCGGTCCACCTTGGTCGCATCTTTGCCGCTGAACGCGCCGCCGCCGTGGCGAGCGATACCGCCGTAGGTATCGACGATAATCTTGCGCCCGGTCAGGCCAGCGTCGCCCATGGGGCCGCCAGTCACGAAACGCCCGGTTGGATTGACCAGGAATTTGGTGCTTTTATCGAGCAGGTGCGCGGGGATGACCGGCTTGATAATATGCTCAATCACATCGTTGCGGATCTGTTCCTGGTCCACGTAATCGGCGTGCTGGGTTGAGACCACCACGGTATCGATGCGTACGGGCTTGCCATACTCGTACTGGACGGTCACCTGGCTCTTGCCATCTGGGCGCAGATAGGCCATCGGGCCACTGCCCGCCCAGGATTTGCGGCGCACCTGTGAGAGCTGGCGGGTCAGCTTGTGGGCCAGGCTGATCGTCATGGGCATATACTCAGGGGTTTCGTTGCAGGCAAAGCCGATCATCATACCCTGGTCGCCGGCACCAACGCGTTCCAGTTCATCGTCGGTCAGTTGAATGACGCTGCCATCCCTGGTTTCCAACGAATGACTGACGCCCTGATCGATATCGGGCGACTGCTGGCCGATCGAGGTCACGACTCCGCAGGTGCGATAATCGAAGCCATACTCGGCGCTGATATAGCCAACCTGCTCAATCGTCTTGCGCACAACTGCGGGCATATCGATCCAGGCCGAGGTTGTGATCTCGCCAGCCACGAGCACCAGGCCGGTTGTGGTAGCTGTTTCGCAAGCCACACGCGCCATCGGGTCTTGCCCCAGAATCGCATCGAGGACAGCATCCGAGATCTGATCGCACAGCTTATCGGGGTGCCCTTCGGTCACCGACTCACTGGTAAAAAATGTTTGCGGATTCTTCATGAAATTGCTCATAATTGTATGTTTGCTCCTTCTACAAAAGCACAGCCAGCAGAGTCAACGTCTGCCAGTGACAACATGACAGAGGGGAGCGCAAGAGGCAAAAAAAGCCCCTGACGACTCAGGGGTTAGAGCATAGATGCTTATTCCCCTCATCTTGCGGATAGTATCCGCCGGAATTGGCACCATTCCCGCGTCGAATGCGGGAGGGTTGCCGGGCTTCATAGGGCCGTGTCCCTCCACCTCTCTGGATGAGCTGATAGTGCTATAGCGAGAGTTTTCTCTGATCTCAAGTATAGCGGTTTGAGAGAATCAATGTCAAGTTTAGTCGATACATAGGGACCGCGCCGGGCGCGAGGGCCGGCGCTACATTCACAGAAGAAAAGATTTCCTTGTGAGTGTAGCGGCGCCCCTTGCGCGCGCCGTCCGCCTGTTTTACGTGCCGGACTCCCAGGAGCTGAGATATTTCTCCTGCTCCGGGGTCAGGGTATCGATGCTCACACCCATTGCCTGGAGCTTGAGACGCGCAATGTTTTTGTCGATATGCGCGGGGAGCGTGTAGACGTGTGGCTCCATCTCTTTGGCGTGTACCTGCATGTACTCGGCAGCAAGCGCCTGATTGGCAAAGCTCATATCCATCACGCTGGCGGGATGGCCTTCAGCGGCTGAGAGATTGACCAGGCGGCCCTCGGCGAGCAAGTGGACGTGGCGGCCATCAGCATAGGTGTACTCGTCCACAAAGTCGCGCACGTGGCGTTTATTGACCGAGAGCGACTCCAGCGCCTGGATGTTGATCTCGTCGTTGAAGTGGCCCGAATTGGCGATTAGCGCGCCATCCTTCATGCGCTCAAGGTGCGCGCGGTCGATGACGTTGATATCACCGGTCACGGTCAGGAAGATATCGCCGAGCGCTGCGGCTTCGACGCCGGGCATTACGCGATAGCCGTCCATCACGGCCTCCAGGGCGCGCGTGGGATCGACCTCGGTCACGATGACGTTGGCACCCATACCGTGGCCTCGCGAGGCCACGCCGCGGCCACACCAGCCATAGCCAAAGACCACCAGGGTGCGACCCGCCAGCAGGACGTTCGTTGAGCGAATAATCGCGTCGAGCGAACTCTGGCCGGTGCCGTAGCGGTTATCGAACATATGCTTGGTGTCCGAATCGTTGACTGCCAGCACGGGGAAACGCAGTACGCCAGCTTTTTCCATGCTGTGCAGACGGATCACACCGGTCGTCGTCTCTTCCAGACCCGCTACGATGTTGGGAATCAGGTCAGTGCGCGATGTGTGCAGGGTCGAAACGAGGTCGCAGCCATCGTCCATGGTCATGTTCGGTTTGTGGTCGAGCGCGGCATTGATATGGCGATAGTAGGTTGCCTCATCCTCGCCCTTGATGGCGAAAGTGGGAATGCCATACTCGCTGACCAGAGCCGCGGCCACATCATCCTGCGTCGAGAGCGGATTCGAGGCGCAGAGCACCAGATCAGCCCCGCCAGCTTTGAGCGTAATGGCGAGATTCGCCGTTTCAGTGGTGATATGTAAACAGCCCGACATGCGCACGCCCTTGAGAGGCTGGTCTTTTTCAAAGCGCTCGCGAATGAGGCGCAGAACCGGCATATCTTTCGCGGCCCATTCGATGCGGTCCTTGCCGCGAGGCGCGAGTGAGATGTCTTTGACATCTCCCCTGGCCGAAATAGTCATGTTGTTTTTTCCTTCCTGTTGAATAGCACTTACCACTAGTATATTCAGAGCAAATTGTGGTGTAATTTGTTTCACATTGATGATCGTGTATGCCAGCCATCGTCGAAATGCGAGTATTCGACCAGGCGCTGGTAGCGCTCGGCAATCTCGTCAACGGTCAGGGTGCGCAGGCGAGCGATGCTGAAATCCTCGCAGGCAAACGAGCCGATCAGGTTGCCGTGGACTACGGCACGCTTCAAGTCGTCGGCGGCATAGTGTCCATCGGCCTGGGGCGCGACCGTCGAGAGGTAACCAAGGAACCCGCCAGCAAAGGCGTCGCCCGCGCCGGTGGGATCGCTCACCTCTTCCAATGGGTAAGACGGAGCGCTGAAGTACGTGCCATCTGTACCAAAGAGGAGCGCGCCATAGCTACCCTGCTTCACGATCACATATTTCAGGCCGAGTGCAAAGAGTTCGCGTACGCCCGCGAAAATACTGGCGCATCCGGTGTACTGGCGTACTTCTTCCTCGCTCATCAGCAGCACATCCACGCGCCTCATCACCTCAGTCAGCTTTTCGCGCGCGGTCACAATCCAGAGCTCCATGGTATCCAAAACCGTCAGGCGGGCGCGCGGCGCGGCCTGCAGAACCTCCAATTGGAGTTCCGGCTGGATATTGGCCAGGAAGAGTAGCTCGCTCGTGAGGTAATCAGCGGGCAACACGGGATGGAAATCAGCATACACGCCAAGCTGCGTATCCAGGGTATCGCGCGAGTTCATATCCAGATGATAGCGACCAGTCCAGCGGAAGGTGCGACCCTCCTGGATTTGCAAACCGTCAAGGTTAATCGGACGACTGCGCAGGAACGCCAGATGCTCCTCTGGGAAATCAGAGCCGACAATCGCAACCAGATTGACCTGGCTATAGAGAGAGGCTGCGGTAGCGAAAAACGAGGCAGCTCCGCCGAGGACCTCCTCGACGCGGTTGAAAGGCGTTTCGACCGTATCGAGAGCTACCGAACCAACGACCAGAATGGACAAACCTCCACCCTCACTTTCAAAAAAACAAGTATTTGATACGTTTCTTTAGTGGGCCAATAAAGGCGGCCCATTAGAGAAACGCACCGCAGAGAATTAAATCGGGGTTGCATCGCTGAGATGCTCGATGACCCCATCAAGAAAAGCCAATGTATTGCCGAATTTCTCGCGCGCCATGTCGCGGGAGGGATCGGTGTTCAGTGATTGAAAAAGCTCGACAAATTTCTCTTCGATGTGGCGGAGAATCGCGCAGAGGACCTCGCCATTCACTGCCCGGTTGGGATAGCGCGCGCCAAACTCGATCAGCGAAGTAACCACGGCCAGGCCGCTCAGACGGCCAAGCTTATCGGCGTCATAAAGAATGCGAGCTTCCAGGGGGAGCGTCTCGCGTTCTTCAGGAGGGAGGGATATCGTATGAGCCTGGAGAATCTTCTCCACGTTGTTCACCAGCTCGTCTTTGACTTGAGCCTTGCGTAAGAACTCGCCCGCCATCTGAGCCGATTTCAGGTGATGGTCCTGGAAACCAAACTCAATAGTCGAGATATTATGCAGATAGGCAGCGAGTATCAGCGCATCGGTATCCAGTGTGCCCCCCGTCTTATCTGCGCTCTCCACTTCCAGGGCCAGCATCTTGCATGTCGCCACCACAGCGCTGATATAGCGAAACCCCTCCTGACCCATCACCGATTCGGTGTACTCCGCAACGGCCTGTACGACTTCCGACTCCATGAATATTATACCTCTGCAAAATGATGATAGCCCGCACAAAGCGCCGGCAAGGACTCAGTGTAAGGAGCGCGGGCAATACCCGCCTCGGTGATCAGAGCGGTCACATACTGCTGAGGGGTCACATCGAAGGCGGGATTTGCCACCGCAACCCCTGTAGGAGCAATCATATTGCCTCCAATAGTCGTCACCTCGGATGGATCGCGCTGCTCAATGGGAATTTGCTCGCCAGTGGGCAGGCTCAGATCGATGGTTGAGCGCGGCGCAACCACATAGAACGGGATGTTATGGGCGCGCGCCAGTACCGCCAGCCCATAAGTACCAATTTTATTCGCCACATCGCCATTGGCTGCTACTCGATCCGCACCGACAAAGACCGCGTGAATATCGCCGTGACGCATAAAATGCGCGGCCATATTATCGGTAATCAGCGTTAATGGAATGCCAGCCTGTTGCAGTTCCCAGGCGGTCAGGCGCGCGCCCTGCAACACGGGACGAGTTTCATCCACGAACACATGCAGGCGTTTGCCAGACTGGTGCGCCACATAGAGCGGAGCCAGTCCGCTGCCCAGGCCAGAGGTCGCCAGCGCGCCAGCGTTGCAATGGGTCAGCAGCGTCGCCTGAGCAGGGATCAGCTCCGCGCCGTAGCGGCCCATCGCGAGGCAGGCCGCGAAATCTTCATCGGCTATCGCCTGGGCCTCGCGTTGGACAAGTTCGACCAGATCGGCCAGTGAACGGTTCTTCGCACTTGCCTGTTCAGCGCAGAGAAGCATGCGTTGCACCGCCCAGGGCAGATTGACTGCCGTGGGACGGGCCTGGCGCAACAGCTCCGCCGTGGCCACGAGATGAGTATACGCCTCGGACGGCGTGAGATCAGAGCCGCGCGCGCGCCAGAGACGCACAAGGGCCAGGGCCATACCAAAGGCCGCAGTCACCCCGATCACCGGAGCTCCCCGTACCTTCAGGGAACGAATGGCCTCAGCCACCTCTGCTTCATGGCGTAGGTGGAGATAGAGCACCTGATGAGGAAGCGCCGACTGGTCCAGCAGACAAACAGCGCTGCCTGTAGCGTCGTCTTCCCAGGCTACAGTGCGCACACCAGTAGGAAGCTCTCCATCGGCCAGCATAGTCGAATTACCCCTCATCAATAGAAATAGAGACTTGAGTATGAGCAGGAAGAAAATAGACCCTCCCACAAGATCAATTCTATCATACGACAGGAGCAAGGTGGGGAGCGGATTTTCCCCAAATAGTACTAGCCTCAAGCTCAATCATTTCAGAGAACTGGCCAAATATGCTACCATGATGAACAATAAATCACGCGAATTAAACTTAAATCAGGATGTTACTGAAAGCGTTGATTGTCCGTTCCACTACACAGAAGGCAGAAAAGCCTTTCCGCACCCGCGCCAGCTAGTCGGCTGGTGGCCTACGTGAGCCGGAAAGGTGGGTTATTTATCGCCTGTATGGAACGGACAGGTTGATAGCTCTAGCCACCGGAAGGGACGTAACGTATGGCCAGGGTGGAAACCAGGGAAAATACCTGGTCCTTTGAGCAGATTTACGACGAATTTAAAACACCTATCTATAATTATGTCTACCATCTCGTTGGAGACCGCGAGCAAGCGGACGACTTGACACAGGATACCTTTTTGAAAGCGTTTCGCGCGCTACCCAAAATGGATGCAAATCTCAAGTTGTCAGCCTGGTTATATCGCATCGCGACCAATACGGCGTATGATGCATTACGTCGGCGCAAGCTCATCGCCTGGCTCCCATGGCAAGACCTTGATCACGAGCCGGCTGATGTCGATAGCGCGGACCCCCAGGAGATTTACGGTACGACCGAGTTAGTGCGTGCTGCTCTACGACGTATGCCTCAGCAGTACCGGGCGGCTTTACTTCTGTATACGCAAGAGGGTTTCTCATACAGTGAAATCGCGAAGGCGCTAAATATTGCTGAGAGCGGTGTCAAGATGTATCTTTCGCGCGCGCGCCAGTCGTTTCGCGAACATTACCGGGCCTTAGAGCAAGGAGTTACCAAATGAATTGCGAGCAGGTTGAGGAGAGGTTGAGCGCCTACCTTGACAACATGCTCGCCCCGGACGAACGTCGCACGACAACGATTCACTTGCAGGCTTGCCCCCACTGTATGATGTTGTTGGCCGAGTTGCGCCAGCACGATATTCTTCTGGCTCAGTTGCCACGTGTCCACCCCTCCGCCGCGCTGCACGAGCGCATTTTTTCTGCGCCGGAGATGCGCGAACTAGCCAGGTTATTCGTAGATCGGGTGCTGATCTCGGATGAGCAAACCCAGCCTCTGGAGTTTATGCGCCAGCAAGCAGCCCGCGAACGCATTGAGCGCTTGCAACTTATCAGTCTGCCCGGGGGCCGCGCTCCCCAGACTCCAGCAGAAGAAATTCCCTCAACGCGGCTCCAAACATCCTTTCGCTCATCCCCAATATCTGGAGCGCACCGCAAGAAGAGACTATTTACTCCCTGGAAAATAGCCGTGGCAGCACTGCTGATTGTGACGCTTGGTACTGCCGGTTTGTTCAGTTTGAGCTTACGCAAGCAAGCGACAAGTTCAAACATTGCTGGAGCGATCACGCCGCCAGCGGCTGGACCGGCAAGCGGGCAAACGCTCCCTCTGGCAGCGGGCACGCGCTTTGTCTTCTGGCGCGCTGGTGCGTTGTGGAGTACGCTGGTTGATGGGAATGGTCATCAGCCGGAGCGTCTGACGCCGTCTAATATTACAGTGGGTGCTGGTTGGGTGGTCAGCCCAACGCTGGCTGGCCACGTGGCGGGTGATATGTTGGCCTACATTGATGTGCAGCGTGCGGAGGTCCACACGGTTCGCAGCGATGGTCAGCGGGATACGTCCATTCCTCAGGCGTTGCTCCAAACGGGCACACAGGCCGCTTCCGTTTGGAAAACCACAACTGGTCAGACGATTCTGAGCAGCCTGGCCTGGTCAAACAATGGCAACATGCTCGCCTTTGTGGGAGATCCGTCGGGCAGCGGCCAGACAAACCTCTATCTTTACTCAACCACAACGAATAAAGTCCAGGAAGTTACGCCGGATCTTACAGGTAGCATCGCGCACCCGGTCTGGTCGCTAGATGATACGCGCCTGGCCTTTACCCTCACACATAATGGTGTCGTCAGCATCCTGGACTACAACATGCAGAACCAGGGCACACTGGATTTGAGCAATCTCGCGACCGCGCAGGGTGATAGTACAAATAGCGTGCTAACTCTGGGTTGGTCTCCCAGCGCCAGCGCGCCAGCGGTTACCTGGAGCCTGGGTACGAGCGGGCAGATCAGCAGCGTGTGGATTCACCGCGTAGGTGTGGACAGCACACTCTATCCACAACGCCTGGCCGGTGGAGAGTATCTGCAAGCGCTGTACAGCCCGCGCGCTGCTCATGACGCGGGAAGCTGGCTCCTGCTGACGGTGGTTGCGGGGCACGCGGTCGATATCTGGCGCGTCGACCTGACGCCAGGCGCGGGGCTTGTGCCCTTGAGCAGTGGGAAACAGATCAGCTTTGCCAGGTGGTCCCCGGATGGCTCTAGCGTCTTCTACCTGGATCGAGCGAGCAATGGCGTGGGCAGCGGCCATCTGGTAAACGCGCTGACCGGGGCTGACGAACAGCTCTCCAACGCTATCGCGGTCGATCCCGCCCCTGATTGGTCGGCGGATAACCAGCAACTGGCTTACAGCAGTGGAACGCAGATTACCATCGCTAACGCGCTCAACGGTAGCCAGGTAATCCGGTTGAACCTGCATGGCCCAGCAACAGCCCTCGCGTGGTCGCCATCCACCGCGCACCAACTGATTGTCGCCTTTGGAGCTCCCACTCCAGGGCTTTACCTGGTTGATACTCTACACAACACCTCATCGCAATTGGATCATCTGGGAAGCAGCGATCAAGGTCAATGGACCGCGATCCCCTAGCAGTGTTTAAATCAGGCAAGGCCGATCTCCTCATACTTTTTCTGGATAAATAGATATTTATATATTTTCACACAATTTTCACAGGTCAAGGTAAGATCTTAGCGGCAAATTAATATCGAGTAGAGTATAGTGAGAGTGTTGATGTTCCTCGATTAATCGGTGGTTTTGGGTTTTATGTGTTATTAGAGGAGGATACACTATGCCACAGGCAATTTCCACGGAGCCGTTGGCTCAAATGCTGAAGTCTATCGCGCTTCAGAATCGCACAGGGATGTTACGGATTGAACAGCTTGGTGAGAGGAATGCGGAGCAAGGGGAAATCTACTTTGAGAACGGTCGTCCTCTGCGGGCACAGGCCGGGCAGGAACGAGGAAAAGCAGCGCTCCAGCGGATCAATGCATGGAAACAGGTCACTTGCTCGTTTCACGGTATGAACAGACCGTTTCCTCTAGATACGCGCTCGCTGGCAGTCGCTAACGAGCAGAAGGCACCAGAGAAACCTCTAGCGCGCTCGCTGGTAGCGGGCGCGCCAGAAACTGAAAAACTGAGTCGGATGCCAGAGCCAGTTGTGACTGAACACCTCAAGGGAGTCAACGGCCAGCCAGCGCTCTCGCAAAAGAGTGCGAAGCAAGCTCTGGCTGCACAACAGGCCGCGGGTATGACCGTAGAGCACATTCGCACTGTCAGTGCTTCAATGCAGGCTAATCAGCCGCTTATCCTGCATGGAGCCACGCTAGAGGAGTATACGCCTGAGCAGCCCGCCCGCCCATCGCGTGCGATTCAGCGTTGGACAACCCACATAGGCCCGCTCACACAAGCAGGAGAGATGCCGCGCAATCCGCCTGTTACGCCACGCCTGGATCCACTGCCCGGAGAAGATGTGCTTCCCGGACGCATGGCTATCTTCAAAGCCAGAGCGGCGGTTTCGCCCCAGGCCCTGAAAGACATGGAGCGCCGCGAACGCATTGTCTTCATCCTCCTGGATGGACGCAGAACTATTCAGGACATTGCCCGCCTGACGCATCAGCCAGAGTCTGATGTAGAGGAAATTCTGGTTCAATTAACACAAGATCGTTATACGCAATATATCCAGGGATAAGAGTTGTTCCCCACAGAAGAGTCAAGGTTGTGTTTGCTCAGACAAACACAACCTTGACTCTTCTGTGGGGAATGCGGAGAAAAAATCACCTTGAATTGCGGCGGAATCTATGGTATTCTTGCTGTGTAACCCAGCTATTATTATTTGAGAAAGGATGCACCACTATGGTCGTACATGGGTACAAGATATGGCGCGCGATCGCGCAAATTGGCATTCCTGCCAACCTATCTATAAGTGCGTCCTTGAACTGGTAAATTCCTTCTTACAGCAGGTCATACCACGGGGCGTGCTTCGCCCGTGGTTTTTTGTTGCCGCTTGCGCTTCATCTCTTCACCCAGACCACGGGCTATCTCGCGCCCTGTGGTCTTTTTTCTGTCGCAGAACACGCGGGCGCGCACCCAAAAATACACATCCATGACAGGAATCATTTGATTTGAAAGGAACTGACATGAGCACGAGGCTCAACGAGTCCAATATCACGTATCGCGGCCTGCTGGTCAGGTATCTCAAGCCGCAATGGAGACGCGCGCTGCTGATGACCGCGCTGTTGTTGGGCGGGATCGCGCTGCAACTGATCAACCCGCAACTGTTACGCACCTTTATTGACCTGGTGACGATTGGTCACGCGAGTACACAGCCACTACTTGGTCTGGGGGTGCTGTTTATTGCAATCGCTCTGCTCAACCAGGCGATTACCGTTTTCACGACCTACCTGGGTGAGAATGTTGCCTGGACCGCGACCAACCAGTTGCGCACCGATCTGGTCGCGCACTGCATGAGCCTGGAGATGGCCTTCCACAAGGCGCACACGTCCGGAGAGCTAATTGAGCGCATCGACGGAGATGTTAATACCCTCTCCCTCTTCTTCTCGCAGGCGGTGGTTTTGCTGTTGGGTAACGGCCTGCTGATCGTGGGTGTCATCGTCTCGTTGTTTTACGCGAACTGGCTCGTCGGACTGGCGATCGGTCTCTTCGCCCTCGTGGGACTGATCACCCTGAGCGCCATCCGCGCCCGCGCGGTACGCTATTCGGTGGCAAACCGCGAGAAGGACGCGGAATTTTACGGTTTTCTGGGCGAGCAACTGGCCGGGACTGAAGATATGCGTGCTAATGGGGCGACCGGATACGTGATGCGTCGCTTCTACGAGATTATTCGTAGCTGGCTGCCGCTGCGCAGGCGCTCATCTATGGGCTGGTACTCAATGTGGATCGCTACGCTGATTACCTTTGCTGTGGGCAACGCCATCGCGCTGGGCCTGGGCGGCTATCTCTGGAGCAGCGGGCATATCTCGCTGGGTACGGTCTACCTGATCTTCTACTTTACCAACCTGCTGAACGACCCGATTGAGCAGATCCGCCAGCAACTCCAGCAATTGCAGCAGGCGGGCGCGGGCGTGGCGCGTATTCGCCAACTGTTGCGTACCCAACCAGGGATCATCGATGGTTCTGGTCGCGTGCTACCGCCCGGCGCGTTGACCGTGGAGTTTCGCGCGGTGAGCTTTGCCTACAACGAGGACCAGCCAGTTCTACAAAATATCGATTTTTGCCTGGAGGCAGGTAAGGTGTTGGGCGTCCTGGGCCGCACCGGTAGCGGGAAAACGACGCTAGCTCGCCTGTTGCTTCGGCTCTACGACGCCAGCGAGGGTGAGATTTGTCTGGGCGGCGTGCCGGTGCGAGCGGCGACCTTGCACGAACTGCGCAGGCACATCGGTATGGTCACACAGGATGTCCAGCTCTTTCACGCCAGCGTGCGCGATAACCTGACCTTCTTCAATCGCGCAGTCAACGATGAGCGTATCTTGACCGTGATCGAGGAGTTGGGCCTGGGAAGCTGGTATCGCGCCCTGCCGGATGGGCTGGAGACGATGCTTGGCTCGGATGGCGAGGGCCTATCGGCGGGCGAAGCTCAGTTGCTGGCCTTTACCCGCGTCTTTCTCGCCGATCCAGGGTTGGTGATCCTGGACGAAGCTTCCTCGCGACTCGATCCGGCCACGGAAAATTTGATTGAGCGCGCGGTAAGCAAGTTGCTGACCGGACGTACTGGCATTATCATCGCTCACCGACTCTCTACCATCCAGCGAGCCGACAGCATTCTGGTGCTGGAAGATGGGCGCGTCCTGGAATATGACGCACGCAATAGTCTGGCAGACGATCGCGCTTCGCGCTTCTATCGTCTGCTGCAAACGGGTTTAGAAGAGGTTATGGCATGAAAGCCTACCAACATATCTGGCGCATGATCCGCTATCTACCGGTACTCTACACGGCCAGTGCCATAGTCTGGGCGCTGATCCATCTCGCACCGATCATCCCTGGCTTGATCGCGCAACAATTTTTCAATGCCTTACCGCAGGTGGGTGGGTTGAACGGTACGTTGTGGACGCTGATTGTCCTTCTGGTGGTCACGGCACTGGCGCGTTCTTTGATGATTGCAATAGGCGGTTGGGCAGATACCCTGCACCGTTTTTCAATGAGCGCGCTACTCCGACGCAACCTGCTGGCACGTATTCTGGAGAGACCAGGAGCCAGGGCGGTGCCGGGATCACCTGGCGAATCCATCAGCCGTTTCCGGGATGACGCCGAGCAGGCCGAAGACGTGATTAGCTGGACGCTGGACGACATCGGGCGAATACTGTTTGCGTTGACCGCGCTCATCATCCTTCTGCGCGTCAATATCCAGATTACTCTGCTCGTCTTCTTGCCTTTGGCTGGCGTTGTTGTCCTGGTCCAGACGCTGGGCAAGCGACTGGAGGCGTATCGCCGCGCCAGCCGACAGGCCACCGGACAGGTCACCAGCGCCATCGGGGAAATCTTCAGTACGGTGCAGGGCATCCAGGTCGCGGCGGCTGAGCCACAAGTACTGGCTCACTTTCAGAAGCTCAACGAGCGGCGACGGGCAGCTATGCTCAGAGATCGCGTCCTGGAGCAGCTTCTCAACTCGACCATTGGCAACACCGTGGGGATCGGCACAGGGCTGATCCTGGTGCTGGCAGCGGGAACTATGCGCGGTTCGCAGCTAGGGCTGGGTGACCTGGCATTGTTTATCTATTACCTGGCCTTTGTGGCCGAGTTCACACAAATTTTCGGTATGGACCTGGCTCGCTACGCCCAGACAAAGGTCGCGTTCCAGCGTATGGAAACCCTCTTGCAGGGTGCGCCAGCGCCACGGCTCACCGCTGCGCATGCTCTCCATCTGAGCGGTCCTGTGCCAGAGGTACTCGTGCCGCAGAGAAGCGCGGCGGATCGCCTGGAGACGCTGGAGGTCGCGGGTTTGAGCTACCACTATCCGGAGAATGGGCGTGGCATTGCAGGGATCAATTTGCGTTTGGAGCGTGGCACACTGACCGTGATCACCGGGCGCATTGCGGCTGGCAAAACCACGCTACTCCAAACACTGCTGGGTCTGCTGCCCAGGGAGAGTGGCGAGATCCGCTGGAATGGGAGAATCATCGACGATCCGGCCAGCTTCTTCACGCCACCCCACAGCGCCTATACCGCGCAGATTCCCCGGCTCTTTAGTGCCACGCTCAAAGAGAACATCCTGCTTGGCCAGCCAGAGCATGATGAGCGGTTGAAAGCAGCCATCCATACTGCGGTGATGGAGCGCGATCTGGAGGAACTGGAGAGCGGGCTGGGCACGACCATCGGCACGCGCGGCGTCAAGCTCTCAGGCGGGCAGGCGCAGAGAAGCGCTGCGGCCAGGATGTTCATACGCGAGCCTGAGTTGCTGGTCTTTGACGACCTCTCCAGCGCACTGGATGTCGAAACAGAACGCGTGCTCTGGGAGAGGATCTTTCAGCAGGAGCAACGGACTTGCCTGGTCGTCTCGCATCGGCGTAGCGTCTTGCAGCGAGCCGATCAGATCATTGTACTGAAAGCAGGAGTAGTTGAAGCAATCGGCAAACTAGAGCAGCTTTTACAGGAATCGGAAGAAATGCAGCGCCTGTGGCAAACCTTCCAGCCTGGCGAAGAAGAGAGCAAGGAAGGTGAGTTTTAGCTGACGAGGAAAAATTGCCCGAAAAAGTGATAACTAAACACGTTTTCGTACGTTATAATACATAGGCCAACGAAGGAAGGCGGGGTGTGCGTAAGCAAGCAGATCCACCTCGACGAGCACGCTTGTAGCGTTCATCTATTCGTACGTGCAACCTTTTCCCCATAAGGTTCTGCGCGCGCCCCTTCTAGAGTCTCGCGTTGCTCTTCCCATTAGGGAGGCCCGCAGTAGCGGTCCGCAATAGCGTGGTAGGGAAGGACGAGCTGGCACCCCGTCCTTCCTTACTTTTGTTTTTGGACAGTCTTCTATCTTTGGAAAGAGCTTGTTCCGTTCCATAGTAGCTCAGAATAAGAGGCCCAAATGGGCTACAAAATTTCTAGAAGCTCACGCTTTCGGCCCAAACAGATTAAAATGAGTTAGATACCCATGACACAAGAAACCAGAATAGCTTTCCTTTCATCAAATATGGCAAATACATATAGATTTGTTTGGGATAGAGGGTAAGGGCGCGAAAAGGCCATGAACGGTTTGCTCCAGCAAAAAGAGAAGGTGGACGAGCGGCAGAAGGTAAATGAACTCGCCAGAAGAGGTCGGGTGCGCTTTACTATGCGCTCTCTGAGTGGGAAGCTGGTTATCAGCGCGGCGTTGACGTTGTTGCTGTGTATGCTGCTGTTTGGCGCGGTCTCCTGGTATCTGGTGAAAGCGTTCTATGAGCGCGCGGCGCGCAGCGACGCTAGCACCAATCTCACCAGCATCAGCCAGACGTACCTGGCGCAAAGCGAGAAGCATTTGCACAATCTGGCCATGGAGGCTACAAGCGCGCAGGTTGCTGAGGTATTTACAGAGCAGACGGGTGCGCAAAAAAAGCTTACTACTGCTTTCACACTCGATCTCGTGCACGCTCGCCTGGCTGATCTGACGCTGATGAATGGGAACCGACGAGTGTTGGCACAGGTGGGCGAGAGCTTGCCCGATGGGCTGGATACGTTGTTGAGTACGGGGTTACAGGGGCAGCAGGGTTCGACGCTGGTGGAGCAGGGAAACACCTGGGAACTCGCGCTGGAGGCTCCTGTGCGGGACTCAATTGGGCAGGTGACCGGTGTTCTGGTAGAAACTCAGCTGCTCGACAATTATTTTGCCAGCGACCTGACGCAGAGCAGCGAACTGCATGTGTTGCTCTGTCAGGGAGGACATATACTAGGGGCGAGCGAGCGAGCGATCGTCCAGAATCTTGGCGCGCAAAGTGCGCAGATCTGTTCTCCCGGTGCTGAGCAACACATGCAGTATCTCACACTGTGCGCCATAGTCACCAGCGCGAATCAGCTTCCGAGCACTCCCCAACTGGCTATCGTCGACGTTGAGCCACTGTATAACCTCAATGCATACAGCGAACGCGTGCTGGAGATTTTGCTGGGCATTGCTATTTTTGTAATCGCGCTGGGTGTGACCGTCTATACCATTGTCGCGCGCCTCTTCTTTATTCGCCCGCTCCGCCAATTGGAGGGTCACGTTCTGGAGCTGGTTCCCGACAGTGTCGATACAGGTGGGCCAGCTGATGAGCTGAGGAGATTAACCCGCTCACTCAACCTGCTTTCCGAGTCGCTGACCACTCGCGAAAACGAGAGTCATGGGATTACCAAACAGATGAGCGATCTGCTCACTATGGGCGATATCCTGCTCTCCACCCTGGATCTGGAGCACCTGCTCAGCGAAATCGTTTCGCGCCTGGGACCGATTATGTACGCCAGTGGCGTCGTCCTGCATCTGTATGGGCGAGAGATGGTGTCTCCCTGGGCAGTGGCGCAATGGGCTGAACAGGACGGTCTCTTTGTGGCGGCAGGAATGGATGCAATGGGAAATCACGAGGCGCGATCTCGCTCTGTCTATATTGATCCGCAGGGCGATGCGACGCTGGCTGTCACGACAAAAATGTCGGCTATCGCGCTGCCGCCTGTGCGGCGAGCGTTCAGCTCGACGGCCAGCGGTAAACGCAGAGCCTTGCGCGCGCCCAAGCTGACACCCGCGCCACCCGCGTATCTGCCGCAGCGCCCGCGCATTCCCCAACCAGCTTTGCGCGAACTGGATATGACGCTGGCCCGCATGGCCATGCAGAAGCATAAGATCGTTTACGCCGAAGATATTGCGTCCATTTACCAGGAGCGCGGCGAGAATTGGGCGCGCGCGGCCCTGGAAACGGGCTATCGTTCGGTCATTGCTGTGCCCATGCTGCTCCAGGAACAGGCAATTGGCGCGTTTATTCTCTATGACGACGAGGCCAGGTCAATTACTCAGAGCGATACCTTTCTGCTCACCACAGCGGCCATTCAGGTCTCTATGGCCATTCAGAATGCCCTGCTTTTCGCCGAGGTCAAAGACAAAAACGCGGCCCTGGAACGGGTCAACCACCTGAAATCACA
>Ga0102924_1003278_pt1 | contig 17062 bp, 17 predicted proteins | sample PaiPotPPM11metaG_FD_80116 | JGI IMG/M metagenome (GOLD analysis project Ga0102924, IMG submission 80116) | Iron sulfur acid spring bacterial and archeal communities from Banff, Canada, to study Microbial Dark Matter (Phase II) - Paint Pots PPM... ...
GCCGAGAACGCGGCGCGGGCGGACTGGGCGGGGGTGGGTGTGAGGCTGCCCTGGCGCCTCTTGAGCCCGACAACCTTGCGCTTGGCCGTCCGCCGGGCGCTATCGGAACCCGAACTCGCGCGGCGGGCGGCCGAGCTTCAGCGTTGGGCGGAGGAGAACGACGGGGCTACGCGCGCCGCCGACCTTGTCGAGCAGCTCGCTAGGACTCGCCCCCACGCTCCCGCACGTAGGCGATGAGCTGGGGCTGATCGCTCTCGACCCGGTCCATCCGCTCACCTGAGCAGCTGCACAGGTCGATCACCGCGTGACGGTCGTCGAGTTCGACCGCCCGCCAGGTCGCTCCACCCCGCTCCCAGTCCCTGAGATGCTCGACGGTGACCGTGTTCACTGGGCCGCGGCCGCCGCCGGATGCGCCCGCGCCCAGTCGACGATCTCCTGGGAGCCCTGGACGACGGTGCCGCCGTCGGTCACAAGCGCCGGCACCCAATTGTTGCCCGTCAGCTCCTCAACCTCGCGGCGGCCCTTGGTGTTGTTGAGCGCCTTAGGCAGCACGGCCCAGCCATATGCCTTCACCACATCCGGATCGTAGCCCGCGTCCTTCAGTGCGTGATACGCGCGACCACATGGGTGGCCGTGCGCGCGAGGGGCGGGCTTGAACGTGCCCCAGCAGACGTAGAGCTTCATCAGATCATCATCCTCTCCTGGATAGCTCCGGGGGTGGGATTCGAACCCACATGGGACGCCTTAACAGGGCGCTGCATTGCCTATCTGCCACCCCGGATTATGGTGTATCGATCCTCTAGCTTCCGGTGCCTACGCCGTCGGGCCGGGCCATAGCGCACGTCACTCTAGCGGCACCGTGGCCACTCCGGCTTCGACTTCTGCATGGCAGTTGGCGCACAGAAGGACACACTTCTTCGCCTCTTCGCGTACCCGTGCGAGCGAGCGCGCAGCCCCGCGTAGCGCAATATGGAACTGCTTCTTGGATGGATCGACATGGTGGAAGTGAAGTGCTCCGACCCAGCGGTCGTAGCCACACAGTCGACATTTTCCTCCAGCCTCCTCCACGACGATCGCCTTCACTTTGCGCCGGCGTTCCGCGACGCGCTCGGCTCGACACCGTTTGCAGCGATAGTAACCACGGCCCTCCAATATGAACTCGGTCTCGCCGTGGCGAGGACAGATCATCGTCACGATCAGCAAGCCAGCTTCCTTTGCAGGCCCGGCGATGCGAGCACGTCGGCTGCCGCGCGAGTTCCTCGTGACGAGCCCGTACTCCCGAAGCCAGTGGCGCACGGTGCCTTTACTGAGTCGGACCTCCTCGGCAATCTCGGCGATCGTCATGCCATGCCCACGAGCTCCTCCAACCGCTCCCTGGCGATCCCCCCCTTAGCGGCATACTTCTCTCGGTTCGGCGCCACCAAGCCATACTGCTTCAACCAGTAGGACACCGTCGTCGGATCCTTGCCGAAGCGCTTCGCGATCTCCTGAACGCTCGTGCCTCGGTTGAGCAGGAACTCCAGCGATTGTTTGTCCATGTTCGGTCCTCCCATTTGCGTAAAACCGAACACATGTTCCCATCCGTACCGGCGGAAACGCCCCACCGAGTCCCCGCCCTACACAACCTCCTCGAGCCGTCCCACCACCCGATGGATCGCCTCCAGCACCTCCTCGCGCTCGTGCGCGAGCGCGGACACATCGCTGCCGCCTTGAACCCGAGCGCGGCGGATCGCGCGGTCTAGGCGGTCGCGTTCGAGGACCAGCCGGGCATGCTCTAGCCGAGCCTCGCTGACGTCCGGCATTCGACCCGCGCGGGCGAGAAGATCGGCGATCACGCGGGCCAGGTCTTCGTCGTCTGTGGCGATCTCGGTGAGCGGCGCATCCGTGCGGGGCGCGATGTGCCTGGCCGCTCGCCGTAGCGTCCCGCTCGTCAGCAGCTCGTCGATATCCGCACGCTCGAGCACGATGCGACCGGCCTCCGGCAACGCGATGCACAGCGCAAGGAACGTGCGCTCGGCCCGCGGCCCGGAGTCGGGCGCACGCGGCGCCGTTCTCACGCGGGCTGACGGAGCCGTCGAGGGGCGCTCAAGCAGGGCCGACAACCGTCCAGCGGAGAGCTCCAGCCGACCCGCGACGCGGCGCACAAGATCCTCCCGCAGCACGCTTGGCGGCAGCTCGGCGAGTACCGGCCCCAGATCCGCCACCGCCCGGTCGCGGCCCTCGGCACTCGACACATCCGCGCGGGCAAGAATCCGCTCCACCTCGAAGACCGGGAACGGCACCGATGCATCGACCCGCGAGCGCATCGCGTCCGCTCCGTCGCGCTCGACCAGATCTGCGGGATCGCTCGCCTCCGGCAGTGCGACGACCCGCAGCTCGAGGCCCTTGCCGGCCGCGAGCCGCGAAGCCCGGATCATCGCCTCTTGGCCCGCACTATCGGCGTCCAGGCACAGCTCGAGTACACGTGCAGCGCGAGCCAGCTCGCGGACCTGCTCTTCGGTCAGCGACGTCCCCATGACACCGGCCGCGTTCTCGATCCCGGCCTGGTGCAACGCGAGCACGTCGGTATAGCCCTCGACGAGGATCATGCGCCCAGCACGGGCGGCCGGTCCGCGCGCGTGCTCGATCCCGTAGAGCACCTCGCGCTTGTGGTAGAGCTCGCCGTCGGGGCTGTTCAGGTACTTCGGCTGCTGGTTCTCGCGCATCGCGCGCGCCCCGAACCCGAGCACGCGCCCGCGCGCGTCCTTCGCGGGGAACATGATCCGGCCACGAAAACGGTCGTAGACGCGTCCTGGCCGGTCGCGGGAGCGCTGCGCGATGCCGGCGGCGAGCAGCTCGTCCTCGCTGAAGCCGGCCGAGCGCGAGACGCGCAGGATCCGGTCCCAGGCACTCGGCGAGTAGCCGACCTGGAACTCGCGCAGGACCTCCACGCCCAGCCCACGACCGGCAAGGTAGGCGCGCGCGTCGTCCGCCTCGTCGGCCTCCCACAGGTAGCGGGCGTAGTAGGTGGCAGCCCGTCCGAGCAGCGTGGCAAGCCGCTCGCGGCGCTCGCGGCGAGCCGCCGCCTGCGGATCCTCCGCCACGGTTTCGAGTTGCACACCGAAGCGATCCGCGAGCCCCTCGAGCGCGCGCGTGAAGTCGAGTCCCTCTGTCTCCATCACGAACTTGAAGGGGTCCCCAGACGCCTGACAGCCAAAGCAGTGGTACAGCCGCTCGTCCGGGCTGACGTGAAACGACGGCGTTCGCTCGTCGTGAAACGGGCACATCCCGAAGTAGCTGTTGACGCCGGCGCGGCGCAGCTCGGTTCGCTTGGAAACGAGCGCAACCATGTCGACGGCGTCGCGCACGCGGTCGCGGGAATCGTCGGTGTATCGGCTCATGACGCAAACGCGCTCGGGATGTTCAGCTCCTCGAACGCACGGATGCAGAACCGATCGGTCATGCCGGCCAGGTAGTCGGTCACGCGCCGCGCGAGCTCACCATCCGGGATCGAGTCCGGAATCTCGCCGGGCGCCGAGCAGTAGTGGTCAAACAGCGATCGGATGACCACCTCAATTCTCGCGTGCTCGGCCCGAGCCTGGGGCCCGAGGTAGACACGATCGAACATGAACTCGCGGAGCTCCGCCATCGCAGCACCGGCGCGCTCGCCCTGCACGACCTCTCCAGCCGCCTCGGAATGCTCGACGAGATCGTGCACGAGCGTGTCGATCCGACGCGGCCCCGAGTCCCCCAGCACAGCGATCGCATCGAGCGGGAGCTCGTCGACGCCGATCACGGCTGCCCGCAGCGCGTCGTCGATGTCGTGATTGATGTACGTGAACCGGTCGGCGAACCTGACGATATGTCCCTCCGGGGTCACCGGTGGATCTGCGTGCCAGGAGTGCGCTCGAATTCCGTCGCGTACGGGGCGGGTCAGGTTGAGCCCGCGCCCGTCGCGCTCGAGCACTTCGACAACGCGCAGAGACTGCTCGTTGTGGCGGAAGGAGGCGCCGAATCGCTCCGCCAGGCAACGGTCGAGCGCCTCCTCGCCGATGTGACCGAACGGAGGATGCCCGAGGTCGTGCCCGAGCCCGATCGCCTCAGTGAGATCCTCATTCAGGCGCAGCGCCCGCGCGATCGTTCTCGACACCTGCGTGACCTCGAGCGTGTGCGTTAGCCGCGTGCGGTAGTGGTCGCCCGTGGGGGCGACGAACACCTGCGTCTTGTGCTTCAGCCGGCGAAAGGCCTTCGAATGCACGATCCGGTCGCGGTCCCGCTGAAACGGCGTCCGCAGCCCGCAATCAGGTTCGGGATCGGCGCGGTCCGGCGGATAGGAGCGCATTGCCAGCGCTGAGAGCTCGCGTTCCTCGCGCGTCCGGATTCGCTTCGCGAACGCGTCGGCGACCACGCCTCCGGGATGCACATAGGGTGCTTGCAGCGTCGACTCGCTCACGGAGTCGATTCTGACAGCGACGTCGGACGGGGACCGCGCGACCCTAGTTGGCGAGCGCCCGAACGCGCAAGCTGGAACCGACCACCGGCCGTAGCCGGACCTGGGCGTGATGCCCGGCGGTGTCTGAGATCGCGCGCTCCACCTGCCTGAGCGCCCGCTCCGAGGCCGCCGGCGCGGCGGCGAGCGGCGCGCCGAGCGCCGCGACAAGGAAGTCGTATGACTCCTGGTCGAGCGCGAACGCGGACGAGGCGCACGAGCCGCATACGACTCCCCCGGCGGCGGCTGAGAAGCCCTCGAGCCCTTCACCGGCGCCACAGATCGCGCATGCGCTCAGCTGCGGAACGAACCCTGCGGCGAGCAGCAGCTTGAGGCGAAACGCGAGCGCGTTGGCCGGACTCGCGTGAGCGGGATCGCCGCTCAGGAGCGCGAGCTCGGTCACGAGCAGCTGAAACACCTCGGGGTGGGGCTCGGGGGTCTCGAACAGGCGAGCAACCGCATCGCACGCCCGCCCGGCCGCGTCGAGCGTCTCGGCGTGGTCGCGCAACGGCCCATGTGTGGCGATCGTGTCGGCGCTCGTGACCGTAAGCAGGTCGCTGCGCCCTTCGTGTAGGACAACCCGCAGGAGGAAGAACGGCTCGAGTCGCGCGCCGAAACGGCTGCGTGCGCGGCGCGCACCCTTGGCGATCGCGGCGAGCCTCCCCCGCAGCGGTGTGTACAGGTGCAGCACCCGGTCGGCCTCCCCGTAGCGGATCGATCGCAGCACGATCGCTTCGGTTTTCAGCGGCCCCGGCATCGGCAAATCCACCCCCTGGGAGTAACTATACTTTCTAAAGTTATGAAGCCGGTGACGATGTACACGACCGAGCATTGCTCCCTGTGCACGAGCGCCAAGACGCTGCTCGAGCGCCGGGGGATTCCGTTTACGGAAGTCAATCTGGCAAAGGACCCGGACGGTCGCACACAGCTGGCTCAGCGCACGGGGATGATCACGTTCCCCCAGATCCTGATCAACGAACAGCCGCTCGGCGGCTTCCGCGAACTGCTCGCGGCCGATAAGCAGGGCCTCTTAGCTGACCTTCTGGCGGCGTAGGCGCGGCCCGCCGGGCAGGCGGCAGGCCGCGCCTCGTGACGCTCAGTGGAGGAGCTGAAGCGAGTTCGCCGCGGTCCCGCTGCCGGCGTCGTCGACCAGGTAGATGCCGCCCTGGTGGGGTGCGATCGCGAGGCCGAACAGGTCACCGCCGCCGTTGATGATCAGCGTCTTGGTGACCGCCTGGTGGCCGCTCGGGGTGGTCTCGACCGCGTTGCCGTCGGAGCCGTTGGTAGTGATGATGTCCCCGCCGGGGGCGATTGCCAGGCCGAGCGGGTCGTTGAGAGAACCGCCTGACGACACGGTCTTACCACCGCCGCCGAGCACGCTGGTGCGTGTCATGGCGTTTGCAACCGCCGCTATGCGGCTGCCGTTGGAATCCGCGATGTAGAGCGTGCCGTTCGGACCAAGTCCCACCCCGGTCGGGCCGACGACCAACGCATTGGGATCGGTGTGCTCGCCGAAGCCAGTCGCGATCACACGGTTTGAGACCACGCTCACGTGGTGATTCTGGATCGACAGGACGATGCGGACGACGGTGCCCTTCTTGACGACCTTCCCGCCGGCCTTGACCGTTCCGTTTAGGACGTTGGTCACGAACAGGACCACGTTTGAACCGTGGTCAACGGCGGTCATGTCCCACGGTCCCTTGATGTCGCCGCCCTTGATTGTCATGGCGACGTGTCCGTTCCAGTCAAGGATGGTGAGCGCGCCCGCCTTCATGGCGGACGACATGCCGCCGGGGGCCGGCAAGCTTCCGACCACCACATAACCGCTGCGCAGCGCGACGAGTGCCGTCGTCAGACCGACTGCCTTGGTGGCGGTGGGCCGCGGGACGACCGCGAAAACGTGTGCGCCGCCGCTGGGCGAGATATCGACGATGCTCGATCCGGTCCCTTGGTGGTTGGACGCACCATCGAAATTGGAAACGAGCACATGGCCCTTGACCAGCTTGCCGACGCTGCGCGGCACAACCGCGACGCCGTAGGGGTTCTGATCGCCCGCCGCGGCCCCGCTCGCGGGCACGGCTGTGGCGAGCGTGCTGAGTGTTTGGAAATGGTCCAGGTATGTCCGCCCGGAGGAGGCTGTGGGTGCGGCTGCCGCGAGGCCGACCACGGCTACCGCAACAGCAAGGTTTCGCATATACACCCCGACTCCGCCTCGATCCCAATCCTTCCCGGGCTTACGCAAACGGCCCGTACGGCTCAGCCTCCAAGGCGTGGCCGCCGCTGGCAGCGCTCGCAGACGTACGTCCCGCGGCCGGCGGCCAGAATCTTTCGCACCGTGCCACCGCACCGCGGGCAGGGCGCGCCGGCGCGGCGGTGGACCAAGAAACGGTCCTGAAACGAGCCCCGCGCCCCGTCGATATGACGAAAGTCGTCGATCGAGGCGCCCCTCGCATCGATCCCCGCCTCGAGCGACTCCTCGATTCCCTGCCGCAGGCTTTCGACCTGCGCACGCGTAAGCCGGCCGGTCGGGCGCAGCGGGTGGATCCGCGCACGGAACAGCGCCTCGTCGGCGTAGATGTTGCCCACGCCCGCAACGCGACGCTGGTCGAGCAGGAATGCCTTGACCGGCGCGCGTCTGCGGCGCGTGAGAGCGAACAAGTGCTCAGTCGTGAACGCCGGCGTCAGCGGCTCGACGCCGAGCCGAGCCCCGAGATACGCGTCACGCGCGGCCGCGCCTTGCACGAGGTGTCCCGTGCCGAATCGGCGGGGGTCGACATAGACCAGCCGGCGGCCGCCATCGAGGCGGAAGCGCACACGCGTATGCACAGGCTCGCTGGAGGGGTCGACCAGCAGAGTGCCGGTCATCCGGAGGTGCATCAGCAGGTGGCGCTCGCCGGACAGACTCCAAACGAGGTACTTGCCCGAGCGCGACAACGCTTCGACGACGGCGCCCGCAAGCTGGCGTTGCACGCGCCTGGCGGAATCGGGAGCCGTCCAGCGGGCGTCGAGTATCTCGACTCTCTCAAGCGTCCGGCCCTCGAGAAACGGGGCGAGCTGGCGGCGGATCGTCTCCACCTCGGGCAACTCTGGCACGCTACCCCGCCTTTACCTCACGCCGACAGCTGAAGCGAGCGGGCCAGCGGGGAGAACACCTGACGATCGACAGCGCCAAACACGGGGGGCGGCGCATACTCATCGATCACAAGCTCCGCCGCAGGCGAAAACACGTGCAGGGAGCGCACGCGGCGCGGATGGCCGGCGATCGACTCGATCGCGTCGAGCACGATCGCCGGAGAGCCGCTGACCGTCGTCACGGTCGACGAGATGACTCGCAAAGTGTTGTCGCGCGCCCGCGCTGCTCTGATGAGCCCCCTCCGGACGCGGCCCAGATCCGGCTGACGCGATCCAGTGCGCCGGTATCTCCAGACCGCGACGATCGCGGCCCCTGAGCTGACGATCGCGAGCAGCGGGGCCCGCTCGCGGATCGCAGCCCAGTTGCGCGGCACCTTAAGGCGGATTCCGGCGCGTGGGAAGAGCAGCGCGCGGAAGCCGTTGGGGGCGGCGGGCTGTGTCAGGCTCGGGATAGGCGTCCGCGAGTTGCCGCACGCGGCGAGGAGCGCGAGCAGGAGCAGGACCCCCAGCGGACGTAGCAGGCGCATGCGAGCATGATCGCAGGCGCTAGGGGACGCGCTTGATCTGGGCGCGGGGGTGCGCGTCGAAATACACGTCCCGCACGCGATCGGCCGACAGGTGGGTGTAGATCTGTGTCGTGCCGATGTCGGCATGGCCAAGCATCTCTTGCAGCGAGCGCAGATCGCATCCGCCGGCGAGCAGGTGCGTCGCAAACGTGTGCCTGAGCGTGTGGGGGCTCATACGCTGCTCGAGCCCCGCGCTGCGGGCGTGGCGCTGCACGATCTTGTAAAGCCCTTGGCGCGACAGACCACCGCCGCGCAGGTTGACGAACACGCGCGGCTCGTCACGCAGCCCGACCAGCCGCGGTCGCGCGCGCTTAAGGTAGTCGCCTAGCGCAGCGACCGCCTTCGAACCGATCGGGACGATCCGCTCCTTGGAGCCCTTGCCGCGTGTGCGCACGATCCCGGCCTCGAGGTCGACCTGACTCAGTTCGAGGGTGATCGCCTCCGATGCGCGCAGCCCGCAGGCGTACATCGTCTCGAGCATCGCGCGGTCGCGCAGGGCGGCCGGATCTGAACCCTGCGGCTGGGCCAGCAATGACTGGACCTCGTCGCGCGTGAGCACCCGCGGCAGACGCGCCCGCGAGCGCGGCGCGCGGAGCTCGGAGGTCGGGTCGGAATCCATGATCTGCTCGCGCCGCAGATGGCGGTAGAACGACCTCAGACAGGCGATCTTGCGCTGGAGCGTGGCCGGCGCGACGGGCGGCCGGCCGTCGCGTCCTGCGGCGAGCGCTGAGACGAACGCGCGCAGATCGTCGGCCGTCGCGTGCAGTGGGTCGACCCCGCGGTCTCGCAGGCACTGGCCGAACTGCTGGAGGTCTGAGCGATATGCCTCCAGCGTGTTGCGAGACAGGCCGCGCTCGAGCTCGAGATAGGCCAGGAAGTCGAGCGTGAGCTCGCTGAGGTGACGGTCCGGCGCGATGTCGGCGATCTGGGTGGCGGTGGCCATAACGCGGTAGTTCGGCAGCCGCCGTGCGAGTCCTTCAGGCTGACCCCGCGATACTGCACTGGATGGCCGAGCATTTTCATTCTCTGTACAGCCACGGCTTTGCGCGCGTCGCGGCCGCGGTCCCCCACGTCCGCGTCGCAGAGCCCCGCTTTAACGCCGAGCGGACGGTTGCGCTGGCCGAGCGCGCAGCCGAGGCCGGCGCCGCGCTTGTCGTGTTCCCAGAGCTCGGCATCTCTGCGTACACCAACGACGATCTCTTCCATCAGGACGCGTTGCTGGACGGCACGCTGCAAGCGCTCGAACTGGTCCTCGCGCGGAGCGAGTCGCTGGGGCCGCTGATCGTGGTCGGCGCGCCGGTGCGGGTCGAGCACGGCGTGTTCAACGCGGCCGTCGTGATCCACCGCGGCCGCGCGCTCGGCGTTGTGCCCAAGAGCTATCTGCCGGAGTACCGCGAGTACTACGAGAAGCGGCAGTTTCGCGCCGCGCGCGAAGCGATCGCAGACCACGTCGAGCTGCTCGGGCAGACCGTCCCGTTCGGCTCGGATCTGCTGTTCGCTGCCGCGGAGGAGCCTGGGTTCGTAGTGCATGTCGAGATCTGCGAGGACGTTTGGGTGCCGATCCCACCGAGCAGTTTCGGCGCGCTGGCGGGCGCGACCGTGCTCGCCAATCTCTCTGCGAGCAACATCACCGTCGGCAAGGCCGACTACCGCCGCTTGCTGGCGGCCTCGCAATCGGCCCGCGCGATCGGGGGCTACATCTACACGGCGGCGGGACTCGGCGAGTCGACCACGGATCTGGCCTGGGATGGTCAGGCGGCGATTTTTGAGAACGGCGAGTTGCTCGCTCAAGGCGAGCGGTTCGCGGCGGGCGAAGAGCTGATCGCGGCCGACCTGGATCTCGACCGGATCGCGTCAGACCGCGCGAGCATGTCGAGTTACGGAGACTCGATCCACGACCACCGCGAGCGGCTGGCGGGCTTCCGCCGGGTCCCGTTCGATCTGAGCGAGCACAGCCCAGTTGCACTCGAGCGTCGCGTCGAGCGCTTCCCGTACGTCCCGGCCGATCCCGCCTCGCGCTCCGAACGCTGCGAGGAGGTCTACAACATCCAGGTGCGCGGCCTCGAGACGCGGCTGCGCGCGACCGGCATCGAGAAGTTGGTCATCGGCGTCTCAGGCGGGCTGGACTCGACTCACGCGCTGATCGTCTGCGCGCGTGCGATGGACCGCCTTGGGCTCCCGCGCTCGAACGTGCTCGCCTACACCATGCCCGGGTTCGCCACCTCCGATCACACGCTGACGAATGCGCGACGGCTGATGGACGCCCTGGGTGTGAGCGCGAACGAGATCGACATACGCCCGTCGGCGACCCAGATGCTGAGGGACCTCGGCCACCCGGCGGCGGACGGCGAAGCTGCCTACGACCTGACCTACGAGAACGTCCAGGCGGGCGAGCGGACATCTCATCTGTTCCGCCTCGCAAACCACCACGTCGGGCTGGTAGTCGGGACCGGAGACCTGTCCGAGCTCGCGCTGGGCTGGAGCACCTACGGCGTCGGCGATCAGATGTCCCATTACAACGTCAACGCATCGGTGCCCAAGACTCTGATCCAGTTCCTGATCCGCTGGGCGATCGACACCGAACAGTTCTCTGCGGACGCGAGCGCCGTCCTTCAGTCTGTGCTCGACACCGAAATCTCGCCCGAGCTCGTCCCCCACGACGACCCCGATGCGAACCTCCCGGGTCAGCGCTCAGAGGAGGTCGTCGGCCCATATGAGCTTCAGGACTTCTTTCTCTACTACACGGTCCGCTTCGGCTACCGGCCGAGCAAGGTCGCGTTCATGGCACACCACGCGTGGGGCGATCGCAAGCGCGGGTTCTGGCCCGACCTGATCCCGCCCGAGCGTCGCAACCAGTATGCGCTCGCCGACATCAAGCGCTGGCTCGAGGTCTTTCTGGAGCGATTCTTCCACACCAGCCAGTTCAAGCGCTCCGCGATTCCAAACGCGCCCAAGGTCGGATCGGGCGGGTCGCTATCGCCGCGCGGCGACTGGCGCGCCCCGAGCGACAGCACCGCTGTCGCGTGGCTCACCGAGTTGCGCGAGCAGGTGCCAGAGGAGTAAAGTCGCCGCCATGCGGGCTCTGGGGGCTTTGCGATTCGCTTTGTGCGCCACCTTGGTGTCGACGACGGCGCTCGTGGTCGCGCCTCAAACCGCCTCGGCGACTGCGCCTTGCAAGGTCGCGGCGGCCAGGCCCTCGCACTTCGGGCCGACGCCAGGCGGCGCCTTGCGGCTGAAGGCCACGTTCAGCTGTAGCGCTCAGCATCCGGTCGCCCATTTCACCGTGACCTTGCAACGGCAGCAAGGCAGCCGATGGGTCAAGGCCGCCCGTGTCCCCGGCATCTACGGGCCCGTCCGTGCGGGGCACACGTACGTGCTCGCGAGCGGCACCTTATGCCGCAGCACGGGCACGTACCGGACGCGTGCCGTTCTCGCGGTCGGCACCAGCACCCTGCGCGCGACAAGCGCGCCCGGGCACTTCGCCTGCTCGCAAATACCCCTCACCTGCACCGTCAGCGTGCAGAGCCCCGCCCCTGTGAATGGCCCCGTTTCCTCGGGCGCCATTACGTGCAATCAGCCCGTCCCCGGGGGGCCCTCCGCCTACCTTGCTCTTCAGATCCCGGGCGGCCCGTTGGGCTGGTACGAGACAGTTACTGCCGGCTGCGGCGGCAGCGGCTGTCCGCCACCCAATCACTCAGGCGCCAGCTACGTCTACTCCTTCACCACTCAGCCGTACGCGTGCGGGTCCATGTCTGAGCAGGCCCGCACGTTCTTCGATGTCAGCATCCCAGCAGGTCAAGTGACGAAGATCAGTCCGACGGTAACGATCTGCTGAGCTACCAGTTCCAGACCGGCCAGATCGAGTCGTCTAGGGTGACGGACGCCCCGATCATCGCTTTACGGTGGCTCGGTAGGACGTCTACCTAGCGGAACCGGGGGGCCCGGGTCGGTCAGCGCGGGCGCGCGACCAGCCACAGCAACGCGACCAGCGACTTCGAGTCCGCGCAGTCGGCGATCGCCTCGTCGAGGCGGTCGAGTGGCCAGGGGACTATCTCGATCCGCTCGTGCTCCTCGGCCTCCGCATCAGGCGCATCCGAGAGGCCTTTCGCCAGATATAGCCACACCCGCTCGTCGCTGAAGCCGGGGCTCGTGTAGAAGGCGGTGATCTCCTCCCAGTCGCTGGCGCGTTTGCCGATCTCCTCGGCCAGCTCGCGCTTGGCGGTCATAAGTGGCGGCTCGCCGGGAACATCGAGCTTGCCGGCGGGGATCTCCAGCGAGGCGTCCTCCCCCATCACCTCGCGCGGCTGCCTGGTCAGCCAGACGCGCTGCTCATCGACCGCCAGGATTCCAACGGCGCCGGGATGCGAGACCTTTTCGCGGGTGACCTCCTCCCCGTCGTCGTGGCGGTAGCGCTCGACCGACACGGTCGCGATCTTGCCCTCGTACACGATCTCCCTGCCGATCGGCTCGAAGTGGCTCATTGGGCAAGCACCCCGGGCGCTTCCTCCACCAGCGCGATCGCCACATCGAGCATCCCCTCCAGCGCGTCGACCGAGATCCGCTCATCGGGCTGGTGGTTGCGCTCGGTCCCGTCGGCCAGGTTCGTGCACGCAAACCCGGCGGCGTTCAGTGCATTTGCGTCGGAGGCGCCACCGGTCGCTATGTGCTTGGGCTCGTACCCGCACGCCCGCAGCGCCTGCTCGGCGAGCTCCACCTCCGGTGCTCGCGCTCGCGTCCTGTATCCCTCGAACATTCGCTCCACGGTCACGTCCAGATCGCATTCGGACGCGTTGGCCGCGTCTTGGAGCGAGTCGATCATGTCGGTCATCGCTGCCTGAAGCTTGTCCTCATCGAGGCCGCGAACCTCCGCCTCCACCCGGCAGCGTTCAGGGACGACGTTGATTGAGGTGCCGCCCGCGATCGTGCCTACGTTGGCGGTCGTCTCGTCGTCCAGGCGGCCTAGGCGCATTGCGGCGATGGCGCGTGCAGCGGCCGCGATCGCGCTGCGTCCCGCCTCTGGGCGCACGCCTGCATGCGCTGACCGGCCCCGCATTTCGGCGATCAGCCGCTGGTGAGAGGGTGAGGCCAGCACGATCTCCCCGATCGGCGTCGCATGGTCGAACACGTAGCCGAAGCGGCTGCGCAGGCGCCCGGCGTCGAAGGCTCTCGACCCCCGTAGGGAGACCTCCTCGCTGACCGTGAACAGCAACTCGACTCCAACAATCGGTGGCTGAGAGGCGAGCCGGCGTGCGAGCTCCACCAGGATCGCGACCGCCGACTTGTTGTCCGCCCCCAGAATCGCCTCGTTCGCGTTCTCCCAGCCGCCGTCCACGAGCACCGGCTCGACCGGAGCCGTGAGGGGAACGGTGTCGAGGTGAGCGCACAGCAAGATGCTCTCATCGGAGCCCCCCACAATCCGGCTCAGGAGGTTGCCGGAGTCCGAGCCCACATGGGAGCCGGCGTCGTCCTCCTCAACTTCCAACCCGAGCGACCGGAGTTCGGAGGTGACCCAGTCCGCGCACACCCGCTCGCGGCCCGACGGGCTTTCGATTTTGCACAGCGCCTCGAACGTCTCGTTCAGCCGACGGCGATGCTCATCTGTGGAGCGCCTCACGGCGCGGCGGCGGTGGCCTCGCCCTCGACCGTGGCGCCCCTGGCGCGGGCGAGTGCCGCGCCGACGAAATCTCTGAAAAGCGGCGCCGGCCGCTCGGGCCGCGACTTGAACTCGGGGTGGTACTGCGAGGCGACGAAGAACGGATGCGCCTCACGGCCGAGCTCGATCGCCTCGACCAGCCGTTCGTCTGGCGAGGTACCCGAGCACACGAGCCCGAGCGACTCAAGCCGCCGACGGAGATGATTGTTTACCTCGTAACGGTGGCGGTGGCGCTCGTAGACGACCGCCTCGCCGTACAGCTCGCGAATCAGCGTGCCGTCGTGGAGCTTGACCGGATCAGCGCCAAGCCGCATCGTGCCGCCCAGATCGGCGAGCTCCTTCTGCTCTGGCAGCAGGTCGATCACGGGGAACGGAGTCTCGAGATCCATCTCGGTCGAGTTGGCGCCCTCCATTCCCGCGACGTTACGCGCGAACTCGCTGACCGCAACATGCATCCCCAGGCAGATCCCGAGGTATGGGATCTGGCGCTCGCGAGCGATCTGAGCGGCGCGGATCTTGCCTTCCCAGCCCCGGCCGCCGAACCCGCCGGGGATCAGGATGCCGTCTGCGCGCTCGAGCGCGGCCGCCACCTCGGGCGTCGAGACCGTCTCCGAATCGACCCATTCGACCTCGACTTTGCAGTCGTGGTGCACGCCGGAGTGGCGGAGCGCCTCGACGACCGACAGATAGGCATCTTCGAGCCTCACATACTTGCCGACGAGCGCGATCCGCACCGGCTCTGTCGCACCGGCGGCGCGCTCGGTGATGGCCTCCCAACCCGTCAGGTCAGGGTCGGGCGCCTGAACTCCGAAGTGCTCGGAGACGATGTATTCGTCTACCCCTTCGCCGCGGAACACCAGCGGGACCTGGTAGGTGTCCGGGACATCCCGCGCCGAAACGACGGCTTCGACCGACAGGCTCGCGAACAGCGCAATCTTGCGCCGGATCTCGTCCGATAGAGGCGACTCCGACCGACACACCACCATGTCCGGTGCGATACCGATTCGCCGCAGCTCGTTGACCGAATGCTGCGTCGGCTTGGTCTTCAGCTCGCCCGCGTGGCCGATGTAAGGCACGAGCGTCAGGTGGATGAACATGCAACGCCGCCGGCCGACATCGACAGGGAACTGTCGAATCGCCTCGAGGAACGGCAGCGATTCGATGTCGCCGACGGTCCCGCCGATCTCCGTGATGACGAAATCGACGTCGGTCGAGTCGGCCATCAGCTTGATCCGCTGCTTGATCTCGTCGGTTATGTGCGGGACGACCTGAACGGTGGCTCCGAGATAGTCCCCGCGGCGCTCGCGCCGGATCACCGTGTTGTAGATTCCGCCGGCCGTCACGTTCGACGCCCTGCTGGTGTTAGCGTCGGTGAAGCGCTCGTAGTGTCCGAGGTCGAGGTCGGTCTCCGCGCCGTCCTCGGTCACGAACACCTCGCCGTGCTGATAGGGCGACATCGTCCCCGGGTCGACGTTGATGTACGGGTCGAACTTCTGAAGCTGGACGTCGAACCCGCGCGCAACGAGCAGGCGACCGATCGACGCCGCCGCGATCCCCTTACCAAGTGAGGAGACGACCCCGCCGGTGATGAAGATGTAGCGCGTCTCGGCGGGGGCCATTTCGTATCGAGCTTAGCGCCGAGCGCGGACGGCCTTCACGCGGCCTTGAGCAGCGCGCGCGCGTGCTGGCTCGCCGCCCGGTCGCCGTCCGCGGCCCCGAGCATCCGCACGAGCTCGGACACGACAGCGTCGCCGGCGAGCTGCGCAACAGTCGTCGTGGCGGCGTCTTTCTCGATCCGGAAGTGGCGTTCGGCCAGCGACGCGATCTGAGGAAGGTGGGTGATGCAAACGATCTGCCGCTTGGCCGCGAGCTCGCGAAGGTGCTCGCCAACCGCCCGGGCGGTATGCCCGCCGACTCCGGCATCGACCTCGTCAAAGACGAGCACCGACTGGCGGGCCGTCGGCTTTCGCGGCCCGCCATGACCGGCGCTCAACAGCGCCAGCATGACCCGCGAGAGCTCACCCCCGGAGGCTACGTCGCGCAGCGGTCCGACGGGTATCCCGGGGTTGGTGGAGATCGCGAACTCGACACTGTCCGCCCCACGCGGACCAGGCCCGTCCTCACGGGGGGTCAGGCGAACCTCAAAGCTCGCGTCGGGCATCGCGAGGGCCGCGAGACGCTGGCGGACCGCCTTGGCGAGCGCGGCGGCTGAGCTTCGCCTCAGCTCGGACAGCTCGCCCGCCAGTCGATCGAGCTCGCCCTTCGCCTTCGCAAACTCGCGCTGCGCCCCCGTAAGTGCGACCCCGGCGCCTTCGAGCTCGACCGCACGTGCGCGACATCGATCGGCATGTTGCAGCACTTCGGCGACCGACCCGCCGTGCTTGCGCTTCAGCGACGCGAACAACGCCAGGCGCTCTTCGACCTCATCCAACCGTCCGGGGGAGCCGGCATCGAGCTCGAGCGCGTAGCGGCGCAGCTCGCCCCCAACGTCATCGGCCTCGTAGCGCAGCGCCTCCATGCGCTCAGCGAGTGGGGCGAGCTTGGAATCGATCGCGGCGGCAGCCTCGAGCCCCCTCGCTGCGCCCGCAAGAAGCTCGGACGCGCCCACTCCCGCGTCCGGCGCAATCCCCTCAGCGCCGGCCGCGGCGGCGGCGCGCAACGCGTCGAGGTGGCGCAGGCGGTCGCGTTCGGCGGTCAGTTCCTCCTCCTCGCGTTCGTCCGGCTCGACGGCGTCGATCTCGCCCAGCTCGAACGCAATCAGGTCGAGCTCGCGATCCCGCGCGGCGGCGAGCTCTGAGAGCTCGCCGACCTGGACCTGCGCCCCGTGCAGGCGCTGGTGGGCCTCGGCAACCGCGCCACGCAGATCTCCCGCGCCGCACCACGAGTCGAGCACCTCGAGCTGGGCGCTCGAAAGCATCAGCTTGCGGTGCTCGTGCTGACCGTAGAACGCCACCAGCCGGCTGCCGAAGGCCTGCAGGTCGGCGACGGTGGCCGAGCGACCGCAGACGTACGCGCGTGTCCGGCCATCTGGCCACACACGGCGGGCGAGCACGATCTCCTCAACACCATCGGGTATGAGCTCACCCCGTTCGAAGTCCGGCGGCAGCGCGAACACCCCCTCGGCATACGCCTCGGCTGCTCCCTCGCGCACGATGCCGCGCCGCGCCCGCCCGCCGAGCAGCAGGTCGAGCGCGTGGGCCAACAGCGTCTTGCCGGCGCCGGTCTCGCCCGTCAGGACGTTCA
>Ga0102924_1003280_pt1 | contig 17058 bp, 17 predicted proteins | sample PaiPotPPM11metaG_FD_80116 | JGI IMG/M metagenome (GOLD analysis project Ga0102924, IMG submission 80116) | Iron sulfur acid spring bacterial and archeal communities from Banff, Canada, to study Microbial Dark Matter (Phase II) - Paint Pots PPM... ...
CTGGACGCGCGGCTCGGCCGAATGGCGGGACATCGATTTACCGCCCGGCCACGACTTCGAGGCGGAGATACGGGCGCTTCTCGACAGTATCGAGCACGGCACGCCCCACCTGTTGAGCGGGGAGTCTGGCCGAGCCAACCTGGAGGTGCTCCTCGCCATCATGGAATCCGCGCTGCGCCACGAGCGGGTAACCCTGCCGCTGGCAGTACAAGATCACCCTCTGATGCGAGACCAACCAGGGGAAACTCGGTCCTGAGCGACATCCTTCGCCGCGCGCGGTTTCCGGTACAGCACCTTCCATAGGGTAGCAACCGTTTTAAGGTCGGTGGTCGGCGCGCAATGACCTGCTCGTATCTCACCGCACGGCGCTGCCTGCCGCGACGGCCGTTTGTTCCTCATGCGTCTGCGTCGAAGCTCTCCGGCCAACGTTGCGCCTGATGAATAACGCCGACGATTTCTACCGCCTGCTCACGAACGCGGTAGGCCAGCGTGAACGGCGTGCGCGCCACCACGAGCTCGCGGGTGTCGATCACTCGTCCCTCGCGCCCAAGGCGTGGATGGGCGCCCAAGCTGCTGGCAGCCTTCCGCACCCGGTCGGCCACCTGGCTGGCCGCCGCGGGGCTATCCCTGGCAATGTAGCGGGTCTCGCGGCGAAAGGCATCACGGGCACGAGGGAACCACCGAACCCTCACCGCGCCCGCTCAGCCGGGTGTTCCGGCTCGAGGCCGAACTCCGCCCACAGGTTATCCATCTCCTCATCGCTCACGAAGTTGCCCGCATCGGCTTCGCGAATACCTGCTTCGATCTCCTCGATCTGCCAGCGCTGCTGGTCGATGAAGCGGCGGAGGGCCTCCTGGACCAGGGCGTTCCTGTTCCTCCCTGTCGAACGCGCCAACGCCTCAAGCTCGGCTTTCATACGCGGGGGGAGGCGAGTCGTCATCGTAATACTCGGATCCGTTTGCGCAGCCATCGTTCTGCTTCCTAACCGTCGTTCGACCCCGGCCGTTTGTGACACATAGAGCATACCTTGTAACACATCGGACCGCGTGCCGCGTACCCATCCTAGCACACGTCACGACCTCTGGAGCACGGCCGGCGCAGCTCTACTTCGTGCATCCAACGCGGCGTTCAGAAAAAGCAACTGCCATCCGGCGAGACCAAGCGACCGTACACCCGACAGAGGCGCGAACGCGGCATCCAGCTCAACGTCGTCCCGCTGGCGCAGGTCCGGGAGGAAGTCCGCTACTTCCGCCCAGTACACCAGTTGCGCGAAATCGGGATAGGGATAGGCGTAGCCCTCCGGACGAGAACTCAGGTGGTGGTAGTGCAACCAGCCGAGCAGTCGCGGCATTTGCACGGTGCAGCCGGCCTCTTCCATGAGCTCACGCCGCAACGTGGCCTCCAAAGCCTCCCCGCGCTCGCGGCGACCGCCCGGCAGGATGTGACTGCCACCTGGATCGCGCATCACCAGCACGGTACCAGCATTGAGGACGATGCAGCGCACCGAGGTGACGTCTGCCCGGGGCGGCATCGCCGTGTCCAGATACGCGGCGACGCGCAGCTCCAGCCCGCCCGGCCACGTGATCGTCTCCGTCACTCGCGCCGAGCGCCCGCTCAGGAATGCCGCCAGGTCCACGCTCAGCCGGTCTTCCGCAGCTCGGCCCAGTGGCTCAGCCCGTTGCCGAGGCGCACGCTCGGCAGGGACATCGCGACGACCGCGCCATTGAGCACGTCCCCGCGTTGCTTCAGGTCCAGCTGCAGGTGATAGGGCTTCCGGTTGGCGTCCTCCGTCCCAACGTCGCCCAGCAGCTTGCCCGTGAGCCGCCCGTCCTTGAGCTGTGGATCGTTGACGAGGGTCTTCAACTGATCCCCGAGCTGCGCCTGAACGTCTCCCGATTCCTTGGCCCAGAGACGGAGAGGAAGGTCCCCTTTGTACGTTGATATGGCGCCGGACCACTCTCCACGCAGGTCCGCAGGCGGCTGGAAGCTGCCGGGCTGTCCTTCGCCGGGTTCACGCAGCGCCTCCTGCTCTGGCTCGCGCTGGGCGCGCCGTGCCGCGTAGTCGGGTAGGAGCGCAGAGAGGATCTCTCGCGCGACGGCGTGAGGCAAGGGATTGGAGGCGTTGGCGAGTACCGTCACGACCAGTCGCTCCGACGGGATCAGCTTGAGCGCAGTGACCACGCCACTCATCCCACCGTCGTGGCTGATGCTACGATAGCCCATGTCGTTCTCGTCGATCGCCCAGCCGATGCCATATCCCGCCGATTCCCTCGTGCTCACGGTGGGCGTGTGCATGATGTCCAGCGTCGCATCGGTGAGGATGGCCTTCTGGTCGGCCGGGTGCTCCTTCAGGTGGAACATCCCGAACCGGACCAGGTCGTGCGCGCTGGCAAACACCGCCGAGCCGCCGGGGTGGTCGAAGTCGTAGTACGGTAGGGGCAGGCCGTCGCGGCCATAGCGCACGGCCTGATATGGCTCCAGGCCGGGTCCGACATCGACCGAGGTACGGGTCAGACCGAGCGGCAGGAAGACCTCCTGGCGCATGAAGTCGGCATAGGGCTTGCCGGAGAGGCGGGCGATGACGTAGTCCAGGAGGCCGTAGCCAAGATTGGAGTAGTGGTAGCGCTCGCCCGGAACCGTCACCAGGTTGGCGTAGCGACGAATGGTCTCGTCCATCGCCGGCCGCCGGAAGGGCTCATCCTCCGGAAAGAAGTGATAGTGCAAGGGCAGGCCGGCCGTGTGGTTGGCGACCCGACGCACCGTGGCCCCAGCGGCATCCCAGGCGCGCCCATTGATCTTGGCGCTGCCAAGATAATCGTCGATGGGCCGGTCGAGATCCAGCTTGCCGCGCTCGGCCAGCACCATCAAGCCGGTGGCGGTGATCGGCTTGGAGATGGAGGCCAGCGAGTACATGGTGTGCTCGGTCGACGGCACGTGCCGCTCCCGATCAGCCCAGCCGAACCCTTGCTCCCAGATGATCTCGCCATCCTTGGCCACAGCGACCGCCAGGGACGGCGCGACCTCCTCCACCAGCTTGTTGGGAATACTCGTTCGAACCTCGCGAAGCTCCGATGGCATGTCCCGTGTCATTTTCGGTAACTCCCTCCCCTGCCGCGTGGCCACGACCGCATCCCGCGGCCATGCTTTTCCAGCGTGCCAACGCATGGTACTATATCGTGGCGCTTAGTATGCAGCACTGAGTATTGATCGGGGGAGGACGCAACTTGCGGTCCGTCCTCTCCAACCTGGGCCGCTTCACCGATCCGGCGTTGCTCATCCTCTCCAGCCTGGCCAGCGGTCCCAAGCACGGCTACGCCATGATGGAGGACATCGCCGAGTTTAGCGGCACCAAGCTGGAGCCGGGCACCCTCTACGGGGCGCTGGCGCGGCTGGAGCAACGCGGCTGGATTGCAGCGCTGCAGGCCGATGATCGCCGCCGCCCCTACCGCCTCACCGGCGCCGGGGAGACGGCGCTGCGGGCGCAACTGGACACCATGCAGCGGGTCGTCGCCGCGGGGAGTCGGAGACTGGCGCTCCAAGAAGCGAGAGGCTGAGGCACATGCGTCTGAATTGGTTGCTCAAGCTCTATCCACGCACCTGGCGACGGCGCTACGAAACGGAGGTGACGGAAGTGCTGGAGCAGCATGACGCCGGTTTGGGAACGGCGCTGGACCTCCTGTCAGGAGCCTTCGACGCCCGGCTGCATGCGGAGGTTCGCGACCCGGCGCCGACCAGCGCCGCCCCGCCGGCCACGCCGACGGTTCGCGGCGACGCCGCCGCCCTGCTGCTGGCCGAAAGCAAGCGCAACAGTGCCAGAGACGCCGCCCAATCGGCCGCCGGAGCGACCCAGCCCGAGGAGCGGTCGCTCCGGATCGCGCGCTACGTCGAGAGCGCCATCCAGCAAGCGGCCGCGAGCGGCGCCTTCGACAACCTCCCCGGCAAGGGCAAGCCAATACGGGCAGAGCTGCTGCAGCCCGCGGACGACCGGGGGTTCGCCAGCAGCATCCTTGCTGGTGGAGGTTTCCTTCCACGCTGGCTCGAGCTCCAGCACGAGATCCAGGCCGATCTGGCCGAGTGCCGGCGCATCGTCGAGCGGACCGAGCGCTTCCCGCCGCTGGTCAACCGTGAGGGCCCGCTGGCCGACATGCAAACCCGTCTCGCCGCCGTGCGCGAGAAAGCGCGGCGCTACAACTTGACTGTTCCGTCCATGGACCTGCAGCGCCGCCTCCCTGATACTACTGATCTGCTGCGGCGGATGGCACGCGCGCTCGGGACAGCGAAGGAGGAGCGATGAGCATACGTGATGATCAGGTCAAGAAGCTGCTGAACAGACTTGACACGGCGTTTGTGGCGTTCATCGAATCGTACGCCGGCTTGCCTGACGCGCAGCTGACGGAGCCTGGAGTCATGGGCGACTGGTCGGTGAAAGACATCCTCGCGCACGTGACCACCTGGGAGGAGGAGGCGCTGAAGCATCTGCCGCTGATCATCGAGGGAGGCAGACCGCCGCGGTACGTCACGTACGGCGGCATCGACGCATTCAATGCGCAGATGACTGAGCAGAAACGAGCCCTTTCACTCTCCGACGTACGAAGGCAACTGGGTGAAACCCACCGCCGGCTCATCGCCTTCCTCTACGGCGCGCCCGAGGACCAGTTCACGCGGGAAACGCGCGCCCGTCGCCGCCTCCGGCTCGATACGTACGGTCACTACCCGATTCACACCAGGGCGATACGGGAATGGCGGGAAGCACGGTCAGCCGAGTGAGGGAAGTTCGGAGTGTCAAGCAGCGCAGCCCGATGTGTCGTCGCTTACCTACCGGGATTCGCTCGAACGCTCCGGACGGCGTCCGCGCGTGTGCTGAAACACCTCGACCACCGGCATCGACACATCTGGGAACAGCGGGCTAGTCAGCACGTCGCCTTCTCGGACCTCCGTTGGCTCGCCGTAACGACCACCCACGTAAGGCACGCCCTGAAGCGTGTATTGCTGGATGGTTCGTTGCTCAAGGTCGACGAGCCAATAATGCGGCACGCCGTGCTGCTCGTAGGCGCGGCGGATCGCGCCGCCGACCGCGTGCTCCTCTCGCGTGCTCGGCGACAGCACCTCCACCACTAGGTCGGGCACGCCTTCCACGGCCCGCTGGCCGAGAATGTTCTCACGACCTCGAAGGACAAAGGAGTGGTCGGGGTGCGTCACATATTCCGCCGCCCAGCCCTTCGCAGGGAAGTCCAGGGCGACCGCGTGGGTGTGGGTAAGGGCGTACCCGTAGCCCGCATGTGACGCCCGTACCAACAGGCCGGACAGGTCGCTGGCAGCAAGGCCATGGTCCAACCCCGGCACGTTGTACACGATGAGCTCCCCTCCCACAATGTCGTAGAACCGGTCATCGTCGTCGGGGAACTCGAGCAGGTCGGCCATGCTGTAGCGCCGCCCGGTAGTGACCACTGGCTCCCTCCCTCGCTGCGCCGTCCGGGGATGCGTGACGTATAGTATTGCAGATTGAGGGCAGGTGCCACTCGTGGCCGACGCTGCGCGGCCGGCAGTCTGCCCACCCTTGTGATTAGACGCGGCCAGGATATTCGCGGCCACGCAGCAGCGGGAAGGTGGGCTTCTTGGACGGATCGTCGACCCAGGCGCTGTCGGCACGCATGAAGGAGACGACCAGGCCGCGCCGCCGGTTGGGCGTGGTGTTCGGACCGCTGCCATGGACGGTGCAACTGTGGTGGAAGCTCACACCGCCGGGCGGCAGCACCACCGGCACGGCCGTAGCGAGGTCGATGCCGCGAACGTGCAGGAAGGAATCATCTTCCCTCCCGTGCTCGATGACGCCGTGGGTATGGCTGCCGGGGATCATCAGCACGCAGCCGTTGGCCTCGGTCGCCGCGTCCAGCGCCGTCCAACAACTGACCAGTGCGGGCGGCGCGACGGTGCGCCAGTAGGCGGAATCCTGATGCCACGATACCGGCGAGCCGTGGAAGGCCGGCTTCATCAGCACCTGATCGGCAAACAGCTTGATGTCGGCCGTGCCGAGCAGTCCCTCGACGATGTCCAGCAGCTTCGGGTTGCGCGCGAACGCGGCCAGCGCGGGAACGTGGGCCGTCACGCCCATGAGCTGCCAGACTTTGTCCTTCTCCTCGACGTCCTGCAGGCCGCCCTCCTGGGCCTGACGCTCCAACCGCCGCCCCACCTTCTGCGCCTCCGGCGACGTTCCCCCCGCCAGGTCGTCGATGCAAGTGCGCAGCGTCGCCAGCTCATCGGGCTCGACGAGCGGCCCATAGATCAGGAACCCATCGCGATCGAAGGCTGCCTTCTGTTCTGTCATGATAGCCATTCGGTATACCCCCTTGCGTTATCAGCTCGTGTCCAAGTCGGCCTGATCAGGTCATCGCCTGCTGGGCCTTATCTTCGGCCGCGCTATAGAGCTGCTGCATCTCGGCCAGCGCCGCCTGGATCGACATCTGACCGGCAAAGACCTTGGTCAACTGGCCGCTGAAGCCGGGATCGGCGGCCGTTGGCGTCAGCACCAGCTTGGAGATCATATCCGGCATCCAGGAACGGACGGCGCCAAATTTGGTCGTCTTGAAGCGCGGATCGGTGTACAGCCCATTGATGAGGATGGCGCCGCTGTACTCATTGGCGAAAGTGAGCACCCCCTCCGGAGAGAGCAGTTGCCGGAAGAAGGCGGCGCCGACCTGGGTCTTGGGCTCGGCCGGCTTGAGCAGTGCCGAGAGAGAATAGCCGGCGAGCTCGGGCTCGTAGTAGATCGGCGACTTGCCCTGGACGAAACCCGGCAGCGGCTGGTCCTGGAGCTCCAGCGCCGGGAAGCTGGCAGCATAGCCAGACAGCGCATAAGGTCCCTCCATCAGCATGGAAGCCCGCCCTTCGCCGAGCCCATCCTTCACTCCGGCCGGCGCTTTCTGCCAGGCGACGTTCCACTTGGTGTAGGCGTCGGCCAGCCATTGCATGGCCTTGGCCGCCTCCGGCGTCTGCCAGCTCCATTGGTGGGTCTGCGAGTCGTAAAACTTGCCGCCCTGATCGAGCACCCAGCGGTAAGGCAGTGTCGTGGTATGGCCGAACAATAGCCCGGCGCGGGTGATGTCACTGCCCTGGCGCACGGTGAGCGAGGTGGCCGCGCTCATTATGGCGTCCAGCGACGTGAAGCCCTTCGGGTCGATATTGGCGGCGGCAAGCTGCGCCACGTTATGGATGATGCACCCCGCGCCGATCCCCACCAGAGCGGGCAGGAAGTAGACCTCGTTGTTCCGCGCGGCCACGGACTGGAGCAAGTTGGGATAGAAGCGCTGTTCCAGCTCGCTGCGCTGGAAGACCTGTGGGGTCAGCGGCAGCATGATCTTGGCGGCGTCCACACCCCGCCAGAAGCCACCGTAGTGGAAAAAGCCATCGGGGCCTACACCCGCGGCGATTGAGGTCTTGATCTTAGTGGGGATGTCCCCGTAGCTCACCGAGGTAAGGTTGATCTTGGCCTGCGGGTTGGCTTGTTGGAAGGTGTTGATCGCGGCCTTGTGAATGGTGTTGAGCGGCGGCCAATCCTGGCTCAACAGCTCGAAGGTCGTGACGGCGCCGGTTCCACCAACCGGCTGGACGCTCGCCACCGTGGACGATCCAGCCGTCGCCGAGGCGCTAATCGCCACCGTGGCGCTACTGGCCGTGGATGACCCACTGACCGCCGCGGGCGAGGCAGCCGCCGCGCTGCTGACGGAAGTCGTGGCCGCGGATTGGGGCGCCGGCGTCGGCGGACTGGCCACCGCGCTCGCGCCGCCACAGGCAGCCAAGAGGACGGCGCCGCCCCCGGCCGCGCCCAATACTGCGATTCCCTGCAACACTCGCCGCCTGGAACACTTGGTCATGGTTGCCTCTCCTTCCCTTTGACCTGGCTGTTGTTCCTCCGTCTCGCTGTGCGTGCTGGGATGCGTAATGACCAGTCTAGCAGCTTGACGGAAGGAGTCGAACGCACCAGCGCGCCTCGGCGCGGGGATGGAAACCGAACGGGCAAGGCGCGGCGGCATCAAGGGGCTGGGGGTGGGACGAAGAAGAGGCCATCGTCTCCCGCTTCCTCTACCGCTCCCGCGGCATCGATCACGACCGGTACCAGGACGTGGCTTGGCCCCGTTTCGGTCGCCAGCGCGACCCGGTAGTAGAGCAGCGTCAGCCCGTCTTCCAGCGGCACCGCTGCCACGAGCGCGTAGGGGTTGGCGGGACCGGAATGAGGGTGCGTCCCCAAGCGCATGTAGGCAACGAAGGAAGCCTGGTCGCCGCCCCGCGCCTGGCGCGCCGACGCGGAATAGCTGGCCCACATCGCGGCCGGGTCGTTCTGCACCATCGCCGCCAGGTAGGCGTCGGCGGCGGCGCTGCCGTGGGGCAAGGCGCGGCGGGCCCGGAGGTCGTCCGCGACCAGCCCCGCCAGGGTCAGCACCAGGAGGATCGCCGCCCCCGCAATGGCCGCCAGGCGAGGCCACGGGCGCCCGTGCCCTGCTCGCCGTCCCAGTGCTCCCGCCTGCGCGATCATCGTCGTCCCTTCCGTTCCAGACGCATCTGCGTCCGCCGGTCGTGCTGACCGTCGAGCCGGTTGTGGTGACACCTGGCAGTCTGAGGCGTCGAGCCGCCTATCCACCAGGCACACCCGGCACAGCCGGGCGGCACACCACGAACGGCGAACAGGTGTGCCGGATACGCGCCGTAGCGAAGCTCCTTCCAGCGACATGAACGTGTGCTGCGCCGTTTTCTTTCAGTGTTGGGCGCCTCTTGTGCCAGGAATTGTGGTGTAATGAGGGGGATGTGCCGCACGTGTGCCGGGGACCGGTCTGAAAATGCGCAGCCGGTTTCATCCGCCCCGGCAGTGGAGGGCCACGGGAGGGTCTGCCGTATAAGCAGGAAAAACCGAGGTGACGGGGGCGCCGGCATCTCCACCGCCAGAGCACCCGACTGCTGTCTGAGCAGGAATAACCGAGGCGGCGGACCGCGGTCCCAATCCCGGTACCGCGGTCGGCCGGAATGGGTGCTAGCATGTGGCGAGCGTTCCCCCTCGTACTCCGGTGATCGGCGGGGGAGCGCGTGTCGGGAGCGCGGGCGATGGTCGATGACGCGGCGCCGAGCTTCGGCGCGCAACTCAAACGCTACCGTCTGGCAGCCAACCTCTCTCAGGAGGCGCTGGCGGAGGCAGCAGGTCTGAGCGCGCGGGCGATCCGGGCGTTGGAGCGCGGCGAGCGGATTACCCCCTACCGCGACACCCTCGACCTGCTCGCCACGGCCTTGCGACTCACCTCGGCGCAGCGGGCGCAGCTCGACGCGGTCGTCGCTCGGCGGCGCGGTCCCCGCGCCCCAACGGTGGGGGATTCTGCCCGCCCCGGCCCGCCCTTGCCCGCGGCGCTCACCTCCTTTGTCGGGCGGGAGCAGGAGGTTGATGCGCTCAAAGCCTTGCTCTGTCAGCAGCCGGTCCGTCTCGTCACCCTCACCGGACCGGGCGGCGTCGGCAAGACGCGGCTCGCCTTCCAGGTCGCTAACGCCGTGGCCGACCGCTACGTGGACGGCGTCTGGCTCGTCGAGCTGGCGGCGCTGACCGATCCGGCCCTCGTGCCGGGAACGGTCGCTGCGGCGTTCGGGGTGCGCGAAGTGCCGGGCCAGTCGCTCGTCAGCACGCTGGCGGCTGCCCTGCGGTCCAAACGCCTGCTGCTGTTGTTGGACAACTGCGAGCACCTCGTCGACGCCTGCGCCCGGCTGGTGGACACCCTCCTGCGCGCCTGCCCGCTGGTCCAGGTGCTCGCCACCAGCCGGGAGGCGCTCGGGATCGACGGCGAGGTCGGTCGCCGCGTGCCCTCACTCGCCGTGCCGCCGGCCGACGCGCTGCCGCCGGGCGACCAGCTAATCCGCTACGAGGCGGTGCGGCTCTTCCTGGACCGGGCCGGGGCGGTCCAGGCCGGCTTCACGCTGACGGCGCAGAACGCCTCCGCGGTCGCCGATATCTGCCGGCGACTGGATGGTATCCCGCTGGCGTTGGAGATGGCGGCGGCACGGTTGGCGGCCCTCTCGGTGGAGCACCTGGCGGAGCGGCTGGACCAACGCTTCAAGTTGCTGACGGGCGGGAGCCGCGCGGCGTTGCCCCGCCAGCAGACGCTGCGCGCCACGCTGGACTGGAGCTACGACCTGCTGATCGAGCCGGAGCAGCGCCTGTTCACCCGCCTCTCCGTCTTCGCCGGTGGGTGGACATTGGCGGCGGCGGAGGAGGTGGGTGGCGGCGGGCACCCCGGCGCGCCGGAGGTCCTGGACCTGCTGGCGCGACTGATGGAGCAATCGCTGGTAGCGATGGACGTGCTGCCGGACGGCGCCGAGCGCTATCGCATGCTGGAGACGGTGCGCCAGTATGGTCGGGGACGGCTCGCCGCCGGGAGCGAGGCCGAGGAGGTCTACAGCCGTCATGCCGCCCATTATGCGCGGCTGGCGGAGGAGGCGCTTTGGGAGTCGCTTCCCCCGGGATTCACTGCGACGAGCTGGCTGCTCAGCCTCTTGCCCAACCGGCTCTTCTGGCTGGAGCCGGAGTATGACAATCTGCGCCTGGCCCTAGATTGGTTGGTGGGGCGGCAAGCCATCCAGCAGATCATCCCCGTTCTCGTAGGCCTCTGCAATCTGTGGGTGCGCCGAGGCGCCGGCGGTGAGGGACGTCGCCGGTGTGGCGCCGTCCTGGCCCTGCCGCGGCTGGCCCAGCCCAGGGGCGAGCGGGCCATCCTGCTCGGGCTGGCTGGCCATCTCGCCTTTGTCATGGGGGCCTACGACGAAGCCCGCCGGTATCACGAGGAGGGGGTGGCCGTGCGCCAGCTCGTGGGGGACCAGTTAGGCGTAGCCACCTGCCTCGATCAGCTCGGGATCATCTCCCGCGAACAAGGCGACCTTGCCAGGGCGCAGGAGCTCCTGGAACAGGCGCTCGCGCTGCGCCGCCAACTCGGCGAGCAGTTGGGCGTCGTGGGCACGGTGATCCGGCTCGGCGAGGTGGCGCACGTCCGCGGTGACGTTGTGCAGGCCCAGGCATACTACGAGGAAGGGCTGCGAGGGGCGCGCCGGCATCAGATCTCGTTAGGGATTGGGCGCGCCCTCCATCACCTCGGGGCGCTGGCCCTGGATCAGCAAGCGCCTGCTGTGGCGCGAGAACGCTTCCTGGAGAGTCTGGCCGTCCACCGACGCGAAGACCACAGGCACTGGTTCCAGTATGTGCTGGCCGACTTCGCGGAGCTGGCGGCAGCAGAGGGGCAGGCCGAACGCGCCCTGCGCCTCGGGGGCGCCACCTCGGCCTGGGTGGCGCTCGGCCATCCGATCCAACCGAGCGAGCTGGGCCGGTTCGAGCGCTGGATGGAGACCGCCCGGCGGGACCTGATCGAAGAGGCGGCCGCGGCGGCGTGGGCCGAAGGCGAGGCGCTGGCGCTGGAGCAGGCGCTCGACTACGCGCTGGCAGAGGATGCTTGATCCCACTGGCGCGGTGACCGGCCACCGTTCGAGTGCTACCATGGGCGCGAGGGAGAGGAGGTGAATGACCGATGGCGGCGCCCGATCTGGCCCAGGCCGACGGCCTCCCCACATCGCTCCTGCGGGACGCGGTGGACGACACGAATGAGGCCCCCTGGATGACGATGCCGGAGTTCCAGGCCCTGGTCATTGCCCTGATCGCGGGCATCTTGCGCCTGCACAACCGCCGCCGCGGCCTGGGCTGGCACGTGAGCACCGAGCTCGGCGTGAACATGCCCAAGCCGGACGGCGGCACGCTCACCCTGGGCCCCGACCTGTTCGTGGTGGAGGCAAACGCGGAACTGCGGACTTCTTGGAACATCCCGGGCGAGGGGAAGCCACCGCGCTTCGTGCTGGAAGTGGTGACCAGGGACAGCGTCGAGCGAGACACCAGCCCGACACAGAAGGTCGGCTACTACGCCGCGATGGGGGTGGAGGAGTACGCCATCTACTGGCCCTACCGGATGGACGGCGGCCCACGACTGTTCGGCTACCGGCGCGATGCGGACGGGGGGTGGATACCCTGGGCCGCCGAAGATCGAGGCGTGCTGCGGAGCCGGGCGCTGGGCGAGCTGGGGCTGTACATTGAGGAGCTACCCTGGCTGCGCGTCCTTGACCGGGAAGATCGGCGGCTGCCCGCGCCCGAGGAGGAGGCCGAGCGGGCAGAGCGGGAAGCCGCCCGCGCCGAGCGGGCGGCGAAGGGCCGCCAGACGGCCGAGGAGCGCGCTGAGCGGGAGGCTCGGCGCGCCGCCGACGCCGAGGCAGAGGTGGCCCGCCTGCGCGCGCTCCTGGAGAGACGAGGGGGCTGAGCGCAGCACCTCCCGCGTCCGCCCGGCTCGATTTGCAGTGGCGCCCCTCCTGGCGGGAAGGGCTAGCCGCGCCGTGCCACCTTCATCACCTTGGGCCGCTACCTGCTGGCCGCTGGGTTCTGCGCATCTGACCATCGCCCGAGGCTCGGCGTGCCTTCGGCGCCGGACTGGAGGCCGAATGCTGGCTTTATTCCTCCGGGCGCGTGGCGGCTGGCTCGCTCCCCGGACGAAGGATGCGCCGGCACTGCAGCGCTCCGGCCACAGCAAGGATGATGGACGTGGGGACGCAGAGCGCCCGGGCAGCGCTGGGGCGGACGCCACCCAGCGCGATAAGCAGCGTGAGCAGCGCACCGGCAGCCTTGCCCCAGGCCGTATGCGTCGCTTCCAGTGTCCGTCCCCAACGGAAGTAGCGGTAGAAACCGGCCCCGGTTGGTAGGAGGTAACGGGCCAGCACGACCCAGCCGAGCCAGCACGGCAGCGCTCCGCGCCGAACGGCGGCCAGGGCCGCCGCGCTGTAAAAGCAGGCGTCTGCCGCCGGGTCGAGCATCTGTCCCAGGCGGCTCTCGGTTCTGAAACGGCGGGCTACGGCGCCGTCCAGCGCATCGGAGCCACCGCCAATCGCGACCAATAATCCGAATAGCGGTAGGTCGGAGCTGCCGGACGTGATCAGCAGGGTTGCGCACACGCCGCGCAGCAGGGTGAGGAAGTTTGCCGCTCCCAGCGTCGCGAAGTGTGGCGCCGCGTGCTCCGTCCGGGCCATGCCGAGGTGCAGGGCGACGTACCCCTGTTGGAGAACGACTAACGCAGTAACAAGGCGCGCCTGACGCAGGGTGTCTCGGGCATCGGAGCGCCGCCTCTGCCACAGGAGCGCCGCCAGCGCCAGCGCCTCGAGGAGGGCGGATTGGCGAACCAGCGAGGCCGACAGCGCCGGCGAGCTCCGCACATCGTCCAGCGATCGCTGCCAGGACCGATTGAAGAAACGAAGCCACGCCGCCGGTGTGTACCGGCCGTCTCGCAGTTCCTTGAGCAGATCCTGAACAAACGTCGAGCTGAGGTCGCCAAGCGGCGCCGGTTGTCCCTCGCTCACGACTATCCTCACTCGCCGGGCCGGTCTAGCCATTCCCGAATGGCGACGACGACGGCAGCGCTAGTGTGGCGCTCGATCAACAGCTGGTGGCCGGCCGGCAGATAGCGCACCATGCTCCTCGGAAACAGCGCTTGGTACTGGTGCGCAGCGGACGGTGGGACCTGGCGGTCCTGCGTGCCGTAGAGCAGCAACACCGGCAGTTCTCGCAGCGCAGCAGTGTCGCGCGCCATGTCACGCCCGTTGAGGACTCGACTGGCCGTATCCAGGTACGCCCACAAGCAGTAGCTCAGGTAGTTCCACACGGCCGCTCGCGGGTAGCCGCGCGGGGGATAGACGGTAACCAGCCGTCGCCAGAGCCAGCTCGCTATCGCCATCCGGCGTTGCGCACGCCGGGCCAGCGGACTACCTGGCGGCGCCGCCCGGCGCGGCCAGAGCTGCCGCGGCGTGGTCGCTGCCGCTTTGGGGTAGGGGGCGCAGATCAGCGCGAGCGAGCGCACCTGACCGGGCAAGGCACGCGCGAGATCAATCGCTAGCACCCCACCTGCCGAATGCCCGATCAGATCGAACGGTGGCGCGAGCGCCGCATCGGCGATAACCGCCCGCAAGGCGGCCACGTGCGCCTCCGACGTGTAGGCCAGGTCGGGCCGGGCCGACTGACCGAACCCGAGCAGGTCAGGGGCCAAGCACGTGCGTATGCCGAGCAGAGCGCGAACCAGCACTTCCCAGTAGCCGCTGCCCCCACCGAGGCCGTGCAGCAAGACCAACCCAGGTCCGGCACCGGACCGACGATAGTACATGAACCCACCGGGCGCCTCGCAGGTCTTTCCCTTGCCCCACACCGATCCGCTCCTTGACGGGGCGAACGGGAAGAGCGCCTCAGTCGCCGCGCGACCGCGGTCGCCCGGTCGGTTAGTCGGGGGTGCCCCCTGGGCCCGCAATCGCGGCCCCGGCATCCCCGCCACCATCTTCAGATCAGCGCACTTCCACCGGCCAGCGTTTTTGGCGTCCGGCGATGTTAGCGTAGCAGCAGGAAAACGCCTGCCGCGATGAGCCCAGCTGTCAGGGGCGTGAGGGTCCAGGCTATGGCGAAATCGCGGAGGGTGTGGCCGTTGAGACGCGAGCGGTTGAGGCCGGCAGCGCCGGCGATGGCCCCGGCGGAGACGTGGGTGGTGGACATCGGGAGGCCAAGGTTGGCTCCCGCGCCAACCAGCACCGCCGTGGTCAAGTTGGCCTTGAACCCCTCCTCGTGACTCATCGTGACCACCTTCTCTCCCAGCACCCGGGCAACGCGCTGCCCGGCGAGCAGCGCGCCGGTCGCCATCGCTACGGCGGTGGCCATCAACGGCGTCCGCGGGGCGATGCCGACCGGCGCCAGGGCGAACGCGCCGACCGCGACGATCTTAGGAGTATCGTTGAGACCGCGCGCAAAACCGGCAGCGCCGCTGGTCAGCCAATGCGCCGTCGCGAGGTTGAAGCCAAGGCGATGCACAGCCGTGCCATGCACGCGGCACTCGGCGATCGTACCGGTCGTGACCTGGAGCACTGGCAACGCCCGGTCGTTGCGGAAGGCGGCAAGGCTACCAGACCGATTTGCCAGCAGATACGGTGCAGCCGGCGTCACGCCCAGACAGATGCAGCGAGGCTCGGGCAGCCGGACGAAGCTCAGGGCCACCGAAATGCCGTAGGCGACGGCGACGCTCAATAGCAGGGGCGCGGCGACCTTGGTCAAGAGCACCGACCAGCTCACCACGTGCGATCCGAGTTGGATGCCCGCCCCTATCAGGGCGCCAACCAGGGCGTGAGTCGTGGAGACCGGCAGGCGGGTGAGGGTAGCAAATCCAACCCAGGCGATCGCACCCGCCAGGACGGCGATAGCAAAGCCTGGCGTCGGAGTCGTCGTGACAATGCCCTGAGAGAACAGCGCCGTCATGCGAGCCGCGAAGATGAAGGAGAGCAGGGCGCCGGCAAGGGTCGTGCCTGTCCCCCACAATATGGCGGTGCGATAACGCGCGACACCGGCGCCGACCAGCGTGGCCACTCCCTTGGAGACGTCGTTGCCGCCGTTGACGGCAGCCAGCAACAGGGTCAACGAGAATATCGCCACCAGTGCGCTGTCCATCAGCGACCCTCTCTCGTGCTGCCGCCGCGCGCGAACGCCAGCACGGCCGATCGCGAGTTACCGCGGCGCTTTCCCGGCGGTGAGCACGACGTAGGTAGCCTGGCCGGCGGCGATCTGCGTCCGCACCTCGCCCAGCAGCGGCTTCGCCCTCGCGAGGTCGACGTTCCCCAATTGCACCTTGCCGAGCGCCGCGGCGACCTTCACCGCCAGTAGGCGCACCTCGATCTGCTGCACCAGCTCCAGCAGTGCGCCGGCATGGTCCTCCAGTTGGAACTGGCCGAAGCCGGCCGCTGTCAGCAACCCCACGTACTCCGCCGCCGGGCGCGCATCGGCAATGCAGGCGACGACTCCCAGAATGCCCTGAAGTGACGCAGGCAGCACGGCCGGGTCCAGCGCTATGTCGGACAGGCCCAGACGGCCACCGGGACGCAGCACGCGGTGGAGTTCGGCGGCGGCCGTGGGCTTGTCGGGGAAGGTGCAGAAGGCGCACTCGCACATCACGGCGTCGAAGCTGGCGGCGTCGAAGGGCAGGCGCTCGGCGTCACCCTGCTGAAACTGTGCTCGCGCGGTTAGGCCGGCGGACGCGGCGCTGGCATTGGCGCGTTCCACCTGCTCTGCGCTGTAGTCGACGCCGGTGACGCGGCAGCCGAACGTCCTGGCGAGCTCGAGCGCGCTCGCGCCGGCGCCGGAGGCGACATCGAGGACGTGGTCGCCCGGACCGAGCCGCAGCACCTGTCCCAAGCGTCGCGTCGGCGCCAGCCCGCCGGGGTGGAAGGACTCGCCCAACAGCAGGCGCACCCAGTCCTGGGCGTAGAGGTCGGCGCAGCATGTCTTGATGGCGGTGGCTTCTGGTGCGGACGCTGCCATCACGGTTCCCCAGTTCCGTTTGATCGATGGCCGGGGATGCGCTGAGGAACCTCACCTCCACCCCTCTCCTGACCTCTCCCGTTTACCGTAGGCGAGGAGAGGGGAAACGCGGACGGATTCTCTGCGACAATGCCTGACATCCTTGCGCTGTTGGCTACGACCGGCAACGGCGCTTTCCCCTCGGATGCCTTCCCATTCGGTCCGGCGCGGCCGTCCAGGCGCCTGATGCGCTCGCCCGCCGGGCGATGGCGGAGCTGCTCGGTCACCTGCTCGCGGTAGCCGACGTTGTTGTAGGCGCAGAAGGGGATCTGCCGTCCGTCGGGCAGGAGGATCTCTTTGCAGCATTTCATGAGGTTCTTCACGTTGAAGGTCCAGGGATCCATGAAGTCGGTGAGCATGATCATGAACACGCGTTTGGCCAGATCGCCAAGGCCGGCGATCCCCGGCAGGTCGCACGCGGCGCAGGCGAACTGGTACTGCTGGGCCATCTTGTCCGACCCCGGCACGGCCGAGGCCGACCAGAGCAGCTCCAGCGCCGTCTTGACCTCGCTGCCCAGGTCGGGTACAGCCCGGTTGGTGATGTAGTCCAGATAGTCGTCCACATTGAGGATGCGCGGCAAGGGGATCGGCACGCCGTTGTCGTCGAGGTAGGCATAGGTGAC
>Ga0102924_1003282_pt1 | contig 17052 bp, 18 predicted proteins | sample PaiPotPPM11metaG_FD_80116 | JGI IMG/M metagenome (GOLD analysis project Ga0102924, IMG submission 80116) | Iron sulfur acid spring bacterial and archeal communities from Banff, Canada, to study Microbial Dark Matter (Phase II) - Paint Pots PPM... ...
ATCGCGTACAGTCCGCCGGCGGTCGCGGCGGCGTTCTCCAGTAGCTGTAGGCCGGTGTCGGTTGGCGACAAACGCTGGGCAGCGATCCCCGACCCGATCACGAGCGCCGCGAGGAAGGCCGAGCCGAGCAGCTCCGCCAGCAGACGGCGGGCCAGCGGTGGCCTCACGCGGCGACCAGCAGCTTGTCCGCGAACTCGGCGGGCAGTCCGACCTCGCGAACCTCGTCGGCGACCGTTTCGGCGTCGTAGCGGACCCGCTCGATCGCCACGTGGACCGCTCCGCCGTCCGGCCGGAGGACCGCGAAGGCGGCGCGCGGATCCCCGTCTTTCGGTTTGCCGACCGAACCGCAGTTGACGAACGTCACGCCGCCGTACTCGCGCACCCATGGCTTGTGGGTGTGTCCGAACACCAGCAGCCGCGCGTCCTCGGCCCGGGCCAGCCGCTCGTACAGGCTCGCGGGCTTGTCCTCGAACAGGTACTCGTTGACCTTCCGCGGCGAGCCGTGGACGAGATGGACCGGCACTCCACCGACGTCGAAGCCCAGGTCGAACGGCAGCTCGCGCATGAAGTCCTTCGATGTCTGGTCGGTGTGCGCGAGCGTCCAGTCGACCGACTGCTGGCCGAGCTCGCGGTCGTGCGGGGTGACGTAGGCGCAGCCGCAATCCTCGAGGTCGCGCGCGATCGCGTAGTCGTAGTTGCCGTAGATCGTCGGAATCCCCCGCTCCTGGATCAGGGCACACACGTCGTTGGGGCGTGGGCCGTAGCCGACGAGGTCCCCGCCGCAGTAGACGCGCCTGATGCCGAGCTCGTCGATCTGCTCGAGCGCTGCTCCCAGCGCCGGGAGATTGGCGTGGATATCGGTGATGACGGCGACGGCTTCGGGCACCAGCTGGAGCTTATCCATTGACAATTCTCGTTTCAATCGATATATATAAATCGATGTCTGTCGATCTGGAACTCGTTCCCAAGCAGAAGCGGGCGCCGGGCGAGCGCTGCTGCGAGCCGGTCGTGTATCCCGACGTCGAGCGCGCGCAGGCCGCGCGCATGGCCGAGGTCGCCAAGGCGCTCGGGGATCCCATCCGCCTGCAGCTCGTGGATGTGCTTTCCAAGAATGCCGGCAAGGTGTGCGTGTGCGAGCTCGTTCCGCTGTTCGAGATCTCCCAGCCAACTCTCTCCCACCACCTGAAGAAGCTGCGGGCGGCCGGGATCGTCGACTCCGAGCGCCGCGGCCTGTGGGCCTACTACTACGTCAAACCCGATGCCCTCAAGGAGCTATCCGCATGGCTGAGCTGACCGACATCCGAGAGACCGTTCGCGAGCGCTCCGCCGCTGCCGCCAAGGCCGCCACGGATCCCAGGACGGAGTCTGGGTGTTGCGGCTCGAGCGCCGGCTGTAGCCCGGCGGACGCGACAGGTGTGTTCGGCGGCGCGCTCTACGACGAGGCGACCGGGAGCGAAGTGCCGGAGGCAGCGCTCGACGCGTCGCTCGGCTGCGGCGTCCCGACGGCGGTCGCTGACCTGAGCGAGGGCGAGACGGTGCTCGATCTCGGCTCCGGCGCCGGCGCGGACGTCCTGATCTCGGCTCGGCGGGTCGGGCCCGGCGGCAAGGCGATCGGCCTCGACATGACCGATGAGATGCTCGAGCTCGCGCGCGCAAACGCTGCTGAGGCTGGTGTCGAGAACGTCGAGTTTCGCAAGGGCTACCTCGAGCACATGCCGCTCGAGGACGAGTCGGTCGATGTCGTGATCTCCAACTGCGTGATCAACCTGTCCGGCGACAAGCCCCAGGTCCTCCGCGAGGCCGCGCGAGTGCTGCGGCCCGGGGAAGGTTCGCCGTCTCCGACGTGGTCGCCGACCCCGACATGGACGACGCCACGCGGGCCGACATGGCCGCCTGGACCGGCTGCGTCGGCGGTGCGTTGACCGAAGAGGAGTTCCGCGCCGCGCTGAGGAGCGCGGGCTTCGAGCAGATCGAGATCCGCGAAACACATCGCGTCCACTCCCACGCCGCCTCCACGATCATCCGCGCCCGCAAACCGGTCGCGCGGTAAGCCCAGCTAGGCGCGCAGCTTGATCTCGCGCGCCGGCCCGACCGGGCGCAGGATCCCGTTTTCGAGCGCGAGTGCGCGGATGAACAGCAGGCGGCGCACGGTTGGCCTGCCGGGCCGGAAGGCTTCGTAGGCAAGCAGCAGGCGGTCTCCGTTCACGACGATGCTGCCGCCGCCCGTACCAACCCAGCCCGCGTCGCTGCGCAGGATCGGCGTGGTGCCGAGCCTCCGGAAGGGCCCCAGCGCCGTTCCCTCCCTGATCGCCTCGGCCTCGGCGTAGGCCGGCGTCGAAAAGCCGCCCTCGCTGTAGATGAGGTAGGTGACCTCGCCGAGCTGGATCGCGGATGGCGCCTCGACGGTGCTTTGGCTCCTGAGCAGCTCTACGCGTGGCCCGGCGAGGTGGAGGCCGTCAGCGCTCAGCGGCCGGCCGACGATGACCGACGGGGCCCCGACGGAGTTGCCATCGCGCTTGTAGAGCAGGAACAGCTGCCCGTCCGCTCTCAGCAGCGCGGGGTCGATCGCGCCGTCCGGCTCTCCGTCGACCAGCGGCCGGCCGATGTCCCGGAAGCCGCCAGCCGGCCGCTCAGAAACCGCAACCCCAATGCAATGGCGGTCATCGGTGCGGCGACGTGCGCTGTAGTAGAGGAGGTAGCGGTCGCCAACGTGCTCGACGTCCGGCGCCCAATACCCGTCATCGGCCCAGCTGGGCCACCCTCGGGCGGCGAACGCCGGGTGCGGGCGGACACGGCTCAGGCCGGCGATGCTCGCTGCGGAGCGCGTCGGGAATCCGTCCTGGCCCGTGCACATCAGCGTGACGGTGCGCTCGACGAGCAGCGTTGGGTCGGGGCACTGAGCGGAGAGCGGTCGAGCATGCGCCGCGGCCGGCAGCAGCAGCGCGCCCGCGGCGACGATCAGCTTGCCCCAGGATCCGACCCCCATCGATCCGCGAAGGCTATACGCTGAATCGATGGCGAGCGTCGAGGCGCCCACAGACGGGCGGACCGACACGACAATCCCGGTCGAGAACCCAGCCACCGGCGAGGTCGTCGGGACGATTCCGATCCTCGGCCGGGAGCAGCTAACGGAGCTGGCGGACCGGGCACGCAGGGCCCAGCCCGGCTGGGAAGCTCTCGGCTTCGACGGCCGTGCGCGAGTGCTCCGTCGCGCCCAGCAGTGGATGCTCGAGAACCCGGAGCGGGTGATCGAAACGGTCGTGTCCGAGACGGGCAAGACCTACGAGGACGCACAGCTCGCCGATCTCGGTTACACGATGACCGCCCTCGGCTTCTGGGCCAAGCAGGCCCCGAAGTACCTCGCCGACGAGCGCGTGCCGTCGTGGAACAATCCGCTGGCCGTCGGCAAGAAGCTGGTGATCCGCTACGCGCCGATCGGCGTGGTGGGGGTGATCGGACCGTGGAACTTCCCGATCGCCAATTCGTTCGGCGATTGCATTCCGGCGCTGGCAGCCGGCAACAGCGTGATCCTCAAGCCCAGCGAGGTGACGCCGCTCAGCTCGCTTCTGATGGAACAGATGATGCTCGAGTGCGGTCTGCCCGAGGCCGTGTTTCAGGTCGCGACAGGCGACGGCTCGACCGGCGCGGCGCTGATCGAGTCGGTCGATTGCGTCATGTTCACCGGTTCGACCAGGACCGGCAAGGCGGTCATGAAGGCGGCGGCCGACAAGCTGATCCCGTGCTACCTTGAGCTGGGCGGCAAGGACCCGATGGTCGTGTGTGCCGACGCAAACATCGAGCGGGCGGCGAATGCCGCTGCGTTCTACTCGATGAACAACGCCGGTCAGGTGTGTATCTCCGTCGAGCGCGTCTACGTCGAGGAGCCGGTCTACGAGGAGTTTGTGCAGAGGGTCGAGGACAACGTGCGCGCGCTGCGGCAGGGTGCGCCAACCGGCGAGGGGACGGTGGACGTCGGCGCCGTGATCTTCCCGCCCCAGCTCGAGATCGTCTCAGAGCACGTACGCGACGCGGTCGCCAAGGGCGCCAAGGTGCTGACCGGCGGGCACGCCCACACGGGGGGCGGCCGCTTCTATGAGCCGACGGTGCTTGTCGACGTCGACCACTCGATGAAGGTCATGTCCGAGGAGACCTTCGGCCCTACGCTGCCGATCATGAAGGTGGCCGACTCCGAGGAGGGTGTGAGGCTCGCGAACGAGTCGCAGTACGGACTCCAAGCGAGTGTCTGGACCTCGGACATCAAACGCGGTGAGGCGCTCGCGCGCCGGATCGAGGCGGGTGTCGTGTGTGTCAACGACGCCCAGATCAACTACACGGCTTTGAACCTGCCGATGGGCGGCTGGAAGGCGTCGGGGCTCGGGAGCCGCCACGGAGCGAACGGGATCCGCAAGTTCACCAAGGTCCAGTCGCTGCTCGTCACGCGCAGGGCACTCAAGCGCGAGCCGTTCATGTTCCCGTACCGCAAGTCGCGCACGCTGCTTCTGCGGCGCATGTTCAAGCTGCTGTACGGCCGCCGGCGCGATGCCTGAAGCGGTCTTCTACTACGACACCAACTCCCCCTACGCCTATCTGGCGGCCCTCCGCGTCGACGAGCTGCTGCCGGTCAAGCCCGAGTGGCGACCGATTGCATTCGGCGTGATCGTGCGCCGCATCGGCAAGGTGCCGTGGTCATTCACGGACGCCCGTCAGTCGGGCTTGGCTGAGATCTCGCGCCGGGCCTCAGAGCGAGGCCTGCCAGAGGTCCGCATTCCCGAGGGCTGGCCGGTCGAGAGCTACTCGCTTGCCCCGCTGCGGGCTCTCACGCTGATCGACGATCAGGATCTTCGGCGTGTGGTCTCGCGCGAGCTGTTCAGGACGATGTTCGTCGACGGCCGGCCGCTGTCGGAGCTCGAGGCGGTACTCGACTCGGCTGAGCGGGCCGGGCTGGACCGAGCGCAGGTGCGCGAGGGGATCGAGCGTCCGGAGATCAAGGACGCGTTGCGAGACGCGACCGATGCCGCCCTTGAGCGGGGCGTGACCGGAGTGCCGACCGTCGCCGTCGGCGATCAGCTGTTCTGGGGCGATGACCGGCTCGAAGATGCGGCGGCCGCTATGGCCCGTAGCTCCGCAGGCTGACGCGCGCTACCAGCCGCCCGGTGATCGGGTGGGCCTCGTCCGGCAGGACGAATAACTCGCGGATCTAGGTTGGGGTCGGGGTAGTGCCGGCAATAGTTCGTCCCCAGCCCGAACATTTGCCGATCCAAGCTGGGGCGCTCGAAGATCAGCGAAAATTCGGGGGCCAACGAGAATCGGCCGAGGACGATCCGGCCGTGCTCGATCGGGCGCTCTGCTGGCCCGGCGCGGGCAGAGGGCCCACCGCTATGGCCCGTTGAACAGCGACGCGGTCCAGGTCAGCAGACCGGACACTCCCGCGAAGCCCAGCTTCTTCAGACCGAACATCTCCTCGATCCCCTCGAGCAGCGAGAAGTGGTTGAAAGTGTCGATCGTGTCGGGCGTGTTGGGCTTGACGTAATGCGAGATCAGCACCAGTCCGACCTGGCCGCCGCCCGGGGGCGTAGTCGGGGCGGGGGTCGTGCTCGTAGGAGTGGTCGTCGTGCTCGTTGCCGTCGTGGTCGTGCTCGTGGGCGCGGTCGTCGTAGGCGTAGTGCTCGTTGGGGTGGTGCTTGTCGGTGCCGGCGCGTCTGGATAGAGGGGCTGGTTGCAGCACGAGCTCGAGTCCGCGTGCGAGCCTGCCTGGGGCGCCTCGTCGAACGTGATCAAGATGGCGGCCTGATTCGACTTATACGCCGGCGAGCGCTCGATCTCCGGCACGACCGTCTTGAGGAACTTGACAGCTGGGCCAAGCCCGGACGCCGCCCCGGGGGCACACGGCTGATCTGAGCCGTCGTCGCAGGGGCTGGGGGCGATGTAAGAGAAGGTCGGGGCGGTCGAAGCTGACCTCAGGTCCTTCTTGAGCTGGGTGAGACTGACGTCGTCCTTCTTGCAGAAGCTCGACTGGACGATCGACTTGAAGTACACGATCGGGTTGGTCCAGACCGCATAGGGCTGCTTCGCGGTGTGACTGCACGGCTTGGACATCCCCTGGATGTACGCCTTCCATGTCATGCCCGCGATCGACAGCTGGTTCATGAGGGTTTCCGTGGTGGCGGGATAGACGCAGCCTGAGCCGAGCACCTGTCCATCGGCGCCCGTGCCTGCTGAGATCAGCGGGGTGTAGCTCGGGCAGTTGGTGTCAGTCTCGGACGTCGGCCCCTGGCCCGACAGCAGCGCGATCTCGTTCGCGAGCGGCGAGGCGCCTACACCGTAGTAGTCGTACAGCAGTGCGCCCTGCTTGGCGAGCGTCGTGCTGAGATAGGTATGCGCGGCCGGGGAGAACGTCTGGTTGAAGCCCTGCTGCGAGAGCATGATCAGGAACAGGTGCCCGACGGGTGGAAGCCCGTTGTGGCTCGTGGGTCCGGTGTTACTGGGGGTGGTCGTGGTGGGCGTCGAGCTCGAGCCCGGGGAGGAGCTCCCCCCTCCCGCCGTCACCGTCTGTGTCTGCTGTCCACCGCCTCCTCCACCGCCGCCCGATCCTCCGCCGCCGGTCAGGCCGGACGCGACGTGGGACGGCAGGTTGATGATGTACCCCGGCGCGGCCGCCAGCTGCTCGATGCTCACGTGGCCGAGCGAGCCGATCAGCACGCCCATCGTGAGCATCCCGACGACCGCCGCGGTCGCGACGCGCGGCGTCGGCAGCTTCGGTCCTAGCGGGGTGCTCCAGCGCAAGGCTTGGCGCGGATTGGGCCCGGGCTCCTCGGCGGGCTTGGGCGGCTGCCCGCGTTCGAGCATCGCGCCGAGCGTCCCCGCGATCGTGCCCGGCAAGGGCCCAGAGCGCTCGCCGCAGGCCACGCAGTACCGCTGACCGTGCGCCATCGGCGCAGAGCACTGCGGGCACGAGATGCCGTTAGCCGCCATGGCGACGGTGAGTCTGGCTGGGCGCGAGCTTCCAGGTGTGAACACGGTGTGTTCTCATCCTGTTCACAACTCGGCCGGAGCCCTTCTCGATACTCCGTATTCCGAATCGTGGACCCTGCCAGCGTCGAACAACCTGAGCCCGCGACCCAGGAGCTGATCGGCGCTCCTGCCGCAGACCGCTGCTCCAACTGCGACGCCCCGCTCGCTGCAGATCAGCGCTACTGCATCAACTGCGGCGAGCGGCGCGGTAGACCCCGCTTTTCGTTCGAAGCGCTCGTCGCCCCGCCGCCGGCCCCGCCGCCCGAGCGGCGGCGCCGCTTCCAGGTCTCTTCGAGCGTCAGCTTCATCGCCGGCGTCGCGACTCTGCTGCTGGCGCTGGGCGTCGGCGTGCTGATCGGGCACAACAGCAACGCGCCGAAGCAGGTCGCCGCGTCGAACCAGCCGATCAAGATCAACGTCGGCGGCGCGAGCGCCACGCCCACCGCGACCGCGCCCGCAAAAAGCTTCAAGGCCTCGAAGATCCCCAAGCTGACGACGAAGGTGATCAAGCAGGTGCAGGCCGCCGCCTCGAAGGTGCTCGGCTCGGGCGCCAACAACCTGTCGCACAACGTCACCCAGCAGGTCGGGCAATCGTGCAGCGGCGGCAACGGCTGCCAGGGTGGGAAGTTCACCGGCAACTTCTTTGGCGGCGGATGAGGACTCCTGCGTTCATAAACGCTACGCGTGCCCGGCGGCAAGGCCGAAGCGCCCGCCAGCAATGGATCGCTTCCCAATCCCGGGCGCGACGCCGCGATCGTCGATCTCGAGCGCCGGCGGGACCAGCTGACCGCCAAGGTCGCCGAGCTCCAGTGGGACCTCGGCGGGCTTGTGTACGAAATGGCGGTTCGCGACCGGATCCGGGTCGACGTGATCGTCCGGCGGGCGGCCGCGCTTCAGAGCGTCGATGCCGAGCTGGGCGAGGTCGAGCGCATCCTGCGGCTAGAGCAGCACTCGACCGCCGGCCAGTGCGCCTCGTGCGGCGCGCCCCATTCGAGTGGAGCTGCGTATTGCTGGCAGTGTGGTCAGCCGCTCCTCGAGCAGGTGCCAACGGAAAGGATCGCCGACGCGCTGGCGCCGCCTACCCAAACTGGCCCGTAACGTAGTCCCGGGTCCGTGAGTCGGACGGGTTGCGGAAGATTTTCACCGTGTCGTCGTACTCGATCAGCGTGCCGACCTTCTCGACCGCGTCGAGGCTGAAGAACGCGACCCGGTCGGCGACCCGCGCGGCCTGCTGCATGTTGTGGGTCACGATCACGATCGTGTAGCGGTTCTTGAGCGTGTGCATCAGATCCTCGATCGCGGCGGTCGCGATCGGGTCGAGCGCCGATGCCGGCTCGTCGAGCAGCAGCACGTCGGGTTCGATCGCGATCGCGCGCGCGATGCAGAGTCGCTGCTGCTGGCCGCCGGATAGTCCGAGCGCGGAGTCGCGCAGGCGGTCCTTGACCTCGTCCCACAGCGCCGCGTTGCGGAGCGCGCGCTCCACGCGCGCGTCCATGTCATCCTTCATCGCCAGGTTGCGCGGTGCCCATGCGACGTTGTCGTAGATCGACTTCGGGAACGGGTTCGGCTTCTGGAACACCATCCCGATCCGGCGTCTGACCTCGACGCGATTGACCGCAGGGGCGTACACGTCACGGCCGTGGTAAAGGATCTCGCCCGAGACCTGAAAGCCGGGGATCGAGTCGTTCATACGGTTCAGCGTGCGGATGAACGTCGACTTGCCGCAACCCGATGGCCCGATCACGGCGGTGACGAGATTGCGGTAGATCTTGAAGGTGGTCCACGCCAGCGCCCGGTTCGCGCCGTAGGCGACCGACAGGTCGCGAATGTCGAACACGACCGGCCGCATCGTGTGGTCAGCGCGGCCGTTGGTCGCCCCGGGCGCGGGTGCCGAGGGCAGCTGCCCCGTGTGGATCCGAACGCGCGCAGGTGCTTCCGCTCCGGGGTCTCGAACACTCATCCTCCGAGGATCCTCGCGCGGTTACGCGCCAACAGCACGCGGGCACCGATGTTGGCCGCCAGGATGCAGATCAGCAGCACAAACGCGGCAGCCCAGGCGAGCTTGATCGCATTCGGATCGATCGAATCGGTAGAGAGATAGATGTACATGGGGATGGTAGGGATGCCGTGGGTGAAGATGTTCAGCTGGGTCGTGTTAGCCGTGTAGATGCTGTTGCAGATCAGGACGGGAGCCGTCTCGCCGGCAGCCCGCGCCACGGCCAGGATCGAACCCGTCGCTATCCCGCCAGCCGCTGCCGGGAGGATAACGCCGACCACCGCCCGCCAGCGCGCGACGCCGAGGGCGTCAGCGGCTTCGCGCAGGCTCGCCGGGACCAGCTGCAACACCTCCTGGCTGGCCCGCGCGGTGAGCGGCAGCATGACGATCGCGAGCGCGACCGATGCCGCCCAGCCGGTCTGCTTGCCCTGCGACAGGACGATCAGGCCGTAGATGAACAGGCCCACGATCACGGTCGGAAGCCCCTGCATCAGGTCGAGCCCGAGCTTGAGCGCGCGCCCGGAGCGCGAAGCAGGCCCGGCGACCTCGGTCACGTAGAGCGCGGTCAGAACGCCGATTGGAATCGCGAGCAGCGCCCCGGCCGCGACCACGACGCCCGTGCCGATCAGCGCGTTGCCGATCCCCCCGCCGGCAATCGCGGACTCGTTCGTGGTCACGAACGAGAAGCTCAGGTTGCTCGCGCCGTGACTGACGACACCGGCCACGACGAGCGCCAGCATCGCTACCGCGATGATCGCCGCCGCGATCGCGCCAAACTCGATCGCGCGGCTGACGCGCTCGCGTCTGCGGAGGTTGCCCGAGGCCGTCAGCGGCCCGGTCCAGTCAGGTGCGTCGGCGTATTCGGTCATGTCACGCCGAATTGGCTGTGGACGTCGAATCGGCCCGCAATCGCGCGCGCAGCGAGGCTGGCGAGCAGCCCGATCACCACCAACACGAGCGCCAAGTAGAACAGCGAGGGCACGTGGAGCTTGCTCTCCGGGTACTGGAACTCGTTGGCGATCAGGCTCGCCATCGTCACGCCGGGCTTGAACAGCGAAGCTTGAATCTTGGTCAGGTTGCCGACCACCAGCGTCACCGCGATCGCCTCGCCGAGCGCTCGCCCGAGCCCGAGCACCGTGGCGGCGGCAACGCCCGACGCGGTCGTGGGGAGCACGATCCCGCGGATGATCTCCCAGCGGGTCGCGCCGAGCGCCGCCGCGCCGTCCTTCAGCTCCGCCGGCACCGTCATGAACAGATCGCGGCTGAGCGAGGCGATGATCGGAAGGATCATCAGCGCGAGGATCACCCCCGCTGTAAAGAGGCCGAGGCCTGTCGTCTGCGCCGCGCCGAACAGCGGGATGAACCCGAGCACGCTGTGCAGCGCCGGCTCGATGTGCGTCGCCATGAACGGGGCCAGCACGTACAAGCCCCAGAATCCCATGATCACGCTCGGCACCGCAGCCAGCATCTCGACCATCGAACCGACGACCGCGCGCACGCCCGGCCGCGCCATCATGCTCAGATATAGGCCGATGGCGATTCCGAGCGGGGTCGCGAGCGCGAGCGCGAACAGCGAGCTGACGACGGTCCCGTAGATCATCGCGCCCGCGCCGAAGGTCTCGAACGGCTTGTTGGGCTTCCACGTCGTGTGCGTCAGGAATGGGAGCCCGAAGCGCGAGATCGACGGGTTCGCGTTGGAGATCAGCTGGAAGATGACGCCGAACAGCGTCAGGCCGACCAGCAGCACCGCGAACGCGCACAGCGCGAACAGCACGCGGTCGCCCGTGCGGCCCGCTGGCTGCGACGGAGCGCGCCGGCGCAGCCGCACGTGCACCGTTCCCGTTGGACTCACCCTCCAAGCCACGGCGCGCAACCGTAGCCAAATCTGGACGCCACATATGGGGCCGCTCGCGTGTTCACGACCTTTTCGGATTTTCGTTACGTCTGGGTAACAGTTGGCCTGCCAGGTGCCGCGATTCTTGCGTTCGCTCGACAGGCGGCCGGGCCATTTCGGGCGCGAGTTTCCTCGACTAGAAAGGAACTGACTTTGCAGACCAAGTGGCTGGTACGCGCGCTGGGCGCGGCCGTAACCGCGGCGACGGTGTGCGCGGGTACGGCCACGGCCGCCGGCGCGGCGACGCTGAACGGGGCGGGCTCGACGTTGGTCGCGCCGCTCGAGCAGGAGTGGGCAGCCGGGTTCGACGCGGCAAACTCGGGCACGACCGTCAACTACCAGGCGGTCGGGTCGGGGAAGGGTCTCGCCGAAATCGGGGCAGGCCAGGTGGACTTCGGCGGCTCGGACGCGCCACTGTCGGCCTCGACCACGCCCTGCAACGGGTGCAGCCAGATGCCCTGGGCTCTGACGGCAACGGGCGTCGGCTTCCACATCAACGGCCTGCGTCACCTGCACCTGACGGGCCCGGTGCTGGCCGAGATCTACCTCGGGCAGATCACCCGCTGGAACGATCACCGCATCCAGAAGCTCCAGAAGAAGGGCGTCCACCTGCCGAGCCTGCCGATCACGGTGTTCTTCCGCTCGGACGGCTCGGGCGACACGTACGCGTTCGCCGACTACCTGTCCAGCGTCTCGGGCACATTCAAGAGCCAGGTCGGCCGCGGCACCAAGGTCAGCTTCCCGACCGGCCAAGGGGCGAACGGCAACGCGGGAATGGTGGCGGCGCTCCAGTCGACCAACGGCGGGATCGCGTACGTCGCGGTGTCGTACCTGGCGGCCAACTGGCCCCGCGCAGCGGCGATCAAGAACGCCGCCGGCAACTACGTGACGCCGAACTACACCAACATCCAGAGCGCTGCTCAGTCGGTGTCGGCCCTGGGAAGTAACAACGAGGTTCACCTCGTCAATCCCCCGAGCCGGTACAAGAACGCGTACGTGATCTCGACGTACACCTATGTGATCGCCAAAGATGGGCAGCCCAACAACGGGCTGTTGAAGAACTTCATCAAGTACGCGATCACAACCGGGCAGTCGTTCGGTCCGCGGCTTGACTTCGTCCCACTCCCAGGGTTCGTGGTCAGCGACGATGAGTCGACCCTCAACAACGTCCACTGATGAGCTACCTACGACGGATAACCATGGTTGGGGCCGCGGGCGTGCTAGCGGTGTGGATTGTGCCTGCCTCGGGGGCGGCCAAGCCGGTCCCGCCAGGTGCCACGCTCGTGAAGTGCAAGGCCCTAATCACGACGGAGATACCCGGCGGCCAGACCCAGGAGCTGCCTGGGGCCGCGAGCGGCAAGCAGTGGGGATTGGCTCACTGCGCCAAGCCGCTCGGCATCGGCGTCCAGAAGAACGCCTTCGCGGTCGATCAGAACAGCGGCGAGATGAAGGGTTCGTTCAGGGCATACCTCGCGACTGGCACCATCTTCGGCAAGTTCAAGATGGTCCCGCAGGAGGGCTCGCTGTCGAACCCCGGCTTGTCGGCGACGTTCGCGAGCGTTAGCTACATGGGCACGATCAAGGTCGTCAGCGGCACCGGCGCATGGGCGGGTGCCAACGGAACCGGGACGACAACGTGCAACGCCTCGGATGGGCTGCACTTCACGTGCATCAACAAGCTCATCCTGACGAAGCTCTAAAAGACAAGCGCTCCTCCTCATCTGCGGGCGCCCCGGCTAGCCGGGGCGCCCGTTTGTGGTGCAGGGCCGGTCGTCTTAGGTGGCTTCGGAGACTGCCAGCGCCGGCGCCGCGCTCCGCGCACGCCCTCCGGTCAGCGTCGCGGCGACGACGCCAAGCGCCGAGAAGGCAACCGCGACCCAGACGGCCGGGGTGAACCCCTGGATGAACGCATGCGGGCTCGTGTAGCCGCCCTCGTGGACGAACACCGAAGCGAGGATCGCGACGCCGGCGACGCCGCCGAGCTCGCGGATCGCGCTATTCGTCCCGGATGCGACGCCCGCCTCCGTCAGCGGAACGCCGCTCATGACCGCGTTGGCGACCGTCGGGAAGCAGAACGAGGTCCCGATCCCGGCGATCGTGAAAGCGATCCCGAGCGGTAGGTAGCTCATGCCGGTCGTGGCCAGGGTCGCGACCCAGCCCAGACCGGCGGCTTGCATGCCGAGCCCAAGCACCATGAACGGCCGGTTCCCGTAGCGGTCCGCGAGCGCGCCCGCGATTGGTGCGATGATCATCGGCGGGAACGTCCACGGCAGCAGCCGCAACCCAGCCTCGAGCGGCGAGTAGCCGAGCGCGGTCTGGAGCAGCTGGCTCATCAAAAACAGTGCTCCAAACAGCCCTGCATACATGAAGAAGCTGACCGCGTTGGCAGCCGCGAAGGTGCGCGAGCCGAACAGCCCCGGCGGGACCATCGGATGTGCAGCACGGCGTTCCCACGCGACGAACGCGACCAGCAGGACAACGCCGGCGACCAGCGCAGAGAGCACCTCGCCGCTCGTCCAACCGACCGAGTTCGCCCGCACCAGCCCGTAGGTCAGGCCGAGCGCCCCGCCCGCCGCCAGCATCAGCCCGCGGAGGTCGAGCTGCGGCCGTGGGCCGTAGCTCTCGGTGAGCTTCGTCAGGGCGGCCGGTATCAGCGCGAGGCCGATCGGGACGTTGAGCCAGAAGATCCAGTGCCAGTCGATCCCCGACACGACCGCGCCGCCGACGGCGGGCCCGGCGGCTACCGCCAGCCCCGCGATTCCGCCCCACAGACCGATCGCCGCGCCGCGCTTGTCAGCGGGGAACGCTTCGGAGATCAGCGTAAGGGTCAGCGGTGTGACGATCGCAGCGCCGGCGCCCTGGAAAGCCCGCGAGATCACGAGCGCATCCACACTGGGCGAGAGGGCCGAGGCCGCCGATGCGACGGTAAACGCAAACACGCCGATCGCGAACATCCGCTTGCGGCCGAAGCGATCGCCCAGCGCCGCCCCGGTCAGCAGCAGGCAGGCGAAGGCCAGGTTGTATGAGTTGACCGTCCACTCGAGCCCGGACAGGCTCGAGTGCAGATCGACGCGCAGCACTGGGAGCGCTGTCGTCACAACGAGCGTGTCGAGCGCGGTCATGAACGCAGCTAGCCCGGCAAGTACGAGTGTCCACTTCTTGTTCACGACTACCTCCTTGGGTTCGTTGTCGTCTAGACGACGAACGGGAGGCGCCGGAGGGGACAAGGGGTTACTGGCTTTCTGCGAGCCGCCTTTGCAAAAACCGCCGTTCGGGCTCGGACGCGGCCAGAGCTAGGGCGCGCTCGAACTCCACGCGGGCCTCGTCGCGGCGGCCGAGCCGGCGCAGCAGCTCGGCACGCGTGGAGTGCAGGTACTGGTAGTCGTCGAGCTCCAGCTCGTCGACCAGCGAGAGGGCTCGCTCCGGCTCGCCGGACTGGGCTACGGCGACGGCCCGGTTCAACTCGACGACGGGCGATTGCGTGATCGTCGCGAGCTCCGCGTAGAGCGCGGCGACCTCCTCCCAGTCGACCTCTTCCGCGGTTTGGAGCGAGGCGATCGCGGCTTGGAGCGCATAAGGACCGCGGCCCCGCAGCGCCAGCGCCCGCTCCAGCGCCGCTCGGCCGGCGGCGATCTCCTCGAGGTCCCAGAGCGAGGGGTCCTGGTCGCCGAGCAGCACGATCTCCCCGCCGCTGAACCGCGCCGCGCGGCGGGCGTGGTGAATGAGCATCAGCGCAAGCAGCCCATGGACCTCGGACTCGTCAGGCATCAGCTCAGCCAGCAGCCGTCCCAGTCGGATCGCCTCGGCCGCAAGGTCGACGCGGCCCGAATAGCCCTCGTTGTAGATCAGGTAGAGGACCGCTAGCACCGCCGCGAGCCGATCAGGCAACAGATGTTCGGACGGCACGGCGAACGGGATGCCGGTCGCCTTGATCTTCGCCCGCGCGCGCGAGAGCCGGCGCTTCATCGTCTCTTCAGAGGTCAGGAATGCGCGGGCGATCTCCTCGGTCGTCAATCCGCCGAGCGCACGCAGTGTCAGCGCCACCTGTGCTTCGAGCGCCAATGCCGGGTGGCAGCAGGTGAAGATCAGCTCGAGGCGCTCATCCTTGATCAGGGTTTCGTCGAGTTCATCCATCGTCGTCTCCTGAACATCGAGCAAGCGCGTCTTCTCGGCCAGCGATCGCTCGCGGCGGATGCGGTCGATCGCCCGGTTGCGGGCGGTTACGACCAGCCAGGCGCCGGGGTTCTCCGGCACGCCCTGCGACGGCCAGCGCTCGGCTGCAGTCGCGAAAGCGTCCGCGGCGGCTTCCTCGGCGAGCTCAAAGTCGCCGAGGAAGCCGACCAGTGACGCCAGTACCCGGCTCCACTGCTCGCGGAAGATCTCTTCCAGCGCTACCGCTCCACCACCGGGCGGACCTCGACCGCGCCGCCGAGCCGCGCCGCCGGGATCCGGCCGGCTAGCTCGATTGCCTCGTCGAGGTTGGCTGCCTCGACGACGTAGTAGCCGCCAAAGACCTCCTTGGTGTCCGCAAACGGCCCATCGGTAGTCAGCGTTTGGCCGTCCTGGACGCGAACCGTCGTCGCGGTTTCGATCGGCTGGAGCTGCGCGCTCGTCACGGTGTGCGAGTCCTGCGCGAGCTCCATGTACTCGCCCAACACAGCCTGCTGCTCGGTCTCGGGCAGGTCGTTGTGCGACTCGGGCGTCGAGTAGATCAACAGTGCGTACTTCATGCGTGAACCTCCTGATGGGAGTTTGCTCTTACTCCCACGGGACGAACGGGCGACCGCTCAGGGGACAGCTACTTCCAGGGCGCGAACCCGTTATCCGGGTTGATCGCGCCGGCCAGCCCGGGATGGTGGCGCCGCACCACATCGCCGAACACGTTCGATTCGACCCAGTCGATCCCCTCGGGCGTGTAGACCTCGGGCGTGTAGTCCGCCGTGAAGAAGCGGTCCGACTTCAACCGCCGCGAGGCCATCAGGATGAAGATCCTGAACGCCGTGTCCGAGAATCCAAACCCGGGCGGCGGCTGCTCGCCGAGCATCCCGACCTGGGCGTCGACCTTGTCGATGTCGCCGCCGTAGACCTCGCGGATCTGCTCGTTCCACTCGGGGTTCGGCGTCAGGTCCTCGAATTTGTCGATCCGGCGCTTGCGCAGCTTCTCGCGGAAGTCGTTGTAGCGCGGCACGCCGCGCTCGCGGTCGCGCAGGATGTCGATCGTCGCGATGTCCAGGTGATCGCCATTCAGCCGCACGTGGTTGCGCAGCGCGTTCGGATGGTTGTGGAGCGTGATCGCGCCCGGATGAGCTCTACCGAGCGAGTAGATCCAGTCGGTCATCCCGTGCTGGTCGATCGCCTTGCGCGTGTCGTGTCCTTGGATGGGGTCAAAATCCGTCTCGGCGATCACCTCGCCGGACTCGTGCGAGCGGATCTGGTAGTCGTCCGGGATCAGAGGGTGCATCCGGTAGACGGACACGAACTCGCTCGTGATCGAGTAGGGGGCGGTGTGGTGATCGAGCGGCGAGCCAACGATCCCGGACAGCAGCTCGCCCGAGCCGATGTGGCCGAAGCGCTGCTTGACCCACTTCGGCAGCACGCCGTACCAGTTGGCGTTCATCCCGATCTGGAGCGCCTTGTGCGCGAGGATCCCTGGCGTCCACTCGACGGTGTGGATCTTGGCTATGAGCGCCGCGTTGATCAGCCGCGCGGTTAGGAACAGCTGCTCGTCGTCCCAGCCCGGGTTGTTCGACCCCAGCATGTCGCAGATCGCGTTGTGCTCGTTGGCGAACAGCGTGTGCATGACCGACAGCCCGGCCCAATAGTTGTCAGAGAAGCCGGTCAGGTCGACGCCCTGAAGCTCCGGCTTGGTTTCCTCAGGCAGCCGGCCATCGTTCATCTTCAGCTTGCCGTCCTCGCCCGAGCGCAGCTCGCGGTTGCGCTCCTCAGTCGAGCCATAGAGCTGCGAGCCGTCCCACCACGGCGTGACTTTGTTGACGTACGTCGGCGGGACCTTGCCGCCGGCGTACGTCGAATCCGGCGAGGTACGCCGGACCTGCATCGCGCCGTCCGACCAGCTGTCGTCGTCGTCCAGCGGAACCGCGATGAACTCGGTCTCCGAGTTGTCGCCGTGGCTGAACCAGTCGTGGTTCTG
>Ga0102924_1003283_pt1 | contig 17051 bp, 12 predicted proteins | sample PaiPotPPM11metaG_FD_80116 | JGI IMG/M metagenome (GOLD analysis project Ga0102924, IMG submission 80116) | Iron sulfur acid spring bacterial and archeal communities from Banff, Canada, to study Microbial Dark Matter (Phase II) - Paint Pots PPM... ...
GACTAGAACAAAACCTTGTACATGTAGAAGGTATTAAAGCTCTTTCAGTCAACTATGGTAATTCGCAGGTGAATGTTGAGTATAATCCTGCACTCCTTTCACTAGCAGATATTCGGAAAAAGATTGGCGATCTTGGTTATGAGGTATTAAGTGAGAGCGTAGGGTCATCAGCACAGGATATTGAAGCAAAAAAGCTCCAGTATCTATTCTATGTTGGGATTGCATTTACTCTTCCTGTTGTCCTGTTGAGTTACCCGGAAGTTTTTAGATTCATTCCATTTGCAGGAACAGACACTGCAGCTTATCTTACATTTGCATTTGCTTCCATTGTTCAATTTGTAACCGGTAGCAGGTTCTACATTGGTGCTTTTCGTATTGCAAAAATGAAATCAGCTAACATGGATACTCTTGTAGTTCTGGGGACAACCACGGCCTACGTCTTTAGTGCATTTAACACCTTTCCTACACCAGTTTGGCATAACATATACTATGATGCAGCTGCAGTTGTAGTCACCTTCATACTACTTGGCAAATACATGGAGCTAAAAACCAAAGGTAAAACTGGATCTATAATCAAGAAGATGCTAGAGCTTCAGCCAAAGACTGCAAAAATTAAAAAGGAAACCGGCGAGGAGGTTGAAATTCCACTAGAACTTATCCAGCCTGGTGATATTGCTGTTGTTAGACCGGGTGAGAAAATTCCAGTTGATTCTATAGTAATCTTAGGCTCCTCTGCAGTTGACGAATCCATGGTGACAGGTGAATCGATGCCTGTTTCAAAGAAGGTAGGAGACAATGTGATTGGAGGAACAGTCAACAAAGAAGGCATGGTTTTGGTCAAAGCCACAAAAGTAGGTTCAGACTCATTTTTGTCTCAAGTAGTCAAGCTTGTTGAAGAAGCAATGGGTAGAAAGCCTGCAATACAAAGATTGGTAGATAAAGTAGCAGGATATTTTGCATATGGGGTAATGATTGCTGCTTTATCTGTATTCCTTGCGTGGTACTTTGTAGCAGCACCAGGAGCAACTGCAATGGCTATCATCCCTGCTGTCGCAATATTAGTAATAGCGTGTCCATGTGCACTGGGACTAGCTACGCCTACTGCAATTATGGTTGGAATGGGTAAAGGAGCATCAAATGGTGTACTGTTCAAAAGTGGAGATGCAATGGAGATGTTGAATAAAACTTCAGTCGCAATATTTGACAAGACTGGTACATTAACTGAAGGAAAACCACAAGTTACAGATATTATACAGCTCAAAGAAATCGCAACTATTGCGTCTCTGTCCGGTGTTGTTGCCTCTATAAGTGGTAGTACCAATCTGCAACAACGAAATGCTCTCATCAAGAATAATGATGCTAAATCTGAACAAAATAACATAGCACTACTTAGTCTCGCTGCAATTGCAGAGAGAGGTTCTGAACATCCGCTTGCAAAAGCAATAGTCAATTACGCACGGAATCAAGATATCCATCAAATAAATGATATCGACGTAGAGGAGTTTGAAGCGATACCAGGACGTGGTATTACAGCTGCTTACAATGGTTTGACAATCAAGATAGGTAATCAGGCCTTTATCCAAGACCAAAACATAGACCTTTCTTCTTCGATTCAACTAATTGAAAAACTGCAGGGAGAAGGAAAAACTACGGTACTTGTATCAGTGAATAACAGCATCATCGGAATTATAGGATTGCTAGATACTCCAAAGCTTGGTGCTAAAGAAGCAATTTCTGCTTTAAAATCACTTGGAATAGAGTCAGTTATGCTTACAGGAGATAATGAAAATACGGCACAAGAGATTGCACATTCAGTAGGAATAGAACGAGTGTTCGCAAACGTCCTTCCATCAGGAAAAGTTGATGTTGTAACAAAGATTCAGAAGGAACGGCAGCAGCAAAATGATAACAGGAATAAAAAAACAGCTGTCGCAATGATTGGCGATGGAATAAATGATGCTCCCGCATTAACTGTGGCAGATGTAGGAATAGCAATTGGATCTGGTACTGACGTGGCAATAGAAGCTGGAAAAGTAGTTTTAATCAGAGATGATATCCGCGATGTGGTGGCTGCTGTCGAGATTGCAAGAAAAACGGTTTCCAAAATAAAGCAAAATTTAATCTATGCGTTTCTGTACAATGTGATACTAATTCCAGTAGCAGCAACAGGTCTTCTTTATCCTGCGTTTGCTGGTATAGCAATGGCAGCAAGTTCTGTGTCCGTCACTATGAGTTCGCTTACTCTCAAAAGATGGTCTCCGTCAAGTAAGAAAAGGAGTAATAATTAGCAAAAATAATACTATCAAAGACACTCATTTTACAGTTGGAAACCACGTACGATATCTTACAATTGTAAGCTACTAATAATTAATATGGGAATAGGCTATCCGATAGAGAGGTTTGATTGGATATGAAAGAAAATAATAATCCTAATGATGCTAACGGGACCGTACATACGAATATAAAAACAATGGCTCTCATAGTAGCTGCTGCAATAAGAACAGGCAATTGCTCAGATGATGGGTAATGGTGGAATGATGGGTTCTGGAATATTTAATCCTGATCTCGTAACAAAGGTGACATTGGGCACTAAAGCGCTGGCTGACTGTGTCTATCGTTATCGATGCAGCGATTATGGGGTGTTAAAGTATTTCAACCAAATCCACTTACTATCAAAGCGGGAGATAATGTAGCATGGATAAATGACGATACCGTGATGCATCCGTAAAATCAAGTTATGGCCATAATGATCCAAACGAGAACAAGCACTTTGATTCTGGATTACTTGCAGGAGGACAGGCCGCCACACATACTTTCAAAAAAGCAGGGGGGGGGGTTCAATCATTTCTGTCAAGTTCATCCTAATATGGTACGCAAAGTTATAGTAAAATAAAATGATGGAACGACCAATAGATAATATAGATCGAATTGGCGTTCGCATAGGTGTTAAATCAAGCGTTCTGGCTAAAACGTGTGGAGTGTCAATGCAAAAGGATTGTCAGGGATTTTGAATAACATCGACTATCTCGTGTACATATTATGGCTGGAAGATCTGTACCGTAGAAACAATATATCATATCCAGCTCTATCATTTTTCATCCGAACGACGAATTATGATTAATAAAAGAGATCTGCGGTACCAAAAGAGTGGTTTCTGCTTCCTATAGACAAGATTGATTGTCAGTAGTTTCTTTCTAACTGAATATATTAGACATCGAATATATCACCAAACCCTCCTATAATTCTAGCAATTGCTGTGAAGCATCTCAAATATAGTATAGAATATTATCCCTCTGTTGAGAACAAATGAACCACAAGGCATTAGCAATAGCACCAATCGTAGCAGTAGCAGCAGCGCTAGCATTGACATCAGTCGCATTTCTGATACCACAACAGGCTTTAGCGCACTCTGGACACAATCACAACCACCACAACAATAACAACAACAGAATAGACGTTTCCCAGTCGATCAATCAGCTGAATAATTCTACATCAGGCGCAGTATCTGACAACGAAGCCCAGAACCAAGCTGACATACACCGCTGAACCTAATTCAAAAGAAAAGTGAGAAGCGTACTCTCTATTTTTTTCTGTTGATACGACCTTATTCTTGGCTTCAGTCCCAAAACTCGGTCTCAGTAAATCTGAAATCCCACTCCAGCATGGATCCCATATATTCAGACACGAGGTTGAAGACTAGTAAAAACACAGAACAGAGAATTTATATATATAACATCCACAGACTGACCAATCTCGTTATAGTATTTAATTGTTTCTACCAAGCCAATAAAGCGTATATTCAAATATTTTTGAGGTTTTACAGCTGATATCTCCCATTCTTGAATATGGGGCAGTCTATAAACAAGTTGATAAATTTACTGTGAAACCCCTATACTATGTATATGTTAATGAAGGCGTGCAGCTATGCGTTTCTAATCAAAAAGCATATTACAAAGATAGTCCTGCTATTCGTTCTAGTTACTTTGAGCCTGTTTTGCTTTTCAAGTCGAGCAGCACGATAGATTGTTTAGATGACATTGTTATGTTCCTTCTATAACTACTGTTCTTCCATCACTCAGTTCCTATTTTTTCACAGAAAGATCCCGAAAAATTGATTTTGTTACAGTTCCGTCAGTTGCACTGATCCCAAGTGTGTAGTTACCAGCAGGTATCGTAGAATTATTTCTCTCCAGTATCAGCTGAACAGATTGTGATTTCCCACTTTCATCATCTTTTATTTTGGTCAAGTTAATGATAGATGTAGGAGAAAACTTTGCAGTCATGTTTACAAATCTACCAAGGGGCGTCATTGAGCTTGACGCGTTGAAAAAAATGAGATTGTGGTTATTATCATTGTTATCATTCTTGTTAGTACTATTGACAAGATAACTTGTGTTGCCGGAATTTCTAGCGGTAATTTCAACATTGATTTTTGCTAAGGTATTGTTCTTCGTTCCAGTATTAGGTGTAATCACAATCTTATTTACAGGTGAGTCGATATCAAATGGAATAGCTCGACTTCGGTCTACTACTCCAATCGTGTCATGATTAAATTCAGTAAACCATGTGCTGTTACTGTTGTTTGGATCGATTGCGAGAGTCAGCGCATTTGCTAGGTATCCATCACGAGGATCACGTGTCGGTACCTCATACTCTGTAAGTGAATTATTCGTGGTATTGAAAAATGATATCCGATTTCCTTCATGCTCATTAAACCAAAAGCTTTTACTGCCATTCTCTGCTGCTCTTATCCAATAGGGCAAGGTAGTATAGTGACGAAAACTACTAGACGTCGGAAATCTTGTGACACTATGCAAAGCTGTCTGATACTCTGTTACGAAGCTTGACCCGTGTTCAGTAATCCAAATTGATGATGATTTGTTATCGTTGTTGGCTTCAAACACTACAAGGTCTGCAGGTGTATTCAAGAGCTTCCCATTGGAGGATGAAGACGAGGATTGTGGTATTTCTGAAACCTTTACAATACTAAGAACCTCTCTATTAGCATTAACCACCGGTTTGAATTGTACTAATTTATTACTTAATGACTCTGTTACCCATACTGAATCTCCTCGTAAAAATATACCACTTGGAAAAGACTCATTACCTAGGTTAAATTCTTTTACTTTATACTCTGGAACAGTAGTATTTAGATTATCATTGGTACCAGCACTACCACCACTACTCTTGCTTTTAACCTTCTGTATGACTCCAAACGTACCAGTACCAAATGTTGTGAACCATATGTTCCCTGTCTTGTGGTCAACTTTCATTTGCATGGGCGCTGCACTTATGGAATGAATGATCTGAAATTTGTCTGTATTAGGGTCAAAGCGCCAAAGTGGATCTGAGCCCGCTTGGGGAAACCATATCGAACCGTCGTTATCTTCTACTATAGTCCATACCATGTGGAATCCCAGATTGGACTGGTTGTTTGTCTTGCTGGACTCCTCAGGAGTGATGATTGGATATGCCGCCATTACCTTACTTTGCTTTGGATCAAAACTAATCAAGGTATTTGATTTTGTTCCAACTGTCCAAACTATTCCATTTCTAGCAACCAGTATGGAATTAGGCCAAGTACCGTTCGGCAAAGAGTATTCTTTTACATATGGTGTGTCAATATGAGTAGAATTGTTGAGTAGAACTTTACGTATAAGTATATTGTCACCATCTTTTTTAGATATCCCCCCAGCATTTCCCATGTTTACAAGAGCAGCTGGAGATGATGATGTGCTTTTCTGAGTAGTATTGGATTTTTCATTATTACTTCCGTGGAAACTGGGTAGCAATGAACTACCAAATACTATTACTAGTACGATCGCAATCGTTACTGGTATCACAGCTATCGTTAAGATCGATTTGCGAGATGCCATTTTTCTCTTTCTACTTCCATGTTTCCTCTAACCAGTGTATCGGTATGATCGTATGCTCCAAGCAGTTACGTTCTATGTTGTACTGTATGATATATTTTAATTAGATCACTTACAATCGTAAACATAATCTAAAGATCTTTCTCAGCTATCTATTTAACACACTGCATATTGTTTATTTATTTATAACAATTATTTTAAATTATATTCTATACTCACAGAAGTTGTGCAAACTAACCTTGCCAAGTTCGATATCACAATCATGACTTTGACATAGTCTGACAGGAAAATCTTTCGGACAGATTACAACGGAGATTTGATAGCAAACACGAAATCTTACCCCCTAAATGACGTTTTCGGAAGACAGTGAGCTTATATAAAAATACATCCATTGTTAATCCACAATGTCTAAACATATGCTTTTTGCCGAAATAATAATTGTCTTAGTCTTACAATTGTAAGCCGCTCTGTTTATATTCGAGGTTACTATTCCTCTCATTAATGTCAAAAGCAAGAAGAGGAAGATTATCCTCCAGTAGCAGAGTTGTTCCGGTATTTATGCTGACATTGGGAATATCTTTGTCACTTATTATTACATCATCAAACACACAACAATATGTATTCGCGCAACAAGGCACAGGAGTGCATCAGAATAATGCAACTAAAGTAATTGGGAAGAATAGTGTGGCAACAACGATGTTAAATTCACAGCAAAAGTCGAAGCTAGGCAGTATAGCGAGTAGTGCTTCTATGATGCCGTTGCCAACTACAAATGCTTCAGCGTCGATGACAGGATCATCAGATATGATGGGAATGATGAATATGATGATGGGAATGATGAATATGATGATGGGAATGATGAATATGATGATGCCTTCAATGTCAATGACTGGAGCATCTTCAAATAGTAGCGGAATGATGGCAAACTCAGTTCAAGGAAATGACCTGCTGACTATGATGGGAGCTTAATGGCACTTGAGTATGACAGCAATAAACATGTCAACAAGAAAAACGGTCTTCAGAACAGTCTTTAGTATTCTTGCTGCGCTTGCTTTAGCAACAATATCGAGTAGTATTGCAGTTGCTTCAGTATCGGCTCAGCAAAATTCAACAAGCACATCACAAACAAGTGGCAATACAACCGGAGGGGGAGCAAACATGACGAAAGGAATTCAGGCTTCACTCGTACCAGGAGCCTCTACCTTGGCAAATAAAGCATTTTCACCAAATCCTATAAATGTCAAAGTCGGAGGTAGTGTAACATGGACTAACAAAGACAGCATTATCCATACTGTTACATCAGGTACAGGACCTAGTGATCCAAACAAAGGAAAAGAATTTGATTCTGGGATATCAACACTGTTAACACCAGGTAAGACATTCTCTCATACATTCAATACTGCAGGGGAGTTTACTTACTTCTGTCAGGTACATCCGACTATGATGGGGAAGGTTGTTGTGTCTTAGAAAACCACCTTCCACCAAGCAATTTATGACTCCGTTTCCTTTTTTCTTTTTTCGTTCGTTGATTAGTTCCATTATCTCACATATAGTTGATAATCTTATCTTGCCTTGGACGTAAAAAATGGATGTAATAGCCACAGTCATGAAATGATAACGGACCTCGACACTCCGGCAAGATCATATAGAATTCTTGGTCTAGAGTCCAAAGGATGGCAAACAACTCTTTCAGGCATAGCCGGGGTAATGACAGTACATACCGATAGCCTGCAGCAACAATTAATTTTATTGAAGACATTTTTCATTCTCCCTTCTATTGTCATTACTTTGAAAATATCGTATATTCTAAATATTTAATTTACAACTGTAAACTATATTATCCTTATATTTCTCGTCTTTACTCCTAATCACCAAATGTCTAAAGAGAATATTCTAGTTTTTTCCTTATTCTTATTGTTATTTCTCTATGGGATTGTCAATCATATTTCCCCATTCAGTCCATGAACCGTCGTAGTTTTTCACATCAGCATAGCCAAGCAAATATTTTAAAACAAACCATGTATGAGATGACCTTTCTCCAATTCTACAATACGCGATTACTTCCTTGTCTGGAGTGATACCTTTTGACTCATAGAGTTTCTTTAGCTCATCAGCCGCTTTGAACGTCCCATCATTGTCGTTGACAGCTTGGCTCCAGGGTATGTTTGCTGCCCTGGGAATATGTCCTCCCCTTTGAGCGTGTTCTGTTGGATATTCTGGTGGTGATAGTATTTCTCCACTAAATTCTTTGGGACCTCTAACATCCACTAATGCTACTCGATCTCCAGCATTTAGCGACTCCTTTACATAGTTTAGAAATACTCTGATTTTATTATCAGGATCTGATGCTTTAAAGTTACCTTCAGAATATTGTTCTGGAATCTTTTGAGTCATATTTCTGTCCTCTGTTAGCCACTTTTTTCTACCTCCATTCATAAGCCTAACATCTTTAAATCCATAATACTTAAACACCCAGAATGCAAATGCTGCAAACCAGTTATTAAAATCCCCATATAGAACGAGTATTGTATCGTTGTGAACTCCAGCTTTTTGTAACAAATTCTCAAAAGCCTGTTTACTTAATATGTTTCTATATAATGGATCATTTATGTCTTTTTTCCAATCGAATAATACTGATCCAGGAATATGTCCTAACTCATAGTTAGACGTTGAATCATAATCTACTTCCGCTATACGTACTTTTTCAATATCTTTAATGTGGTCAGCTACCCATTGAGTATCGACCAGAACTTCAGGATGTGCATATGCCATAATTTTTATTGTTCGATACTCGTATTTAACTATATTAGTATACAAATGTAAAGAAAGAAAACCATCAATTCCTATCAGAAGAATGAAATACACTTGTGGAATAAGGTTCTCTGATTTTCACCTAAAGCAATATTATGTATATATCTAGTTTGTAGCTTAATTCAGAAATAACGTCATTCAAGGACTATTTCCAACGCCAAAATGAATATTGGATTTCTATAATTCGTTGTCAATGCATAATAATCCGTGGTTTGGAGACTGAATTCGAAATTATGCTAAAGCTAATATATATCTCATCTGATATATAAATGCCTGCCGAAAATAAAAAGAATCTATGCATGAACCATAATGATTTACAAAAAAATACTTTACAATTGTAAACAGCAATGTAGAAATATAATGTTCTTTTATTATTCATTATGTTAGGATTAGGACTAGCACACCATTGTCCCATATGCGGGATGGATGTAGAAAAAGAGAGAGGAATCAAAAGGTTCGGTAAATATTTTTGTTCCGAACCACACGCCGTGGAATATACTGAACGTAGGATGAATAATGAGCAGAATAGCGGATATGGTTCTGGTGGAGGGTGCTGTTGAGTTAACATTATAATCCATGTGTGGATATCTAATATATACAAGCAAAAAAAAAACACAAAGTGTTATGTCCCGATGGCCGCTCTCTCTATGGTGTCGAACGTTGCGCTTCCACCATACACAATAGTAGGGAGATTCTTTCGTACTCTTTTCCTTTATAGTGCATCGACTCCTAGTGAACGAATATGGGTTATTGTTTAGTACGAGTTAGATTGTAAGCAAATCCGATAATACCTGTTGCAAAAGAATCGCAAATCAAACTGTTAGTTTTGGATAAATTCACACAGACGTCTATGTCTGTTGCGCAAGTTATAGTTGGAATAGAGTGAGGTGCTGCCATGACAACAATGGATATGATGGGCCGCAAGTTCGAGGCAGAAGATCAGAACAGTCACTCAGGAATTTACCTTGTTACACTTACACCAAATATTAGGGAATCTACACTTTACCTACTCATGTAACTCCGTCTAGTGAACCTATCTATTCAATGATGGATAATCACATCGATATGGGAATAGTGGCTTAGGCTAACAGCATAAATCCGTAATCGACAAATTATTACCTAGACATTCTTTCAATTTTACTCCTGTATTTCTGTTTATATAGAGTTAAACAAGAACCGCAGCAGAAGTATCTTTCATACCCTCCCACTCTCAGTAACTTTGTGTTCTTGAAGATCTCATTATCGCAATAGTCACATTTTATTTTCAGGAAAATTCCTTCTTTTATTACAGGAATGCTTGGATCATCTTTGATTGTTTTTGTTATCATCTGATAGGATGCAGATATTATACCTTCCATATTTGCGATCTTAGTTCTTATAATTTCCTCCAGGTATTCTGGATGCTGTGCCATTATTACTTTGATTATTATATTGTACTCACCAGTCATTTTGTAAACGCCTGTTACCTGTGGAATTGAAGATAGTTTGTTTGCAATTTCAATTGATTGTAAGGATTTTGTCTTTATAAAAATGAGAGCAGCCATTTGACTATCTATCTTTTCAATCTCAAAGATAGGCTGTATATTTTTAATAATCCCCAATCCCTTCATTCTACTAAATCTTGCTTCTACGGTAGGTGTACTTACTCTTACTTCTCTTGCTATCTGTCTAAACGACTTTCTACCATCCTGCATCAATGATTTGATTATTGCAATGTCTGTATTGTCAAGTTTAGTGTCCAAACAAGCTTCTATGTCAATAAATAATATACTTCATAATAATTGTTATGAATGGATACTACTACAAGAAGGCTGTAGTGTTAAAACAGTTGAATGATTTTGAACGGTGGAGGAATAGGGAAAGCTACAAATTCAGATGGAGAGTTGAAGGTGCATTCTCATCAATGAAAAGAAGATTTGGAGACCATGTATCAATACGAAATTTCCCAATATACCTCATACATTATAGATTCTACATTCATATACTAGATTCAAATATTTATTTATTCTTACAAACGTAAGCTGCCATATTAATATACATCTATTATGTAAATAATCGGTCAGCAAATGATTCGCTCAAAGATCTATTTGGTTTTAGTTATGGTAATACTTGGTACCGGTGTCTTAACTTATGTACTTTTTCAAGGATCTCAATCAAGAAGTAACGCTATCGCAGTGTCGCAATCCTCATCCTTACTTCCATCTTCCTTATCTGGTAATAACTTGCTAAAGGCTCCATCGTTTACCCTTCCAACCACTTCAGGAAAAAACATATCCCTCTCAGATTACTTGGGAAAGAAAAATGTTTTACTCTATTTCATGGAGGGTGTGATGTGTGATCCGTGTTTTCAACAGTTAAAAGATATTCAAACCCAATATGGTAAATTTAGATCGCTTAATATTGATGTTTTAACCATAACTGTGGATCCGGTTAATGCCTTAGTTAAGGATTCAACTAGGTTTGGAATAACCTTACCTATTCTTGATGATGGCAGCGATAATCTTGCTGTATCAAAGGCGTATGGAATGTTGGATAACAGCATGCATCCTGGTTCAAGGCCAGGCCATTCATTCGTTCTTATATCAACGGATGGTAACATAGTATGGAAAAACCACTATTATCCTGCTGGTGCAAACATTATGGGGATGAATATGGATATGAATGGTAGAATGTATGTCCCAGTTAATGAAATTCTGCAAGAAATCCACAATGTCGCATATCGTTTACCTCAAACTGCTAATGCCACTAGTACCCATGTTCGAGCCAATGCTAGTAATTCGACAGTAGCAGTAGCAGCATGGGAGTCCAAACAACAAAATACAACACTAAGGGGAACTTCTACTATGGCTATGAACAAGATGTGCAGTACACCGATTCACTATCATGCAGACATCAAATTCTATATCAATGGTACACAGCTAAATCTAGCCCAGAGAAAATATATGGATCAGGCACCGGATGTACATTTTCATACAACAGTAAAGGTAAAGCCAAATGATATTCCAGGGATTCCTTTTGCAGATATGGTGCACATACACGCGCAAAACTTAACTATAAATCATCTTCTTAAAACATTAGATTTAAATCAGACTGTCTTAAAGGCGCTTGATAACCAACAAATGACAAAAGTATATGTGAATGGAGTGCTTAATCAAGCAGGATTAGACTATGCGATGCATGATAAAGAAAGAATACTTGTATCATATTATGCCGGCAAGGGCGGGAGTGTTAATAATCCTGAACCACAAGGCGAATTAGGAAAAGAGATGAAATCAGTGACATATTATGCAACGCTTGGAAAAAATGCAAACCCAAGTTTTTTCGGAGGATGTTAGAGAGTTAATTTAAAATTTTACAGTTGTCAGATCCTATTCTTAAATAACGGAAATGTAATCTATTGTTATATCCCAACGACCTTGAAGAACTACGAAGAACTGATGATAACAAGGCAAATAGGCACATCAGTAGTAGCCGAATGATTCAAGGAGGAAACTTTAGTGATTAGTGATTTTTCAGCGTTTGGTGGTAGATGGGATCTAGTTTTTATAAGCATAATCCTTTTTGCTGCATTTCTTCTTTTCATCCCTTTTAGAAAAAAGACTGGATGGAGAACGCATGGAGTTTACGCAGCATTCATTATAGCATTATTTACAGAGATGTTTGGTTTTCCGCTTACTATCTACTTTATATCATCATATTTTGGTAGTGCCATCAAATTCGAGGATCAATTTCTCAATTATATGAGTTCAGTGGGCATGCCTGTAGGGCTTATTATAACAGGTGCTGGTTTATTACTCGTAATTTCAGGATGGCAGTTGATACATAAATCTGATGACAAACATATTACCACAAATGGAATATACGAATATGTTAGACATCCACAATATCTGGGTTTTATTTTAATGACACTGGGATGGTTAATTCATTGGCCCACTATACCTACAGTAATAATGTGGCCTATATTAGTTATTATGTATTATAAGCTAGCGAAAAAAGAAGAGAAGGAGATGGAAAAGACATTTGGGGAAAGATTTTTGTTGTACAAAAAGAAAGTACCTATGCTTATTCCAAAAATGAAAGAGTTTGGTAGTCGAGGAAAAATTACAAAAAGAAGTAGGTAGTGACATATTTTTACATTGTAGTATGTCTTTTACCTTGCAACTCTACGACATTCTTCTGCACATCTCCGACAGATTTCAGCACACTGTCTACAATGTTCCATATGTCCTGCATGTTTTTCACATTCCTGGGCACATGCATCACATATTTCAGAACATGCGTTGCAGACTTGTTTTGAGTAATCGCTTTCACCAGACATAACTAATGATGCAGCGGCACATGCATGAGAACATGTACGGCATAGCTCTATACATTTTACCATTGATTTTACATTTTCTTCCTGAAGGCACTTGGTGGCACATTGCTCACATGCTTCAAAACATTCGTTGCATGCATCTATACATGTTCTATACTTCTGACTTTGTAATTTAGCCATGATTAGGCAATAAACCACAACATAATTAAGTTCTCCTACTTACGAATGTAAAATTTGTAACTGCGACGACAACGGTCCGGTCCTTCCTTTAACTCGAGTTCTCTTGTTGTTTAAGGGAGTCTGGAATAATAAGGCTTTGTTAAGTTCGTGGGCGATAGGAATGGCCCCTAACTGTCGGGCAATGAATTATTTACAGTATTACTTTCTTCCTCCTCTTCCAAAAAAAGCGACATATGCTTCTGAGCCCTCTCCCACCACGTCTTTTTGTTTTCTTTTGGAAGATATATTATGATATTTTTTCCAAAGGGAATTTTCTCTAGCTCTTCTGTATCGCATGCAATTTTTCTTGCTGATGTCTCAGAAATCAGTGCCATGTTTTTATCTCTTTTATTATCGTTATTTGTAATAGAGCTAAATTTGTTTGTTTTTTCTGCTTGTTCTACGTATTCTTTTTGGAGAACATCTTCAGGAATCACTGATAAGTCTTCCAAATACCACTCACTAACGTTCTTCTCAAGATCTTTGATTACCAAAGGCTCAGCTCCAGTTATAGTACTTAGTTGAGAAAAGATCCTCTGCGGAGGATTGTTTTTAACCATCCCATAGAGTCTAGACCACAGCTCAACGTGAGAAAAGGCAGTAGCATACGCTTTGTTTTTTTCTTTTACGTTTGGTGGAAATAAAATTCCTTTTGCCAATGATGTAATCCTATACCTATCTTTTGATACTGTTTCAAGTCCAAATAAAGCAAGACTGTTTAGTCTCCTGTAAAACCTTCTTGAGTTGGGTGACGCTAAGTTCCATGCTTTTGCAGCATCGTTAATGTGAAAATCCTCCATACCGACTGTAGATTCATAAATCGTCTTCGCCTCATTTATTGCGTTAGGGAATCTAACTAATGGTATGTCAAACCGTCCTAGTCTCATTCTTTCTTTAGAGTTTGTTGTTGTTTGAACTGAAGATGTTGTTGTTTAGCCAGTTTAGCCTGATGGATCACTTAAAGGCATAGGAAGTGGGATTTGCAGATCATGATATTTTTCCACGAATCTTACCATTTCGATTTTTGGTTGTATGAACATTGGCGTAACCGTAGTTATTAAAAATAGTCATTTTTCAACCTTTGTTAGGAGCGCATGTAATTCCTGCGTTTATGGATGTAAGTTTATTATGAATGCTAGGGCTTTTGTTGAATCTACCGCAAACGAAATTCAGATATACGGTAGGCAGTTCATGCTCAATTAGCCGCTTCTCATACCTATTAAATCAATTAGAAACAATCTACATCTCATAGGCAACTCTTGCACCATGATGTCATCAAGAAGAAAAGGGTTTTGGGAATAAGAGATCTGCCTTGATCGAAGCAAAAAAATCAGCTTGTGGGTTATTTTGCCTTCCCTCCCATACATTGTCAAGTGCTGAATAGCCTGTGATATAAACGAAGTATGACTCTGATCTGTGCTGCTGCCGCTCCTGCTGCGGTTGTGGTGTCTTATTTTCGTTACCTCTCATATTGTTTTCGTTGTCATAATAAACGGTAATTGTTCCAAATGTTGCATCCTTCATGATTTCCATAAAATTTGTCAATTCCCCGTCACTTAACAGTGTTTTCCCGCTACTAACTGCTCTCAGAATATACCGGTGATCCTCTACATTTTGCTTATTCAGAAATATATTGAAATGTTTTTCCCTTGAAAATTGGAAGGAGATCACCTTATTTTCCATACTGCCAGAATTGGACAGGCTAATATTTTCTTGCGCAGGAGTGCCCAATCTTTTCGCTACAAGAAAAGGCCTGTTTCCTGTCCAATGGCTTACGTTTTCCTTAAGGAGTTGTGGAATCCGATCATGCAAAAATCTATTACCACTAGTGCTGCCGACTAATTGCTCATTCGCAACTAATCTCACTGGATCGCAAGAATGTGCGTGTTCTCGTCTGCCAAATCCTTGCCCCTCAGTAACAAAATTGACATGGAGAGTTCCCACCGTCACACACTTATCACATGCATATCCTCTAAATCCAAATATTTCGCTGGCTTCTTCCGTATTGGTATTAGGATGGATTTGATCTGACGTTTGGTTTATGTTAGAAGTGGAGGGAAAAGAGAACCCGCTTTGTCTTATTTGGTTCATGTGTTTGCGAGCTGCAATTCTAGCAAGCTCCTTAGCAAATTCCACAGTCTGGATATGGTTATAATCTGGTTCAGGTTCTACATTACTGACTGAAGGTCTAGCATCATAGAATTTCTGCTCACGATTAGGGGTCGCTGCATCCGCCTGCTTATTCCAATTTGGTCCCTGAGCACTTGGAAAGTCCCAATTTGGGAGACACTCCCCGATCCCCTGATGGCATATCTGTATATGACGAATCAAATTCGATCTTCTACTGCAGGGCTTTCTGCAACTCGAACAGGTGAATTTCGGAAATCTCATACTTATTCCCACCTCCAAAGATGGGATCGGGTCAGATGCTCTGAGTCACTCATAGTCCTTGTGGGTGTTAACACCACAATCGATTATAGTAGTATTATATAAGAATGTTTAGGTATAATATATCTATTCCTAGCGAACGAACCGAGAGAAGAAAAATAGTGGGCTCCGTTTCTTTGGCGAATACATCGCAAAAATGACACTGAAAATCTCCAAATTCTACAATGGTGCTAGGAGCATTTCGATTCCCTAACACTGGAGAACCCTCTTGTATCAGGCTTGAAAAAGACAGCTTATTATGATCATTAGTTTGTCCTTGCGGTACTACTGAACATGATTATCATAAGATGACAAGATTTACACTCCAATAAGTGATAGAGATACTATTGCGACAATCAGTATCTTTTTTATTTCATTTTTCTTGTTATTAGTTTTATATTTCTGATATCTATTCAAATTTTACATCTAAGTGACACACTATTAACCGAAGGTAAATGTATACAACTGAAATCCTTTGCCCGTCACGTTGATTACGATAATGTGAGAGCCATAGGCATTGTGGAAGCCCAAATTATACAATCTCTGTCCATCAGTTAAGAATTTACCATCTGGTGATAAGTCTTTGCCTAGTGATTGTGGTGACATTTTTGTTGCTGCTACTCCATCTTCTGTAACTACTCCTTGTTGACCATGTCCTCCTGCTACTATATTTACAGCCTTTGCATGGTATGTCAAGACGATACGCCCTGTGCCACTTTGCAATTCCATATTCTCAGGATTGTTCTTCCACTGGCCTTCAAGGTATGCGATATTTGGTTGGAAATTGGTATTAGGTGCTATGGAGTATGGTACTGTCTGATTAGGTTGGAATTTTTGAGGGTTTCCAAGTGGCGCCCTTGCAAAGTTATATCCAACATAGATCTCTGGCGTCGTTTGTTTTGTTAGATCTACATATGCTAAGCTTCCTGGGTTAATTGTTGTTGTTTTGGCTGTATTGAAACTTATCTCTTTCATGCCAGCTAAAGCAGCACGTTCAGCAAGTAAGGATTGAATTGTGCTTTCAGTTATATCATAGTCACCTTCGCCAATATGGTCGTGTCTTATGTATCCTTGACTATCAACTAGATAATCTCTAGGCCAGTACTGATTGCCGTATGCATTCCAAGTTCCATGACCGCTATCTAGTATCACAGGATACTTTATACCAAATTTTTGAACTGCCCCATTAACATTATCATAATTCTTTTCAAATTCAAACTCCGGTGAATGAACACCAACTATTACAAAGCCTTTGTCAGCATATCTTTGATACCAATCATCCAGGTGAGAAATAGCACGAATAGAATTAATGCAGCTATATGTCCAAAAATCTACTAATACAACTTTTCCTTTCAAAGATGCGAGTGTTATTAGAGTGTTACTAGCCGTATTTATGTAACCGGCAA
>Ga0102924_1003287_pt1 | contig 17046 bp, 17 predicted proteins | sample PaiPotPPM11metaG_FD_80116 | JGI IMG/M metagenome (GOLD analysis project Ga0102924, IMG submission 80116) | Iron sulfur acid spring bacterial and archeal communities from Banff, Canada, to study Microbial Dark Matter (Phase II) - Paint Pots PPM... ...
GCTACGGTCCGCCGGCCGGGCGCGACCGCGCCGCTTTGCACCGCGACTGCCGCTCCGGAAAGTTCAGCCGCGCCTACCTGATGCGGCATTACGGCTACGACCCGGAAGCCGAACGCGACGCAGCGGAATAGGCAGCACATGGCTTACGACGTCATCGTCGTCGGCGCCGGGATCAGCGGCGCCTCGACCGCCTACCATTTGAAGCGGCAAGGCGCCGGCTCGGTGCTGCTGCTGGAGCGCGGCGAGCCGGCGAGCGGCGGCACCGGCAAGAGCGCGGCGATCATCCGGCAGCATTATTCCACCCCGCTGCTGGTGCGGCTGGCGCGCGACAGCATCGGCATGCTGCGCCGGATGCCGGAGGAGCTCGGCCGCGACGGCGGGTTGGTCCAGGCCGGGTATTGCTTCCTGGTCTCCGCGGAGATGGTCGATGGTGCGCGCCGCAACGTCGCGATGCAGCGCCAGCTCGGCGTCCGCACCGAATGGGGCGAGCCGGGCGATCTCGGCCATGTGCTGCCGGAGGTGAACCGCGACGGCGTCGCGGCGGTGATCCATGAGCCGGACGGCGGTTACGCCGATCCGGTGCGGGCCACCGAGGCCTATGTCGAGGGGTTCCGGCGCGAGGGTGGCGAATTCCGTCCGCGAACCGCAGTCCGCCGGTTGCTGCGGCAGGCCGACGCCATTGTCGGGGTCGAACTCGATGACGGTCCGGTAGCGGCGGGGACCGTCGTCAACGCCGCCGGGCCGTGGGCGAAGCCGCTGGCGGAAAGCGGCGGCCTCGACCTGCCGCTGCGGGCCGTGCGCGAGCAGGACACGGTCTGGGAGGCAGCACCCTCCCGTCCGGTGCCGCCGGTGTCGATCTCGAACGGGGTCGATGCGATCTATTTCAGACCGCTCGGCGGCCAGCGCTTCGTCGTCGGCCGCGGCTTCCCGAAGGAGTATTTCGACGTCGATCCCTACAATTACAAACTGACCGCCGACGACGACTTTGTCATCGAGATCCAGCGTCGGATCGAGCACCGCTTTCCGGCACTCGCCGGAATGCGGCTGATCGATTCCTACGCCGCGCTCTACGATGTCACGCCCGACTGGTATCCCATCGTCGGGCCGCGCAAAGGGCTCAAGGGCTATGCCGATTTCTGCGGCGGCAGCGGCCACGGCTTCAAGATCGGCCCGGCCCTCGGCCGCGAGCTGGCGGATTGGCTGCTGAGCGGACGGGTGGCAGAGGATTTCGCCCAGCTCAGCCACGACCGGATCGCCGCCGGAAGGCTGTTCGTCCAGTCGTTCGGCGGCAATCGCGGCTGAGCCGGCGTGGCGCTGCTCGCTGCGAAGGGCCTGCGCCGCAGCTTCGGCGGCCTCGTTGCCCTCGACGGCGCCGATATCGCGGTCGAGGCCGGCAGCATCACCGGGCTGATCGGCCCCAACGGCGCCGGCAAGACGACGCTGTTCAACGTCGTCTCCGGCGCGCTGAAGCCCGATGGCGGAACCGTCACCTTCGACGACCGCGACATCACCGGATGGCGCCCCGACCGGCTTGCGGCGATCGGCATGGCACGGACCTTCCAGATTGCCCGCGGTCTCGGCGCCCTAACCGTGATGGAAAACCTGATGCTGTACGGACGGAGCCAGCCGGGCGAGTCGGTTGCGGGGGCGCTGTTGCGGCCGCGGCAGGCGCGGGCGCGCGAAGAGGAATTGCGGGGGCGCGCGATCACGGTCGCCGAACGGCTCGAAATCGTGCAGGTCGCCGACAATCGCGCCGGCGACCTGTCTGGCGGCCAGAAGAAGCTGCTCGAACTCGGGCGCGCGCTGATGGCCGAGCCGCGCCTCATCCTGCTCGACGAACCGGCCGCCGGCGTGAACCCGGCCCTGACGCGGCGTCTCGCCGAGCAGATCCGGCAGTTGCGGGCGGACGGGCTGACGTTTCTGATCGTCGAACACGACATGGGCCTGATCGCCGAGCTGTGCGACCGGGTGGCGGTGCTGGCCCAGGGGCGGCTGCTCGCGGCGGGGAGCTTCGCCGAAATCCGTGCCGATCCGCGGGTGCAGGAGGCCTATATGGGCCGCCCGCAATGAGCCTGCTGGCGGCCGAAGACATCGTCGCCGGCTACGGCGCCCATGACGAGATCCTGAAAGGCGTCACCATCGCCGCCGAAGCGCACGAGCTGGTCGTGCTGATCGGCCCGAACGGGGCCGGCAAATCGACGCTATTGAAGACCGTCGCCGGTCTGTTGCGGCCGCGCGCCGGCGCGATCCTGTTCGACGGCGAGCCGATCGCCGGGTTGCCGCCGCGCGAGATCAGCCGCCGCGGCGTCGCCTATGTGCCGCAGGAAGCGAACGTCTTTCCGTCGCTCAGCGTGCAGGAAAACCTCGAAATCGGCGGCTATCTGGCGCGGGCGGCGATCCGCGAGCGCGCCGCCGCTGTGTTCGACCGCTTTCCGCAGCTGGCCCGGCTGCGCCGGCAGGCGGCGCGCACCTTGTCGGGCGGGTTGCGGCAGATGCTGGCGGTCGGCATGGCACTGATGGTGGCACCGCGCCTGCTGTTGCTCGACGAGCCGTCTGCCGGGCTGTCGCCGGTCGCCGCCGCCGATCTGTTCGCGCTGATCGGGGCGCTGCATCGCGAGGGGATCGGCATCGTCATGGTCGAGCAGAACGTCGTCGATGCGCTGGCGCTTGCCGACCGGGCCTACCTGCTGGTCGATGGCCGCAACGCCCGTGACGGGTCTGCGCAGGCGCTTGCCGCCGACCCGGAAATCCGGCACGCCTTCTTCGGCGCGTGAATGAACGGCAAAGAAAGGATCTTGCGAATGAGAATACTCGAAACGACGACCCGCCGGCGGGTATTGGGCGGCGGCCTCGGTCTGATCGCGGCGCCGGTGGTGCTGCGCTCGGGGGCGCTGGCGCAAGGATCCGGCCCGGTCCGCATCGCCGGCCTCGTGTCGCTGACCGGCGGCGGTGGCGCGTTCGGCCCGAATTCCAGGCTGGCCCATCAGGCCGTCGTCGACGAGGTCAATGCCGCCGGCGGGGTGCTCGGCCGCAAGATCGAATACTTCGCCGAAGACGACGAGACCAACCCCGAAGCCGCCGTCCGCGCCGCCCGCAAGCTGATCGATGTCGACGGGACGGCGGCGATCATGAGCGTCTGGGCCTCGGCGGTCGGCAGCGCGGTATTGCCGCTGTGCTGGGAAAACAAGGTGATGATGCTGGCGATCTGCGCCGCCGATTCGATCGCGCAAATGCCGCATCAGGGCTATTTCGTGCGGACCCAGCCCCATACCGAATTGCAGACCAAGCAGTTCGCGAATTTCGCGATCCAGCAGGGCCTCAAACATTTCTATGTGATGATGCCGCAGACGCCGTTCACCGAGGCGACCTTCAAGATCGTCAAGGAGCTGTGCGAGCCGAAGGGGATCAAGATCTCGACCCTGATCTACGACGCCAAGAAGACCTCGCTGCGCTCCGAGATCGACGAGATGATGCGCGCCAACCCGGACGGGCTGATGATGGGCGGCTATCAGCCGGACGACATCGTCTTCGCCAAGGACCTCTACCGCGCCGGCTACAAGGGCAAGGTCGTCGCTTTTGCTTACGGTGCGACGCCGCAATTCATCGAGGGCGCCGGCAAGGAAGCGGCCGAGGGCATCTACACGATCGAGCCGGTGCCGGCAAACGGCTCCACGGCCTATGAGCGGCTGAAAAAGCTGGTGAAGAAAGACCAGCTCGACACCTACATCTGCCAAGCCTACGACCATGCCAATCTCGCGATCCTGGCAATTGCCAAGGGGGGCGCGGGGACCGGCACCGCGATCCGCGACAACATCCGCAAGGTATCGGACGGCCCCGGCGCCAAGGTCGACAACGCGCTCGACGGGTTGAAGGCGATCGCCGCCGGCCAGGAGATCAATTACGAGGGCGCCTCCGGCCCGTGCAAATTCGACCCGATCGGCAACATCGTCGAGGTGGCGTTCCGGCTGAACCAGATCCGCGACGGCAAGATCGTCGAAGCCAAGGCCTGAATGGAGCAGCTGCTCCAGCTGGTCGCCAACGGGCTGATGTCCGGCGCCGTGTTGGCGGTGCCGGCGATCGGCCTCAGCACGATCTTCGCGGTGTTGCGCTTCGCCGATTTCGCGGTCGCCGGCCATATGGCGGTCGGCGCCTTTGCCGGCTGGTACGTCAACGCGGTGCTGGGATTGCCGGCAGGGGTTGCGGTGGCGGCCGCCTTTGCCGTCGCCGGGCTGGTCGGCATCGGCACGCACGAGGCCGCATTGCGGCCGCTGCGCGCGGCAAGCTCGCTGACGCTGGCGATCGCCTCGATCGCGCTGAACCTGATGCTCGAAAACGCGATCCGCTTCGGCTTCGGCAACGAACCGCGCACTTTCGCTATCCCGCTGATGCGGGAGTGGAGCGTCGCCGGGTTGCGGATCGCACCGCAGCAGGCGGGGAACGCCGCCATCGCGGTGACCGCGATGGCGGTGCTGTTCCTGTTCCTGTCGCTGACCGCCACCGGCAAAGCGATGCGCGCGGTCGCCGACAATCCGGCGCTGGCCGACAGCAAGGGCATCGATCCGGCCCGGATGGCGCGCCTCGCGGTCGGCCTCGGCATGGGCCTCGCCGGCATCGGCGGCATGCTGGTGGGGCTCGACAGCGCGATCGATCCGCTGATCGGGTTCCGCGCCATCCTGTCGGTCTTCGCCGCCGCCGTCGTCGGCGGTTTCGGCAGCATCCCGGGCGCGGCGATCGGCGGCTTTGCGATCGGCCTCGCCGAGGAGCTGTCGCTGCTGGCGGTGCCGCCGACCTATAAAGGCGCCATTGGGTTCGTCGCAATCCTGGCGATCCTGACGCTGCGCCCGCGCGGCCTTCTCGGCGCCGCGCACGCCTGAGCAGCCCCCGATGACCGCCTATCTGCTCGCAATGGCGACCTTTGCCGCGATCTACGCGCTCTTGGCGCTCGCCCTCAATCTGATGTGGGGGATCGCCGGCATGGTCAATCTCGGCCTCGTCGGATTTTACGCGATTGGCGCCTATGCCTCGGCATTGCTGACGACGCGGCTCGGCCTGCCGGTCGCGCTCGGGCTTGCCGCTGCGGCAGCCGGCACGTCGGCGGTGGCGGCGCTGACGACGCTCGGGGTGACGCGCCTGCGCGAGGATTATCTTGCGATCGTGACGCTTGGCTTTGCCGAGGTCGTGCGCATCATTGCCGAAAACGAGATCTGGCTGACGCGCGGCACCGACGGCATTTCCGGTATCCCGCAGCCGCTGAAGGCCGCGCTCGGCACCGGGTTCAATGCCGGCTATCTCTTGTTCTGCCTCGGCATTCTGGCCGCGGTGCTGTTCGTGGTCGAGCGGCTGCGCGCGTCGCCGTTCGGACGCGTATTGCGGGCGATCCGCGAGGACCAGCAGATCGCCGCCTTCGCCGGCAAGAATGTGCTCGCCTTCAAGGTGAAGGCCTTCGCGATCGGTGCCGCGATCGCCGGTCTCGCCGGCGCGCTTTACGGCCATTACACCAGCTACATCTCGCCGGAGATTTTTGTGCCGCTGGTGACGATCTATACCTTTCTGGCGCTCGCCGCCGGCGGGGTCGGCAACAATTGGGGCGCGGTTCTCGGCGCCGTCATCGTGGTCTTTTTCGTCGAGTCGACCCGGTTCCTGATCGGCTCGGTGCCATGGCTGTTACCGGTGCAGCTCGCTGCGTTGCGGGAATTTCTGGTCGGGCTCGGCTTATTGCTGATCCTGATCATGCGGCCGCGCGGCATCTTCCCGGAGCCACTGCCGCGGCTGTTGCGCGGCGGCGCGGCCGGCCGGCCGTCCTGAGCTGCCCGGCCGCTACCGGGGAGAAGGCTCGCCTGAGTGCGGCCACATCTGGTAAAAGCCGGGAATGCCCGCCTCCATCCAGCATGGACGTTCGGCCAACCATACGCTTCGGATCGTATGCCCGAACGGGCATCTCGGTTTCGCGCCGATCAAGGCCGGCAGCTTTCGCATCGGATGCGACAGCGAGCCCGATCTGATCTGCGCCGATTCCGGTTCGTGCGATGTCGGCCCGGTGCCGCTCGGCTCGGACACCTCATCGAGCCCGCTGCAATGGCAGACCGACGACCTCGAAACGATGCTGATCGCGTCGCGGCGCCTCGGCGTGCCGATGATCGTCGGCTCGGCCGGCGACACCGGCACCAACAGCCGGGTCGATCTGTTCGTGCGCGTCATCCGGGAGCTTGCCCGCAAACATAAGTTGGCAAAGTTTCGGATCGGCTATTTCTACTCCGAAATCGGCACCGATCTGCTTCGCCGGTGCATCGATAGGGGCGACACGGTCACCGGGCTCGATGGGCGGCCGCCGCTCGATCTCGCCACCGTTGAAGCAACCGAACGGGTCGTCGCGGTCGCCGGCATTCACCCCTACATCAAATTGCTCGACGAGGGCGCGGATGTCATCGTCGGCGGCCGCAGCAGCGACTGCGCGCTGTTTGCGGCGCCGGCGATCCGCCAGGGATTTCCGGACGCGCTCGCCTACCTTTACGGCAAGCTTCTCGAATGCGCCTCGTTCTGCGCCGAGCCTTACGGGGCGAAGGAATCGGTGCTCGGCGAGATCACGATGGACGATGTCAAAGTCACCGCCATGCTGCCGGAGCAGCGTTGCACGGTCGCGTCGGTCGCCGGGCATGCGATGTACGAGCGCAGCAACCCGTTCTACGAGCATTTTCTCGGCGGCCATATCGACATGAGCCGATGCCGCTACGAGCAGTATGACGAGCGCACCGTCCGCGTCGCCGGACCGAGTTATGTGCCGGCAAGCGAATTGCGGGTGAAGCTCGAAGGCTCTGGCAAGATCGGCGAACGGTACGTCGGCATTGTCGGCGTGCGCGATCCGTACACGATCGCCAATATCGATCTGGTGACAGGATGGGCGCGGCAGCAGGTCGCCGAACGCTTCGGCGATAGCGGTTACGAGGTGCATTTTGCGGTGTACGGGCGCGATGCGATCCTCGGGGCCAGCGAGCCGCGCAAGGCCACGCCGGCGCACGAGCTTGCCGTAGTCGTGCAAGGCGTCGCGCCGACCACGGCGATGGCCGAGGAAGTCGCGATGATCGCGACGCGGCAGATGTTCTATGCCCGGCTGCCGCAGGTGAAAGGTACCGCCGGCGGCGTCGCCTTCGTATTGGACGAGGTGATGCCGGCAAGCCCGGCCTATCGCTGGACATTGAACCACACGATGCGCGTCGACAACGCACTCGAACTGTTCCCGACTTTTGTCACCGAGGCCGGGGTCTAATGGCGGCCCGCAAATTGTCGGAGATCGCCAAGACGATCCGCAGCAAGAACGCCGGCGTCGACAAATACACCTTCGATGTGATCTTCCCCGACCGCGCCAGCTATGAGCTGGTGCGCGACAGCGGCGTACTGTCGCGCGACGCGGTGTGCCGCATCTTTGGCATCGACGCCGCGCGCATCACCGACCACGTCGCATTCGACCCGGCCTTGGCGATCAAGTTCACGATCGCCCGCCTGAGGCCGAGCGGCAGTCCCGGTGACACCGACATTTTCGGCGCCCAGCAATACGGACCGCTGCTCGACATCGAGGTGCCGGGAAGCTGACGGCGGTTTCCTCTTACCGGTCCAGCCACACATCTTCCATGCGCCAGCCGTTGTACTGGCTGTTGACCATCACGGTCAGTCCTTTCAGTTGCGGCTGCATGCACGTGCCCAGGCGGGTGTGATAGACGATCGGCCGCGCCCCGTCTTCTTGCAGCTTCTTGTCGATGTCCCAGACCAGGTTTTTGCGCCGTTCCTGGTCGGCCGTCGTCGACTGCGCGTCGAACAGCGTCTCCAATTCCTTGTTGCAGTAGCCGGTGTAGTTGCGCTCCGAACCGCAGCCGTAATTCTCGAAGAATTGCTGGTCGGGGTCATCGACGCCGCTGCCGGTGTTGTTGATGCCGATCTGGAAGGCCTTGCGGGCAAGCTTGGGGAACCAGTTCGCAGTCTCGACCGTGTCCAACGCCGCGTCGATCCAGATCTCCTTCAGCTGGTCGATCAGGATTACCGCCGGGTCGCGATAGGTCGGGATGTTGCGCACCGCGACGTTGATCGTGAGGTGCTTGTCGGGACCGTAGCCGAGCCGCGTCATGATCTCGCGCGCCGCGGCCCGGTTCTTCGCGACATCGGGGCCATAGCCGGGCAGGGTCGCAAGGATTTCGGCCGGCATGCCCCAGACCCCGGAGTGCGGCGGTTCCATCGCCGCCCCGATGTCGCCCTGCCCTTGCGCCAGGATGTCGATAAAGCCTTTGCGGTCGAGCGCCAGCGCCAAAGCGCGGCGCAGATCGGCATTGTCGAACGGCGCAGACTCGCGGTTCACCAGCAGATTGGTGCTGGAATTGGCCGGCACGAGGTCGCAGATCGCCTGCGGCGCCTGCTCTTTCACATCCTTCAGAACCGGGGCCGTCACCTCGTACGGAAACGTCAGGTCGAAACGGCCGGCGACAAAGGCCATGATCGCGGTCGAGCGGTTCGGGATGATGGTATATTCGATGCCGTCGAGATAGAGCCGGCTTGGCGTCCAGTAATCCGGGTTGCGGGCGAGCGTGATGCGCTCGTTCGGCTTGAACTCGACAAACTTGAACGGGCCGGTGCCGACCGGATGCTGACGCATCTGCGCTGCCGTCACATGGCAGGGATAGACCGGTGACAAACCGGAGGCGAACAGCGCCAGGATTGCCGGCTGCGGCCGGTTCAGCACGAAGGTCGCTTGCGTCGGCGCATCGACCGCCACATCGGCAATGTTGCTCCACCAGGTCTTGCGCGGGTTGGCGCGCAGCTTGTCGGTCGAACGGCCGGTCAGCAAATCCCAGGTGCATTTGACGTCGGCGGCGGTGAACGGTTTGCCGTCATGCCATTTCACGCCCTCGTGCAATTTGAAGGTCAGCCGCATCCGGTCGGCGTTCCACGACCAGCTCTCGGCGAGGTCGGGCCGGATCGTGTCGAGGCTGTTCTGCGCCACGTGCTGGTCGTAGAGCACGAGGTTGTTGAACACCGCCATCATCGGTATCGAGACCGAATTGGTCCCTTCCTCGATGATCGACATGCTGGCCGGGCTGTCGCGGTGATAGACGCGAAGAATGTCGCCGGATTTCTGGGCAAGCGCGGCGCCGGCGATCGTCAGCCCCGCAACCAACGCCACCCCCGCCGCAAATGCCCGCAGGGCCAATCCCATTACCGCCCCCTACACTGCCGGGTACGCCCGGGCACGCGAAACCGCCCGGTCGTGCCCTTTTACCACTTCGCGGCCGGCAAGGCCGGCGCCGCGGCTAATCGTGGGGTTGCCGTCGTCCGGGGTGTCGTCGCCTTGCGATCTCGGCCTCGAGACGCCGGATGCGCGAGGCCAATGCCCCCCGGCGCGGATCGGTCACAGCCAGGGCGTCGAACTGGTGGATCAAGTCGGTGACGTATTTCGCGAGCGACCGGGGCGGCCGCTTGTCGACACTCAAGCCGCGCATCGACAAGCCGCTTTCCTGGGCCAGCGTGATCCGCGCCAATTCCGCCTGATCGCTATCGATCTGGCGAAGGTATTCGATCGCGACATGCCCCCGCGCGCCCGCGCGGAGCGTGTCGCGATAAAGCGCGATGCGTCGTTGCAGCAATTCGGCGCGGTGGTCGTCCATTGGCGATTTACTTACCGAGCCTTTTCTTGACTTACGCTTAACGCAACCGGAGCGTTTATCCAAGCCATCGCGTGGCAGCAGCGTAGCCGGCGCGCTCCGCCGGCGGAATCGCGCGCGTGCCGGCCTCATGGTCGACGATCTCTGCGACGATATCGCGGCGGCCGGCCTGCATCGCCGCGTCGACCAGCATCTGGCCGAACAGGTCGCGCTGCGCATTGCTGCCGCCAAGCAGCCGGATCTGTTCGCGCCGCGGCGCCAGCAATTCGACGACGCGCGGGTGATCGCCGTGCCGGTGCGCCAGCGCCGCCTCGCAAGCCGGCAGGATTGCGTCGACGATCGTCGGCCGGTTCCACGGCACGGCATCGGCCGCGTGCTCGCGCAGGGCGGCGAGGAAGCGGCCGGCCGCGTCCGTCCGGCCGGTCGCCGCCAGCGCCATCATCAGATGCGGCACCAGCAGCGGGTGGCCGACATGGCCGATCCGCGCCTCGGCCTTGTCGGCGAGTTCCCGCCAGCGGTCGCCGACATCGACGCCCATCTGCTCGAGCCGCCACAGGACCGCCGGCGCGTTCTGCAGGTCGATGAAGTGATCCGGCGTGGCCTTGGTCATCGGCTCGTCGAGGTTGCGGATGTTGGCGTCATAGCTCGCCAACACCGAGTCGTGCTCGCCGAGTTCCAGTTCCATCAGCGCGCGGTGCCACCACAAATGATGGATCAGCTGGTTGCCGGCCGACCAGTTCCCGGCCTGGGCGGCGAGCCAGTCGCGGCCTTCGCGCGGGCGGCATTCCATCTCCATCACATGCGCCTTGACGTGCTGGGCGAAGTAGTTGGTCCGGTCCTGCTCGACCGCCTCGTCGACGGCGCGCTCGGCGCCGGCGGTGTCGCCTGCCTCCTCATGGGCGAAGGCCCAGATCGTGCGAAACAGGTCGTAGCCCGGCAGTTCGGGCGACCAGCGCGGCGCCAGCCGGTCGGCCTGAGCGAGGATTTTCGCGGTCTGGCCATAACGGAACCAGCTGGTGTCGCAAATCCGCACCGCCAGCAGATCGGTCGGATGGGTTTCGAGCAGCTGCTGCCAAATGCCGAAGGAACGGTCAAGTCGGCCGCCGGCCCAGGCCGAGAAGGCGGCGAGATGCTGGCGTTCGCGCTCGGTGATCGCCGCCGCGCCCGCCTCGGCCGCGGCCACGGTGGCGGCGATCTCGGCTGCGAAGGCCGGGTTCGAGGCGCTGAGCAGGAGGTAGCCCTTGAAGCAGTGGCCGAGCACAAAATGCGAATCGGCCGCCAGCATGCGCCCGACCAGCGCCATCGTATCGGCATGGAACTTCAGGTAGTGCGCGACGGCCGTATCGAACAGCGCGGCAGCTTCCAGGCTGTCGGTGGAGAGCGGCAGACCGCGTTTATCGCCGATCATCGAAGGTCCTCCACAACACCAGGGCGGCAGAGAGCCATATTAGCCGGGGATCGGCCTCGGATGAAGGCAGCGGTCACACGCCGAAGATCGCGCGCCGGACCTCGACGTGTTCGCCGTCCCCCTGTCCGGTCGCCGCGCCGCCGGGGCCGCAGGCTTCTTTGACCGTGAACGGCGTGTCGCGGATTTCCCAATATTTGCCGTGGCCCGAAATCGCGACGCCGCCGCCGTGGTCGTCGGCGTACCAGCCGTCGCGCAGCCCGACCACATCCCAGCCCTGGCCGCGCAGCGCAGCCATCGCATCTTCGTCGCCGACACAGAAGAAATCGGTCTTGCCGGCGCCGTTCGGCACGATGTCCGGAGTCTTGCGCGCCGCCTTGACGGCGGCGGCCGGCGGCGCCGACCCGGCGCTGCGGATGATGAACATCATGGGTGACCGTCCTGGAAAAAGCCCCTCACCCGCTCGATGAAGGCGGCGGGCTGCTCCAGTTCGGGGTGGTGTCCCGCCGCGTCCATCATGTCGAACCGTGCGCCCGGGATCAGGCCGGCATAGGCCCGGCCGTATTCGGGGGTGACGATGCCGTCGCTGGCGCCCCATAGCGCCAAGGTCGGGGCGGAAATACGGTGCAGCCACTGCTTCAGCTGCGGGTTGAACATATGCGGCCGCCAGCCGTACAGGCACAGCGCGTCCCAGCCGCGCGCCAGCCGGATCATGTCGTCGTCGCTCATCGCGTCGCCGATCGCGCTGTGCCAGCCGAGGCCGTAGCAATTCGCGGGGCGTTTCGTCGGGTCGTGCCAGGCGCGACAGTTCAGCTCGTCGGGCGAGGTGTTGAAGAAATGCGCGATGTCACGCTCTTCGCGGCCGCCGAGCTTGATCCCGACGGGATCGACCAGCACCAGCCGGTCGAGCTTGCGGTGGCCGGCGGCGGCGAGCTCGGCGGCAACCCAACCGCCGAACGAGAAGCCGATCATCCGGACGCGCTCGGCTGGGATCGCGTCGAGCACCGACAGGTACAAATGGACGAGGTCGTAGACCGTGTCGAAATCTTCCGGCCGCGGCGACTTGCCGAAGCCGGGATGCGACGGAGCGATGACCTCGCCCAGTTCGGCCAAGCCGTCGAGGAACGGCGCCTCCGGGCGGATCGTATCGATGCCGTGCAACAGCAGGATCGGCGGCGCGCCGCCCAGACCGGCGCGGCGCAGCACTTCGAGATCGATGCCGGCAACGTTCATGGGTTACTGCGCCGCATCCGCAGCGCGGCGCGCGTGCCAGGCGGTTTCGTCGGTGTCGATCGGCGGCAAATCCTGCAATTGCGGCAGCACGTATTTGGCGGCGCGGGTAAAGCTGGCTTCGGCTTCCGCGTGGGTCACGAGGCCCTGCCGCGTCATCATGATGATGTGGCAGATGCCGCCGACGCGGGTCCGGAACTCCCTGATCTGTCTGGCGACCGTGTCGGCGTTGCCGGCGAACATCTGGCCCTGGCCGATCAGCACCTCGGCGTCAAGGTTGGTCGGGCGCGGCCGGCGCGAGGCGCCGCTGCGCCAGGCCGCCGGTGCCATCTCGGGCGCGACCGCGCCGGGCTGGAATTTCGAGAATTGCGGCGAACTCTTGATGCTGACGGTCAGGAACCAGGCGATCTTCTGGCCGATCCGCATTCCCTCCTCGTCGGTGTCGCCGACATAGGCGAAGGCCATGTAGGAGAATCGGTCCTCGCCCGGCGCCGGCATCTTTGCCTCGGTGCGGGCCTGCTTGTAGGCGTCGAAGGCCTGGCGGGTGCGGTCGTAGCCGCCGAACAGCAGCGTGTTGACGATATTGCGGCGGCCGAGCTCGGCGCAGGTCGGCAGGTCGGAGGTCGCCGCCCAGAATTCCGGGCGCGGCTGCTGGTAGGGTCGTGGCCAGATGTTGACATGCGGGTGGATGAAGAACTTACCCTCCCAGCTGAACGGCCCGTCCTGGGTGACGAGGCTCTTCTCGATCAGGTCGATCGCTTCCCACTCGCGCTCGCGGATGCGCATCGGGTTGGCGTCGCCCGACACCATCTCGGTCGCGCCCGATTTGACGAAGCCGATCTCGAGCCGGCCCTTCGACAGCACGTCGATCGTCGCGTATTCCTCGGCGACCCGCACCGGGTCCGGCCGTACCGTGACCAGCGTGCCGAGCGACAGAATCCGGACCTTGCGGGTCAGCCGGGCGACGACACCGGTGATGACCGGGCTCGCCGCCCATAAATTGTTGATGCCGGAATGGTGTTCGTTGGTGACGATGTTGATGCCGATATCGTCGCACAGCCGGTATTCGTCGAAGATTTCGTCATAGAGCTGCGCCGCGATCTTAGGGTCGCAATACTTGTTCGGCAGGCTGGCGCGCACCGACTCGGCCTGGTCGAGGACCTCGTTCGGCACGAACGGATACGGGTTCTCGCAGTGATTCCACAGTTCCATCGGCTTCTCCGCCGGAGAAATCCACATCCGCGGGTGGGCGCCTGCCCGCGGCGCGCATGTCGGCTCAGCCTCCGGGCGCTGTCAACGGCGAACAGCGAATGGGTGCCACTACCGATCCGGCGCCGGATCGGCGACAGTGCAGCGGAAAACCGTTCGGCCGACCGCCCGTGACCCTGCCCGCTCGCCTTCGATTTGTGGAGCTGCCTTACGGCTCTTTTGCCTTTGTCATGGCGACCGGCATCCTCTCGATCGCGACTGGGCTGGTCGGATGGATATGGCTGTCGCAGGCGCTGTTCGCGCTGAATGTGGCCGCGTTTCCGACCCTGTTGCTGCTGCTGTTGATGCGGGTCGCGCGCAACCCGGCTGCGATTGCAGGGGATTTGGCCGACGACCGGCAGGCGCCCGCCATGCTGACGATCGTTGCCGGAACCTGCGTGCTGGGGAGCGAGATCGCGTTGAGCGGCGCACACCGCACCGTCGCGGCTGGATTTTGGGCGGCGGCCGCCATCCTCTGGGTCGGGCTCCTCTATGCCATCGCCGGCGCGATGACGATCCGCCCGACCAAGTTCCAAATCGCCCGGCGGATCGACGGGGCCTGGCTGCTGGCCGTCGTCGCCACCGAGGCGCTGGCGATCCTGACCGCGCACATGGCCGGCAGCATCCTGCCATCGCAACCGGCGGTGTTCGCCAGCCTTTGCCTGTTTCTGCTGGGCGGCGCGTTCTATCTGTTCCTGCTGGTCCTGATCGTCTACCGCTGGATTTTCCTGCCGATGCGGCCGCAGGATCTCGGGCGGACCTATTGGATCAACATGGGCGCCGCCGCAATCGCCGCGCTCGCCGGCACGCGCCTCGCAACGGCGGTCGGGGCGGATGCCGCACTGGCACCGGTCCGCGGCTTCGTTTTCACCGCCACGGTCCTGTTCTGGTCGCTTGCGAGCTGGTGGATACCGCTGCTCTGCGCGCTGACCTTATGGCGCCACAGAAACGGCGTCTCGATCCGCTACCGGCTCGAAAACTGGTCGATGGTGTTTCCGCTCGGCATGTATACGACGGCGACCTGGCGCTTCTCGCACGAGTTCGGGTTCAGGTTTCTCGACATCGTGCCGGAGATGTTCGTCTGGGTGGCGCTGGCCGCGTGGGGCCTCAATTTTATCGGGTTGCTGCGCGCCGCGACGCGGTGGCCGGCCCCATCCTGATCGGTTCGCCGCGATCTGCTCGTCGCCGAGGCGGCCGAGCCTGGGTCACGCCGCAGCGGGCGATACTGTCGCGGATGCGATCGATGCCGCCCGGCGCGCGGCTCATAAGCGAAGACAGCACGATCCGGTCGGCTCAGCGGCGGCGGTCGAGCTCGTCATAGCCGCGCCGGCTGCTGATGAAGACCAGCGCCATCAGCCCGATGCCGAGCGCCAGCGTTGCGACGATGCCGAGGATCATCGCCGCCCAGCCGGCGCCGCTGATGTCCGAGGTGCCGAGCGTGCCCCACAGGCTGACAACGATCGCAATCACCACGATCACCGCGGCGGCGGTGAGGATCAGGCCGAGCAGATTGGGGATGTGGGGCATATCGATCTACCAGATGGCTATGGCTTTCCCCGGCGCAATGCCGCCGCCGCGGCCTTCAGGTCGGCGATGAAATGCGCGGTTTCGCGGTGGCGGGCCTCCTCGTCCGGGGCGCGCAGCAGCGATGAGGGGTGCACCGTCGCCATCGCCAAGGGCGCCCAGCGCGACGGCACCGGCCGCCCGCGGTCGCGGGTCACCCGGAAGGCCCGGCCGAACAGCGCCTGCGCCGCCGTCGCGCCGAGCGCGACGACAAGGTCGGGCTTGACCGCGCCGATCTCGGCCTCCAGCCATGGGAAGCAGGCGGCGATCTCCATCGAGCCGGGCTTGCTGTGGATGCGCCTCGTGCCGCGCGGCACCCATTTGAAATGTTTGACCGCGTTGGTGACGTAGGTCTGGCGACGGTCGATGCCGGCCTCGGCCAGGCATCGGTCGAGCAATTTCCCGGCCGGGCCGACGAAGGGATGGCCGGCGAGGTCTTCGGCGTCGCCCGGCTGCTCGCCGACGAACATGATCCGTGCCCGTTCAGCGCCCTCGCCGAACACGGTCTGCGTCGCATTTTGGTACAGCGGGCAGGCGGTGCATTCCGCCGCCGCCTCGCGCAGCCGCTCCAGCGTCGGCTTCTCGGGGATGTGTACGCCGGCGCCGGCTTCGGTCTCGGTATCGCTCATCTTTGCACCCTCCAAAGGAGGACGAGCGCGGGTCGCGAGGCGTTCCGGGACTTACGCCGCTGATCTCATTCTGGCAGAGTTGCCCCGCCCTCGCCCGCGACGGAGACCAACGATGCCGACGGAAAGCAAGCATCCAGAGACGATCGTGCTGCATGCCGGATACCGCAGCGACCCGACGACGGGTGCGGTCGCCGTGCCGATCTACCAGACCACGAGCTACCAGTTTAACAGCACCGAACACGCCGCGAACCTGTTCGGGCTGAAGGAGCTCGGCAACATCTACACCCGCATCATGAGCCCGACCAACGACGTGCTCGAACAGCGCGTCGCGCAGCTCGAAGGCGGGGTGGCGGGCCTGGCGCTGGCCTCGGGCCAAGCGGCCTCGATGTTCGCGGTCAACAACATCGCCCAGGCCGGCGACAATTTCGTCAGCTCGACCGACCTCTACGGCGGCACCTGGAACCTGTTCCTGCACACGATGCAGCGGACGATGGGGATCGAGGTCCGCTTCGTCGATCCGTCCGACCCGGAGAATTTCCGCCGCGCCACCGACGCCAAGACCCGCTGCTACTACGCCGAGACATTGCCGAACCCGAAGCTCGAAGTGTTCCCGATCGCAACGGTCGCCAAGATCGGCCGCGAACTGGGCGTGCCGCTGATCATGGACAACACCGCCGCCCCGGTGATCTGCCGGCCGCTCGACCACGGTGCCGCAATCGTCATGCATTCGACGACGAAATACATCGGCGGCCACGGCACCTCGATCGGCGGCATCATCGTCGATGGCGGCAATTTCGACTGGGAGAAGCATGCCGACCGCTTCCCGCTGTTGAACCAGCCCGACCCCTCCTATCACGGCGCGGTATGGACCCAGGCGGTGAAGCCGATGGGACCGGTTGCCTATATCATCAAGGCGCGCGTCACACTGCTGCGCGACCTCGGCGCGGCGGCGAGCCCGTTCAACAGTTTCCTGCACATCCAGGGCCTCGAAACCCTGCCGCTGCGGATGCGGGTGCAATGCGCCAACGCCAACGCGGTGGCACGGCACCTGGAGGAGCACGCCAAGGTCAGCAAGGTCATCCATCCGAGCCTGATGACCGGCGAAGCCAAGCGCCGGGCCGACGCGCATCTGAAGGGCGGCTACGGGGCGCTGCTCGGGTTCGAATTGAAGGGCGGGATGGCGGCCGGGCGGCGCTTCATCGACGCGCTGAAGATGTTCTACCACGTCGCCAATATCGGCGATGCGCGCAGCCTCGCGATCCACCCGGCCTCGACGACGCACTCGCAGCTGACGCCCGAGGAGCAATTGCAGACCGGCGTCACCGAC
>Ga0102924_1003288_pt1 | contig 17043 bp, 15 predicted proteins | sample PaiPotPPM11metaG_FD_80116 | JGI IMG/M metagenome (GOLD analysis project Ga0102924, IMG submission 80116) | Iron sulfur acid spring bacterial and archeal communities from Banff, Canada, to study Microbial Dark Matter (Phase II) - Paint Pots PPM... ...
GAGCTTGATATCGCGCCGTTCTACATGGTCGCCGACCCCGACTTCCTGCGGCGGCGCGCGCAGAAGCTCGGCCTCGATGTGCCGATCGATATCGCAACGCCGGCGGCGGCGGCGGCGAGCTTTCGCAATGCTTTGCCAGTCGTGCCGCTCGACGTCGCGGTCACCGCCGAACCCGGACATCCGGACCGATCGAGCGCGCCGGCCGCCATTGCCTCGATCCGCCGCGCCGTCGCCGATGTGCTCAGCGGCGCCGCTTCTGCTGTCGTCACCAACCCGATCGCCAAAAATGTCCTCTACAATTGGGGTTTCGCCGAACCGGGCCATACCGAATTCCTGGCGACGCTCACGCAGGAAGCGACCGGCAAGACGCTGCGGCCGGTGATGATGCTATGGTCGCCGGAACTGGCCGTGGTGCCGGTGACCATCCACCTGCCGCTCAAGGACATCTTCAATCACCTCTCGGCCGAGCTCATCGTCGAGACCGGCCGCATTGTCGCGCGCGACCTGACGCAACGCTTCGGTCTGCGACACCCGCGGCTCGTCATTGCCGGACTCAATCCGCATGCCGGTGAAGCCGGAAACCTCGGTGAAGAAGACGAAGCCATCGTGGCGCCCGCCGTGGCGCGGCTCGTCGCCGAAGGCATCGACGCCAAGGGGCCGCTGCCGGCGGACTCGATGTTTCACGATACCGCGCGTGCAAGCTACGACGCCGCTCTGTGCATGTATCACGACCAGGCCCTGATCCCGATCAAGACACTGGCCTTCGACCACGCCGTTAATGTCACGCTCGGCCTGCCCTTCGTGCGCACCTCGCCCGATCATGGCACGGCCTTCGACATTGCCGGGACCGGCCGCGGCGATCCGGCGAGCCTGATCGCGGCGCTGCGGTTGGCGCAACGGCTCAGCGCAGCCGCAAGCGCCGAGCGCCTGCCAGCGTCGTGAGCGGCGCGTTCGACAGCTTGCCGCCGCTACGGGACGTGATCCGCCGGCACGGTCTCGCCGCCAAGAAATCGCTCGGGCAGAATTTTCTGTTCGACCTCAATCTCGCCGCGCGCATCGCGCGAGCGGGGGGACCGCTCGAAGGCGTCACCGTGTTCGAGGTCGGGCCGGGACCAGGCGGACTGACCCGCGCGCTGCTCGCGCTCGGCGCCGCGCGCGTCATCGCCGTCGAACGCGACGACCGCGCCATCGCGGCGCTGCAGGAAATCGCGGCGCGCTATCCGGACCGTCTCGACATCGTCAGCGCGGACGCACTCATCTTCGACCCGCGAGAGCACATGGCCGGGAAGTCGGCGCGCATCGTCGCCAACCTTCCTTATAATATTGCGACGCCGCTGCTCATTTCCTGGCTCAGCATCGAGCCTTGGCCGCCGTGGTATGACAGCGCGGTGCTGATGTTCCAGCGCGAGGTCGCCGAGCGCATCGTCGCGGCGCCCGGATCGAAGACGTACGGACGCCTCTCGGTCCTGGCGCAGTGGCGCTGCGAGGCGCGCATCATGTTCGACGTCAATGCTTCGGCTTTCGTGCCGCCGCCGAAGATCACCTCCTCGGTCGTGCGACTGGTACCGCGCGCGGCACCTTTGCCGTGTGACCATGCGCTGCTGGAAAGGGTGACGCAGGCCGCATTCGGACAAAGGCGCAAGATGCTGCGACAGAGCCTGCGCTCGCTCGGCACCGACGCTACGGCGCTTCTCGACGCCGCCGGGCTCGAACCCACGGCCCGCGCCGAGGACATTGCCGTGTCAGGATTTGTTGCGCTGGCCAATGCACTGGCCCACGTACTTGCCAAGACTCTGACTTAAGCCCCCTCGCCGCGCCCAGCCAGCCGAGTCATGATGGCGCAGCCGCGTCTGCAAAAGGCCAAAGCCGCCATGACCCAATTCCACCGCCAGTCCCTTGTCGCTTACGGCCAGCCGCTCTGCGAGACCGTCGCCGATCTGCCCAAGCCGCGCGGCAGCGAAGTTCTGGTTCGGGTGGAATGCTGCGGCGTCTGCCATTCCGACCTACATATCCAGGACGGCTACTTCGATCTCGGCGGCGGCAAGCAGCTCGACATCACCGAGGATCGCGCGCTGCCGTTCACGCTCGGCCACGAGATCGCGGGCGTGATCGAGGCGGCCGGCGATCAGACCGAAGCCACGATCGGCGCTCGCATCGCGGTCTATCCCTGGATCGGCTGCGGCAAATGCGCGGCCTGCCGCGCCGGCAACGAGAATCTCTGCTCCCATCATCGTCACCTCGGCGTCGCTGTCGACGGCGGCTATGCCAGCCATGTGCTGGTGCCGCATCCGCGTTATCTGCTGGATTACGCGCCGCTATCGCCGTTCTTCGCCGGGCCGCTGATGTGCTCCGGCCTGACTGCTTATGCGCCGCTCAAGCGGTTGGCGGCACACCACAAGAACGGCCCGGTGCTCCTGATCGGGCTCGGCGGCGTCGGCATGATGGGGCTTGCCATCGCGCGCATCTTGTTCCGGCAAGCGCCGCTCGTCGCCGACATCGATGCGGCAAAGCGCGAAGCCGCGCTCGCAGCCGGCGCGGCGCAGGCCTTCGATCCGTCCGACCGGGAAGCGCGCCGCGCTATCATGGCCGCAACCGGCGGCCTCCTTGCCGTCTGTGACTTCGTCGGCTCGGACAAATCGCTGCAATTCGCGACCAGCGTCCTCGGGCGCGGCGGCAAAATCGCGGTGACGGGTCTCCTTGGCGGCAATTTTTCAATTCCGGCCGCCATGATCGCGATCAAGGCGATGACCATCGAAGGCTCGATCACCGGCACGCTTGCCGAAGCGCGCGAACTCGTCGACCTTGCGCGCACCGGCAAGCTCGCGACCATTCCGACGCATGACCGTCCGCTCAAGGAGGCGCAGACCTCGCTCGACGCGCTGCGCGCCGGCCAGGTTGTCGGTCGTACCGTATTGGCGGCCTAGCGGCTTCCAGGTCTGATTGCAGTTTACGCACAAAATCGGACAGGCCGATTTGCCGCTCGCGCTTTACCCGTTCCGCCGCGAGGATCGCGCGCACCTCCGCGAACGCCTCGTCCTTGTCGCGATTGACAATGACATAGTCGTATTCTGGCCAGTGGCTCATTTCGTCGCTGGCCTTAGCCATGCGCGAAAGAATAACGGCCCTGGTGTCCTGCGCCCGACTTTTAAGCCGGCGCTCAAGCTCCTTCACCGTCGGCGGCAAGATGAAAACGCTGACCAGATCGTCACGCGCCTTCCCGTGCAGTTGCTGGGTGCCCTGCCAGTCGATATCGAACAGCACATCGCAGCCGTCTAGGAGAGCTTTGGCCACCGGCCGCCACGGCGTGCCGTACAAATTCCCGAACACTTCGGCCCATTCCAACAGCTCGTTCTTTTTGACCATCGCATCGAAGCGGGCGCGGTTGATGAAATGATAGTCGCGCCCGTCGACCTCGCCGGGCCGCTTCGGCCGCGTCGTGACCGAGATCGACAGTGCGATCTTGCGGTCCGATTTCAAAAGGAGCCGCGACAATGTGGTCTTGCCGGCGCCCGACGGCGACGACAACACGAACATCAGGCCACGGCGTGCAACTCTCTTCTGATTCCGCTTTTGCTGTTTGGCGCCGGCCATGATGCGTCTCGGTTCGGGCTATTCGACGTTCTGCACTTGCTCGCGGAATTGTTCGACCGCGACCTTGAGCTCAAGCCCGATATTGGTCAGTTCGACGCCGTTGGCTTTGGCGCACAGCGTGTTGGACTCGCGATTGAATTCCTGGGCGAGAAAATCGAGGCGGCGGCCGACCGCACCGCCCTGCTCGATCAGGTGGCGCGCCTGCGCAACATGCGCCGCGAGGCGATCGAGCTCCTCGCGCACGTCGGCCTTGGATGCGAGCATGATCGCTTCCTGATGCAGCCGGTCGGGATCGAAGCGCTCGGACTGATCCAGCAGCGTCGCGATCTGTTCGGAAAGCCGTGCACGGATCGCCTCGGGCTGGCGCGCCGGCGATTTGTCGGCGCGATCGGCGAGCTTCTTGATCTCATCGAGCCGCGCGGAGAGCACGCGGCCGAGAGCGGCGCCTTCATGCCGGCGCATCTCGCCGAGCGCGTCGATCACCGTACCAAAACCGGCGATCACCGCCGCCTCGGCGGCGCACCGCTCGTCCTCGCGCTCCTCGGAATCGCTGACCTCGATCACGCCTTTGAGCGCGAGCAGGCCGTCCAAAGTCGGCGGTGAGGCCGCGACCTTCGATCCGAGCTCTTTCATCGTCGCAAGCACCGCGTCGAGCACGGCGGCATTGACGCGCACGACTGGCGCGGCGCCGCTGCGCTCGATCGTCAGATTGGCCTGGACCGAGCCGCGCGCCAGCGCTGCGGCGGTGCGCGTACGCACCGGCACTTCGATGGCGTCCCAGCCCGGCGGCATGCGCAGCCGCAGGTCGAGCCCCTTGCCGTTGACCGATTTGATCTCCCAGGCCCAGGCATAGGGACCGGATACGCCATGGGCGCGAGCAAATCCGGTCATGCTCGAAAGCGCCGTCGTCTGCGCGGTGTTCGGCGCCATGAAAACTGGTCCCCCGGTTCGACGGCCAGCTCGTTTTCCAATTGATTGGAAGACGATCTAGCTTTCTGTCCTGTTGCATTTTCTCACGGAAAACCGGTGCCCACTTTTCCGGAAAATGCTCAAAGACGGAAATGAATCGATTTCGCGGCCGAACTTAACGGCGGCCCCACGCGGTCACAAGTCCGCCCAAGCCTTATTCAGTCCGGCTTCAATCAGCGGGTCGGCGCGGCGATGGACGGCGGAGCGGCAATCGCCGGACTTTGCGGACGAGGCTTCACGGCGGCGCGCGGCGCGGCGGAAGCAGCAGGCGCCGTCGCCGAAGTTGCCGCGGGCGGTGCCGATTGCGCATCGAGCGGCGCCTGGTCCTTCTGATCGGATTCCATCGCGCGCAGCCGCGCCACGTTCCTTTGATGCTGCTCGTAGGTCTCGGCGAAAGCGTGCCCGCCGGTCCCGTCGGCGACGAAATAAAGCTCCCGGGTGCGGGCCGGATTGGCGGCAGCCTCGAGCGAGGCGCGGCCCGGATTGGTGATCGGCCCGGGCGGCAGGCCGGTGATGACATAAGTATTGTAAGGCGTCGGCTGTTCGATCTCGTTCTTCTGGATCGGGCGGCCGAGCGTGCCCTTGCCGCCAACCAAGCCGTAGATGATCGTCGGGTCGGACTGCAGCTTCATGTTCTGCTTGAGCCGGTTGACGAACACCGCGGCGACGCGCGTGCGCTCGTCGGGCTTGCCGGTCTCCTTCTCGACGATCGAGGCCAGCACGACGAGCTGATCGGGCGATTTGAGCGGCAGATCCGGGGACCGGTGGTCCCAAACATCCTTCACCAGGCGCTGCTGCGCCTGCTGCATCCGCGCCAGCAGCTGCTCGCGGGTGATGCCGCGGGTGAAGTCATAGGTGTCCGGCAGCAAGGTGCCTTCGCGCGGAATTTGCCGCACATCGCCAATCAGAACGTTGTCGTCGCCGAGCCGCGCCACGATCTGCTCGGAGGTCAGTCCCTCGGGAATGCTGACCTGATGCTCGACGACCTTGCCTTCGACCATGGTGGCGACGACGTCGCGCAAACTGGCATGCGCCTTGAACTGATATTCTCCGGCTTTGAGGTCTTCGCGCGCCTTCAGCACGATCACGCCGCCGATGAACACGTAGGGCTGATCGATCACGCCCTGGCGCTGCAGCGAGTCGGCGATATCGCGCATGCCGGAGCCCTTCGGGATGTTGACGACAGTGTCCTTCGCCAGCGGGCCGGGCTGTTCGAACCGCTGTTTGCCGACGAACAGAACTGTGCCGGTCACGACCGCGAGCAGCACGAAAATGCTGATCACCGCGTTGCCGATCACGACCAGCGGATGACGCGCGCCGGCCGAGCGGCGCGACGGCAGGTCGACCGTATCCGGCTCGATCGCGGTGCGCGGGCTGCGCGGATTGATGCGGTTGCCGCCATTGGCGTCGAGCGGCGCCGCGGCGATGCCGCGCACCAGCCGATCTGAAATCGGCGGCACCGGATCGCCGGCGGCGAGCGGCGCTTTGCCCGGCTCGCGCGGCTTCGGCGCCGAAGCCGGTTGCGGCGCCGCTTGTGCAGCGACCTGCGCGGCGGGACGCGCCGTTGCGGCGGGACGCGCGGCAGCCGCCGCCAGCGTGGGCGGCGCAGATGCGGGCTTGGCGGGTGCCGGTTTGGCAGAAATGGATGCAGTAGAAGTAGACCCGGAAGCAGCAGTAGCCGCCGGACGCGCGGTGGTCGAAGTTGGCGCGGCAGCAGTAGCTGCCGGACGCGCGGTCGAAGCTGGCGTGCCCGTGGCCGGCGCCGCGGACGCATTGGTGGGTCGCGGCGGCGGCGGCTTGAGAAGATCGCCGACCGTCGACGGCCGTGACGTCGTGCTCGCTGTCGCACTGCTCGCAGCATTCGGCGCCGGGCGCGGCGTCGCCGGCGCGGCTTGCGGCGTCAAGAGGTCGCCGATGGTCGGCATCGCCGCACGCGGCGACGCGGGCCGTGATGGAGTACCGGTTGTTGATGTTGCCGCCGGCGCAGGCGCGGCCGGTGACGAAACGGCTGGTTTGTCGGCAGCACGCGCGGGCGCTGGCCTTGGTGGCGCAGGTCGCTCGCTGCCGTCGGGCGGTGGATTGGATCCTGTCACCACCGGGTGTCCACTCTTACAAGCTGCATCGTCGACTTTGGAAAAGAAGCCCGCCCAACGGAAAGCGATGTTCGCAGATTCTGCCCGGTCTGCCCAGTGCTGGGACGGTGGCAAATCAACTCAGTGAATCGCAAGCGAGTGAGGAGCAAATATGGCGGAACGGTGCTCGGTTGCCTGGAATGCATGCCCATTCAATGGCATCGGCACGTTTTCCAATGCTCGATTTTGCGCATGCCCTGCCGGCGCCGGTCGCCACTAATGCTCGGCGCGGCGGAATACCAGCGAAGCATTGGTGCCGCCAAAGCCGAACGAATTGGACAGCGCGATATTGATCGATCGCTTCTTGGCCTTGTGCGCGACGAGGTCGATCGCGGTGGTGACCGACGGATTGTCCAGATTGATCGTCGGCGGCACGATTTCGTCGCGCATCGCGAGCAGGCAGAAGATCGCCTCGACCGCGCCCGCGGCGCCGAGCAAATGACCGATGCAGGATTTGGTCGACGACATCGAGATGCGGCCGGCCGCATTGCCGACGACGCGTTCAACAGCTTTCAGCTCGATCTCGTCGCCGACCGGCGTCGAGGTGCCGTGAGCGTTGATGTAGTCGATGTCGCCCGCCGAAATGCCGGCGCGCTTGATGGCCGCCATCATGCAGCGATAGGCGCCGTCGCCGTCTTCCGACGGCGAAGTGATGTGATAAGCGTCGCCGGACAATCCGTAGCCGACGAGCTCGGCATAGATGCGCGCGCCGCGCTTCTTGGCATGCGCGTATTCTTCGAGCACTACGGCGCCGGCGCCCTCGCCCATCACGAAGCCGTCGCGGTCGCGGTCATAGGGCCGCGACGCCTTTTCCGGCGTGTCGTTGAACCCGGTCGACAACGCACGACATGCGGCGAAGCCGGCGAGCGATATGCGATTGACCGGAGATTCGGTCCCGCCCGCCACCATCACGTCGGCGTCGCCGAGCGCGATCAGCCGGCCGGCATCGCCGATGGCATGCGCGCCGGTCGAGCACGCGGTGACCACGGCATGGTTGGGGCCTTTGAGACCATGGGCGATCGACACGTAGCCCGAGGCCAGATTGATCAGCCGGCCCGGGATGAAGAACGGCGATACGCGGCGCGGACCGCGGTCGCGCAGCAACAGGGCCGTCTCGGCAATGCCCTCGACGCCGCCAATGCCCGACCCGATCAGAACGCCGCTCGTGATCTGATCGTCATAGGACTGCGGATGCCAATCGGCGTCGTTGAGCGCCTGGCTCGCGGCCCCCATGGCGTAGATAATGAAGTCGTCGACCTTGCGCTGCTCCTTCGGCTCCATCCAAGCGTCGGGATTGAAGGTACCGTTCGAACCGTCGCCGCGCGGCACCTGGCCGGCGATCTTGCAGGTGATGTCGGAGACGTCGAATTTCTCGACCCGCGCGATGCCGCTCTCGGCCGCGGTGAGACGCCGCCACGTCGAATCGACGTTGCCGCCCAACGGCGTCACCAGACCGAGACCTGTGACGACAACGCGTCTCATCACGTGAGCTCCCGCCAGTGCGGTCGATTTGAAGTTCCTGCAACCGAGCGGGATACCCGCCGAGGACCTTCAGACCGCGCCAGGATCGTGAAGTTACTAAGGGCCTCGCGCCTGGGAAGCGGTCACAAGGCTACGGTTCCCGAATTCGTTTGCGCGTCCGCACGCGCGGTGCGGCGCGCAGCTGCCGCGGTGTCGCGCCCAATACATAAGATCGATGGCAGCAAAGATCAGGCGGTCAGCTTTTCGCGTTCTTTTCGAGAAACTTGATCGCGTCGCCGACCGTTAAAATCGTCTCGGCCGCATCGTCGGGAATCTCGCAGCCGAATTCTTCCTCGAACGCCATGACGAGCTCGACGGTATCGAGGCTGTCGGCGCCGAGATCGTCGATGAAGCTGGCGCTTTCCGTCACCTTGTCGGGCTCGACGCCGAGGTGTTCAACGACAATTTTCTTCACCCGCTCGCCAATGTCACTCATCGTTCCAACCTCATCTTTCAACGCGACCCAATCAACTGGTCTCGCAACCTAGTCTCGTTTGAACACACGCTTTTCAGTGAACCTGCCGACGGGGGGTCGACAAGCCCGATTGGGTCGACACCGATCAGAGGCGGATGGTGCTGCCCCGCTCTCCGGCATTCCGGCTCCCCCAGCCCGATTTTGGTTCGGTTACCATACTTCATTCGCGTTGACCAGCGCGAGCGGCGTCCCGCAGGTGGCAGTTCTATCGCCTTCTAATCACGGTCTAAATCACGGTTTGGCGCGGGCTTCGCACAGCGCTCAGAGCATCGCCATCCCGCCATTCACATGCAACGTTTGCCCGGTCACGTAACCGGCTTCATTCGACGCCAGGAATGCGACCGCGGCCGCGACTTCCTCGGTGGTCCCGGCCCGGCTCGCCGGAATTTTCGCGAGGATAACGTCGCGCTGCTTGTCATTGAGCTTGTCGGTCATCGGCGTGACGATGAATCCCGGTGCGACGCAATTGGCGGTGACGCCGCGCTTGGCATATTCCTGTGCGATCGCCTTGATCATCCCGGTGACGCCGGCCTTGGCGGCCACGTAATTGCCCTGCCCCGGATTGCCGGTCGCGCCCACGACCGAGGTGATCGCGATGACGCGGCCGAAGCGCCGCCGCATCATGCCTTTCACCGCAGCGCGCGCCAGGCGGAACGTCGCGGTGAGATTGACGGCGATGACCTGGTCCCAGTCCTCGTCGCGCAATTGCACCAACAGATTGTCACGCGTGACGCCGGCATTGGGGACCAGAATATCAAGCTGGCCCATGGCCTCTTCGGCGCGCGGGATGAGCGTTTCGGTTTCGGCCGGATCGGCAAGATTCGCCGGCAAGACATGCACGCGGCCGCCGAGATCGGCCGCCAGCTTGTCGAGAACCTCACGCCGGGTTCCAGAGAGCGCGACGGTCGCGCCCTGGGCGTGCAGCGTGCGGGCGATGCTGCCGCCGATCGGGCCGGTGGCGCCGGTCACGAGCGCGGTCTTGCCGGTGAGATCGAACATCTCTTTCTTGTCCCTGCTGTCGACGGCGCCTAAGCGGCGCCACGCTCGGCTTTATAGCGCGTGATATCGTCGGGCGCGCCGATCGAGGATGCGGTTGCCGCATCGGCGATGCGCTTATTGAGTCCGGTGAGCACTTTGCCGGCTCCGACCTCGTAGAAAGTCGTCACGCCGGCCTGCGCCATGAATTGAATGGACTCGCGCCAGCGCACCGTACCGGTCACCTGCGCGACGAGAGACTTCACGATCTCGGCCGGATCGCTGATCGGCCGCGCCAGCACATTGGCGACCAGTGGAACGACCGGCGGATTCACATTCACTTTGGCAAGTGCCTCCGCCATGGCGTCGGCCGCCGGCTGCATCAGGCTGCAATGGAAGGGAGCCGAGACCGGCAGCAGCATCGCCCGCTTCGCGCCGCGGGTCTTGGCTACTTCTACCGCGCGCTCGACGGCGAGCTTGTCGCCGGAGAGCACGACCTGACCGCCGCCATTGTCGTTGGCGGCCGCGCAAATGCCTGCGGCCTGCGCCTCGGCGGCGATCGCCTTCACGTCGCCGAGTTCAAGCCCGATCAGCGCCGCCATCGCGCCCTTGCCGACCGGAACCGCCTTTTGCATCGCGCGCCCGCGGATCCGCAACAGCCGTGCCGCGTCGCCGATCGAGAGAGCGCGCGCGGCGGCAAGCGCCGAATATTCGCCAAGCGAATGGCCAGCAACGAAAGCGGCGTCGCGCTTGAGGTCGACGCCGGCCTCCTCCTCGAGCACGCGCATCGTGGCGAGCGACACCGCCATCAGCGCCGGCTGCGCATTTTCGGTGAGCGTCAGCGTGTCGCCGGGCCCGTTCCAGATCACGTCGCTGAGCCGTTCGCCGAGCGCTGCGTCGACTTCGTCGAAAACCCGCCGCGCGCTCGGAAACGCATCGGCGAGCGCCTTGCCCATGCCGACCGTCTGGCTGCCCTGTCCCGGAAAAACGAACGCCGTAGTCATCGAAATGATGCCCGCCCCGATATCGCGTTGTCCTGCCGCGATACTGTGTCTTTTGGAAGCGGCGAAAAATACCGGGAAGGCCCGATTGTCAAGGGATAGCGCCAAGCCCAGGTCCAGAAGCCATGTCCAAAAGCCAGGCCCGGTAACAAACCAACAACCGCGTGCTGATAAAGTCCGCGACTTAAACACGATGGCCCCCGAAGCTGCATTTGGGCCGCCTTCTGGGCCGTTCGACCACCCCAAGGGCTTGTTTATATGGGGCGTGGCATGGCGAATTCGCGAAAGCAGGCGATAAGCGCGTTTCCCGGCGTCTCCGACGACGACTTGGCGCGTGCGCGCTTGGACCCGGCTTTTCGTCAGAAGCTGCTGACCGACAGCCTGGAGACGCTGCTCGCCAAAATGCAAAAGCTCCGCAAATCGGCCCCCTCGGCTGTATCCAGCGGCGAAGGCCAGCTGCGCGAGGGCGTGGAACTCGCGGTCCGCCTCGCCGAACTGATCCAGAACGTCGATGGGCACCACCCCAGCGGCGGCGAGCCACGGCCCCGCTCCGCGAAGCCCCGCTCCTGACGCCAGGGACGTCACGACGACCTTGCCTTTCCCGGAAAGCCGCGTATAAGGCCGCCTTCCGCTCGACCCCGGCCGGGGGCTGAACGGACGGCCGCTTTTCAAGCGCAAAAACCGCCGAGATTGGTTAACGATCGGTAGCGGTACGCGCCTGACCCTGCGGTAGGACTCCAAATTACAGGCTTTTGGCCAGTTTGGATCCGGCGTCCGGTGTCCCCGCCTTCAGAGCATTCGAGCCTTTCCCGAAGGGTTCGAGGGGCTTCGCGCCTGGGCGAGCACGACGACAGAGGAAAGGGCAGCCAATGCCATTCTATGAACACGTCTATCTTGCGCGCCAGGACGCCAGCGCGCAGCAGGTCGAGGAATTGACCGCGCAGTTGAAAGGCGTCGTCGAAGGCCTCGGCGGGTCGATCAAGAAGACCGAATATTGGGGGGTCAAATCCCTCTCCTATCGGCTGCGCAAGAACCGCAAAGCCCATTACACGTTCATGGACATCGAGGCGCCGCCGGCGGCGATCAACGAGATCGAACGGCTGGAGCGGCTCAACGAAGACGTCCTGCGCTATCTCACGATCCGCGTCGAAGCGCTCGAGGAAGGCCCGTCCGCGATGATGCGGCGCGCCGAGCGCGATCGCGACCGTGATGAGCGCCGCGGCGATCGCTTCGATCGTGGCGACCGGTTTGGCGGCGGTGACCGCTTTGGCGGCGGCGATCGTGGCGGCGATCGTTTTGACCGCGGCGACCGTGGCGGCAACCGCTTTGACCGCGGCGATGGCGACCGCGGCCGTGACCGCGGTGGACGTGGCCCGGCCGAAGCCACTGAAACCGCAACCCCCAGCACGGAGGAATAACCATGGCCATGTCACCGCAAGGCGGCGGCCGCCGTCCGTTCTTCCGCCGCCGCAAGAGTTGCCCGTTCTCGGGCGCCAATGCGCCGAAGATCGACTACAAGGACGTCAAGCTGTTGCAGCGCTTCGTCTCGGAGCGCGGCAAAATCGTGCCGAGTCGCATCACCGCGGTCTCGGCGAAAAAGCAGCGTGAGCTGGCGCAAGCGATCAAGCGCGCGCGCTTCCTGGGCCTGTTGCCCTACGTGATCAAATAAAGGAGGCCGCGATGGAAGTGATCCTCCTCGAACGTATCTCTCGTCTCGGTCAGATGGGCGATGTCGTGCGCGTCAAAGACGGCTTTGCCCGCAATTTCCTGTTGCCGCGGGGCAAGGCGCTGCGCGCCACCGACGAGAACCGCACCCGCTTCGAAGGCATGAAGTCCGACCTGCAGGCGCGCTCAGCCGAGCTCAAGGCCGAAGCCGGCCAGGTCGCCGAGAAGATCGACGGCAAGAGCTTCACCGTGCTGCGCCAGGCCTCGGAGTCCGGTCAATTGTTCGGCTCGGTGTCGCCGCGCGACATCGTCAGCCTGGTCGCCGCGTCGGGTTTCCAGCTCACGCGCAATCAGATCGAGCTGAATTCGCCGATCAAGAACATCGGCCAGCACAAGGTGCCGCTGTCGCTGCATCCGGAGATCGAGACCTCGATCGCGATCATCGTCGCCCGTAACGCGGACGAAGCCGAGCGCATCGCCCGCGGCGAGGACGTGACGCAGCTGCGTGAGCCGACCGAGCAAGAGGCCGCGCTTGCGACCGCCGAGTCGTTCTTCGAGCCCGGTGCCGGCGAAGCAGCCAAGCCGGAAGAGGACGAAGAAGCGGCGGAAGCCGCGCCCGACGCCGACACCAAGTAACCGCGCCGAAGCGGACGTTCTGCGCACAACATTTTTAGAGCGGCGATGGCTTCAGATCGAAGCGATCGCCGCTCTAACTGTTTTATCGGCGGGTTCTTAGTCCGGAATGTCGTCGCGCGGCACCGGCGCATTCTCGGCCGGCGCGCCTTCGCCCTGCGTCTCCTCGCCCGACGCGGTAGCGGTATTGCCGGATGCGCCGGCGTCCGGAGCTGAAGCGCTTGAGGCTGCGCTGCCCGCCGCATTCGGCGGCGAACTCGATTCCGGCACGGCACCGGGAACGGCGGCGGTCGCCGGCAAAGCTGGCTGCGGGGCCTCTGGGGTTGCCGACTCGGGCGTCGCGGGCGCGGTAGCGACTGGCGCAGGCGCCGCAGTCTCCGGCGTCCCCATCGGCGCCGCCTCAGGCGCGGGCGGCGGCGCTTCCGGCTCCTGGCGCGCTCCCCGGCTGGCCGTGACCGATCGCGGGTCGCGCTTTCCGGCCGGCGGTTTGCGTCCCGGTGCCGCAGCCTCGTTCGCTGGCGCGGTTTCGGTCTTGGCGTCGGGTTGGGCGGAGGGCTGCAACTTGGCTGTGGCCGCCGGCTCCGGGCGGCCAGGCCGGCCTTTTTCACCAGGCTTTGCATCGCCTGGCTTGGCCTCGGCGCCTGCCGTCCCCGGCTTCAGATTGGCACCAGCCGCAGGGCCAGCGCCGGCGCCGAGAACAAAAGCGGCAAGCGAAGCGGCCTGCTGGGCGCTCGACGTATAGTGCTCGCGCAGGAAGCCTGCGAGCGCCCCGCTGTTGCGCCCGTTGGCCAGCCCCTTGGCGCTCTTGTGGCAAGTCCCGCAATCGCCGTTGAACATCTCCGCTGGCGATTTGCCTTGGTCGATATTGACCTGGGCCAAAGCCGGACTCGTCCCCGAGCCGGTCCACAGCCCAGCGGCAATAAGGCCGATGATCGGCACCAGACGGCGGAACACGCAGCGCTCCTTGGATCTTGGAATGTTGTAACCGATCATACTTGACCCAAACCGGCAAATGCGAGGGCTAGCCTCGCGGCGGACAGACATACCTTTGCGGCATTGCTGGTCGACGAGGATTTTGTTTTAATCACGGCAATTGATGAGACCCAATTACCGAAACCTCGGGTCGATGGCTGTTTAAGCGGCAAAATCGCCGCGAAGCGGGATGGTGCGGCGATTGCCGCGCAAAGGGAGTTTTGTGAGGCGTGGAGGCGGCCGTGGAACGGTTGCTGCTCATTTTTCTGCGAAAATTCATTCGCCGCGGGTCTTTGAAGGTCACGACGGCACACGGTAGCACGCACACATTCGGCGATGGCAGCGGAGCGCCCGTCGCCGTGCGCTTCACAACAACGGCGGCACAGCGCGCCGTGCTGCTCGATCCCGAATTAAAGCTGGGCGAAGCCTATATGGACGGCACCCTTGTCGTCGAACGGGGCTCGATTGCCGACGTTTTGGCGGTTTTGCTGCGCCAGGGGCACGTTGGCCCGGCGGCGCAGGACTGGGCTTGGCTGCCGCGGCTGTTTCGCCACCTGTTCCGCCGCCTGCAGCAATACAATCGCCGTTCGCGATCGCGACAGAACGTCGCTCATCACTACGACCTCGACGGGCGGCTCTATTCGCTGTTTCTCGACGGCGACCGGCAATATAGCTGCGCCTATTTCGAGACCCCCGACCAATCGCTCGACGACGCGCAACTGGCGAAGCGGCGTCATCTGGCGGCAAAGCTGCGTCCGCCGGCGGGGGGCAAAGTGCTCGATATCGGCTGCGGCTGGGGCGGGCTGGCGCTCTACCTCGCCGAAATCGCCGGCGCCGAGGTCACCGGCATTACGCTGTCGCAGGAGCAGTTCCAGGTGGCGCAGACCCGGGCGCTCGAGCGCGGCCTGAGCCGGGACACGAATTTCCGCCTGATCGACTACCGCGACGTCGAAGGAACATTCGACCGTATCGTGTCGGTCGGCATGTTCGAGCACGTCGGCGTCGGCTTCTACGACACGTTCTTCGGCAAATGCCAGGAGCTCCTGGCCGACGACGGCCTCGTGCTGCTGCACTCGATCGGCCGTACGAGCCCGCCCGGCATCACCAATCCGTGGATCGCCAAATACATCTTCCCGGGCGGCTATATCCCTGCCCTCTCCGAGGTCGTGCCGGCTATCGAGCGCGCCGGTCTTATCGTCACCGATATCGAAATCCTGCAGCTGCACTATGCGGAGACGCTGAAAGCCTGGCGCGAGCGCTTCCTCGCCCACCGCGACGAGGTCAAGAAGCTGTACGACCAGCGTTTCGTGCGGATGTGGGAGTTTTACCTCGCCTGCTCGGAAATGGCGTTTCGCGAAGCCGATATGGTGGTGTTCCAGATCCAGATGGCCAAGCGCAAGGGCGTGGCGCCGCAGACCCGCGATTACATAACCCAAGAGGAAGCGCGGCTGCGCGGCATCGAAGCCCGCCATGCGGCGCCGCTGCGGCTCGCCGGCGAGTGAGAATCCGGTGACTTGCGGCCTCCGTGCCTTGTTGTCGCCCAACGCCCACGTCAAGCATAAAGCGCAATCTCTCGCGTGCTCACCGCGCGACGGTGCGTAGTGGGGAAAGCGGCAACGAGCATTTCCAATTGCGCCCCCGCTGGACTATCGAAGACGTCCCTGTTGCGTGCGTTGCACTTGGTGCCGCTCACCGAAGCGTCACCTGTCGGTGCCGCCTTCCTTGAGCGACCCGCTATGTTGAGTAGCCACGACAAAATCGCCACGCGCCGTGAAACGGCCACAGCCTTCGATTCGTTTGACCGGGACCATGCCAGCCTTCGATTCGACCGCACGCAAGCAAGCTCCGCCGGAACCGACGTTCCGGACCGCGCCGCACAATATCGAGGCCGAGCAGGCGCTGTTGGGCGCCATCCTCGTCAATAACGAGGCGTTCTACCGCGTTTCCGATTTCCTCGAAGCCAAACACTTCTTCGAACCGATCCATCAGCGCATCTACGAGCTTGCCAGCGGACTGGTGCGCGCGAACAAACTGGCGACGCCGGTGACGTTGAAGACGTTCCTGCCGGGCGACGTCGATATTGCCGGCCTTTCGGTCAACCAATATCTGGCGCGTCTCGCCGCCGAAGCGACCACCATCATCAATGCGCAGGACTACGGCCGCACCATCTACGACCTCGCGATCCGCCGTGACCTCATCACCATCGGCGAGGACATGGTCAATCTCGCCTATGACGCGCCGGTCGACTCGACGCCGACGCAGCACATCGAGGACGCCGAGCGCAAGCTCTACGAGATCGCCGAGACCGGGCGCTACGATTCCGGCTTTCAGCGCTTCGCCCAGGCGCTGACCACCGCGGTCGACATGGCGGCGCGCGCCTATCAGCGCGACGGCGGCCTGTCCGGCCTCGCCACCGGCCTGACCGATCTCGACGCGCGGATGGGCGGCATGCAATCCTCCGATCTGATCATCCTCGCCGGCCGTCCCGGCATGGGCAAGACCGCGCTCGCGACCAACATCGCCTACAACGTCGCCAAGGCCTGGGCCGGCGAGATGCGCGCCGACGGGCATACGCACACGGTCAATGGCGGCATCGTCGGCTTCTTCTCACTGGAAATGTCGGCCGAGCAGCTCGCCACCCGCATCATCGCCGAGCAGACCGGCATTCCGTCCAGCAAGATCCGCCGCGGCGGCATCGACGAAGGCGACTTCGAGAAGATCAAGGACATCTCGATCGATTTACAGAACCTGCCATTCTATGTCGACGAGACCGGCGGCCTGTCGATCGGGCAATTGGCGGCACGCGCGCGCCGGCTCAAGCGTCAGCGCGGACTCGACCTTCTGGTCATCGACTACGTGCAGCTTTTGAGCGGCTCGACGCGCCGCTCCAGCGAAAACCGCGTGCAGGAGATCACCGAAATCACCACGCGGCTTAAAGCGCTCGCCAAGGAGCTCGCGATTCCGATCCTGGCGCTGTCGCAATTGTCGCGCCAGGTCGAAAGTCGCGACGACAAGCGCCCGCAATTGTCGGACTTGCGTGAATCAGGCTCGATCGAGCAGGACGCCGACGTCGTCATGTTCGTGTTTCGCGAAGAATATTATCATCAGA
>Ga0102924_1003289_pt1 | contig 17043 bp, 15 predicted proteins | sample PaiPotPPM11metaG_FD_80116 | JGI IMG/M metagenome (GOLD analysis project Ga0102924, IMG submission 80116) | Iron sulfur acid spring bacterial and archeal communities from Banff, Canada, to study Microbial Dark Matter (Phase II) - Paint Pots PPM... ...
GCGCTGGTGAACGTGACTCAGGCTGCGCGCGGCGTTGAGTCCCGCGCCGGCATTTTCTGAAAGCAGCTGGAGAAAATCGCCGGCAGCCACGCGATTCACCTGGCCCGGGTCTTCCATCACGGCCGTGAACTCGTAAGGCGTGCTCGACAGGACGGCGCTCAATCCCAGGACCTCACCCGCCTCGGCGATGCCCGCGATCAGCTCGCGTCCGGAACGACCACTTGCATACAACTTCACCCTGCCGCTGCACAAGACCAGCACGCTGTGCGCCACCTCGGCTTCGCGGAACAACACGGCGCCGACCGCCAACATGCTGGAGGTCTTGATGCGCTCAAAGGCTTCGAGTGTGGGACGCGGCAGGTTACAGAACGGGCGTTGCGATCTGACGGGACAATCCAAACAATCGTAAATGACGTGCAACTCATTTCCCGGCATTGTGATGTCGAGTATACGCGGTGGGCCCGGTTGGGCCCCCCGCATCGCCGCCGCGCCAGCCTCTCTGCTGCCGATCAAGGGATGGCCTGATGGACGGGGAGGGCGGAACGAAAGTCCTGATACCGCACCCGGAGTCGGTCGCCGACGACTCTGGTCGGCAGGAGGTCGCCGAGGTGCCGCCCTCGACAAATCCGCTTGGTGTGGCGCGGTCACGGCAGGTTCGCAACTTTTAGCCATGTGACCGGCGTCACAGCGTGCCACCCTGGGCGCTCCTTATAGTTGACGCGTGCGGTCAACTTTCTGGCGCGACGCCAACGATCACTCGGTGCGCCGGTATCGGAGCCGGGACCGGTCCGCCGCGCGCCATGGCCGCGAGCTGTGGCGGGCTATCCGTACCACGAACGACGCCGCAGGGCAACGTTATCAACTACTTATGCATCTAACAAGCCTCTGGCGGAGGGGGTTCTACTACACATACTAATGAGGATCTTAACAGTTCTGCTGGTCGTTCTTAGCGTGGGGGAAGCGGCGTTTGCGGTACCCAGTTTCGCCCGCCAAACGGGGCTTTCGTGCAATGCCTGTCACACCACCCCTCCCGAGCTGACGGCGTTTGGACGCAAATTCAAGCTCAACGGCTATGTCTTGACCGAAACGACCGCCAAAGACAAGATCGGCACCTCCAAAGACCTGCTGCTCTCAAAATACATTCCGCTCTCGGTCATGATCCTGCTGTCCGACACGGCATACCAGGCCAATCAGCCCGCCACGCAAAACGGCACCGCCGGATTCCCCCAACAGTTGAGCATTTTCCTGGCGGGTGCCTTTGCCTCGCATTTCGGCGGACTGGCGCAGTTTACCTACACCCATCAAAACGACCACTTTGGCATGGATAATACCGATCTGCGTTATGCCAACCAAAGGACCGTGGGTGGGCACGACTTGGTCTACGGGATCACGCTCAACAACAACCCCACCGTGGAAGATGTGTGGAACAGCACCCCGGCTTGGGGATTTCCCTGGATATCGAGCAGTTCTGGCGTCAGCCCCCTGGCGGCTCCTCTCCTGCGCGGGGCTTTGGGGCAGGATGTTGCGGGCGTCGGCGCCTACAGCATGTGGGACAGCCATCTCTACCTCGACGCCAGCCTGTATCGCTCCGAACATGCCCGCGGCCCCATTCCCCTCACCGGGACCAACTACCAGTACAACATCTGCGGGGTTGCACCCTACTGGCGTGCGGGATGGCAACAGACGTGGGGAAGCAACTACCTTGAGGTCGGTACGTACGGCCTTTACCTGAGATCCCATCCGCGCGCCCTCGCTGGGGCGGAGGATCGTTATCTCGACGCTGCCTTCGACTTTCAGTTTGAACGTCCCTTTGGTACCCATTTTCTTGATGCCCACGGGACGTACCTCCACGAAACCTCTGACTTGCAGGCGACCTTTGGCGCGGGCGGCGCGACCACCCAAGCCAGCCATCTGAACACGGTGCGACTGGACAGCACCTATCACTGGACCAGCAAATACAGTGCGACCGGCGCAGTGTTCTCGACCACCGGCAACGCAGACCCGCTCCTCTATGCGCCGGCGGCGGTTACGGGCAGCAACAACGGCAGCCCGAACACCAGCGGCTATGTCGCACAATTCAGCTACTGGCCGGTGCAAAACATCGACCTCAACGTGGCTTATACCGGATATCTGAAGTTCAATGGCGCCCACACCAACTACGACGGGGCCAACCGCAAGGCTGCCGACAACAATACCGTGTACGTTGCCCTGTGGATCAATTTCTAGGAGACAGCATGGAACACCGCCGCACTGGTGATGAGGGCAACGTCCGCGACGATGTCATTATTATTAGCAAGCGCTCCTTCTTTGGCGTGCTGCTCGGCCTCGGCACCGCGGGCGTGGGCGCACTCCTCGCCATTCCCGTGCTGCGCTATGCGTTGTATCCGTTATCGGCAAGGTCCCGGCAGAGTGGCTGGTCCGTGGTTGGCGCCGTCGATGAGTTGTCCAACCTGGCGCAACCCGTCCAAAAAACGGTGGACTTTACCCAACGGGACGGGTGGCGTGAGGTCGTCTCCTCCCAGTCTGTCTACGTGACGCATGGTCCGGACGGTCAACTGCAAGTTCTCTCCGCCATCTGCCCGCATCTGGGGTGCAGTGTCTCCTGGCAGAAGTCGCAGGAGGAATTCGTCTGCCCCTGCCATGGGGGACGGTTCGCCGCGGACGGAAAACATGTTTTCGGACCGCCGCCCCGTGCCATGGATGCCCTACCCCACAAGGTGCAGGATGGAAAACTGATGGTGCAGTTTGAATACTTCCGGCCGAATGTTCCGAACCAAGAAGTGTTGGGCTAGGGGCCAGGGTGCAGGATCCAATGCAGAGGTCGCCACACAAACGTTTGCCGGCACGTCTCCAGGGCTGGCTCGACAGCCGCACCGGCTTGCGCAGCATCCTGCGCGCGTCCCTGGACGAACCGATTCCAGGGGGTGCACGCCTGGCTTATGTGTTTGGTTCCGGCCTGCTCTTCATTTTTATCTCCCAGGTGATCACCGGACTTTGTCTGGCCCTCTACTATGTCCCCTCCGCGGAGACGGCGCATACCAGCGTGGCGTACATCACCAAGCAGGTGGCCGCCGGGGCCTTTCTTCGCAGCCTGCATTACTACGGCTCCAGCGCAATGATCGTGGTGCTGGCACTGCACTTTCTGCAAACCTTCCTGTATGGGTCTTTCAAGGGCCGCAGAGAACTGCTCTGGATCTCGGGCGCCGTGCTCTCTCTCCTGGTTCTGGGTATGGGCTTCACCGGCTACTTGCTTCCCTGGGATCAGAAGGCCTATTTTGCCACCGCGGTCGGAACCAACGTCATCGGACAGGTCCCCATTATCGGCGAGTGGCTCACACGGTTGCTGCGCGGTGGAGACACGCTTGGAACCCTGACTCTGTCCCGTTTTTATGTGGCCCACGTGTTCCTGATTCCAGGCGCGATCTTCTTGTTCATTGCGGCCCACATTGCACTGTTCCGGAAAGCGGGCCCCGCCGGTCCAATGCACGAGGATCCAATTGAGCCGAAGTTGCCGCCGGAGGGCTTCTATCCGCGCCAGGTCATCATGGACATGGCGTTTGCGCTGCTCCTGATCATCGCTCTTGGGGTCCTGGCGTACTTTCATCCCGTGGGACTCGGCCCGGTTGCCAATCCCGCGGACACCCACTTTCTTCCGCGTCCCGAGTGGTACTACCTGCCGATGTTTGAATGGCTCAAGTTCTGGGAGGGGCCCACGGTTGTCCTGGCCATTGTCGTGGTTCCCGGCCTCCTCGCGCTGCTATTGTTCCTATTGCCGTTTTTGGATCGCAAGCTGGAACGGCGGCCGTGGCGCCGACCCATCCCTCTCCTCGGAGTTGCCATCGTTGTCGTTGGCATGATTCTCCTTGGGATCAAGAGTCATCGGGATGATGGCCACGACCCCAGCATCGCGGCGCAGATCGCCCTTCAGGATCAACAGGAGAAGGACTACAGCAGGGCCCCGTTTCAGCCCTACCTTGAATCTCCGGGGGCCATGGCGCCGTTACAGGTCGTATCCGGTCCCATCAGCCCTTTGGTCGCGCAGGGGAAAGGAATCTTTGATGCCCATGGATGTTCCGGATGCCATGGGGAGACCGGCATGGGCACGCCCGCTGCTCCCCGCCTTGTCGGAGTGACAAGCAAGTATTCTTCGGTACAACTGGTGAGCATCCTTCACTCTCCAACTGCGGCGATGCGAGCTGGCGGCATGCCGGCGGTCGACGTCTCGACCGACACCATGGCGGCGTTAATCAGCTATCTGGCCGCCTTGGGTACCAACGCCGCGAGCGTTCCGGCCACATTCAACGTCGCACCACCCACCGCCATCGCTCAGGTCAGGGCGGCGCAATCTGCCCTCAGAACCAGCGAGGGCACCCCACTTTCTGTTGCGGGCTCTGCTGGGGCTGCCGTTGCGTCTGCGGCAAGCGGGCAACAGGTCTTCCAGTCGCACGCCTGTTTTGCGTGTCATGGAGAGGCAGGCGTGGGAACCGCACGGGCTCCAGCACTGGCTGGCCGCGTGGCAACGCTCACTGATTCGCAATTGGCGGCACTCCTGCAAAGTCCGAGTGCTCGGATGCGTGCCGGTGGGATGTCGCCACTGGCTGCATCACCAGAGCAGGTTAGCTCCTTGATCGCCTACCTGCGAACGCTGCTCCCGACTCGAATCGCGCCGCCCCAGAAGGCGCCCGGCGCAGCGATTCCTGCGCCGCGTCCAGCCGAGGCGGGGAGCAATCCGGCACCCACCACCGCACCGGCCTCCGCAACTCCACGCGCAGCCACTGCGAGTGCACAAGCCTCCGGTGGACGGGCTGTCTTTGTTGCAAACGGGTGCGCTGCCTGCCATGGACAGAATGCGGATGGCACGCATTTCGCGCCATCCCTGATTGGAATCGTCCATCGATTCCCGAAGGCTCAACTCGCGACATTGCTGCGTCATCCTTCGCGCCCGATGCGCGACGGTGGCATGCCGGCCGTCACGGTGAATGATGCGGAGCTGCAGCAACTCGTCACCTATTTGGCGAGCTTGGGCGCTGCTCCTTCCGGGCAGCCCACGACCTCCGGTCACGGTCCGCGTTCTGCCACCGCCTCGCCCCTACCCGGGCCGGCCATGGCGACGGCTGCGGATGAGCTAAATGCATTGCCGCTGAGTCCCGAGGCGCTGCGTGGAAAAGCGATATTTGAGCACTACTCCTGTGAAACCTGCCATGGAATCGGCGGCTTGCGTGGGACTGTAGCGGCTCCCGGTCTGGCTGGAACGGCATCGATTCTTTCGGCGCCCATGTTGGAGAAGCTGTTGCGGCATCACAGTCAACGCATGCAACAAGGTGGCATGCCACTCACCGACATGAATGCCCGGGATATGCAGGCGATCGTCGCTTTCATCCGCTCGCTGCCCCGTCCACGTTAGGGTGTGTCGGGAGGGGCGTGGGTCACCAGAGGACACCTGAAAGATCCGATTGATCTGTTCCTTCCCTGCGGCTGCCACTAGTCGGACCGGCGCGGGAAACTATTTCTCGCGTTGTCACCCAGGTCAGTAGGACCGGCTGGTTTGCCATCCAGGATCGATGCGCACCGCGCCAGTTTGGAACGTTATTCGAAGCATGCTTTTTGAGGCGCGATTGTGGATGCGGCGCGACGCGAAGCCGTGGCTCTTGAACCCGCCGTGGAAATCAGCGGTCGGTATGCAGAGCGAAGCGCGCAGAGACGATGACGTTGTCCAGATCGATATTGGCGGCGTGGCAGCCAGAGCCGCGCAACCAAGCCTGGTGCTCGCCCGTTCGGTCACGCTCGCCTGGAATTTCGCCGACGAGGGCACGGTCAAGCTGCACGTCAGCCACCTTCTCGAACAACGGCAGACTGCCGACCGCACCCACGCCGTCACGCTCGCCCGGCAACGCGGTTTGGTGGCGCTCGAGGAGCGGCGTACGCCAGCATCCACGTTCGCCCCGTCGCGCAAAATCCTCTACGGTCCGCCCGTTTTTCGTGCCTCGCCGCAGAGGTGCGGGCGCACCAGCCAAACCGGCCCGTCGAAGCGCTGCAGCTCCCCGAGGTTGAACCCGGCTTGAGTCAGGGCGCGCGCCGTGTCGCGGTCGAGCTGACAGCCGTCGGCCAGCTTCGCCCACAGTGGACGCAGGCGCCGTTGCCAGCGGTACAGCGGCTGGGTTTGTGGCGCCGCCACGTGCTCCAGGAACAGAAGCCGGCCGCCGGGCCGCAACACGCGACGAATCTCTCCGAGCGCCATCCCGACATCGCGCACCGAACACAAGACCAGGGTGCTGACCACGGCATCGCAGCTCGCCGCCTCGGCCGGTAGCGCCTCGGCAGACCCGGTGCGCACCTCGGCTCGTAGGCCCGCGCTGCGCAACCGGTCCGCCAAGTAGGGTCGCATCGCCGGGTTGGGCTCGATCCCGATCCAGCGCATGCCCGCCGGAAAATAGACCAGGTTGGCGCCCCCCCCGGGCCCAATCTCGAGCACCGTGTCATCGGCACGCAGCCCGGCGAACAGAGCGCGTTTGTAGACCGCCAAGTGGCGTTCGTAGGCCGCCATGCCGCGCGCCATGAACCAGGCGAAGAGCCGCTGCGCCAGGGTGGGACGGACAGGGGGCGCCAGCCGCGGAGAGGGCGATGGGCGACGGTCGGATTCGCTGGGCGGGGCCACGTTCTACACTCCGAATTGGCCTTTCACCGCGGAATCGCGCGCCCGTAAGCGCTCGCGACCGCGACCCGGGCAAAGTACTCGTACCAGACGTGCGAGAGGGCGCGGATCGCCGCCATGGCCGCCATTTCGTCCCGGTCGAAGGTGGTGAAGACACAGAGCCCATAGGGCCGGCCGGGGACTTCGACCACCGCGCAGTCGTTGCGCACACCCTCCAGCCAGCCGGGCTTGCTGCCCACCTTGACGCCGTCCGGGATGCCCTTGGCGATCTCGGAGTCCTTGGGCACCTCAAGCAGGTCGAGAAAGCCGCGCGTCGAGGCCGGCGAAAGCGCCTTGCCGGCGTGTACCGTCTGCAGCAACAGCAGCAGGTCGGGCGCCGTGGAGATGTTCTCGCGCCCCGCGCGCGCCGCCGCCAGGTCGATCATCTTGCGCTGCAGCACAGTGTGCTGCAAGCCGATGGCCCGCGCCTCGGCATTGATATTGGCCATGCCCAAGCGGTCGATCAGGATGTTGGTGGCGGAGTTTTCGCTGAGCAGGATCATGGCCGCCGCGACATCGTGCAGCGACATCTCGGCCGTGCCGTCGCCAAACTGGCTCAGCAGGCCCTCGTCACCCACCGTCATGGCCTTGCGGATGCGGACCTTCTCGTCGAGCGACAGCCGGCCTTGGTCCACCTGGTGGTAGAGCTCCAGCAGGATGGTGAGCTTGATGGTGCTGGCGGTGGGAAAGATCTCGTCGCCGTGCAGAAACCAGCTCTCGCCGCTGGTGAAGTCCTTGACGCCGATGCCCACCACGCCGTCCAGATGCTGGGCGATCTCCAGGGAGCGTTGCTCGGCCTTCTCCATCAGCAGGTGCTGTTTGTCGTTGGTGACACCCGTGGGCACGGCGGTCTGGCCGGAGACAACAAGGGCAAGAGCGGACCAGCAGAGCAGCAGGCGCATGGCTGCGATCATAGCTGAAAGAGCGGTCGGCGATTGACCTACTACTGTTGCCTTCTCCCCAGTCACTCTCCACTCGCAGAAACGTAAGAGCGATGGAGATGAGGAGGACACTGGCGCGGCCTGCGGTCGTCCTGTGCGTTCCAATCCTTGGGTTAAACCTTCACCGGGCGGTCGCCGGCACAGGCGGCGTAGATCGCGTGGATCAGGCGCGTATCCCGCAGGCCCTCTTCTCCCGGGGTCTTGGGCGTCTGGTCATGGAAGACGCACTGCGCGAGGTGGTCGGCCTCGCGCGCAAACTGGTGGGGTGAGGGGTCGGCCGGGGTGAAATCGAGCGGCGCCATGCCTTGGGCACGGGCCTTGAGCTGCAGGCCATCGTAACTGAACGCCGGCTCGAGATGCAGCCAGCCCTTGCTGGCCATGACGCGCACCCAGTTGCCGCCGTTGTAGCCGTAGCTGGTGCTGCAGTTGGCAATGATGCCGGAGGGAAACTGCATGTTCCAGCCGAGGTTTTCCTCCACTTGGTCGAAGCGCCCATCGTGGTCGGTCACCGAACAACTGGCGCGTACCTCGGTCGGCTCCTCGCCGGTCAGATAACGGCAGGCATTGAGGGAGTAAATACCCACGTCCACCATGGGGCCCCCACCGGCCATGCGCTTGTCGAGCCGCCATTCGCCTTTGCCGATGTTGAACCCGAAGGAGCTCTCGATGATCTGTACCTTGCCCAGCGCCCCGCTGCGGAGCAGCTCGATGGCCTTCAAATTGGTGGGCTCGTACTGGCAGCGGTAGGCGACCATGAGCTTTTTGCCCGCCTGGCGACAGGCGGCGATCATGGCCTCGCAGTCCTGCGGGGAGTTGGCCATCGGCTTCTCGGTCAGCACGTGCTTGCCGGCGCGCGCCGCGCGGATGGTGTACTCCGCGTGCATGTTGTTGGGGAGCGCGATATAGACCGCGTCGATCTCCGGGTTGTGGGCGATCTCGTCGTAATGCGCGTAGTCGTAGATATTGCGCGGATCAATGCCATACTTCGCCGCCTCGCGCTCCGCCTTGTCGCGGTGCCCGCTGACCAGGGCGACCAGTTTCGAGTGCTCTGCGACCTGCACCCCCGGCATGAACTGACCCATCGAGATGCGTCCCAGGCCGACGATGCAGTAGCCCAGCTTCCGGCCCGCGTCAGCCGGCGCCGGACCTGCGGCGCCGCGAACGGTCGTACGGCCCAGCAGGTTCCCGGCCAGGCCCACCGCCGACAGGGCGGCACCGCCCCCAATGGTCTTCAAGAAATCACGACGCGGTGTGGACATGATGGGAATCTCCGTTCAGCCGAAATGCTGCGCCAGCACAACCGGCCGCATGCCCGGCAGTGTACTGCATGCCGCAGCCGGGCTGGGAACGCCCGACATGTCCCGGGTGACAAGAAGAGCGTCCCTGCCTGCGAGAGGTCGGTGGTTACTGCACTGCGACGTTCTCGGGTTTGACGTGATCCCCTTCAAAGCGGAAATCCACGGCGTCCACCAGGGAGGGACAGCAGGGCTGGTCGCCGGCGGCGAAGTGGCCCGATTCCACGTGCAGGCGGTGCTTCTTGGCCACCCACTTGGCGCCGGCACCGCCGCGACAGTCGTAGCTGAACTGGTCGGTGAGCACAACCTTGCCCTGTTCCATCACCCAGGCCTGCACAATGCCGGTGCAGGCGGCCGCCTCGCGACCGTGGTAGAGCACGGTGTACACGAAGCGCACCTGGCCGCCGGGCGCCTTGGGAACCGCCACCGTCTCGGAACTCAGGACGTCCAGCTCCAGCGGGGGATCGCCGGCGCGGTGGTCATACGTCCCGTTACTCACGGTCAGGTCAAAGGGCGCCAGGCCGTCCGCGGGATTCTCGACCGTGCCGCCTTCCGCGCCCCCGCCGGTGGGAAAGATCTCAAACGTGAACTGCTTGACGTTGATGTCGTCCAGCGTTTTGACCGGGCCAGTCAGCGGCAGGGGGAGATTCAAGCGCAAGTGAGCCACGCCGCCGTAGGTGTGCAGCGGAGCGTCGTCGGAGGCGACCAGGACGCCCGCCGAGGCGAGCAACACCGGTACGCCCAGCGCCAGTTTCCAGAACCGAGATCGAACCATGCGGTAAGAAAAAACGAGGAGAGCTCGTGCCCAGTGTAGCAGAGGCGCTGCCGACGCCCACGCCGCCGCGCAGCGCGGGTCAACGCAGCAGCGCGGCCTTTCAGTGTCCGCCGTTTCCGGCCAGTTGGCCGGCACGTTGGGCCGCCTTGCTGACCGCCTTGATCAGCGCGACGCGGAAGCCGCCGGCTTCCAACTCCAGCAGGCCGTCGACGGTGCAGCCCGCCGGGGTGGTGACCGCGTCTTTGAGCTTGGCGGGGTGCTCGCCGGTTTCGAGCACCATCGCGCCGGCGCCCACCACGGTCTGCGCGGCCAGCTCCAACGCCAGTTCGCGCGGCAACCCCACCCGCACGCCGCCCTCGGCCAACGACTCGATGGCCATGTAGATGAAGGCCGGGCCGCTGGCACTGAGCCCGGTCACGGCGTCCATGTGTTTCTCTTCAACCACCACGCTGCGGCCGACGGAGAGGAACAGGCTGCGCGCCAGCTCCATCTGTGCGTCGCTGGTATGGCGCCCGCGGGCCAGGGCCGTCATGCCCTGGCGTATCAAGGCCGGCGTGTTGGGCATCGCCCGCACCACGCCGTGCGCGCGACCGCGCAGGCCCTGCTCCATCTGCTGCGTGGAGACCGCGGCGGCCACCGAGATGATCAGCACGTCTTCCGTGGTCAGCTCGGCCTGGATCTCTTCGAGCACCGGGAGGATCAGGTTCGGCTTGACGGCCAGGATGATCACATCGGCGCCCGCCGCGAGGCGGCGATTGTCCGTGCCCGCCTGGATATGAAAAGTGCGCGCCAAGGCCGCGGCGCGCGCCTCGCGCCGCGTCGAGACATGGATCTGTGCCGGCTGCGCGAAGCCCGACTCCAGCATGCCGCGTACCACCGCCTCGCCGATCTTGCCGCACCCCAGCACGGCGATCTTTCGGCCATGAAACACTGTGCCGCGCGCAGCGCTGACTTCGCTCTCGTCCTGCATGCTCTTCTCCTGGGCGGGCGCCGCCGCGGGCGGGAGGCGCCACGGGCGTCCTAGGCATGATAAGGCACCGGCGCGCCCCGGCGGTTTGCGGAGCATCGCGCCCTCCTGTTACTTTCGTTGCATGCCCATCAGCTACGCCGCCGCCGGGGTCGACATCCCCGCCGGCAATCGCGCCAAGGCCCGCATCAAGCGCCTGGCCCGCGCCAGCTTCAACCGCCACGTGCTGGCCGAGATCGGCGGCTTTGGCGGCCTCTACCGCCTGCCAGCCGGCTACCGGCGCCCGGTGCTGGTCGCGAGCGTGGACGGCGTGGGAACCAAGCTGAAGCTCGCCTTCCAGACCGGCATCCACAACACCGTCGGCCGCGACCTGGTCAACCACTGCGTCAACGACATCCTGGTGCAGGGGGCGCAGCCGCTATTTTTCCTCGATTACCTGGCCGTGGGAAAGATGAACCCGACCACCGTCGCAGACGTGGTGGAGGGCATCAGCCGGGCCTGCCGCGAGAACGGCTGCGCCCTGATCGGCGGCGAGACGGCGGAAATGCCCGGCTTCTATCCCGCCGGCGAGTACGACCTGGCGGGCACCATCGTGGGCTTGGTCGAGGAGCGTGCCATCCTGACCGGCGGCGGCATCCGACCCGGCGACCGGCTGTTGGGTTTACGGTCCGCCGGCCTGCACACCAACGGCTACTCGCTGGCCCGCCATCTGCTCTTCGAGAGCGCCGGCTATCGACCCACGACGCGCCTGCCGGAGCTCGGGATGACGGTCGCCGAGGCCCTGCTCACCGAACACCGCACCTACCTGCCGCTCCTGCGTCCCCTGCTGGCCCGGGCCGGCAAGCCGGGGGCGCTGCGTGGCATGGCGCACATTACCGGCGGCGGCCTGACCGAGAACCTGCCCCGCATCCTGCCGCCGGGGTGCGCCGCGGTCATCGAGAGCCGCTCCTGGGAGGTCCCGGCCCTGTTCCAGCTCTTGCAGGGCATCGGCGCGGTCACCCCGGCGGAGATGCGTCGCACCTTCAACCTCGGCGTGGGCATGGTGCTGGTGGTGGCGCCGGATCAGATGCGCCGCGTCACGACCCACCTGCGCAAACAGGGCGAAGCGGCGATTGCGCTGGGCGAGATCGTTAGCGGCAGGCGGCGCGTGGTCTACCGCTGAGCCGGGCGACGGTCGTTATACGATGATGGCGAGCATGCAGGCACAGTCATCGCCACCCCGGCTGGGCATTCTGCTCTCGGGCCGGGGCTCGAACTTCATGGCCATCGCGCGCGCCGTGGCGGAGGGGCGACTCCACGCCGACATCGCCGTGGTCATCTCAAACCGCGCCGCGGCTCCCGGCTTGGACCACGCGCGCGCCTGCGGCCTGACCGCCCTCGCCGTGCCCCCCGACGGACGGGATCGCGAGACCTACGACGCCGCGCTGGTGGCGACGCTCCGCAAATACCGCGTCGATCTCGTCTGCCTGGCCGGCTTCATGCGCCTGTTGAGCCCGGTGTTCGTGCGGGCCTTTCCGCAGCGCATCCTGAACATTCACCCCTCGCTGCTGCCCGCCTTTCCGGGGCTGGACGCGCAGGCGCAGGCCATTGCCGCCGGCGTGCACTTCTCCGGCTGCACGGTGCACTTCGTGGACGAGACCCTGGATGGCGGCCCCATCATCGCGCAGGCGGTGGTTCCCGTCGCCGACGAGGACGATGCCGACAGCCTGTCGGCGCGCATCCTGGTGGAGGAGCATCGCCTGTACAGCGAGGCGATCGGCCGGGTCCTCGCCGGCAGGTATCGCCTGGTGGGACGGCGCCTGCTGTCCTTGTGACCGACCGCCGGCCTGTTCCCAGCCCCAAGTTCTGCGCAAGAATGGAAATGACATGAGCGTTCCCCTCGACATCCGCGAGAAGGGCGGGCCCCGCAACGGCGAGCCGCAGTTCTCCGACCGCCGGCTCTTCATGCAGTTGCAGGCCTTCACCGGCTGCACCCAGCCCACCCGGCTGATCAAGGCGCTGCAGACCAGCGCGTTCGAGAGCGTGCTCTACACCGACGTCAATGACGCGCGCGGCGTCGGGCTGCTGACTTGGAGCGAGCAACCGGAGTTTTTTACCGGGGCGCTACGACGTTTCCTGCTCGAACCCCCGTTCAACGAACTGCAGCCCCGGCTGGAGTACGCCATGCTGGGCCGCAGTTACGCCATCGGCTACGAGCCCGACCTGGAGGAGTCGCTGCTGCAGCGGCCGCGCCGCACCGTGCTCAATCCCGACTCGTCCTGGGCCATCTGGTATCCCCTGCGCCGCCGCGGCGAGTTCTCGCGGTTGGCGCCCGAGGACCAGTCCCCCATCCTCGGTGAGCATGGCCGGATTGGCCGCTCCTTCGGGGAGGCCGGGCTCGCCTACGACGTCCGCCTCGCCTGCTTTGGGCTGGATAAAAACGATAACGACTTCGTGATCGGGCTGGTGGGTCCGGATCTCTACCCGCTCTCCGCCTGCATCCAGGCCATGCGCCGCACCCGCCAGACGTCGGAGTTTATCGAGAAGATGGGGCCGTTTTTCACCGGCCGCGCCGTCTGGCAGAGCACGGGATCGTAACCCGGCCCGATCTGGGGTGCCACCCGCCGTCGACCCGGGCCCGAACCGCGACTACTCGTACCGCAGGGCTTCGATCGGGTCGAGGCGCGCCGCTTTGCGGGCCGGGTAGAAGCCGAAAAAGACACCGATCGCCACTGAAAACAGCAGCGAACCGACGATGGAGAGCGTGGAGACGTCGACCCGCCACTTGGCCAGGTGGGAGATCAGCCACGAACTACTGACCCCGAAGACCACCCCAATCACGCCCCCGATCACGCTCAGCACGACCGCCTCGATCAGGAACTGCGACTGCACGTCGGACTCCGTGGCTCCGACCGCCATGCGGATGCCGATCTCCCGGGTGCGTTCCGTGACCGACACCAACATGATGTTCATGATGCCGATGCCGCCGACCAGCAGGGAGACGGAGGCGATGCTGCCCAGCAGGATGGTCATGATGCTGCCGGCGGCATTGGCCACGTCCTCGATATCGGCCAGGTTGCGCACCATGAAGTCGTCCATCTGGCCGGGAGGGATGCGGTGCCGGTCGTGCAGCAACGAGGTGATCTGGGCCTGTGCCGTGGCGGTGGCCTGCTTGGAGACCGCCGACACGGTAATGAAGTTCAACCAGGTGGCGCCGGTGATCTTTTTCAGCAGCGTGGTATAGGGCACCATGACCACGTCGTCCTGGTCGTTGCCCATCGCCGCCGACTGGCCCTTGGAGCGCAGCGTGCCCACCACTTTGAAGGGCAGATCGCCGACGCGGATGGTTTTGCCGAGCGGGTCGGAGTCGGGAAACAAGTTGGACACCACGGTGCTGCCCAGCACCGCGACGTTGTTGGCCTGCTGCACGTCCTGGTCGCTGAAGGGGGCACCCTCGTCAAACTCCCAGTTGCGGATTTCGAAGTTGGCGGGCTCCACGCCGTTGATGTTCGTGCCCCAGTTGTTGTTGCCAAACACCACCTGTTCGCGCGCGTTGACGCCGGCCGAAGCCAGCCGCACGGTCGGCACTTCGCGGAGGATGGCCAACTCGTCGTCGTAGGTCAGGGTCTTGGTGGCGCCCCAGCCCATCTTGACCGCCCCCGCCTGGTGACTGCCCGAGGCCACGAACAGCATATTGCTGCCCATGGCGGCGATGCGCTGCTGCATCTCGTTGTTGGCGCCCTGCCCCACCCCCACCATGGCAATCACCGCGCCCACGCCGATGATGATGCCCAGCATGGTCAGGCTGGAGCGCATCTTGTTGCGGGTCAGCGCCCGTATCGCGATACGAAGAATGGAAAGGATGTCCATAACGACCTCAAACCACGCCCGCCCTCGTCAGTCGTCGTCTTCCACCTGCGCCATGCCGGGCAACACCGCGGCGGCGATCTGGCGGTCGGGTACCACTTCATCCCGGCGGATGCGGCCGTCCCGAAAGGTAATGATGCGCTGCGCGAAGCGCGCGATATCAGGCTCGTGCGTCACCAGTATCAGCGTGATTCCCTGCTCGGCGTTCAAACTCTGGAAGATATCGAGGATTTCAACGCTGGTCCGGCTGTCGAGGTTGCCGGTGGGCTCATCCGCGAGCAGGATCGAGGGCTGGTTCATCAGCGCCCGTGCGATCGCCACCCGTTGCTGCTGCCCGCCGGAGAGTTGACTGGGAAAGTGATGCTCGCGGTCGGCCAGCCCGACGATACGCAGGGCGGCGCGCGCCCGCTCCAGGCGTTCCGCCGGTTTCATGTGGGCGTAGAGGGCGGGTAGCTCCACGTTTTCGAGCGCCGTGGTGCGCGACAGCAGGTTGAAGCCCTGGAAGACAAACCCCAGCTTGCGGTTGCGGATGCGGGCCAGCTCCGCCTTGTTCAGCCCGGCGACGTCCACCCCTTCCAGCAGGTAGGTGCCGCGCGAGGGGCGGTCCAGGCAGCCGAGCAGGTTCATGAAGGTGCTCTTACCGCCCCCCGAGGCGCCCATAATGGCGACGAACTCGCCGGTCCGGATGGTGATGTCGATGCCCCGCAGGGCGTGCACCTTGACCTCGCCCAGGTCATAGATCTTATGCACGCCGGAAAAGACGATCAGGGGAGCACCGGCATTCACCGGCCCCAGTGTCGCGCCGAGCACGTGGCTGGACAGGGCCATCACTTCCTCTCATTCCTAGCGGCGCGGACCACCGCCGATCGCGGGCGCCCCGGCGCCGCCGCGGGCCAGAACCACCCCGGTCACCACCTTGTCGCCGGCCTGCAACTCACCTTTGAGCACGGCCAGGATGGCCGTGTGGGTGAAGTCGGTGATCCCGGTGCGGACGCGTACCGGTACCAGCTCGTGCGTCGTGGGATCCAGTTTCCAGAGCAAGGCGGTACTGGAGTGCAGGGTCACCGCAGGCGGGGGGTTGCCCGCAGCCGCGCCCTGCCGTCCGGCGCCGTGCGGACCGCCCCCACCACCCGCGGTCCGGCCCCCGCTGGAGGCCTCCGGCGTCGCCGCCAGGCCGTCCTTCCGCAACAGGGCGCGCAACGCCTCCGGTGTGAGATCCGGCTTGAAACGCAGGGCGGCGTTGGGGACCTGCAAGACATCATGCGCCGCGTCAACCGGGATGTTGACGTAGGCGGTCATGCCCGGGAAAATGCGGTTGCCGGGATTGTCGAAGGTGATGATGGTGTCGTACTCGACCACGTTCTGCAGCGTGGTCGCATTCATGCGAATCTGCGAGACTTGGCCGTGAAAAGTTTCGTTGGGGAAGGCGTCCACCGTGAAGCTCGCCGTGTCACCCACCCGCAGCCGTCCCACGTCGCTTTCGTCGGTCTTGGTGTAGACCTGCATCTTGCTCAGGTCCTGCGCGATGGTAAACAGGGTCGGGGTGTTGAAGGAGGCGGCCACCGTCTGCCCCACGTCCACCGCGCGGTTGATCACCACGCCGTCCACCGGGGCATAGATCTCGCAGTGGTCGAGGTTGATCTGGGATACCTGCAAGGCGGCGCGCTTCTGCTGCACCTGCGCCTCGGCCTGCAGTAACTGGGCCCGCGCCGCCTTCAACTTGGCCACCGACTGTTGCTGGGTGGCCTGGGCCACGTGCAGCGCCGCCAGTTGACCCTCGTAGTTGGTCGTCACCTGGTCGCGCTGCTGGGCGGAGACGATGCCCTGGCTGAACAGCGGCAGTGTGCGGTCGCGGTCAAGTCGCGCCTGGTCCAGCGTCGACTGCGCCCGCTCCACGTTGGCTTGGTTGCTGACCACGTCCTGCTGCGCCACCCCGACGTTGGCCTGCAGCGCCGTCACGTTGGCCTGCGCGTTGGCCACATCGGCCTGCGCCTGCAAGACCTGCCCTTGATACACCGTCTTCTCGATCTCGGCGATCAACTCGCCCTTGTGGACCTGGCTGTTGAAATCGACGTAAAGCTTCTCGATGCGTCCCGAAACTTGGGAGCCGACCTGCACCGTGGTCACGGCATTGACCGTTCCCGTTGCCTGGACGATGGCGGTGATATCGCCGCGGGTGACGGGCGCCTCGAAGTAGGCGGTCGGTTTTTTGCGCGACAACGCCGCGATCAGGGCGATCACGGCCAACAGGACACCTCCACCCACCCACCAGGCCTTGCGCGAACGCCATCCCGCTGTTGCTTCCAGTGCCATGCCCTTCCCTTGAGGCACAACCCGGCCTCTGCTTCGTTAACGCCAAACCGGGCTGAAACGTTACAGGCGTGGGGAGAGACCAGTGGACCGGGGTGAGGGGCGGGACCGCAAGAACCAAGACCGAGGCACGGTGACGACCGGTCGCGCCCGGGCAGGTGTTGTCACCGACAAGCGCCGGTCAGCGTCGGAAATCCTTGCGCGGCAGCGTGTTGGAC
>Ga0102924_1003290_pt1 | contig 17040 bp, 12 predicted proteins | sample PaiPotPPM11metaG_FD_80116 | JGI IMG/M metagenome (GOLD analysis project Ga0102924, IMG submission 80116) | Iron sulfur acid spring bacterial and archeal communities from Banff, Canada, to study Microbial Dark Matter (Phase II) - Paint Pots PPM... ...
GTGCGGAACGCTACCACATCAAGCGACTGACGGCGCTGGGCTACACGGTGACACTGACGCCCTTGGCAGACGCGGAGCCGATCCCGGCCTGAGGGGAGGGATTTTCGAGGGAAAGTCGGGGGTGTCAGGCCGTTTCCAACGTTGCGGTGACCGGCGTCTGCACCGGCCGGAAGCGCGGATACCTTCGCCGGAATGTCGTTTCCCAACCGTCACCGCAGTCATACAATACCGTTCAGTTGTCGTCGAAGGAGGCCACTGTATCATCGTCGCTCGTCGCAAAAATATCGTTCATCAGGGTCTCCAGCGGACGATGGCAGGCGATGAAATGACCGGGCGCCACCTCCCGCGCCGGTGGCGGCTCCTGTTCACAGATCGCGCCCCACTTCCGCGGGCAACGCGTATGGAACTTGCAGCCGGATGGCGGATGGCGCGAACTCGGTACCGGTCCTTCCAACCGGATTCGCTCGCGCGACACCGCAGGGTCCGACACGGGGATCGCGGAGAGCAACGCCTCGGTGTACGGATGATAGGGGGGCGCGAAGACTTCGCGGACCGTGCCGGTCTCGTAGACATTGCCGAGATACATCACGACGACGCGATCGCACAGCCATCGAACAGTGTTGAGATCGTGCGAGATGAAGACGTACGCGGTGCCGTACCGCCGCTGGAGATCGAGGAGCAGGTTCAAGATCGAGGCCTGGACCGAAACGTCTAACGCGGAGAGCGGTTCGTCGGCGACAACCACGTCTGGTTCGGCCGCGAATGCGCGCGCGATCCCGACGCGCTGCTTCTCGCCGCCGGAGAGTTCGTGCGGCAGACGATCCGCGAACTCGGGCCTTAACTGCACGAGTTCGAGCAGTGCCGCGACCCGTGCGGGGATCTCTTTCTCCGTCGCCAGACCATAGAGCCTGAGCGGGCGGGCAACGATCTCGCCGACGCGCTTGCGCGGATTCAGTGCGGAATCGGGGTTCTGGAAGATGAATTGCACGCGCTTGCGAAAGGTGCGCTCTAGCCGCGCGTCCATCGTCGCCACGTTCTCACCGCCGAAGGTGATGGTGCCGCTCGTCGGGTCGTAGAGCCGGACGAGCACCTTGCCGAACGTCGTCTTGCCGGAGCCCGATTCGCCAACCAGGCCGACCGTCTCGCCACGCCGCACGGTGAGGGAGAGGCCGTCCACCGCGCGGACCAGCGCGGGCGGCCTCCGCGTCACCAGATCCCAGAAGCCGCGTTCCTGGAAGTGGATTTTGACATCCTGCGTGGCGAGCACCACGTCGCCACCCGCGGATCGCGCGCGGACAATGCCCGATTCCCGGAACTCTTCCGGTAGAGGCAACGCCTCCCAGAAATAACAGGCGACCCGGTGCTCGGGGCTGTCCATGTCGAAGAGCGGCGGCTGCGCCTCATGGCATCGTGCCTGCACGAAACGGCAACGCGGCGCGAAGATACAGCCCTGGGGTATGTGCGCGAGATCGGGCAGTCGGCCGGGGATGGGGTTCAATCGCTGATCGAGGTCGCCGCCAGTCAGTTTTGGGACAGTGGAGAGCAGCGCGAGCGTGTAGGGATGGCGCGGTCGCGCGAAGAGCGCATGGGTCGTTCCCACCTCAACCAGTTCGCCGGCGTACATGACACCCACGCGGTCACTGATTTGCGCGATGACGCCGAGGTCGTGACTGATAAAGAGGATGGCGGACCCAAACTGCCGACGCAGCTCCGCGACGAGGTCAAGGATCGTCGCCTCGGTGGTTACGTCGAGTCCTGTGGTCGGCTCGTCCAGGATGAGGAGATCAGGATTGTTGATCAGCGCCATCGCGATCACGACCCGTTGCTGCATCCCGCCCGACAACTGATGAGCGTAGCGGCGCGCGTTGATCTCGGGATCCGGGATGTGCATCTGACGCATCATCGTCACCGCCCGGTCGAACGCTGCCTGACGGGGCATCCCTTGATGAATGCGCAACACTTCCCCGATCTGATCGCCAACCGGGATCGCCGGATTGAGCGAACTCATCGGGTCCTGATAGACCATCGCCACCTTGCCGCCACGCAGGCGGCGCAGGTCACGGGGCGGGAGTGTGAGGAGATCGTCACCGTTGTAGCGAACCGCACCGCTCGCATGACCGTTGACGCCGAGGTAGTTCATGATCGCCATGGCGACCGAACTCTTCCCCGAGCCGGATTCGCCGACCAGGCCGAACGTCTCTCCCGGCTGGATGTCGAAACTGATATCGCGCACGGCCCGGACGTCCCCATCGCGCGTGCGATACGTGACGCTCAGGTGATCTACTGCCAGCAGCGGCGTGCTCGACGGAGATGCCTCACGAGCGGATGTGGCCGGTCTAAACACCTTCGGATCTCCGTTCCGTCCACACCCGGCGTGGATCGAGAATATCGCGTAAGCCATCCCCGAGCAGATTGAAACCGACAATCGTGAGCGCAATCACGAGAGAGGGGAAGATCGTCAGCCACGGAGCGCGGAAGATGTGGGGACGCGCCTCATTAACCATCAACCCCCAATCGGGCGCGGGCGGCGAGACGCCCAGCCCGAGAAAAGAGAGCGATGTCGCCAGCAGAATTGCGAAGCCCATACGGATGCTGGCCTCGACAATCAACGGCGCGATGGTATTCGGCAGCACTTCGGAGAAGAGGATGTAGGCGCCCGATTCCCCACGCGCACGCGCCGCCTGCACGAACTCCTCATTGCGGAGCGCCAGTGTGCCGCTCCGGATCACGCGCGCAATCCGGGGCGCGTAGACAATGCCGACGACGAGAATAACATTGAACGCCGATGAGCCGAGGGTTGTGACGATCAACAGGGCGAGGATAATCGAGGGGAGCGCGAGCAGGGCGTCCGTCACGCGCATCAGGACTTCATCAAGCCAGCCCTGATAGTAGCCGGCGATCAGTCCCAGCGGCGTGCCGATCAGCAGCGAAAAGAGCGTCGCGGCCGCGGCCAACAGGAACGAGAGCCGGGCGCCATAGATGACGCGGCTGAAGACATCCCGGCCGAACGGGTCTGTGCCGAAGGGGTGAGCGAGCGTCGGACGGCCAAACTTATTGGCGATGTCGAAGTCCGTCGGCGAGTGTGGTGCGATGTACGGCCCAATCAGCGACAGGATGAAGAACCCCGCCACGATTACGAGACCGACGCTCGCACTCGGGGTGCGGCGTACATCTTCCCAGAAGCGCCGCCACCGGCCCGCACGCGATCCTTGCATCCCCGGCGCGACGGCCGCACCCTCGGTCGCCGGGGGTGGTGCGGATACGCCCGTGGCGTCGTGAACACCGGAAGGTGACGTGCTCATCGGTAACGAATCCGCGGGTTCAGATACATGTAGAGGACATCGGCGACCAGATTGGCCAGACCGGTGACGATGCCGATCACCATGACCGAGGCTTGCAGGAGCGGGAGGTCCCGGTTACTGACGGCGAAGAGGATCAGGCTGCCGATACCGGGATAGGCGAAAATCTGCTCGATAATGACGACGCTCCCAAGCATGAAGCCGATGTTGATCGCAATTACCGTCACCGTCGGCAAGAGCGCATTCCGCAGCGCGTGCCGAAGGATGACATCCCGCTCGGACGCGCCCTTGAGCCGCGCGGCGCGGATGTAGTTCGTCGTCAGAACTTCGATGATGCTCGAGCGCGTCATGCGGATGACGTAGGCGAGCAGCAGCAGCATGAGCGTGATCGTTGGCAAGACCAGTCGCGTGAGCCACCCCCGCACGTCCTCGGTTGGCGAACGATAGCCCGAACCGGGTAAGAGGTTCCAGACGCCGCCGCCGAAGAGGATAATCAGGAGCGAACCGGAGACGAAGGCGGGAATCGAGATGCCGAGGAAGGCGAAGAGCGCGATGAGGTGATCGGTCGGCCGGTTTTGCCGGATGCCCGCCAGGATACCAAGCCCGATCCCGAAGAAGACGACCCCGATGAGGGAGGAAAGCGCCAGATAGGCGGAGTTCTGCAGGCGGAGTAGCAAAATCGGTCGGATCTGCTGGCCGAGTCGTAAGGATGTCCCCCAATCGCCGCGCACGAAGTGCGTGAGCCAGTCGCGGTATTGCTGCCAGGCCGGCTCGTCGAGCTTCAGGTTCTTCTCCAGCGCCTGCTGCGTCTCCGGTGTCGAGTACGGCCCGAGAATCATCTGGGCGACATTGCCGGGCAGCACCTGCGTGACGCCGAACACGATCACGGAGAGCAGCAGGAGTGTCACCGCGAGCGAGCCTAAGCGCCGGACAATCAGCACAGCCATACGCACTCCACTTCCGGTATCGTCCGGGAAAGACCTTCTCGATGATGGCCAGCAGGCCCAATCTACTTCTTCAGGCTGACGTACCGCAGGTCGAAGTAGCCGAGGGGGTGTGCCTGAAAGCCGACGACCTGGTTGCGATAGGCCGACGTCGAATTTAAGAAATACGGGATCACCACCGGTCCTTCTTCCGTCAGGATCTGTTGCGCCTGCTGGTAGAGCGCTTTCCGCTTCTCCGTATCAAGCTCGGCCCGAGCCTTGGCCAGCGTGTCATCCAGCTTGGGATTGCTGTAGGCGTACTCGTTGAAGGAACCGCCCGTCGAGAAGAAGGGCGTGATCTGGCTATCGAGGGTTGGACGCATCGCCCAGTACCCGATGTAGAGCGGGCCTTTCTTGTAGACCTGCGCGATGTAGGTGTCGTAATCTATCGTCTTAACATTGAACTTGATCCCCGCCGCTTTGACCATCTGCTGGATCGTCACGGCGGTATCCGCGCGGACGGAGCGGTCCTTGGCAGCCACCACCTCGAACTCGAAGCCGTTGGGCATGCCCGCTTCCGCGAGCAGCGCTTTCGCCTTGGCGATATCTTGCTTGCGCGGCTCCGCCTTCCAGACAAAGGGATGGCTCGGCGGCACGTTGTTATCGTTGGCGACCGTCCCCTTCCCGAGCAGTACCGTGCTGACGAACTGGGGACGGTCCATGCAGTACTTAATCGCCTCGCGCACCTTCGGGTTGTCAAACGGTTTCGTATCAACCCGCATGATCATCGGCACCCAGGTACCGCTTGCGACCTCGGTGATCGTCACCCCATCGATCTTCTTCGCCTGGTCATACGAACTTGACGGCACATCGAACATGATCTGCGTGTCGCCATTGCGGAGCGCGGTCAACTCCGCGACCTCATCCGGGAAGGTCCGCAGCGTGATTTCATCCACCAAACCGGCGTTCTTGTCCCAGTGCTTGTCATTGCGGACAACACGGACCTGTGCGCCGGGGGTGTACTCGGCCAGCATATATGGCCCCGAACCGACGGGCTTCGTCTTCAGATCCGCGGCCGCTTCCTTCGGGACGACGCGCCCCCAGCGCTGCGTCAACTCAAGCGGGAAATCGGAATAGGGGCTCGCGAGTTTGAAGACCGCGGTCTGGGGATCGGGCGCCTCGACCGTCTGGATCGGGCCAAGCCCGGTCCGCCCCGGCGATCCGGTATCCTTGTTGAGGATGCGCATGATTGAGAAGATGACATCATCGGCGACCAGCTGCCGCCCGTTCGTGAAGAAGACATCGTTGCGCAGTTTGAAGGTCCAGACGCTCGCGTCCTCGTTCGCCTTCCACTCGGTGGCGACCATCGGCTTGAGTTGCAGATCCGGTCCCATCTGGACGAGGTTGTCGTAAATCCATGAGGTGATCGAATATTCCGGTCCGTTGATGCCGAACGCCGGGTCGAGCGAGGACGGGCTTTGCGACATGCTGACGGTCATCTTGCCGCCACGCGTACCGGTCCCTTGTGTCGCCGTGGTCGCGCTCCCGATCGCGGGACTGCCCGCCGCTGCGGGGGAACTCGCGCGTGCCGGTGTCGTCGTTGACGGTGGGCTACTTCCTGCCGGCGCGGTCGTTGCCTGGGCTGCCTGAGGCGCGGGCGTGTTTGTGGGAGCGGATGAGCTGCCACCGCAGGCGGCGAGGATCGCACCGACTGCGGAAAGCGAGACGCCCACCGCAAGGAGGCGCGCGACGAGCTGGCGTCGGCTGAGTTGTCCGCGCTGGAAGGCGTTGACGAGATTGTCGATCTGACCAGGGGTGCCGGCAGGTTGTTCGGGTACCATCGCTCTCCCTCTTTCTTTCACGATTTCTCCGTACGCACTGACGACATCGCGACGCTGATTGGTCGCGCACCGTCCTGATCGGGGATACTGGACGCGTCAAACGCATTCTTGGTGGCGAGCAACCCCTCCATGCGCGCACCGGAATCCCGACTGACGAGCGCCAGGAGGATATGGAAGATGGTCAGGACGCCCACATACGAACTGGTGAACGCCTGGATTTCGGTCTCGAAGAGAATGACCTCGTCGGCGAGGCGCGCGGGCGCACCGAGCGGATGGTCGGTGATGACGATGCGATACAATCCACGAATTTCGGCGGCGCGAAGGACGTCGAGCGTTTGCTGCGCGTAGGGGGTGATTGAGACAGCGACGACGATGCTCTGAGGGTGTGCGGAGGCAATCATGTCGTACACCATGCCCGTGCCGAACGAGAGCGGCAATCCGACCCCAATACCCTGACGTAGGGCAGTAGCGAAGTACTCCGCCATGCTGTGGCTGGCACGATGACCGAGCACGTAGACCTCGCTTGCGCCAACCAGACGCTCGGCGCAGCGTTCGAGGACCGCGCGATCGAGACGGGCGGCGGTGTCACCGATCAGGTTCGCGTCGCGCCGGGCGATCCCTTCGACAAGATCCGATTCGTCCACCAGCGAAAAGCGCGCGCTCATCATCTGCGTCGTTGGCGTAGCGGAGAGGCGGAACTCATCGCGGATTGCCCGGCGCAACTCGGGGTAACCGGAGAAACCGAGCAACTGGGCGAAGCGCACGATCCCCGCCTCGCTGAAGTCGCACCGAGCGCCAAGATGCCGGGCAGTGAGGAATTGTGCCTCATCGAGATGCTCGCTGAGGAAGTCCGCCGCGCGCCGCTGCCCCGGGCTCAGATCGGGATAGATGGTCCGGAGGATTGTACACAAGGCGACCATCGCCGTGATGGCTCCATTCCGAATCGAGAATGTGCGCATTGGCCTGCAAGATTTACAACACCTTGCTCATAGGATACAGTATTTCTTGCAAAGCACAAGGGTCCCGGCGGACAACGGCGGCGTAGCAAACGGCGAGGAACCGTCCAGGAGGTAACGATGACTCCTTCATGGCCACGACAGGGACACCAGGTGAGCCAGATGCTCTTGCCCCGGCACTACGGGAGCGTGCCGACGCTCTTCGGCGCGCCGTCCGCCGCGTCGGTAGATGACCTCGGCGGCGCGGATGTCGCCTTTCTCGGTATCCCCTGGCAGGCGCCGGTGCCCGATTCGCGCATCGGCGCCGCCGGTGCGAACTACTTCGGGACGAATCTGACACCGCACACCTTCCGCACCAACTCGGTGAAATACAATGGCTATCTCCCGGAGCGGGACATAGATGTTTTTGCCGCATTGCGCCTCGTGGATTGTGGCGACGTGGCGATTGATCCCGATTTGAAGGTGACCTTTGAGACCGTCGCAACAGCCGTCGAGAAGATCGCCCGCGCCGGGGCCATTCCCGTCACGTGCGGCGGGAACTCCGGCCCCTCGACGTATGCGGTGGTGAAAGGCGTCGCCGCGGCGGCAGATGGTCCGGTCGCCGTATTCAACTTCGACGCCCACGGCGACAATCAGGCTGGCGAGATCGAGGACGACGATCCCAAACTCCCTCCCTGGGGCGGCACCTGGGCCCGGCGCATCCACGATCTCCCGGGGGTTGATCCGGCCCGCTACCTGCACATCGGGCTCCGCGGACCGCGCAACAATGCGGGGACGATCGAGCGGTTTCTCCAGAAGGGCGTCCGGCGCGATCACATCTATACGTATAGCGACGTCGTCAAGGCACGCCGCGCCGGGTTCGAGGAGTGGGCAGCGAGCGTGGTCACCTCGGTGATCGAGGGCGCGGCGAAGGCGTGGATCGTCATCGACCCCGATTCGCTCGATATGTCGGTCTGTCCGGAGTTCGGCGACGAACCGCTCGGTCTCTATCCCGAGGAGATCTGCTGGGCGGCATATCAAGTCAGCAAGGCCGCAGGGCGCGAGCGCTTCGGCGGCATTGCCTTGACGGCCATCCCCTACGCGGCGATGACGATGCACTGGATCATGCAGTATATCGTCATCTATGCGCTCGCCGGCGTCGTGCAAAGCGATCGGTAATTGGCTTGGACAGCGTGCCGAAGAGCGTCGGGGATCGCATGGGCGAAGGTATGAGACTAAGGGGCTATGCTCTCAAATACGCCGCTCTTTTTGGCTCTCCGCTCTCCCCCGTGATATACTCAGCCTCTCAGCTTGATCGTCAATATACGCGGCACATACGGGAGGAAGAGCGATGAACGACGCACAGGTCCATCATCCGACGACCGATCGCTTGACGCGACGGGATTTCCTTCGCCGCGCCGTACTCGCCGGCGTGAGCCTCGCCGCCGTTGATTCGCTCCTGGCCGCCTGCGGCGGTTCGAGCACGCCGACATCAGCCCCGGCGACGGCAGCGGCCGCGACCAAGGCCCCGGCGACCACCGGAGGGAGCGCGCCCGCAGCTGCGGGCACGAGCGCGGGCCTCGGCTCGTTTAAGGGGCAGAAATTGGTCGTCACGAGTTACGGCGGGACGTGGCAGGAGTTCATGACGAAGTCGCACATCCCCGATTTCGAGGCGCAGACAGGGGCGAAGATTGAGCTGGCTATCGGGCTGGCGAAGGACTGGTTCGCCAAGAGCCGCGCTGCGGGCAAGGGCGATGCGCCGTACGATGTCGTCGTGATGAACGAGACATTCGCCGCGCAGTTACGTGCCGAGGGATTCTTCGTGCCCCTGACGATGGACAAGGTGCCGAACATCAAGGATGTACCACAGGCGCTCCGCCTGCCGAACGATGTCGGCGTGCTTGGGCTGGTCGGCCCGCTCGTCATCGCCTACCGCACCGATCAGGTCAAGGACCCGCCGCAGTCGTGGCTGGACCTGGGGAAGTACGGCAATAAGACCGGTATCTACACGATCGGCAACTCCGCCGAGCCGCAGCACATTCTCAAGATGTCCCAGATCCTCGGTGGCGACGCGAAGAATTGGCAGGCTGGCTTTGACTGGATTGCCAAGAACCTCTGCAGCGCGAAGCAGGTGGACTTCAGCGGCACGCTCCAGACGCAACTGACGCAGGGCGAGGTGACGGTCGGCATCCTCGATACGCCGACGGGCGCGCTGATGAAGAAGCAGGGGATCGCCGTCGAATTCATCATCCCGAAGGAAGGGGCGATGGGCATGTTCGAGCAGAACATGAACGTCACGGTCGGCAGCAAGCAGAAGGACCTTGGCTTCGCCTTCATCAACTACTGGTTGAGCGAGCCGGTGCAGCGGAAGTGGGCCGAAAGCTTCTACTACACGCCCGCGAACGCGAAGGTGGAGATCAGCGGCGATCTGGCGAAACTCGTCCCCGTCACGACCAAAAACATAGACCTGATCCCCCGCTGGGATTACGTCTGGCTCAATAGCGGCCCGCGCGACCAGATGACAGACAAATGGACCCGCACGATGACGGGGCATTGCTAGAAGGGTAGGCGGTAGGCGGGAAGGAACGTTGGGAGGTGAATCGCAGAGACGCAGAGAACACAGCGAGGGGAAAGAGAAGAAAGCATATGAAGGGTCTCTTCACCGTTCTCCTTCCTTCTTTTTCCTCTTCTCCGAAGTCCTTCTCTGCGTCTCTGCGGTTCAAATGGTCTCCCTTAACTGCCCACTGCCCACTCAAGGGAGTAGCGCGTGACCGCAATTAGCCTGCGATCCGTCGTCAAGCAGTTCGGCGATGTGACCGCTGTGGACCACCTTGATCTCGACCTGGCGGAGGGCGAGTTGATCGCCTTCCTGGGGCCTTCCGGTTGCGGCAAGACGACCACCCTGCGGATGATCGCGGGCTTCGAGATGCCGACTGCCGGGCAGATCTGGCTCGGCGAGGAGGACGTGACCTGGCTGTCCGCCGAGAAGCGCAACTGCGGTATGGTCTTCCAGAACTACGCGCTCTTCCCGCACCTCACCGTCTATCGCAACATCGCCTTCGGCCTGGAGATGCGCCGGGTGCCGCGTAATGAGATTGCGCGACGCGTCCGTTCCGTGCTGGAGAAGGTGCAGTTGCACGGGTTGGAGGAGCGTTACCCGCGCCAGTTGTCCGGCGGGCAGCAGCAGCGGACGGCGCTCGCCCGCGCGCTCGTTATCAACCCGAACGTCCTCCTCCTGGACGAACCGCTCGCCAACCTGGACGCGAAACTGCGCGAGGAGATGCGTTTCTACATCCGTACCTTGCAGCAGGAGTTCGGCATCACGACGATCTATGTCACGCACGATCAGAGCGAGGCGCTCGTCCTCGCGGACCGCGTCGCCGTGATGATGGGCGGCATGCTCCAGCAGATCGGCACGCCGGAGGATCTCTACCGGCGGCCGGAGACCGCGAAGGTTGCGGACTTCGTCGGCCTCGTGAACCTCATCCCGGTCCGGATGAAGGAGCGATGTGGCGCGGCTATCGCCTGCGAGAGCACGCTCGGCCCGCTCGAAGGGCGCGGCCCGGATGGCCCTGGGGCGGAGGCGGAGGGCTGGTTGAGCGTCCGCCCGGAGAACCTCCATCTTTCCGGCACGGATGGCGCTGCGGCCAGCGGTACTGATGGGACGGTGAACCAGATGCGGGGCGTCGTGCGCGAACGCGCCTATCTCGGCAGCCTGATTGATTACCGGGTGGAGGTCGGGCCGGCCCTGACGCTCCGTATTCAGGGCGGGGCGGAAGCGCCGTACCATGCCGGGGACGCGGTGGCCGTCGGCTTCGCGAGCGCGGATGCGTGGTTCGTGCCGAGTGAGGAGGGATAGCGGGTGGCAACGATCCGTCGGGGTGATGGGGGCCTCGCGCTCCCGTGGGCACGCCTGTCGCGAGCCGCGGCGACGCGGCGGCAGAAGGCGTTCCTGCTTGTCCTGCCCGCCGTCGCACTTCTCCTCCTCTTCTTTATCCTGCCCTATCTCTATCTGCTCTACATCAGCGTGATGACGCAAAGCCACAATGCGAAGTACATTACGCGCTTCACACTGGCGAACTACGCGCAGACGATTGGCGATCTCTTCATCTGGCGAGTCATCTTTCACACCCTCCGGCTCGGCGTCATCACCACCGTGATCGCGCTCGTGCTCTCGTACCCGCTCGCGTACCATCTCGCGCGGGCATCGAGCGTCATGAAGGGACTCCTGATGATGCTCGTCCTCACGCCGCTGCTCGTCGGCGTCGTGATTCGCACCTATAGTTGGATGATCCTCCTCTCCGACACGGGGCTGATCAACAGCCTGCTCACATCATGGGGGGTGCAACCCGCCCACCTGATGTACAACGACACGGGCGTGACGATCGGGCTGGTGCATATCTACATCCCGTTTATGGTCCTCTCGCTGGCGGGGCCGCTGCAGGGGATTGATCCCGACATCGAGCGGGCAGCTCGCTCGCTCGGCGCGGGCGCGTGGCAGGCCTTCTGGCGCGTCACCTGGCCGCTCAGTCTGCCCGGCGTCGTGTCGGGGTCGGTGCTCGTCTTCGTGCTGGCGATCAGTTCGTATGTCATCCCATCGCTGCTGGGCGGCTTCACGGTGATCACGGTGCCGCTGCTCGCCATTCGCACAATCACGGAACTCTTCAACTGGCCGCTCGGCAGCGCGCTGACCATCGTCTTCTTCGCGCTCACCGTTGTCATTGTCTGGCTCTTCCTGCGGCTGATGAGCCGGGCGATGAAAGGGGCAGCATAGATGCACCGTTCGATCGGCTCGCGGGTGGGCCGTGTCGCCTATGGAACGCTCATCGTGCTCCTGTACGCATTCCTCCTGCTTCCGATCGCGATCGTCGTGATCGCGTCATTCAACTCCGGCAACTATCTCCGGTTCCCGCCGCAGGGGTTCTCGCTACGCTGGTTCCGGCACTTCGGCGAGACGGCGTCGTTCACGCGCTCGTTCTTCTTCAGTCTGCGCCTCGCAGCCGTTGTAACGGTGATCGCCACGGGCATCGGCACGGCCGCCGCGCTCTACGTCACGCGCACCGCGAAGCGGTACCGCGAGTTCCTGCGTGTCCTGATGATCGCGCCGTTGCCGGTCCCCGCTATTATCACCGGGGTCGCGCTGCTGATCTTTTTCTATGCGATCCACGTCGGCACGCACGGCGCGTTCGGCCTGGTCGTCGGGCACACGCTGATCTGTCTGCCGTATGTTTTCCTGATCGTCAGCACCGTCCTGGCGAACTTCGACCGGACCCTGGAGGAGGCGGCGCGCAACCTCGGTGCGGGTCCGTGGACGACCTTCCGACGGGTGACGCTGCCGATTATCAAGGGGGGCGTCATCTCGGGTGCGGTCTTCGCCTTCATCACGAGTTACGACGAGTTCTCCATCTCGCTGCTGCTCGGCGGCGTCGGCACTACCCCGCTGCCGATCCAGTTGTTCGACTACCTGCGCTTCTCATTCGACCCGACGGCGGCAGTGGCGGGGGTGATCAGCATCGTGATGGCGATGCTCGCCGTCCTCGTGACGGAACGGCTCGTCGGCCTGGAATCGCTCTACTATGGCAGACGATCGTAACGCGTAGCGGTGGTCGGTAGGCGGACAGTCCGCCGGATTACCGACTGCCGACTACCACATATCGTCTTCGGGAGGTCCAATGGCCCGCTATGCCCTGAGTTTCGACATCGGTGGGACGTTCACCGATTTCGCCCTCTTCGATATGGAGAGCGGCCAGTCGGTGGCGTACTACAAGGTACTCACCGACGCGCGGGAACCGGCCAGGGGCGTTTTGAGCGGCTGGAACGACCTGATCGCCGAGCACGGGTTAGACCCGTCCGAAGTGGAGCTGGCCGTGCATAGCACGACGCTCGTCACGAATGCGCTGATCGAGCGCAACGGGGCGGTCACAGCCCTCCTCACGACGCGCGGATTCCGCGACGTGCTGGAGATCGGCATCGAGCAACTGTACGACATCTACGATCTGACGGCTCCGCTGCCGCTGCCTCTCATCCCGCGCGAGCGACGCGTCGAGGTGAGCGAGCGGCTGGCGGCGGACGGACGAGTGATCGAACCGCTCGATCCGGCGGAGGTCGTCGCGGTCATCGGCGAACTCGTCGCGCGCGGGGTCGAATCCATCGCCGTCGCCTTTCTCCACTCCTACCGCGACCCTAGGCACGAGCAACTGGCCGAGCGTGTCATCGCGGAGGCGTATCCGGCCCTCGCCGTCTCGCTCTCGTCGCGCGTCGCGCCGCTCGTCGGGGAGTATGAGCGGTTTTCCACCGTCGCGGCGGACGCGTATGTGAAGCCGAGAGTGCGGCGCTACTTGAATGATCTATCGGAGAGCCTGCGCGCGCTCGGCTTCCGGAACGACCTCCTGGTGATGCTCTCCTCTGGTGGCGTCGCGGCGATCGAGACCGCCGCCGCCTACCCGATCCGCCTGCTGGAATCCGGCCCGGCGGCGGGCGCGTTGGCCGCCAGTTTCTACGGGGCCACGACCGGGCAAACGGAGGTGCTCGGGCTAGACATGGGCGGCACGACGGCAAAGGCCTGCCTCATCGAAGGAGGCCGGCCAGACACCGCGCAGGTGCTCGAAGTGGGCCGCGTCCACCGGTTCAAGCCGGGGAGCGGCCTGCCGGTGATGGCACCGACTGTGGACCTGATCGAGATCGGCGCGGGCGGCGGCAGCATCGCGTACGTGAACGAACTTGGCCTCCTCAAGGTCGGGCCACGGAGCGCCGCATCCGACCCCGGCCCCGCGAGTTACGGCCTCGGCGGCCAGGAGCCGACGGTGACTGACGCGAACCTCGTGCTCGGCTACCTCGATCCCGGCTACTTCCTCGGCGGGCGCATGCGCCTGGACAGGGAAGCGGCAGAGCGCGCACTCCGCGGCTACATCGCCGAGCCGCTGCGCATGGAGATCGTCGCCGCCGCGTGGGGTATCCACAGCGTCGTCAACGAGAACATGGCCGCCGCAGCGCGCCTCCATATCATCGGGAAGAACCGGGATCCGCGCGACTTCGCGCTTGTCGCGTTCGGCGGCGCCGGCCCCGCGCATGCCGCCGCCGTCGGCCGTCTGATCGGATCCCGGCACCTGATCTTCCCGTTCGGCGCGGGCGTCGCCTCCGCGATCGGCGCGCTTGTGGCACCACTCTCCTTCGCCTTCACGCGCGCGTACGTTGTGATGCTCGACACGATCCGCGACGCGCCGATCGCGGAGTTGTTCGCGGAAATGGAGCGGGAAGCGGGACGGGCGCTCGTGGCAGCAGGTGTCGCGCCGGATATGGTGCAGGTGCGCCGAGCAGCCGATCTGCGCTTCGCCGGGCAGTACCATGAGCTCGAGGTGTCGTTGCCCGGGCGCGCGTTCGATCACGACTGGGACGAGGACCTGCGCGCCACGTTCTTGCAGCGTTATCGCGAGCAATACGGGCGGGAACTGTCCGGCCTGCCCATCGAGGCGCTGAACTGGAAGATCGTCGCGGAGGGCGGCGGCACGCGGGTCCAACTGACGCCGGAAGAGGCCACAGGAGGCGACCCGGCGCGCGCGCGAAAAGGGACGCGCCCAGTCTACTTCCCACGCCCGCAGGCGGGATACCTGGATTGCCCGATCTACGACCGCTACCGCCTCGCGCCGGGGATGACGCTTGTCGGACCGGCGATTGTCGAGGAACGCGAGGCAACGATCGTGCTCTGGCCCGGTGACGCAGCGCGGGTAGACGGCTACCGCAATCTCATCGTTCGGCTACCGGAGGAGAACGAGTTATGAACACACGCTTCGATCCGATCACGCTGGAAATCATGTGGAGTCGCCTGATCAGCATCGCGGATGAGATGTGGACGACGGTCCTCAGGACGGCGGTCTCGACGATCATCGGCGCGGCGCAGGACTTCGCGTGCGAGATTCTGGACGCGCACGGCCACTCGGTCGCGCACTCGCAGCGAAGCATGCCGGTCTTCAACCTCGTCATGCCGACGACGACGCACGCCGTGATGGAGCGCTTCCCCGTGGAAACAATGCGGCCGGGCGACGTCTTCATCACGAACGACCCATGGATCTGCGCCGGCCACCTCGACGACATCGCGACCGTCTCGCCGGTCTTCCTGCACGAAGAGCCGGGCACGGGCAACCGCCCTGTCGCTTTTCTGACGACGATCGCCCACGCCTCGAGCATCGGCGGATCGCTCTCGCCGACGACGGTCCGCGACATTTACGAGGAAGGGCTGCGCATCCCGATCTGCAAACTCTACGACGCGGGCCGCGCGAACGAGGTCGTCTTCGCATTCATCCGCGAGAACGTCCGCACACCGGAGATGGTCCTGACGGATATCGAGGCGCAGGTGACGGCGAACGCCCTCGGGGTGCGGCGATTGCAGTCGTTCATGCGCGAGTATGGCTTGGCGGATCTTGAGGCGCTGGCCGAGACCGTTCAGGGGCGTGCCGAAGGGGCAATGCGCGCGGCGATCCGGGCCGTGCCGAACGGCGTCTACGAGAACGAGATCCTCACGGACGGCCGGGGCGAGCCGGTGCGTCTGCGGTGCCGGATCACGATCACGGATGAAGAGATCGCCGTGGATTACGCGGGAAGCGACCCCGAGCGGATCGCGGGCGGGATCAACTGCTGCCTGATCTACACGGAGGCCCACACGGTCTATCCGCTCAAGTGCCTGCTGACGCCGACGGTGCCGGCGAATGAGGGCACGTATCGCCCGCTGACCGTTACCGCGCCTGCGGGGAGCATCCTCAACTGCACGATGCCCGCGTCCGTGAACTCGCGCGTCAACACGGGCTGGCACTTGCACGGTCTGCTCTTCGGCGCACTCGCGGGCGCCCTGCCGGACCGCGTACAGGCGGGCAACGGCCTGATGCATTCGCTGAACTCCTATGGGCAGGATGCCCAGGGCAGGACCTACAACGCCCACTTCCTGACGGCGGGCGGGCGCGGTGCGAGCATGGGGCGGGACGGGATCGGCAGCAACTGCTTCCCGTCGAGCGCGCGGAACGTCGCGGTGGAGATCTTCGAGTTGCGCGTGCCGGTGCTGATCCGGGAGCGGGCGCTGCGGCCCGATTCGGCCGGCGCGGGGGAGTGGCGTGGCGCATTCGGGCACGAGATCGTCGTGAGCCGCCTGCCGGATTTCCCGAAGTCGGTGGATTTCTATCTCAGTCCCACCCGGCTGCGCTTCGCCCCGCACGGCTTGATGGGTGGCGACGACGGCCCGCGCACCGCGATCTTCCTCAATGGCGCCCCGCTCACCCATGAAGACCTGGCGAGCGGGCACATCGCACTACGGACGGACGACGACCGTCTCGTCGAGTGGCTGCCCGGCGGCGCGGGATTCGGTGACCCCGCGCGGCGCGATCCCGCCGCCGTGGAAGCGGACCTCCGGTCTGGACTGGTGACGGCAGAGAGCGCGGGATAAACGTCTTCCCGCAGCCTCGTTCGCGTCGCCTTGCGCACCCGACTCTTCCGCGGAGAAGGCGAAGCCGAAAGTGCAATGAATCCAGGTGGAGACAGGGGAGTCCGGCTTGAAGCAGGAGTGCCGATTCCACTCGTTTCTACCTGTGGCTTTCCTTGGCAGGCCTGCCTCACTACCTCAAACCCATTCACCGCGAATACGGACCGGCGATCACTTCCAACGCCCACCAAGTTTCGGTGTGTCCATCCCGAAAGGTGCGCTGCACGGCAGTCCAGTCGCCCGGATGACCGGCATCCTCCCAGGCGGCTGCATCGGCGACCTCCGAGAGCGAACCGATCGTCTCCACGGGATGTCACCAGGCGTGCGAGGGTTGCAGGGCGAGGACGGAGCCAATCCCGCGCGTGTGCAATCCGCGCCGGAAGGCGTCATGCTCGCCGTAGAAGCAGTCCGCTACCGCTTGTAGGTGATTGTGCTGAGCCTGTGGGTTAATCGTGTCTAAGTACGTGCTGGTAAATTCACGGTGAGGGGATTATCCTCCAGATCGGAGGTGCTCGCATGGAACAATCCGCCGCGACCGTGATCCCTGTCACGCCGGAACAGCAGGCTGCCGTCGAA
>Ga0102924_1003291_pt1 | contig 17038 bp, 11 predicted proteins | sample PaiPotPPM11metaG_FD_80116 | JGI IMG/M metagenome (GOLD analysis project Ga0102924, IMG submission 80116) | Iron sulfur acid spring bacterial and archeal communities from Banff, Canada, to study Microbial Dark Matter (Phase II) - Paint Pots PPM... ...
GGAGCGGAGCGGCATTGGCCATGGTCGGGGCGCGGGTCGCGCTCAGTGCGTACACGACGCTGGGGCTCGGCGGCCCGGCAGGCCGGTTCGTCGAGGCCAGCGACGACGGGGAGCTCATCAAGGCGGTCCGCGAGGCGGACCAGGCCGGCGAGCCCGTGCTGGTCCTGGGCGGCGGCAGCAACCTGGTCGTCGCCGACGAGGGCTTTCCCGGCACCGTCATCCGGGTGGCCAGCCAGGGCATCACTGCGGACCAAGATGCGGGCGGTGACACCGTGCTGGTCACCGTGGCCGCCGGGGAGGTCTGGGACCGGCTGGTGCAGTGGAGCGTGACCGAGGGGCTGGCCGGGCTGGAGTGCCTGTCCGGGATCCCTGGCCTGGCCGGGGCCACGCCGATCCAGAATGTCGGTGCCTACGGGCAGGATGTGTCCGAGACGGTGACCGAGGTGCGGGCGTTTGACCGCGAGCGCGACGAGGTCATCCGCCTGACCAGTGCCGAGTGCGAGTTCGGGTACCGGACGAGCATGCTCAAGCGGGCCGCGGCCGGGCTGGCCACGGGGCGGTTCATCGTGCTGAGCGTCACGTTCCGGCTCTGGCGAGCCGAGCCCGGCGCCGACCGGGTCGAGGCCGGATCTGGCCGGGTCGAGGCTGGGGCTGGCCGGGTCGAGGCTGGGGCTGGTGCTGGTGCTCACCGGGCCTGGGCCAGACGCGGGCTGTCGCGGCCGGTCAAGTATGCCGAGCTGGCCCGGACGCTGGGCGTCGAGGTGGGCGGACGGGTGCCGCTGGAGGAGGCCAGGTCCGCCGTCCTGGCCTTGCGCCGGGGCAAGGGGATGGTGGTTGACCCCGGTGACCCGGACACCCGCAGCGCCGGGTCGTTCTTCACCAACCCCATCGTGAGCGCCGCGCAGTTCGATGAGCTCAAGCAGCGGGTCGCCGAGCGGTTCGGGCCCGAGACGAAGGTGCCGAGCTTCCCGGCCGGGGAGGCACCGCCAGACGGCGGGCCTGCCGAAGGGGCGGTGAAGGTCCCGGCCGCGTGGCTGATCGAGCGGGCGGGCTTCACCAAGGGCTACCCGGCCCATGGTGCGGTCCGGATCTCGACCAAGCACACGCTCGCGCTGATCAACCCGGGCGGCGGCACCGCGGCGGACCTGCTGACGCTGGCTGGAGAGATCCGGGCCGGTGTACGGAGCCAGTTTGGAATCAGTCTTTCCAACGAGCCGGTGCTGGTCGGAGCCGCGCTGTGACGACTAGAGCTGTGACGACAGGAGCTGGAGCCCTCAGGCCGTGACCGTGCGGGCCGCGGCCGCGGGGTTGTGGTCGTCGGCGGCCAGCCAGGAGTCGATGCCGCGCAGCAGCTCGGCCCGGAAGTGATCGGGGGCGGCCGAGCCGGTGACCGACATCCGGGCCAGCGTGGCTAGCTGGCGGTCGGTCATGCGGTGGGTGTGCCGCGCGATCTCGTACTGGGCGGCCAGCCGGGGACCGAACAGCAACGGGTCGTCGGCGCCCAGGGCGATGGGCACGCCGGCGTCGTAGAGCCTGGTCAGCGGGACATCGGCCTGGGTGGCGGCAACGCCGAGGGCGACATTGGAAGACGGGCAGACCTCCAGGGTGGTGCCCCGGGCGGCGAGCCGGGCCATGAGCGCGGGCTCGCGGGCGGCGGCCACGCCGTGCCCGATGCGGTCGGCGTGCAGGTCGTCCAGGCAGGCCAGCACGCTGGCCGGGCCGACGAGCTCGCCGCCGTGCGGGACCGAGCGCAGGCCGGCCTGGCGGGCGATGCGGAAGGCCGGGATGAAGTCGGCGATGGTGCCGCGGCGCTCGTCGTTGCTGAGCCCGAAGCCGATGACGCCCCGGTCGGCGTACTGGCCGGCCAGCCGGGCCAGGGTGCGGGCCTCCAGGGGGTGCTTGGTGCGGTTGGCGGCCACGATGATGCCGATGCCGACGCCGGTGGCCGCGCTGGCCTGGGCGGCGGCATCGAGCACCAGCTCGAGCGTGGGGGTCAGGCCGCCGAACCGGTGGGCGTAGCCGGACGGGTCGACCTGGATCTCCAGCCAGCGCGATCCGTCGGCCAGCTCGTCCTGGGCCGCCTCGGCCAGCAGGCGGCGGACGTCGGGCTCGGTGCGCACGACGGAGCGGGCGCTGTCGTACAGCCGCTGGAAGCGGAACCAGCCGCGCTCGTCGGCCGCGCTGAGCTGGGGCGGCCACTCGGAGACCAGGGCCTCTGGCAGGTGGATCCGGTGGGCCGCGGCCAGCTCGACCAGGGTGGCATGCCGCATCGAGCCGGTGAAGTGCAGGTGAAGATGCGCCTTGGGCAGCGCGGCGAGCGGCCTTACCATCGGCCAAGTCTGGCACCTGCGGCCCACCACCTGGGACGGGCCGCTCGCCGGGGCGGCTGCTAGCGGGCCTCGCTGAGCAGCTTGGCCAGCCGTCCGACGCCCTCCTCCAGATCGGCGTCGCCCAGCGCGCAGGACAGCCGGAAGTACCCGTTGGTCCCGAATGCCTCGCCGGGAACCACCGCCACGTCGGCCTCATCCAGCAGCAGCTCGGCCAGCTCGCTGCTGGTCGCGGGCCGGCGGCCGGCCAGCTCGCGGCCCAGCAGGCCCTTGACCGAGGGGTAGCAGTAGAACGCCCCCTCGGGCAGCGGGCACAGCACGCCGGGCACCTCGTTGAGCATGGACGTCATGAGCTGCCGGCGGCGGTCGAAGGCCGCCCGCATGGTGGCCACGGCGTCCAGGTTGCCGGAGACGGCGGTGAGCGCGGCGGCCTGGGCCACGTTGCAGACGTTGGAGGTGGCGTGCGACTGGAGGTTGGACGCCGCCTTGATCACGTCGGCCGGGCCGATCATCCAGCCCACCCGCCAGCCGGTCATGGCGTAGGTCTTGGCCACGCCGTTCAGCACCACGCAGCGGTCGGTGATCTCCGGAGCCACCACGGGCATGGACACGAACCGGGCGTCGCCGTAGACGAGGTGCTCGTAGATCTCGTCGGTGACCACCCACAGACCGTGCTCGGCGGCCCAGCGGCCGATCTCGGCCACCAGCTCGGGCGGGTAGACCGCGCCGGTGGGGTTGGACGGCGAGACGAACAGCAGGATCTTGGTCCGCTCGGTGCGGGCCGCCTCCAGGTCCGCCACGCTGACCAGGTAACCGCTGCTCTCGTCGGTCATCACCGGCACCGGCACGCCGCCCGCCAGCGCGATGGACTCCGGGTAGGTGGTCCAGTACGGGGTCGGCATGAGGACCTCGTCGCCGGGGTCGAGCAGGGTGGCGAAGGTCTGGAAGACGGCCTGCTTGCCGCCGTTGGTGATCAGCACCTGGCTGGGCTGAACACGGAAGCCGCTGTCGCGGGCGGTCTTGGCCGCCACGGCCTCGCGCAGCTCAGGCAGCCCGGCGGCCGGGGTGTACTTCTGGAATCTGGGCACGGCACAGGCGCGGGCCGCGGCCTCGACGATGTAATCGGGCGTCGGGAAGTCGGGCTCCCCGGCCCCGAAGCCGATGACCGGCCGCCCGGCCGCCTTGAGCGCCTTGGCCTTGGCGTCAACGGCAAGCGTGGCCGACTCGGTGATCGCCGATACCCGGGCTGAGATCCTCTTCTGCGCGGTTGCCATGGTCCCTATCGTTGCATCCTTCGGTGCCCCGCCGCGCTCTGACCACGCCATAACCGATCATGTCGCGGCTCTCCTGCCGATCGGTTCGACGACAGGGGCCGGGGCACCGTAGACTCAGTTATCCAGTGCTGACCCACTGGGTGGTCGGTGCGCGCCTAGCTACGGAGTTAGCTACACAGTCAGCTACGGAGTGCAGCGGTCAGCCGAGGGTCACACAGCACAGGGCAGTAGCTCAATTGGCTAGAGTCCCGGTCTCCAAAACCGGCGGTTGGGGGTTCGAGTCCCTCCTGCCCTGCGAGTGCGACCCGTGAACCTCGCGGGAAGATGGCGGCGCCAGCCGGCATGAAGATCGTTGCTCAGGTGAGGACATGGCGACTCAGACACGTGGCCCGGCCCCGGAGAAGGCCACTAAGCCGGGCCGCCCGGCTAAGCAGGACCGGGTTACCCCGGCACGGTTCGTGCGGGAAGTGATCCAGGAGCTGCGGAAGGTGGTCTGGCCGACCCGCAAGGAGCTGGTCACCTACACCACCGTGGCGCTGGTCTTCATCCTGGTCATGGTGGCGATCGTCACGAGCCTGGACTACGGGTTCACGAAGCTGGTGCTGGCCGTCTTCGGTTGAGGCGGTAGCTGGCCGAGCCGGGCTGCGGGCTGGTACGGGGGCCTGCCGCCGGGGGACTGGCGGGTGCCTCGGTCGCATAGGCCGGGTCGCCACCTGGGCGCACTGGCTTGGCTGGCTTTTGGAATTTAGCTGGCCTGCACGTGGCTGGCACCGCGCTAGCCGGCACGGTTTGGCTGGTACCGCCTGGCAGGTACCGCCAGCGATCGCCGTGCAGGAAGAGTACTGGAGAGAAGAGTAACCGTGTCCGAGTCCGAACTGCATGCTGGGGAATCGTCGGCCGAGCAGTCCGCCGATGCCGTGCTGGGCGAGCCGGGCGGTCTTGACATGCCGGCCGCGGCCGCTGAGGCCGACGGGTCTGATGAGGCCGCTGAGGCCTCCGCCGACGACCTCTTGGCCTCCCCCGCCGAGTCGCCCGCTGAGGCCGACGACGCCGCTGACGCCGACGAGGTTGATGACGCCGCTGAGGCCGGGGACGCCGCTGAGGCTGGGGACGAGGCCGCGGCCGAGGACAGCACCGGGAACCCGGAGACCGACGAGGAGGTCGACCCGGTCACCGAGTTCAAGACCGAGCTGCGGCTGCTGCCGGGGGACTGGTACGTGGTGCACTCCTACGCCGGCTACGAGAACCGGGTCCGGACCAACCTGGAGAGCCGCACGCAGTCGCTCAACATGGAGGATTACATCTTCCAGATCGAGGTGCCGACCCACGAGGTGGTCGAGATCAAGGGCGGCAAGCGGCAGCAGGTCCAGGAGAAGGTGCTGCCCGGCTACATCCTGGTCCGCATGGACCTGACCGACGAGTCCTGGGCCGCGGTGCGGAACACGCCCGGCGTGACCGGCTTTGTCGGGCTGTCCAGCAAGCCGTCGCCGCTGAGCCTGGACGAGGTGGCCAACCTGCTGGCGCCGGTGCCGGAGGAGAAGGCGGTCAAGAAGGCCGAGGCCGTGCGCGCCGCCCAGTTGGACTTTGAGGTCGGCCAGTCCGTTACCGTAATGGACGGTCCGTTCGCCACCCTCCCGGCCACGGTGAACGAGATCAACCCCGATACCCAGAAGCTCAAGGTGCTCGTCTCGATCTTCGGCCGGGAGACTCCTGTGGAGCTCTCGTTCGACCAGGTCAGCAAGATCTAGCAAGTAAAGGACTCAAGTTCGATGGCTCCCAGGAAGAAGAAAGTCGCCGCGATTGTCAAGGTCCAGCTGAACGCTGGCGCGGCCACCCCGGCACCGCCCGTCGGCACCGCGCTCGGCCCGCACGGCGTCAACATCATGGATTTCGTCAAGCAGTACAACGCCGCCACGGACACCCAGCGCGGCAACGTCATCCCGGTCGAGATCACCATTTACGAGGACCGATCGTTCACCTTCATCACCAAGACGCCGCCGGCGCCTGAGCTGATCAAGAAGGCGGCCGGGGTCGCGAAGGGCAGCGGCGAGCCGCACCGGGCCAAGGTCGGCAGCATGACCCGGGCCCAGGTCCGCGAGATCGCCCAGACCAAGATGCCCGACCTGAACGCGACCACGATCGAGGCCGCGGAGAAGATCATCGCCGGGACGGCCCGGTCGATGGGCATCACCGTCGAGGGCTGACGCCGCACCGGAACAGACCGGAACGGCAGGCAGGCAACAAGGCAGTTAGTGGCAGGACCAGGCGCTGGTCCGACGACCACGACCTCCGCGACACCTTAGGAGAGCAAGCACATGAAGCGCAGCAAGGCCTACCGCAAGGCCGACGAGCTCATCAACCCCGAGCACCTCTACACCCCGGTCCAGGCCGTTGAGCTGGCCCGGAAGACCTCGACCACCAAGTTCGACCCGACCGTCGAGGTCGCCCTGCGGCTCGGCGTGGACCCGCGCAAGGCCGACCAGATGGTCCGCGGCACGGTCAACCTGCCCCACGGCACCGGCAAGACCGCCCGCGTCCTGGTCTTCGCGGCCGGCGAGCGCGCCGCGCAGGCCGAGGCGGCCGGCGCCGACTACGTGGGCTCCGACGACCTCATCGAGCGGATCCAGGGCGGGTTCCTGGACTTCGACGCCGTGGTCGCCACCCCGGACATGATGGGCAAGGTCGGCCGGCTGGGCCGGGTCCTCGGCCCCCGCGGCCTCATGCCCAACCCCAAGACCGGCACGGTCACCGTGGACGTGGCCAAGGCGGTCAGCGAGATCAAGGGCGGCAAGATCGAGTTCCGCGTCGACCGGCACGGGAACCTGCACTTCATCATCGGCAAGGCGTCCTTCGACGACCGGGCCCTGGTGGAGAACTACGCCGCCGCCCTGGACGAGGTCATCCGGCTCAAGCCCGCCGCGGCCAAGGGCCGGTACCTGAGGAAGATCACCATGACCACCACCATGGGCCCCGGCGTCCCGGTGGACCCGAGCATCACCCGCGGCCTGTCCGAGGATCTGGAGTCGGCCTCAGCCTGACGCTCACCCCGGATGTCCCGCTGACCAGGGCTGGTCAGCGGGACATTCTCGTTCGCGGACCCTGGTATTCTGTTAATAAGCCAAAGACCGTCGGCTGTCGCCGTGCGCCCGAGCACGGTGGCCGAAGGCCCGCCTAGCGGGCGGCCCGCGCAGGTGACCGAGACTCCGACCACCCGGCCGAGCCGTCAGGCCCGCCCGCTGGTTCACGCCCCGGCGCTCCTGCGCACGGGGCGTTCGCATGTGTGGCTCCCTTCGGTTCCCGCCGGCGTTGTCGATATCTCCGGGCCCACCTCGCGCGGCGAGGACCCGGAACGGAAGGGAGGCCCATGGCGAACGCGGAAAAAGTCGCCGCAGTCGCCGAGCTGACGCAAGCGTTCCAGACGTCGTCGGGCGTCGTGCTGACCGAGTACCGCGGCCTGACCGTCGCGCAGCTTGGTGAGCTGCGCCAGGCGCTCGGACAGCATGCCAAGTTCACGGTGGTCAAGAACACCCTGACCAAGATCGCGGCCACCGAGGCCGAGATCTCCACCGAGTTCACCGACATGCTGGCCGGCCCCTCGGCGATCGCGTTCGTCAACGGCGACGTGGTCGAGGCGGCCAAGGGACTGCGCGACTTCGCCCAGGCCAACCCGCTCCTGGTGATCAAGGGCGGCGTGCTGGACGGCAAGAAGCTCGGCCCATCGGAGATCAGCAAGCTGGCCGATCTGGAGCCCCGCGAGGTCCTGCTGGCCAAGCTGGCCGGGGCCATGAAGGCCTCGCTGGCCGGCGCCGCGGCCACGTTCGCGGCCCTGCCCACGCAGATGGCCCGCCTGGCCTCCGCCCTGGAGGCCAAGAAGGCCGCCGAGGGCGGCGCCAGCGCCGACGCCGAGGGCAGCAGCTCCGACCCCGAGACGTCCGACTGAGCTCGCGGTTATCAGCCGATTTTCGAGCAACAGGCCGCGGTCGTACCGACTGGCCGGGGCCCAGAGCTAGAAGTACACAGGGAAGAACAGGAAGAGGAAGCACCAACATGGCGAAGATGAGCACCGACGAGCTGCTCGGCGCGTTCAAGGAGATGACGCTGATCGAGCTCTCTGAGTTCGTGAAGCAGTTCGAGGACACCTTCGACGTCAAGGCGGCCGCCCCGGCGGCGGTCGTGGCCGCTGGCCCGGCCGCGGGTGGCGGCGCCCCCGCGGAGCAGGCCGAGGAGCAGGACGAGTTCGACGTCATCCTCGAGGCGGCCGGCGACAAGAAGATCCAGGTCATCAAGGAGGTCAGGACCCTGACCAGCCTGGGCCTCAAGGAGGCCAAGGACCTGGTGGACGGCGCGCCCAAGCCGCTGCTGGAGCGCGTCAACAAGGAGACCGCGGAGAAGGCCAAGGCGCAGCTCGAGGGCGCCGGCGCCACGGTCACCGTCAAGTAGCACAGGCTTTCTGCCCGCCACGGCCGCCGGCCGTGGCGGGCAGACGCTTGTCTGGGCCCGGGAACAAAGCTGGCCGTCGCCGCGTTTACGCAGGTCGCCACTGACTCAGGAGGCGTAACTCCGATATGTCCCCCGGCTGGCAGGTAGACTAAACCCTGAAGTGCCTGTGATTCTCGTCACGTGCCGTCAGGTTGCGACATCAGGCCTCCTGGGCTTGACGTTTCGCTCGACACGAGCGATGCTGCCTTGCAACCGTGAACATAAAGGTGGCGTACACTTGACCAGTGGTGTGTCTTCGGACTACACTACTAATTTGCGCTGCACTCTCTCGTCCTCGGCCTAGTTTCGACCCCTTCTGTGCTGCATCAACCAGTGCTCGATCCATACAGTGGCCGCAGCCGCAGGGCGTCTTCGTGCGCGCGTGACAGTCGGCTTCAAGCTCGGAAGGACCCCTGTTGGCAGCCTCGCGCAGCGCCTCAGCTAAAGTTCCCGGTCCACGTCGTGTTTCCTTCGCCCGCATCAAGGAACCGCTAGAGGTTCCCGGGCTCCTCGCCCTCCAGACAGACTCCTTTGACTGGCTGCTGGGCAACGAGCGCTGGCGGTCGCGGATCGAGTCTGAGAAGGCGGACGGGCACAACGTTCCTGAGCAGTCCGGCCTCGAAGAGATCTTCGAGGAGATCAGTCCGATCGAGGACTTCACGGGGACCATGTCGCTCTCGTTCCGGGATCACAGGTTCGAGCCTCCCAAGTACTCCGCTGAGGAGTGCAAGGAGAAGGACATGACCTTCTCCGCCCCGATGTTCGTGACGGCGGAGTTCATCAACAACAGCACCGGTGAGATCAAGAGCCAGACGGTGTTCATGGGCGACTTCCCGCTGATGTCGCCCAAGGGCACGTTCATCATCAACGGCACCGAGCGTGTCGTGGTGTCCCAGCTCGTCCGCTCGCCAGGGGTGTACTTTGACCGGCAGGTCGACAAGACCTCCGACAAGGACATCTACAGCTGCAAGGTCATCCCGTCTCGCGGCGCCTGGCTGGAGTTCGAGATCGACAAGCGCGACTCCGTCGGGGTCCGCATCGACCGCAAGCGCAAGCAGAGCGTGACCGTGCTGCTCAAGGCGCTGGGCTGGGACGAGGCGCGGATCCTGGAGCGGTTCGGCGGCTACGAGTCGATGCGCGCCACCCTGGAGAAGGACCACACCACGGGTCAGGACGACGCGCTGCTCGACATCTACCGCAAGCTGCGGCCGGGTGAGCCGCCCACGCGGGAGTCGGCCCAGGCGCTCCTGGAGAACCTGTACTTCAACCCGAAGCGTTACGACCTGGCCAAGGTCGGCCGGTACAAGGTCAACAAGAAGCTTGGCCTCGGCCTGCCGATCACCCAGGGGACGCTCACAGAAGAGGACATCGTCGCCACCATCGAGTACCTGGTCCGGCTGCACACCGGCGAGGACGAGATGAAGTCCGGCGAGGCCCTCATCCCGGTCGAGGTGGACGACATCGACCACTTCGGCAACCGGCGCCTGCGCACGGTCGGCGAGCTGATCCAGAACCAGGTCCGCCTGGGCCTGGCCCGGATGGAGCGCGTGGTCCGTGAGCGGATGACGACCCAGGACGTCGAGGCGATCACGCCGCAGACCCTGATCAACATCCGCCCGGTCGTGGCCTCGATCAAGGAGTTCTTCGGCACCAGCCAGCTCTCCCAGTTCATGGACCAGACCAACCCGCTGGCCGGCCTGACCCACAAGCGCCGCCTGTCGGCGCTGGGCCCCGGCGGCCTGTCCCGTGAGCGGGCGGGCATGGAGGTCCGCGACGTGCACCCCAGCCACTACGGCCGGATGTGCCCGATCGAGACGCCAGAAGGCCCGAACATCGGCCTGATCGGCTCGCTGTCCTCCTACGGCCGGGTCAACGCGTTCGGCTTCGTCGAGACGCCGTACCGGAAGGTGAAGAACGGCAAGGTCACCGACCAGATCGACTACCTGACCGCCGACGAGGAGGACAGGCACGTCGTGGCGCAGGCCAACGCGCCGCTGAACGAGGACAACACCTTCGCCGACAGCCGCGTGCTGGTCCGGCGTAAGGGCGGTGAGATCGACTACATCCACCCGGACGAGGTCGACTACATGGACGTGTCGCCGCGGCAGATGGTCTCGGTGGCCACCGCGATGATCCCGTTCCTCGAGCACGACGACGCCAACCGCGCGCTGATGGGCTCCAACATGCAGCGCCAGTCGGTCCCGCTCCTGCGGAGCGAGGCCCCGCTGGTGGGCACGGGCATGGAGTACCGCGCCGCGGTGGACGCCGGCGACGTGATCGTGGCCGAGAAGCCCGGGCTGGTCGAGCAGGTCAGCGCGGACTACATCACCGTGGCCAACGACGACGGCACCCGCACCGATTACCTGGTGGCCAAGTTCCGCCGGTCCAACCAGGGCACCTGCTTCAACCAGAAGCCGGTCGCCGTGGAGGGGCAGCGGGTCGAGGCCGGCCAGGTCATCGCGGACGGCCCGTGCACCGACAACGGCGAGATGGCGCTCGGCCGCAACCTGCTGGTCGCGTTCATGCCCTGGGAGGGCCACAACTACGAGGACGCGATCATCCTGTCCCAGCGGCTCGTGCAGGACGACGTGCTCTCCTCGATCCACATCGAGGAGCACGAGGTCGACGCGCGGGACACCAAGCTGGGCCCGGAGGAGATCACCAGGGACATCCCGAACGTCTCCGACGAGGTGCTGGCCGACCTCGACGACCGCGGCATCATCCGCATCGGCGCCGAGGTCGTCACCGGCGACATCCTGGTTGGCAAGGTCACGCCCAAGGGCGAGACCGAGCTGACCCCGGAGGAGCGGCTGCTGCGCGCGATCTTCGGCGAGAAGGCGCGCGAGGTGCGCGACACCTCGCTCAAGGTGCCGCACGGCGAGTCCGGCAAGGTGATCGGCGTCCGCGTGTTCACCAGGGAGGACGGCGACGAGCTGCCGCCCGGCGTGAACGAGCTGGTGCGGGTCTACGTGGCCGCCAAGCGGAAGATCACCGACGGCGACAAGCTGGCCGGCCGGCACGGGAACAAGGGCGTCATCGCCAAGATCAACCCGGTCGAGGACATGCCGTTCCTGCCTGATGGCACCCCGGTCGACATCGTGCTCAACCCGCTCGGCGTGCCTGGCCGTATGAACGTCGGCCAGGTCCTGGAGACCCACCTGGGCTGGGTGGCCGCCACCGGCTGGCAGGTCGACGGCGACGACGAGAACTGGAAGAAGCGCCTGCGGGGCATCGGCGCCGACGGCGCGCCCAAGGGCAGCCCGGTGGCCACGCCGGTGTTCGACGGCGCCCGCGAGGAGGAGATCACCGGCCTGCTCGGCAGCACGCTGCCGAACCGGGACGGCGAGCAGATGGTCGGCTCAAGCGGCAAGGCCAGGCTGTTCGACGGTCGCACCGGCGAGCCCTTCAAGGACCCGATCTCTGTCGGCTACATCTACATCCTCAAGCTGCTGCACCTGGTGGACGACAAGATCCACGCCAGGTCCACCGGCCCCTACTCCATGATCACCCAGCAGCCGCTCGGCGGGAAGGCGCAGTTCGGCGGCCAGCGCTTCGGCGAGATGGAGGTCTGGGCGCTGGAGGCCTACGGGGCCGCCTACGCGCTGCAGGAACTGCTCACGATCAAGTCCGACGACATCCTCGGCCGCGTGAAGGTCTACGAGGCCATCGTGAAGGGCGAGAACATCCCCGAGCCCGGAATCCCCGAGTCGTTCAAGGTACTCATCAAGGAGATGCAGTCGCTCTGCCTGAACGTGGAGGTCCTCTCCAGCGACGGCGCGGCCATCGAAATGCGGGACACCGACGAGGACGTCTTCCGCGCCGCGGAGGAACTGGGCATTGACCTGTCCCGGCGCGAGCCGAGCAGCGTCGAGGAAGTCTGATCCGATCTACCCCAGGGGACAAAAAACGTGCTAGACGTCAACTTCTTTGACGACCTGCGGATTGGCCTGGCCACGGCCGACGACATCAGGCTCTGGTCGCACGGCGAGGTCAAGAAGCCGGAAACCATCAACTACCGCACCCTGAAGCCGGAGAAGGACGGGCTCTTCTGCGAGAAGATCTTCGGTCCGACCCGGGACTGGGAGTGCTACTGCGGTAAGTACAAGCGAGTCAGGTTCAAGGGCATCATCTGCGAGCGCTGTGGCGTCGAGGTCACCAGGGCCAAGGTCCGGCGTGAGCGGATGGGTCACATCGAGCTGGCCGCGCCGGTCACGCACATCTGGTACTTCAAGGGTGTGCCGAGCCGGCTGGGCTACCTGCTCGACCTGGCGCCGAAGGACCTGGAGAAGGTCATCTACTTCGCCGCGTACATGATCACGTACGTGGACGAGGAGTCGCGCGCCCGTGACCTGCCCTCGCTCGAGGCCAAGATCACGGTCGAGAAGAACCAGCTCGAGCAGCGCCGCGACGCCGACGTCGAGGCTCGCCAGTCCAAGCTGGAGAAGGACCTGGCCGAGCTGGAGGCCGCCGGGGCCAAGGGCGACGCCCGCCGCAAGGTCCGGGAGAGCTCCGACCGCGAGTGCAAGCAGATCCGGGACCGCGCGCAGCGCGAGATCGACCGGGTCGAGGAGGTCTGGACCCGGTTCCGCAGCCTCAAGGTCCAGGACCTGGAGGGCGACGAGCTGCTCTACCGCGAGATGCGGGACCGGTTCGGCCGGTACTTCCGCGGCGGCATGGGCGCCCAGGCCATCCAGGAGCGGGTCGGCAGCTTCGACCTCGACGCCGAGGCGGTCAACCTCCGGGAGATCATCCGGACCGGCAAGGGCCAGCGCAAGGCGCGTGCCCTCAAGCGGCTCAAGGTGGTCTCCGCGTTCCTGAACACCACCAACAGCCCGCTGGGCATGGTGCTGGACTGCATCCCGGTGATCCCGCCGGACCTGCGCCCGATGGTGCAGCTGGACGGCGGCCGGTTCGCCACCTCCGACCTCAACGACCTGTACCGCCGGGTCATCAACCGGAACAACCGGCTGAAGAGGCTGCTGGACCTGGGCGCGCCCGAGATCATCGTGAACAACGAGAAGCGGATGCTCCAGGAGGCCGTCGACTCGCTGTTCGACAACGGCCGGCGCGGCCGTCCGGTCACCGGGCCGGGCAACCGCCCGCTCAAGTCGCTGTCGGACATGCTCAAGGGCAAGCAGGGCCGGTTCCGCCAGAACCTGCTCGGCAAGCGCGTCGACTACTCCGGCCGCTCGGTCATCGTGGTCGGCCCGCAGCTCAAGCTGCACCAGTGCGGCCTGCCCAAGGAGATGGCGGTCGAGCTGTTCAAGCCGTTCGTGATGAAGCGGCTGGTTGACCTCAACCACGCGCAGAACATCAAGTCGGCCAAGCGGATGGTGGAGCGGGCCAAGCCGGTGGTCTGGGATGTCCTCGAAGAGGTCATCACCGAGCACCCGGTGCTGCTGAACCGCGCGCCGACGCTGCACCGGCTGGGCATCCAGGCCTTCGAGCCGCAGCTGGTCGAGGGCAAGGCCATCCAGATCCACCCGCTGGTCTGCACCGCGTTCAACGCGGACTTCGACGGTGACCAGATGGCCGTGCACGTGCCGCTGTCCGCCGAGGCCCAGGCCGAGGCCCGGATCCTGATGCTGTCCACCAACAACATCCTCAAGCCGGCCGACGGCAAGCCCGTGACCATGCCCACCCAGGACATGGTGATCGGGATCTACTGCCTGACCAGGACGGCCCCGGATGTGCCGGGGACGGGCCGGGTGTTCGCCAGCCTGCCCGAGGCGCTGATGGCCTACGACAAAGGCGAGCTGGACATCCAGGCGGAGATCCAGATCCGCCTGCGCGACGTCGCGCCGCCGGCCGGGGTCGAGGTGCCCGAGGGCTGGACCCTGGGGCAGCCGCTGCGGCTGAGCACCACGCTCGGCCGGGCCCTGCTCAACGAGGCACTGCCGCGGGACTACCCGTTCGTGAACTACGAGGTCGGCAAGAAGCAGCTGTCGGTCATCGTGAACGAGCTGGCCGAGCGGTACCCCAAGGTCGAGGTGGCCGCCGCCCTTGACGCGCTCAAGGACGTCGGCTTCTACTGGGCGACCAGGTCCGGCGTGACGATCGCCATCGAGGACGTCGTCGCCCCGCCGAACAAGCCGCAGATCCTGGAGAACTACGAGAAGCGGGCCGAGAAGGTCCAGCTCGACTACGAGCGCGGCCTGATCACCGACGACGAGCGTCGCCAGGACCTGATCGAGATCTGGACCCACGCGACGACCGACGTGGCCCAGGACATGGAGGCGGCCTTCCCCGAGACCAACCCGGTCTGGATGATGGTCAACTCCGGCGCCCGTGGTAACAACGCGCAGGTCCGGCAGATCGCCGGCATGCGAGGCCTGGTCTCCAACCCCAAGGGCGAGACCATCCCGCGGCCGATCACCTCCAGCTTCCGCGAGGGGCTGACCGTGGTCGAGTACTTCATCTCGACCCACGGCGCCCGCAAGGGACTGGCGGACACCGCCCTGCGCACTGCCGACTCCGGGTACCTCACCCGGCGCCTGGTGGACGTCGCCCAGGACGTCATCGTCCGCGAGGAGGACTGCGGCACCGACCGTTCGCTGCCCATGCGGATCGCGGAGAAGGACGCCTCCGGCGTCGTGCGGGCCCTGCCCAACATCGAGAACACCGGCACCGGCCGGACGCTCTCGGAGGACGTCGAGGGACCGGACGGGACCGTGCTGGCCACGGCCGAGTCGGACATGACCGAGGCCATGATCCACCAGCTGGTGGCGGCGGGCGTGGAGTCGGTGCGCACCTACAGCGTGCTGGTCTGCCAGGCCAAGGTCGGCGTCTGCGGCAAGTGCTACGGCCGGTCGCTGGCCACCGGCAAGCGGGTGGACGTCGGTGAGGCGGTGGGCATCATCGCCGCCCAGTCCATCGGTGAGCCCGGTACCCAGCTGACGATGCGGACCTTCCACACCGGTGGTGTGGCGGGCCTGGACATCACCCACGGCCTGCCCCGGATCCAGGAGCTGTTCGAGGCCCGGATCCCCAAGGGCCTGGCGCCGATCAGCGAGGCCGAGGGCCGGGTCAAGCTCGAGGAGCCGGAGAAGTCGCGCAAGATCGTGATCGTGCCCGACGACGGCTCCGAGGAGATCGCCTACCAGGTCTCCATGCGAGCCCGGCTGCTGGTGAACGACGGCGACCACGTCAAGGTCGGCCAGCAGCTCATCGCCGGCGCGGTCAACCCGCACGAGGTGCTGCGCATCCTCGGCTCGCGTGAGGTGCAGCTGCACCTCGTGCACGAGGTGCAGGAGGTCTACCGGTCTCAGGGCGTGTCGATCCACGACAAGCACATCGAGATCATCATCCGGCAGATGCTCAAGCGGGTGAACGTGATCGAGTCAGGCGACACCGACCTGCTGCCCGGCGAGCTGGTCGAGCGGCCGAAGTTCGAGGAGGTCAACCGCTCGGTCGTGGAGGCCGGCGGCACCTCGGCGGCAGGCCGTCCGCAGCTCATGGGCATCACCAAGGCCTCGCTGGCCACGGAGTCCTGGCTGTCGGCGGCGTCCTTCCAGGAGACCACGCGGGTGCTCACCGACGCGGCGATCCACGCCCGGTCGGACTCGCTGGTCGGCCTGAAGGAGAACGTCATCATCGGCAAGCTGATCCCGGCCGGCACCGGCATGCAGCGCTACCGCAGCCTGCGCGTCGAGCCGACCGAGGACGCTCGGTCAGCGGTCTACCCGCCGACCGCCTACGAGGCCCCGGTCGACTACTCCTTCGGGCAGTCCTCGGGCGAGGCCATCCCGCTGGAGGAGTACGACTTCGGCGCCTATAACCGGTAACCGGTTCGGCCGCCGAGGCCACACCTGCGAGTCGCGGGGCGCGGCGTTCCTCTTCTGAGGGGCGCCGCGCCCTCGTTTTCCCGGCCTGTTCACGTTGACCGTTTAACAGCGAAAAGGCCTCGGATAAATACTCTCAATAACGGACACGGGGCCAACCGAGACAACTTGTCAACACGAAAATCAGCCCTCTTCTATAGCGCTGATTTACGTGCAACCACGCTTCTGGCCTGCCATGCTGCCCCGAGGAACGATGTCAGGCCCGGCGAGAGGCGCAGTTTGCTGAGTAGCTGGGCGCCGCTCCGGCCTAAGGCAGGTTCGTGAGATCATTACCCGCACACGGCAGGAAACGCAAATTCTTCCGTAAGGGCCGTCACTCGGCCCCCTCCCAGGTTGAGAAGGTCGCCAAGCGGGCTGGCATGGCCGCCCCGGCAGTGGCGGTGATCGGCGCTCTCGCTGCCGCACCCCACCTGCGCGACCACCACCTCCCGGCCACCGTGCCGCAGGCGGCGGCCCGGCCGCTCTCCGCCGATCAGATCCAGAGCTCCGCCGTCGGCGACCTGGCCAAGCTCAAGGCGGCCTACCGGGCCCCGGAGCACGCCCGCCATCATCATCACCACCACGTCGTGCACCCGGCCGTCGCCGACGCGCAGGGCGGGGGCGGGGCCAGCACCGGCACCATCGTCAGGAAGACCGGTGGCAAGCCCAGCGGGGTGCACTGCGAGGCTGGCAGCAGCCCGATGCTCCCGGAGAACTACCCGGCCATCGTGGAATTCCTGACCCAGCACGGCTACACCGGCGTGGCCGCGGCGGGCATCGCCGGGAACATGTACCAGGAGTCCAAGGGCGACCCGGAGTCAGCGGGGGGCTTGATCGGCTGGACGCCGTTGCCCGCCGGGTACGTCACCGGCAACCCGTCGGCCGACCTGGCCCGGCAGCTCGAGGGCGTCCTGACGTTCGACGATCAGTACCCGCAGGATGTCGTCGCGCTGAACGCGGCTACCAGCCCGACCGCGGCGGCCGACATCTACATGAACGATTTCGAGCGGCCCGGCCTGCCAGCCGCGGCCAATCGCGAGGCGGCGGCCGAGGCCGTCGCCCAAGCCTGCGGCATCTAGCGGCGCCCAGCAACCCACCGCCAGCCCCCCGTCCCCGCGACGGGGGGCTGGCCTATGTA
>Ga0102924_1003292_pt1 | contig 17037 bp, 15 predicted proteins | sample PaiPotPPM11metaG_FD_80116 | JGI IMG/M metagenome (GOLD analysis project Ga0102924, IMG submission 80116) | Iron sulfur acid spring bacterial and archeal communities from Banff, Canada, to study Microbial Dark Matter (Phase II) - Paint Pots PPM... ...
AGCAGGCCGGAGTAGGTGAGTGTCGCGGAACCGCGCGCGTCCGCGAGATAGACGTCGCCGCCGTGGCGGGCGGCCGCCTGTTCGATCCATGCGCGTATCACGAGCTGGTCCGTTTCTTCAGTACATCATTCGCGGGTCGTTGTAATGCTTGAACTCGAGGAGGTTCCCCGTCGGGTCGACGAGCACGAACGTGCGGTGCTCCTCCACGAGCCCCTCGAACCGCAGCGACACGTCGCGGTAGAAGGGGATCTTCCTGAGGATCGCGCAGGCGTACAGCCGTTCGAAGTCGGCCGCCGCGTGGAACGTGACGCCGAAGTGCCGCGGGTAGAGGCTCTCCGGGGCGGCGGGCTCGCCGGGGGTGAGGTGGCACACGACCTGGTCACCGAAGAAGTCCAGGGTGATCCGGTCCTCGTACCGCCGGGCCAGCTTGCAGCCCAGCTTGGTCACGTAGAAGTCCTGCGCCGCGTCCAGGTCGTGGGCGGGGATAGCCAGGTGGAAGGTGTCGGAAGTGGTTCGCACGGTTCTGCCTAACGCAGTCGGTTACTCGAAAACGGAGAGGGTGTCGGCGCGCAGCCCGAGCCGGAGCGTCTCCAGGCCGATGACACCGGCGGCGGGCACGTTCCCCAGGTTCACGTCCGGCCCGATCCTGGTGATCATGTGCGTCTGCAGCGCGGTGGTCGGCGCCTCGAACAGCAGGCTCTCGATGGCGATGCCCGCATGCAGCACGTCCTCGATCAGGCCGTACCGAAGCTCGCCGTCGGGTCGGCAGATGCCGGAAGAGCCGCTCTCCCTGGCCTCGAGGGTGACGATGGACGCGCCCGCGTCGAGGTCTTCCTTGATGGCGGCGATCCACTCGCTCGGCGGCAGCATCTCCGAGCGGCCCGGGTCCTTGAAGCCGACCTCGGACACGACCGTGTAGTCGGGTGCGAGTTTACGGATGTATCCGGCCTTCTCGGCGTTGGACATCTCGATCGTGCCGTTGGACACCTCGACGTGCCGCGCCCCGTGCTCCTCGCAGAAGCGGACGTAGTCCTCGAAGCGCCCCTGGAGGACGAACTTCTCGAACAGCGTCCCGCCAAAGTAGAAGCCGATTCCGTGGCGCTCGAGTACGTCGATCTTCTCGCGCAGGCAGCCGGTGATCACCGAGGTGCCCCAGCCGAACTTCACGTAGTCGATGTACTCGGCGCCGAGCTCGATCTGGTCGGTGAAGAGGCCGAGCGGAATGCCGCCGTCGATCACCATGGTCAGGCCGCTGGTGCGGGGCTTGACCGCCCGCTCGGGCAGGGTCAGTGCGGTCTTCATCATCGATTTCCTCCTCGGGAGAACGTGCCGAAATCTGGGATTCTGACGATGGTGGCGTTCTCCACCGCTCGCCAGGTCATCTGGTCGACCGGGACGCCATGCAGGTACGCGTCGAGCACGCGGACCGTGCCGCCGTGCGCGATGACCAGCACGTCGCCGGCGCCGTCGCGCGGCTCGGCGGCGAGGTCGTCGCAGAACGCGGCGGCGCGCTGGTAGAGGTCGCGCACCGACTCGCCGGCCGGCGGCCGGACGTCCGGGTCGACGACGAGGCCGTCGCCCAGGCCGGTGACCGCGGGGCCGATGGCCGCGTGCGCGGTGCCCTCGAGGACCCCGAGCGACCGCTCGCGCAGCCGTGCGTCGGCGCGGACCGGCAGACCGAGCACCGCGGCGAACGCGGCGGCGGTCTGCTGCGCGCGGCGCAGGTCGCTGGCGTAAATCGCCCAGACCGGGCGGTAGCCGAACTGCGCCGCGGCCTCGGCCGCCTGGCGCCGCCCGCGCTCGGTCAGTTCCGCCTCGTCGTTGTGGCCCTGGGCGAGACCGGCGATGTTCCAGGTCGACTCGCCGTGCCGGACCAGCCAGAGCGTCGGCAGCGCAATTTCGAGCACAGAGTGAGACACGCCACGAAGGGTGGCCAGCGATTGTTAAAAGTCCCTGAAAATGTAACGTGCCTCAGGCAACTTGCAGCTTTCTCACAGTCTCAGGTGCTTCACTCTCAGCTATGCAACCCAGGCTTCTGGTCGTCGACGACGACCGTGACGTGCGCGATTCGCTGCGCCGTGCCCTGGGATACGCGGGCTACGCCGTCGCTACGGCCGCCAACGGCGCCGAGGCGCTGGGGGCGATCGCCCGCGCGCCCGTGGACCTGATCATCCTGGACGTCCTGATGCCCATGCTCGACGGGCTCGACACCTGCCGGGCGCTGCGCGGCCGGGGCGACGCCACTCCCGTCCTCGTCCTCACCGCGCGGGACGCGATCGACGACCGGGTGGCCGGGCTCGAGGCGGGTGCCGACGACTACCTGGTCAAGCCGTTCGCGCTGCGCGAGCTGCTGGCCCGGGTCAACGCCCTGCTGCGGCGCACGAAGCCGATCCACGACCTGCTCGGCTACGCCGACCTGACGCTGGACATCACCAGCCACTCCGCCACCCGCGCCGGGGCGCCCATCGCTCTCACCAAGATCGAGTTCTCCCTGCTCGAGCTGCTCGTCCGCAACGCGGAGCAGGTGCTCAGCTACGACGTGATCACCGACCGGGTGTGGGGTTACGGCGAGGCGCCCGCCTCCAACGCGCTGCAGGTCTTCGTCGCGCTGCTGCGCCGCAAGCTCGAGGCCGACGGCCATCCCCGCCTGGTGCACAACGTGCGCGGCATCGGCTACGTGCTGCGGGCCGGTGCATGAAGGAACGGCTGACGCTGAAGACCAGGTTCACGCTCGTCGCGGCGGGCGCGGTGGCCGCGGTCGCGCTCGCCATCACCGCGGTCGCCTTCGTGGCGATCAGGACGGACCTGCAGAACCAGGTGCAGCAGGAGGTCGCGTCCCGCGCCGACTCGGTCCTCCATGCCGCCAAGCAGTTCGCTCACGGCCACATACCGAACGACTGGGTTCCCTCGCACTCCTCCGGGTTCGGCGTACTCACCTACACCCAGGTGATCACCTCGGCCGGCGCCGTCTGGGCCCCCGCGAACGACCGCGGGCTGCTCACGCCGAGCGAGGCGGCGATCGACGTGGCCGCCGAGCGCGCGCCCGCGTTCTACTCGACCACCGACATCGCGGGCACCAGGGCCATGGTGCTGACCACCTGGCTCGCGCCCGGCCTCGCCCTCCAGGTCGCCGAGCCGCTTACGTCCACCGACATGGAGGTCGCACGGGTCGGCGCGACGCTGGCGACCCTCAGCGCGATCGGCGTGGCGGTCGCCACCGTGCTCGGCTGGGCCGTGGCCAAGACCGGGCTCTCGCCGATCACCCGGCTCGCCAAGGTCGCGGAGGAGGTCTCGCTGACCGGCGACCCGGACCGGCGGGTCGAGGTGGGCCGCAGGGACGAGGTCGGCAGGCTCGCGGGCACGTTCAACGCCATGCTCGGCGCGCTCCAGCGATCGCTCGACGCGCAGCGGCGCCTGGTGAGCGACGCGAGCCACGAGCTGCGGACCCCGCTCGCGAGCCTGCGGATCAACGTCGACGTGCTCGCGGAGAATCCCGACCTGCCCGTCGAGGAGCGCAAGGAGGTGCTTGCCCGGGTCACCGACCAGGTCGCGGAGCTCAGCCGCCTGGTGGCCAGCGTCACCGACCTGGCCCGGGGCGAGCCGTCCGCGACGGTCATGGCCGCGGTCCGGCTCAACGACGTCGCCGCCGACGCCGTGGACGCGGCGCGCCGCGACTGGCCGAATACCCGGTTCGACACCTACCTCGACGGCGGCGTCGTCGAGGGCAGCGCGGAACGGCTGCGGGTCGCGTTCAAGAACCTGCTGGACAACGCGGCCAAGTTCGGCCCCCCGGAAGGACCGGTCCGCGTGCGGTTGTACGGGGGCGAGTTCATCGTCCGCGACCACGGACCAGGCATCGATGACGAGGACCTTCCGTTCGTCTTCGACCGCTTTTACCGCGCGCCGTCATCCCGCGCGGCCCCCGGCTCCGGTCTCGGCCTCGCCGTCGTCCGCGAGATCGCGGTCTGGCACGGCGGCGAGATCGCCGCCGAGCCTGCCAGCGCCAATCTCCGTGACGGCCGTGGCACCCTCATGCGGATGACCCTCCCCGTACGCGACTGACCAAGGTCTCGTTCCCGGGATTAGGGCAAGGCAGCTATCGCCGTCCTGGTGAAGAAGGCCCAGGCCACCTGCGAGGCCGCGGGGACGCTGCCGGGCGGCCGGGGGAAGGAGTGCACTCCGCCGGCCCACGCCGCGAGCGCGATCCTGGCCCCGCCCGCGCACCCTGACCACGTGGTCTCGGTCATTTCCCCAGAATGGCTCACCGTGCTGTTCGCCGGGCACTTTACCGTCGTGCGCAACTCGCCGACCAGGGTCGTGACCGGCAGCGACTCGACGCTGCCGTGGTCTCCCGGCTGGTAGGGCACCTCGGGGTCGTTAACCGACGCGATCTGAAGGATGGACACTGGCTTGTGCAGGTCGCAGTCGGCAGTGGGTTCGCCCTTCACCATCGCGTAGCCGTCGAACACGTCCGGGTCGTCGCAGGCGACCCGGTAGGCCATGCGCGCGCCGTTGCTGTACCCGACGACGTACGCGCTGCGCGCGTGACCCGGATCGACCCTGGCCACGAGGGCCTGCAGGAAGGCCACGTCGTTGACCTGCTTGGTCGCCGCCGCGCCGCAGCAGCCCCCGGCGTTCCACGACTCGCCGTAGCCCGCCGGGTAGACAAGCTCCGCCTCGTCGGCGGTGACGTACGGCACCAGGTCGTCCCGGCTCATCTCGCCGGACGGGGTGGAGCCGATGCCGGAGAGCACGACGATGACCGGGGCCGACTTCGGCAGCGCCTTGACCGGCGCGTCGACCTCGTAGCTGCGCTGCCGGCCCCCGACGGTCATGCTGTAGGTCTTGGTGCTGGTCGCGACCTTGACGGTGGCCGCGTGCTTGACCGTGGCCGCAGGCTTCGTCGCCGCGGGCTGCCCGTTTGCTTCGACGGCGTGCAAGCCCAGGAACCCCGCGATGCCGAGCGCGACGACGACCGCGACCACCACTCCTGCGACCTTTTTCATGCCCCTGCCTCGACGCGACCTATGGGGCGCACCAGCGCCCCGAAGCACGCTAGCCGATTAGGCCGAGTGCCGTGTGCCGCTCCCGGTTCAATCCAGGTCGTCCTCGTCCGCACCGGAGTTCTCGGCGTAAAGCCGCCGGTTGAGATCGTCCGACCACTCCTGAGCCCAGTTGCGAAGCGCGGCGATCTCATCAGACGATCGACCAAGTTATGCGCTTGGACCGCATATCCGCCCATGAGCACGAGTGGCAACGCGTTGCCAATCTCAAACACGTCCTGCATCAGTCGCCGATGCAGGACGTTGAGCTTCATGGCGTTCCTTGCACGCCCTCGGTCAGCTCCGGGAAGGCAGACTCCCAGACGCCCCGGACAATGTGGCTGACCAGCTTGCGCAGTACCGGCCACTGGCGCGTAAGCAGTTTCCTGTTGAGGTACGCGGCGACATCACCGCGTTGGCCTTCCGCGAGCACGATGCGGTACATGTGCATGCATGGCTTGGGCTGATCCAGGTCAAAAGACGTCTGCCCAGACCAGGCAACATGCAGCGGCAACTGCACGGTGCCGTGTGCTGGGCCGTATAGGTCATCGAGCGCAGTCGGCAGCCTGCCTCGGTACCGCTGTTCCATGACAACCATGTACGAGGTCGGTGTTGTCGTGGACGAGGTGTCCATGTATCCGATTATCGCCTACCGATCGGGCGATGCGCACGCATTGGCGGACGTGGGAGCAGCCGCAGGTCGCGGCGCGAGCGTGGTCAGCCGGTTACCGAGCCAGGCGGCGGTATCGTCCCGGGACCCGTCGTGCTGCAGGTCAGCGCCGACGGGTCGGTCACCGCGAGCGGCTGCGCGAGTTCTGGGGCCGAGAAGGACGGTCGGCGCAGGTCAAGCAGGTCGAGCAGCGCGGCCGCGTTCGCGTCCCGGTAGGTGAGCGCGGGCAGGTTCCACTTGGTCTCGACCAGCTTCAAGATGCTGGTGTGGTCGTAGACCTCGTGCGAGACGAAGTGCTTCCGCGCCCAGGGCGACACGAGGGCGAACGGCACCCGGAAGCCGTACCGGGCGAACCCGTCGAAGCCGTCCTCACCGGGCAGCAGGTCCGGGCCGATGCTGTCCGGCGGGATGGCCGCGGGCGGCGGCACGTGGTCGTAGTAGCCGCCGTGCTCGTCGTAGGTGAGCAGCAGCGCCGTGCGCTCCCAGCCGGGCCCGTTGATCACCGCGTTGATCACGCTGGCCGCGAACTCCTCACCCACGGCGATGTTCTGCGGGTTTTCCTCGGACTGGTTTCCGTAGTCGGGCTCGACGAGGCAGTAGTTCGGCAGCGTCCCGGCCGCCGCGTCGGTGAAGAAGTCCGCGATGGGCAAGATTCTCGTCGTGTCGTTCTTGAGGTAGAGGGGAGGGAACAGTTCGAGCGAGGACGTGCTGGAATAGTAGTTCTTCCAGGTGACCCCGTGCGCGTCGAGCTCGTCGAAGATGGTGCCGTTCGCCGGGTAGTCGGTAAGCGCGGGCGTGGTGTCGTCGATCTGCCCGATCGACGTCGCCGCGAGCAGGTAGCGCCGGTTGGGAAAGGTCTGGCCGAGGACGGAGCAGAAGTACCGGTCCGCGATCGGGAACTGCCGGTAAACGGAGTAGTAGAAGGGCTGGTCCTCCGCCTGCCAGTAGCCCATGGCCACGCCGCCGACGATCTCCGTGGTGAGCGGGTCGATCGGGGTCCTGACGAAACCGTCCATCTGCCCGTTGTCGTAGGCGTTGTGGCTCGCCGTCCACTCCTGGCTGGGCCGGGCCGACTGCTGGCACGTGGTGGGCATGCGGAACGCGTGCTGGATCTGCCCGTTGGGATACGGGTTGGTGGCGGTCGGCAGGCCGTCCCGGCCGATCCTGAAGCCGTCCGCGCCCGGCCGGAACAGCATGCCCAGCCGGTTGTCGTAGGAGTGGTTCTCCATCATCAGCACCACGACGTGCTCGATCTGCGGAATCGTGTCGGTGCCGGCCGGCAGCTTCGGATAGGGCAGCGATCCGGGCTGCCGCAGCGGCCGCCCGCTTCCCGGTGCCGCGCGCCACGCGCCGGTGCCGGCCACGGCACCGGCGGCGAGCCCGACCTTCAGTACTCCGCGCCTGGATATACGCTCGCCCATCCGAACTCTCCTCACCGCGCCCGCGACGGGGCGGCCTAGTGAACGGCGACGAGTCTGACACCGCACCACAACCCGCCGGAGACCGTACGCCGACGCCCAGGTAACGACGCGATGGAATCTGTGCCCCCAAGTGCGACTAGGCGCGGAGCCCGGACCCGGCCGCCCCGGTTAGCCTTGGCAGGGACAGTCGATGGGGGTGCCGGTGCGGTCAGGTGAGTTGGCGATCGAGGACCTGGAGGCTCTGCGGGTCCCGCTGACTGGGTACTGCTACCGGCTCCTGGGTTCCTCGGCCGATGCCGACGACGCGGTTCAGGAGACCCTGATTCGAGCGTTCTCCAAGCGGGATCAGTACGACCAGAACCGCGCCCGGTTGACGACGTGGGTCCATCGGATCGCCACGAATGTGTGCATCGACCTGCTCCGGGCCTCGAAGCGCCGGGCCGTGGTCGCCGACGTGGGTTCAACGACAAGCCAAGGGGCGGAGCTGGGTGCGCCGCTCCCTCCAGACGCGTGGCTAGAGCCGGTGCCCGACTCGCGGCTGATCGCAACGCAGGACCCCGGCGAGGTCGTGCTCGAGCGCGAGTCGGTTCGCCTGGCGTTCATCGCCGCACTTCAACACCTGGCCCCGCGCCAGCGAGCCGTGCTGGTGCTCCGTGATGTGCTCGCGTTCACCGCTCAAGAGACGGCCGAGATTCTCGGCGCCACGATTCCCTCGGTCAACAGTGCGTTGCAGCGGGCACGGATCTCCCTGGAGACGCACCGGCCCGATCCGTTTGACCTTGACGATCCCGAAGACGCCGGACAACGGGACCTGCTGCGCCGGTACGTGACCGCTTTCGAGGCGCACGACATCGCCGGGTTGAAGGCGGTTTTGCGCGACGATGCCGTGGCCTCGATGCCGCCGTTCGCGTGGCAGCTGACCGGCGCGGGAACGATCGCCGAGATCACCGGGGCCAGCGACTCCTGCGCGGGCGCCCGACTAGTTCCGTGTCGGATCAACGGCACTCAGGGGTTCGGTCAATATCGTCCGGGCGACGACAACGTTCTCCGCCCGTTCGCCCTGGTCGCGGTCGACCTCCGCGCTGGGCAGATCGCCCAGATCGTGACATTCCTCGGTACCCAGCATCGGTTCCGCGAGTTCGGCCTGCCCGACCGCCTTCAAGGACGGGACGCGCCACTCGTCGAGCGATAAGTTCTCGCGCTCCGCGTCGTACAAGTCAACGAAGGCACCATCGACGCGGAAGGAACCTGATGCGCACATCCTCAGCCGACCTGACCAGCGAGACCCAGGCCGAACGAGAGCGGCTCGCCGCCCTCTTCGGCAGCCTCTCGCCGGAGCAGTGGGACACCCCATCGCTGTGCGATGGCTGGCGCGTCCATGAAGTCGTTGCCCACATGACCATGCCGTTCAGGACCAAGCCCCTCCGGGTAATGGCAGGCATGGTCCGAGCCGGATTCTCTTTCAACCGGTACGCCGACCGAGACGCCCGGGCCGCGGCCCAGGCGACGAGCGCGACCGAACTCGTGGACCTTCTCCGGCGCAACATCGACAACCCCTGGCAACCACCCGGCGGCGGACCCGCAGGTGCCCTCAGCCACGACGTAATCCACGGCCTTGACGCCACCGAACCACTCAGCCTCCCCGCCCCGCCGGCCGGCCGCATCGCCCTCGTGCTCGCATCGACCAGCCCCCGCCAGACCAGATACTTCGGCGTCGATCTCGACGGACAACGACTGACCGCCACCGACGCGGACCTGTCGGTCGGCGACGGGGCGAATGTCGTCCCGATGACCGCCAAGGACATCCTCCTCGTAGTCACCGGACGCCTGCCCCTCACCGGGTTCATCCTCGGCAACGCCGCTAAACCGCCAGGCGCAGACGGTTAAGGCCAATCTCCCTAGGTTTAAATTTCCGTAATGTCGGGCGGTCCGCGCTCGACATTACGGAAGCGCGGAACGGCGCCAGCCGCCAGGGGATGGGTGCACCGGCGCCCGTAGCAGCCGGGCGCGGTCATTCCAGTTCGTCGGAACGGGTTCGTGCTTCGCCTCATCCGCCGACCGTGTTCTCACGGCGGCGACGGCCGCGAGGGTGGCGACGATCGCCGCGACTTCCTCAGGTGTCGCGTCGCCGCGCACCACCCGCAGGTACGGGACGCCGTCAGCCACGCGACTTGCCGACGCCGATGCCGAACTCGCGGTGCACCCGCGCCCAGAACGCGTCGCGCAGCCACTCCCTGGCCTCCTGGTAGGGCCGTAGCGACTGGCCGAGTTCCTTCTCCGCCTCCACGAGCAGTTCTTTGTCGATGACGGGGGGCAGGATCGGGCCCGGCAGCAGGTCCCGGATGTTGTCCGCGCCCCGGGTGAGTATCCACTTGTGGGCGACGTGCTCGCCCGCCTCCTCGACGTGCCGCCGGTCGGGACCGAGGCGGGGCAGCGCACCGCTCTGGGTCACGTGCGGGAGGGGGCCGGTCCTTGACAGGTGCGAGTTCCTGACGATCTCGCCGGTCTGGCGCGACGGCCGGTGCTCGCCGAACAGCTGGGCCGGCGAGGGGACGGAGGCCTGGACGTCGGGGCGGGGCGCCTCCGCGACCGGGTTCCTGGTGAAGTACGGGCGCACGAACGGCGAGTCGAGGATGTCCACCGTGTCCGATTCCCACACCAGGCGCTCCGCCTGGTTGGTGCCGTACGGCGGCTCGATGCCCCACAGGTGGACCCGGACGCCGTAGGCCTGCGCGGCCTCGACCGCGGGCACCATGTCCTCGTCGCCCGCGATCAGCACCGCGTCGGTGATCGCGCGGTGCCTGGCAAGCGCCTCCATGTCGGCGCGGATGTTGGCGTCCACGCCCTTCTGCTGGCCGCGGGCGTTCAGGTTGCCGAGCCGCAGCTTGACCCAGGCCATCTGGGCGACGACGCGCTGGTCAATGGTGGGCACCCGGTCGCGGGCCGCGTCGTACCAGTAGACGCGCAGCAACTCGCCGCGGAAGAGCTCGTCGGCGTGCTTGGTGACCGCCTGGATCAGGCCGACGGCGTCGACCCGGTAGTCGCGGCGCGCACTCGTACCGAAGAGCAACTCGCCTGCGGCCGCGTAAATATACCCGACGTCAACCATGACCGCATATCTGGCGAGGACGGGCATCGGGGCGGCGAATTCGCTCATCGTCTTACGACTCTAGGGCAGGTTGGACCGTGCGCGGGCCACTTGACAGCTGATTGCCGGCGGAAGAGTCCTGAATGGTTATGGAAGGCATCGGTGGTGGTCCATGAGGGAAAGGTTAACCGTGCCGACGGTTTGGCTCTATCAGATGGTGGTTAGGCTCACTTCTTGGCATCCTCCGCCGCCCTGAAGGGCGAGGATTCCAGCCACGGCAGTGCCGTGCTGTCGGTTCGCGGTTCACAGGCTCGGCAACCCGGTCGCCTCCCCGCGCATCTACGGCATGCCCTGCCGCAGTTTGCATCGAAAGCTACATGTACGTCGGCTTGGCTCTCGCCGACACGTTCGACTATAGCACCATCGGAGGTTTTCTTGAACCAAACGGGCGGCAAGGGCCGTGAGCGTGATTCCGCGGAATTGCCCGAGCAGATGCGCCGCGATGTCCGGCTGCTCGGCGAGGTGCTCGGCGAGGTGATCAGCGAATCCGACGGCCCGGACCTGCTCGCCGACGTGGAACGGCTGCGGCACGCGGTGATCGACGCCCGTTCCGCCGCCGACCGGGGGTCGGCGCAGGCCGCGGCGGCGGGGGACGAGATCATCGCGCTGGTCTCCGGCTGGTCGTGGGAACGGGCCGAACTGGTCGCCCGGGCGTTCACGGTCTACTTCCACCTGGTCAACCTCGCGGAAGAAGAGCAGCGCGTGCGCGCGCTGCGGCGGCGCGACTCGGGTGACCGGCCGTCGCGCGAGTCGCTCGCGGACGCCGTGGACCGGCTCACCGCCGAGGGCGGCCCCGAGCACTTGAGCCACCTGCTGGCCGGGCTCCGGGTGTACCCGGTCTTCACCGCGCACCCCACCGAGGCCCGCCGCCGCGCGGTCGTCGCGTCGCTGCGCCGGATCAACGGGGTGCTCAACTCGATCGACGACCCGCGCGCCGGAGTCGCCCAGCAGGCGGAGGAGCGCAGGAAGCTCCGCGAGGAAGTCGACCTGCTCTGGCGCACCGCCCAGCTGCGGGTCGCCGGCATGGCGCCGGCCGACGAGGTCCGCTCGGTGATGACCGCGTTCGACGAGACGCTTTTCCGGCTGGTGCCGGACGTGTACCGGGCGCTCGACCACGTCTTGCTGGGCGCCGCGAGCGGCACGGCGGCGTCGCCGGTGCCGCCGTTCATCCGCTTCGGCTCCTGGGTGGGCGGCGACCGGGACGGCAACCCGAACGTCACGGCCGCGGTGACCAGGGAAGCCGCCGTCATCCAGGCCGAGCACGCGCTGCGCGGCCTCGAAGCCGCCTGCGGCAGGATCGGCCGGGCGCTGACCGTCTACCAGGACGCTGCGCCGCCGGCCGGCTCCCAGCGCTCGACGGCATTGCGCAAGGCGCTCGCCGCTGCCTCCGCCGAGCACCCGGAACTGCTCAGGGAGATCACCGCCCGCTCGCCGGGCGAGCCCTACCGGGCCTACCTGCTGTACGCGACCGAGCGGCTCGCCGCCACCAGGACAAGGAACCTCGACCTGGCCTACGGCGGTGCGGCCGAGTTCCTCGCCGACCTGCACTTGGTGCAGTCGTCGCTCGCCGAGGCCGGTGCGGTCAGGCAGGCGTACGGCGAGCTGCAGCACCTGATCTGGCAGACCGAGACGTTTGGCTTCCACCTCGCGGGCCTCGAGGTGCGCCAGCACTCGCGGGTGCACGCCCGGGCGCTGGCCGAGCTGCGCGCGGGTGACCCTCCGTCGGCCATGACGAGCGAGGTGCTCGAGACCATCCGGGTGATCGCCTGGATCCAGCGCCGCTACGGCGTGGACGCATGCCGCCGTTACGTCATCTCGTTCACCACGTCGGCGGAAGACATCGCGGCGGTCTACGAGCTGGCAGGCTACGCGTTCCCCGACGGCGACGGCCCGGTGCTCGATGTGGTGCCGCTGTTCGAGACCGGGGAGGACCTGGCCAACGCGCCGTCCGTGCTGACCGGCATGCTGTCGGTTACTGCCGTGGCCGCGCGCCTCGCCGAGACGGGGCGGCACCTGGAGGCGATGCTCGGCTACTCGGACTCCGCCAAGGAGCTCGGGCCCGCCTCGGCGACGCTGCGGCTGTTCGACGCGCAGGCCGAGCTGGCGGCCTGGGCGGCGGAGCACGACGTGAAGCTGACCCTGTTCCACGGCCGGGGCGGCGCGATCGGCCGCGGCGGCGGCCCCGCGGGGCGGGCCGTGCTCGCCCAGGCGCCCGGCTCGGTCGACGGCCGGTTCAAGGTCACCGAGCAGGGCGAGGTCATCTTCGCGCGGTACGGACAGCCCGCGATCGGGCTGCGTCACCTTGAGCAGGTCACCTCGGCGGTGCTGCTCGCCTCCTCGCGGTCGGTGGCGGACCGTAACCGTGCGGCGGCGACCGACTTCCAGCCGCTGGCGGCGGCCATCGACGACGCCGCGAAGGGAGCGTTCCGCGCCCTGGTGGAGGCCGACGGGTTCGCCGAGTGGTTCGCCGCCGTCAGCCCGCTGGAGGAGATCGGCGGCCTGCGGATCGGGTCGCGCCCGGCCCGGCGCGGTCACGGCGGCGGCCCGCTCGGCCTCGAGGACCTGCGCGCGATCCCCTGGGTGTTCGCCTGGGCGCAGACCCGGCTGAACCTGCCCGGCTGGTACGGGCTCGGCAGCGGGCTGGCCGCCGCCGCCTGGGCCGGCATCCCGGCCGGCGACTCGGACGGTGACATTCCTCCCGAGGGCCTGGCCGAGCTGCGCCGCGCCTACCGCGAGTGGCCACTGCTCGCCACGCTGCTCGACAACGCGGAGATGTCCCTGGCGAAGACCGACCGGGAGATCGCCGTCCGCTACCTGACGCTCGGCGCCCGGCCCGACCTGACCGACCGCGTGCTCGCCGAGTACGACCTGACCAGGCGGCTGGTGCTCGCCGTCACCGGGCACGAGCGCCTGGTGGCGACCCGTCCCGTGCTCTCGCGCGCCATCGTGCTGCGCGACCCGTACGTGGACGCGCTTTCCTACCTTCAGCTGCGGGCGCTGTCCGCGCTGCGGGCCGAGGACGGCGCGACGGACCGCACCGCCCTGGACCGCACCGCCCTGGAACGCCTGCTCCTGCTCACGGTCAGCGGCGTCGCCGCCGGCCTGCAGAACACCGGCTGAGTTAGTTGACGGCCTGAGTAAGCCGCAGTCGTTCGGGATCATGGGAGTTGAAGCACGGGAAGCGGTCGGTCAGGCCCTCGCCTGCGGCAAGCCGCGCCACGGCCTGCTCGCTCTGCGCGTCCTCGGGCGTGTAGACCACCATCCGGGTGCTTGGGACGGCGGCGACCGCGAAGCTGGTCGACTTGGTGGTGATCAGGCCGAAGGTGGAGTGCCTGAACCGCTTGGTGTGGCTACTGGGCTGGGCCACGTCGTGCGCGGCCCAGATCTCGGCGAAGGTCGGGCTCAGCGCCTCGAGGCGGCGGATGAAGTGGGTCCACGCCGGGTCGCCGACGTGCCTGCCGTAGGCGGCGCGCAGCTGGGCGATCAACGCGGCGGAGTACTTGTCCTGCTCAGGCAGCGGGCTGCAGCAGGCCGGGCCGATGAGGCAGGAGAGCAGGGTGTTGCGCTCGCTGGACGCTGCCTGGGTGACCCGGGGGAACAGCGCGGCGTACACCTTGTTCCACGCGAGCAGGTCGAAGCGCTCCGTCACCACGCTTGCCGGGTAGGGGATCGCGTCGAGTATGCGCTGCACCTCGGGCGGCAGCGGGCACTCGGCGCAGTCCGCGGGCCCGGCCGCGCCGGGAACGTCGGCGAGCCGGAACAAGTGGCCGCGCTCGGTCGGGTCCAGCCTGAGCGTGCGCGCGATCGCGTCGATGACCTGGGCGCTGGCGTTGATGGGGCGGCCTTGCTCCAGCCAGGTGTACCAGGTGACGCCCACGCCGGCGAGCTGCGCCAGTTCCTCGCGCCGCAGTCCGGCGGTGCGGCGGCGCGTGCCGACGGGAAGGCCGACCTCCTCTGGGCTGATCCGCTCCCGGCGGCTGCGCAGGAACGCGGCCAGCTCGGTCCGGCGGGCCGTGGTCACGGCCCGCCGGTGCCCGTCACCCGTTTGGCGGCCGCTGTCCTCGATGGTCGTCACGCTCACGCCAGCCATCCTTCCACGACGGGCAGTCGCCTGCCAGGTGGTGTCAGTACCAGGATAACCAGGCTCTTGGTACCAGCATAAGAATAGCGGCAGGCTGGCTCCCATGACAGACCTCACAGAAAGCGTCCGTCCTGCCGTCGCCCGCCGGCCGGGCGCGCGCGGCCGTACCCGCCGCGTCGCGCCGCCTGGCGTCGCCCTGGCCATCGTTCTCATCGGCCAGGCCATGGCCGTGCTCGACACCAACATTGTGAACGTTGCGATCCCCGCGATGCACGCCACGCTCGGCGCGTCCGGCGCCGGGCTGCAGCTGGTCGTGGCCGGCTACACGATCGCGTACGCCGTCCTGCTCGTCACCGGCGCGCGGCTCGGCGACATACTCGGCCACCGGCGGGTCTTCCTCGCCGGAGTAGCGCTGTTCACCCTGGCCTCGCTCGGCTGCGGCCTCGCGCCGACGACCGGCGCGCTCGTCGCGCTGCGGTTCATCCAGGGCGTCGGCGCCGCGACGATGATCCCGCAGATCCTCAGCCTCATCCAGCGCACCTACACCGCGCCGGGCCCGCGGGCGCGGGCCATGAGCCTGTACGCGACCGTGATCTCCGGCGGCGCGGTCCTCGGCCAGGTCCTCGGCGGCCTGCTGGTGTCCGCCGACCTGTTCGGCAGCTCATGGCGGCCGGTCTTCCTCGTCAACGTGCCTGTCGGCCTGGCCGTCCTCGCCTTCGGGCGGCAGCTGCCCGCGGGCCGCTTCGACGGGATCCGCACGCTCGACCTGCCGGGCCTCACGGTGCTGACGCCCGCCGTGCTCGCGCTCGTCCTGCCGCTCGTGCTCGGGCAGCCGCTCGGCTGGCCGCTGTGGGGCTGGATACTTCTCGCTGCCTCTGTCGTGCTGTTTGCCCTGCTCAGCAAAGTCGAGCACGTGGTCGGGGAGCGCGGCGGGCAGCCGATCCTGCCCCGTTCGCTGCTCACGCTGCCCGGCATGATCGTCGGGCTTGGCGGGCTGTTCGCGTCGATGGCGGTGTTCGGCGGCTGGCTGTTCAGCCTGGCGCTCGAACTGCAGGAGGGCCTCGGGGAATCGCCGCTGCGCGCCGGGCTGACGTTCGTCCCGTGCGGCGTGGCGTTCGCGATCGTCAGCCTGAACTGGCGGCGGCTGCCCGCCCGCTACCACGAGCGGCTGCCGATGATCGGGTTCGTGGTCACTGGCTTGGGCCTGGTCTGGTCCGGCCTGCTGATGCACTCCGGAGGAGCCGGCGGTGACTGGTTGTACGTCGCGCTCGCGGTGAGCGGCGGCGGCATGGCCGGGGCCTTCGGTGCGCTGATGGGGCGGGTCCTGTCCCGGGTTCCGGTGGCGATCGCGGCGGACGCGAGCGGCGTGATCGTGACCGTGAACCAGCTGGGGATCGTGGTCGGCATCGCGACGTTCGGGTCGCTCTACCTGAACCTGGCGGGGAAGCTGCCCGCGGGGGCCGGCCTGCGCCAGCTCACCGCGTTCACCCTGTCCTCGGGCCATGCTTACCTGTCGGTGTCGGTCGCGCTCGCCGCGCTCGCGGTGGCGGGAGCGGCGCTCGCCCTGGCGCACAGCCGGGCCGCGGCGGCCGCCAAGCGGCAGTAGGCTGCCGTTTGTGAGCAGGACACATCGCCTTGAGCTTGATGACCAGACGCTGCGCGAGTGGGACGCGGTGGTGCTCGACTCGGGACCGGACGGGATCGTTCTCGACCGGTCCGCCTTTTACCCGGGCGGCGGCGGCCAGCCGCCAGACCACGGCGTGCTCCTGTGGGGCGGGGTGCAGACCCGCATCGTCGACGCCCGTAAGGGTAACGACGACGTTTACCTCGTCCCGCTCGACACCGACCCGCTGCCGCCCGCGGGCACGAGCGTCCGCGGTGCGGTGGAAGACGACCGGCGCACGGCGCTGATGCGCACCCACTCGGGGCTGCACGTGCTGTGCGGCGTGGTGTTCCGCGACTTCGGCGCGCTGGTCACCGGCGGCAACATGGAGCCGCTCGTCGCCCGGATGGACTTCAACCTCGAGGCGGTGCCGCCCGGATTCAAGGAGGCCGTCGAGGACGCGTGCAACACCGAGCTGCGCGCCGACCGCCGTATCGACGTCCGCTCGCTGCCGCGCGACCAGGCCTTCCAACTGCCCGACATCATCAGGACCGCGACCAACCTGGTGCCCGAGGACGTCAAGGACGTGCGGATCGTGGACATCGTCGGCCTCGACCAGCAGGCCGACGGCGGTACCCACGTGGCGTCCACGTCTCAGGTCGGCCGCATCTCCGTGGTCAAGGTGGAGAGCAAGGGCAAGGGCTTCCGCCGCTTGCGCATCGCGATCGGCGAGTAGGCCGATGCTGGACGCGGGCAGGGTCCGCGCCGAGGCGCTCGGCGGGCTGTGGACGGCGATCGACGTCGTGGCGTCGACCGGGTCGACGAACGCCGACCTGCTCGCGCGCGCGACCTCCGAGCCGGATGCCCCCGAGGGCCAGGTGCTCGTCGCCGAGGAGCAAACCGCCGGGCGCGGCCGCCTCGGCCGGACCTGGACGAGCGTGCCGGGCGCGGCGCTGACGTTCTCCGTGCTGCTGCGGCCGGTCACGGTGCCGCCCGCCCGCCGTGGCTGGCTGCCGCTGCTGGCGGGGGTCGCGGTCGCGTCCGCCGTGCGTGCGGTTACCGAGGGTGGGGG
>Ga0102924_1003293_pt1 | contig 17036 bp, 20 predicted proteins | sample PaiPotPPM11metaG_FD_80116 | JGI IMG/M metagenome (GOLD analysis project Ga0102924, IMG submission 80116) | Iron sulfur acid spring bacterial and archeal communities from Banff, Canada, to study Microbial Dark Matter (Phase II) - Paint Pots PPM... ...
CCTTGAGCTCGACTGTCGTGTACGGCACCGCTACCTGCCGATGAGCGACCGGAGCCGCGTTCGCCTCCCAAGGTGCGCTGCGGGTCAGCAGCGGCCCGATCCGCCGCAGCGTCGCTCGATGCGTCGCTCGCGATGGATCTTCAGCAAGCCCGACGACGACGAACCGCTCCACCGTGTCTGGATCCAGGACCACCTCGAAGTCGAGCGGCAGCCCCTCCCCCCACGCCCACGCCGCGAGGTAGGCCAGTACCCGCACGACGCGATGCGCACCAGAACCGCTATCGAGACCGAGCCGATCAGCAGCCGCGGCGACGAACGGCTTGACCGTCATCCACGTCGCCGGAGCGACGCGCCTGGGCTGGTAGTTGTGCAGCCAGTCCGGAACAGCACGCGGCTGTCCGTCCGCGCCCGTAGCCTTGTTCATGTCGGGACCCTCCCGTGGTCTCGGCCGGGCCCGGGGGTGTTAACGCACCGCCCGGGCCATCACTTGTCTATCTGCAAGTGTAGTCCTGCCCTTGCAGTTGAGCAAGGAATTTCTTAGAGTTCTGACGCATGCCCATCGACCTGGTCAGCGTGACGGAGATCGCCGAGATGCTCGGCGTGTCTCGCCAGCGCGTCAACCAGCTGATCGAGGCCTATGCCGACTTCCCGGCGCCCGAGGCCGACCTCGCGATTGGTCGCGTGTGGACTCGTCGTTCTGTCGAGTCGTGGGCAGACTCGCATCCCCGGAAGCCGGGCCGGCGGCCTGCCAAAGGCGCTACGGCTGCAGCCGACTCTGAGGGCAACGCCCCCCCTGGGGGGGGCGGCGCCAGCGGGGGGGTGCCCAGCGGGCCGAACGCCTAATCAACAGCACGACGCCCTGACGGGCGTCGCTGCCGCCCTCGGCCGGCGCTGGCGCGCCGTCCTCGGTTGCCAACATGGAAGCCCCGGGACCGTCGCCCACACGGTCGGGCAGCGAGCGGATCTTCACACTCAGCCGTTGTCCGACAGGCAGCGGCCCAACCGAATCCCCGAAGAACAACACCCCCAACCCACTACGGCGCTCAGTCAAGCGTGCCGCCGGCAGCAGGGCCGCGTCGTAGCCCTGATGCAGATTCGAACGGCACATCTGACCGCTGTCGAAGCGGACTGAGTGCGTCGTCGCTCAGTACGACGGCCGTGGCCTACATCGCTGGTCACATGCACGCGCCGAGCGAGGGACGCGCGCCTCCGCCCGACGCCCCGTTCGGCGCCTGGGTCGCCGCTACCCTCAGTGTTCATGGACAACGGGGTGCAGCCGCCGGCGAGTCCGGTCTCGTTGTGCTCTTGGTGTGCGGCGACCGTCGATCGGGAGGCGGGACGATGCGCCAGATGCGGAGCGTCGTGGCCGGTGACCAAAGCACCGATTCCGTACCACTCCGTCGCTCCCACCGTCGCTTCGAGGGGGCCGCTCAGGACCGCCCTGCACAGGTTCCGGGTGCTGATGAACCCGTTGCTCTGGCTGATGGGCGGCGCCGACCCTCAGCACCGCGCCGAGTTCATGACCGCAGTCGAGCTCGCGACGCGAGAACTTGATGAAGGGCCGATCGGCGACGGCGAGGACGGTCCCCGAGTCGCCAGCCGGACGGAAGGTTCGCCGGACGGCGGTCACAAGGATTGACCTCGTATCTCGCCGCACCCCGGTGGCCCGTAGGCTCCGCTTCGGTGGAAGATCCGGACGACTTCGATGTCTCGGCTGCGCTGCTTCGCCACGGTCGCGACACCCCCGCACTCCTCACAGGGCTCGCCGATCGCCTGACCCGTGCCCTCCCCGATCGTGTGACCGTGCGCCGCGGGGGTCTGCTCCGGGGCCGCGCCGTGCACTCGGTCACCGTTGACATGGCCGACGCCCGGTTCCGCATAGAACTTGAAGGGCGGCGGCCAGCCGCCTGGGTGGATGCGGTGGTGCGGGGCGTGTGCATCAAGTCGGTTGAGCTCAGCGTTGACGAATGGCTCGACCGACTTGCTGCGGCGCTGAGTGACGAGGCCCACCGGAGCGTCGAGATGCGACTTGCTCTCCGAGAAGCGCTCCGATGACTGGCGGTGGCCTGCGGGCCCAGCTGGCCGTGCTGAGCCTCAACATCGAGCCGGTGGGGGTGGCGATGGGCGCCGGCTTTTATCGGATTTATCGGCCTGGAGGCTGCCAGGGTCTCAGACCGAAGACCTCTTCAGATCCGCTCATTTACCCTTCCTACGAAGACGCGCTCCGTAACGCCTGGACCGATGTACTCGGCGGCCTCCATGACGACGCCCATCGGATGGGCGCCCACGGCCTCCTCGGTGTCGCCGTGACTCACACCTGGGAAATGAGCGGTACGCCCGTCTACCAGCTTCAACTGTCCGGCACCGCCGTTCGAGTCCCCGGTCAACCCCCAACCGAGCGGCCGTTCCTCTCCACGCTGTCCATGCCGGACTTCCTCAAGCTCCTCCTCGGAGGATGGGCCCCCTGCGGCATCGCGTGGGGTGTCGCGGCCACCCACGTCCACGGATGGGCGTCCACCGCTTCTCTCCAAGGAGCCGCGCTGGCCAACGTAGAGATGGCCGCCCCCACCGCCTGCATGCAGCTCGCCCGATCTCGACTCGAAGACGCCGCCCGCACCACCTTGGCCGCCACCGGAGGCGACGGTGCCGTCGGCATGACGATCACTCTCAACCGGCTCCCCCAGGCGTGCGGCAACGGCCAAGGTGTGCTCGTCGACGGGCTGATCCTCGGCACCGCCGTCACCGCCTATCGGCTTCCAACCCAGACACCATCCGCCGCGCTCGACCTTGCACGGCGCGGGTCGTGAGCGACACCCCGCCGCCCATCGAGTCGCTGCCCGCCGAAGCGCTCGCCCGACTCCGCCAACTCGAAGGCGCAGAGGGTGGCGCGCCGCTGTTCACCAGCGACCTGTCTGTCAGCGAGTTCCTCCTCGTCCGCGACGCCGCGTTCGTCCCGCTCGGCCTGGTCGTCGGGAGCTCGATTTACCACGTCGGGATCCAGGTCGTGCGTTGGACGGCCAGCCAAGAACTCGACATATTGACCCGGGCCATGTATCACGCCCGGGAGCTGGCCATGACTCGTATGGAAGCCGAAGCCGAAGAACTCGGAGCTGACGGCATTGTCGGCGTGAAACTCGACATCCGCTTCTACGACTGGGGCAGCAATCTCGCGGAGTTCGTCGCCATCGGCACCGCCGTCCGCCACCAAGATGGTGACAACTGGCGTGCTCCTTCCGGGAAACCGTTTACCTCAGACCTCTCCGGGCAGGACTTCTGGACCCTCCTCCAGACCGGGAGCCGGCCGGTAGCCCTCGTGATGGGCAACTGCGTCTACCACGTCGCCCACCGCAAGGCTGCGACGGCCATGACGCAGAAGTTCAGCAACGTCGAGCTCCCCAACTTCACCCAGGCGCTCTACACCGCCCGGGAGCTCGCCATGGAACGCATGCAAACCGAAGCTCAACAAGCCCAAGCCACCGGCGTCGTCGGCGTCCAGATCACCGAGAAAAACCACGTATGGGGTCACCACGCCATCGAGTTCTTCGCCATCGGCACCGCCGTCACCCGATACCGAGAACACACCACCGCCGTACGGCCCCGCATGATCCTCAACCTCGACAGCTGATTTGAGGGGCCGCTCAACACGGCCGCGCGGTCGCAGCACTGCAGGCGGCAACATCTGGAGGGCAGCTCTCGCCGAGGGGACCATCCGTGTACGACCCACTGCTGACCTCACCTGGGAAACGGCGGCAACAAGTGAACCCGGCTCGAAGTCATCCCCGTACCGCCTGGATTGTCCAGGGCGACGACGAGTGCTGGACTGGCCCGGATGGCCGATCCCGCTGACCCGCGAACCGAGGAGGTCCGATGGGTGTTCATCGCCCTCGTCCTCGGCCTCCCGGGTATTGCTGCCATCGTCGCCGCGTTCGGGCTCCAGGCGGCCTGGTCGTGGACCGGAGCGACGATCGACGCCCTCGTTAACGTGGGGACGGCCCTCCTGCTCGCTGCGTTCGTCTTCGGCGTCCAACGCCATGCCACAAGGCGAGTCATCAATCAGACCCGAGCGGCGACCGCCGCCGTGCAAGCCGAGGTTCGGGCCGCCGAGGAGCGGTTCGAGACACGGACGGCCGCCGTCGAGCAACGTCTCAGCGATCTTGGCGAGACGACGAGAGAGCGCGTCGCCGAGCGGGACCGGGCCCAGGACGCGGCCATCGCGGCGCTATCCGAAACGGTCAGCTACGAGACCGTCACCCGAACCCTTCAGGAGGCGAACGACCTAGACGCCTTCGTCTGGGACAGCCGAGTCACCGTGCAGGCGTCCTCAGCGTTCGACGTCCTCGATCTCAAGTTCGCGTGGCTCCGATCCGTCATGAACAACGACCGCCTCACTCCCCCGTACCTGGTAATCCAGTTGGTCCCCCGGCACCCAACGTCTCGTCGAGTCCCACCTGAGATCCGATGGAAGCCGAATCAGTCACCTGACGAAGTGGGCGATGAGATTACTCAGGAGCTGCGCCGGTCTGGCGTCATGCCGGACGCTGGATTCGACTGGGCAATGGCGCTCCGGAACCTCCACCGGGCAATCAAGTTGGCGGTCCAATCGCGGCGCAGGGACGCCGGTGCAAGGTGGTTCCGAGGGGCCATCATCGAGTTCGTCGGACAGCAGTTCGTCCTCACCGAGGCGGGCATCGAGGCGGTCGATCGCGATTACCTCTTCGAACACGACAGGTTCCCAGAGAGCCACGGGTTCGACCAGAGCGGCCTGCCCCTGGTGAAGATCCAGTGGCCTCCCGACCGCCCGGAATGGGCGGACCCGACCGAGTGGTCTGTGGCGGTCCGGCGCGGTGAGCAGTCGTTCCCATGGTCACCCGGGCCTTTTCGGATGGCACCGCAGGTCGTCCCGGCACGATCAGATCAGCCCGGTATCCCTCATTGAGAATCACGCCCACCTTCCCGGACGAGCGTCCAGTCGCAAACGCCTGGCAAGCTCCCCGGAGGGGGAGCCATGGTTGGGCCCTCCGACGCCTCAGCTCGCGTCGAGGAACCGCTGGTAACGGATACCGAGCAGGTCGTGGTCGGGTCGCGCCGAGCGCTCGCGGGGCAGCTCGAGTGTGGCGCCGTCCAACTCCTGGAGCGCATGGCGGAGAGTGGGCCCGTCGGTTTCGGCCAGCACATCCGGTCGGACCTCGACCCGGTAGTCGGGTCGGATTCCGATGAACAAGTAGTCGTAGGCGGCGTGGTGGATCTTGCACATGGCGATGCCGTTCGGCACGACCGGTTCCCCGCCGTCGGTGTCGGCGATGATGTGGGCGGCGTCGAGGAGCTCGACGTGGCGCAGTCGGCAGATGGCGCAACGTCGCTCGTATGCGTGAAGCACCCTGGCGCGAAACAGCGGTTGATGGAGCCGGGCCTGAACGGTGCGCTCCGCGTACCGCCGGCGTACGCTCAGATCGACGACGTCGGCGAGTAGCCATTCGTCGGCCTGCTCTCCGTCGAGGGCGACGACGAACTGCTGCTGGGCGGGTTCCTCGGCGATGAGCCAGACCGGGTAGACCGGCAGGTAGAGGCCCTCCGCGATTCCCTGGAACCAGATCAGTGGTCGCTGCTGGAGCTGTGCTCGGCGGAGCGCGACGTTCTCCGAGTGGTTTGGGTCGTCGCCCCGCCATTTGTAGCGGAGGTAGCCGTCCGGGCCGGGCTCGTCGTCGTAGGGGCGCTGGTCGGGTCGGGGGGCGTGCACGGTGCGAAGACTGAGGGCCGCGTCGAGTTGGCGGGGTTTGCGGATGCCGCGTTGTCGGTCCATGAGCGGGATCCGCACGCCGTCGAAGACGAACCGGGCGAGATCGTCAAAGCGGACGCCGTCGCCGGCGTGGAGGCGGAGTTGGTCGAGGAACGCGAAGGCGGCGGCTCGCAGATAGGTGTCGAACTCGTCGTTCTCCACGTGGTGTTCCTAGCACCACCCGGTCTGCCGGTTCCGGATGGCCGCGGTCAGAACGCGCTGAGCTGGCGGAGTTGTCGCCGTGCGGCGTCGAGGAGCCCGTCAGGGAAGCGGAGCGTGCTGCGGGCTGCCCGGCCGAGGAAGCCGGTCAGTGCCCGGTCCGACAGCGGCCGGATCGGATTGTCGAGAAAGTCGGCGAGGTGCTGGTAGGGGTGTTGGACGGGCCACAGGCCCACGGTGACGGCGTGGGCCTTGTGGTCCCGGCCCCAGGCGGCTTTCGGCCACCGCTCGCCCGGTTGGAGGAGTTCGTCTTCTCCTGTCCACCCGGCGTTCTTCTTGGCGAGTTGGTGGCCCGCCCATTCGGCGACGGGGACGCTGACCGCGTTGCCGACCAGTTTCCAGCGGGGTCCGTTTCGGCGGGTCGGGTCGTCGACGGACGGCGCGGTCCAGTCGGCGGGGAAGCCCTGGAGGCGCTCCGCGTCTCCGATGTCGGGCGTGCCGATCGTGCCGTCGGTCATCCAGACGGCGGGGGCCGAGGGTATCCCGATGGTCGAGCCGCCCTTGAGGGTGGGCACGGCGTCGACCGCCCAGCCGAGCCCTTTGACGCCTTCGGTCCAGTAGAACCCGCAGGCGCGTCCGGCAGGGTCCTGTTGTTCGTTGGTGGGGCTGTCCGTGCCGAGCAGGATCGGGCGGGGGTCCTCGGTCCGGGATGCGAGCAGGATGACGCGCTGGCGGCGCTGGGGCAGACCGAAGGCCCGGGTGTCGACGACCCGGTAGGCCCAGGCGAAGCCGAGATCGCTCAACCTGTCGGTGAGGTGGGCCATGGCACGGCCCCGGTCGAGGTGCAACATGAACGAGACGTTCTCGATCAGCAGCCACGTCGGTGCTGAGCGGGGTCTTGATACGAGGCGGAACACCTCGTCGACGAGCCCGGAGCGGCTCCCGCCGATGCCGGCGGTGTGACCTGCCTGGGACAGGTCCTGGCAGGGGAAGCCCGCTGCCACCAGGTCGACCTTGGGGAGGGAGCGCAGCTTGCGGACGTCCGGGACGACCGCGACGTCGGGGAACCGGGCTCGGAGAACCCGTTGGGCTGCTGGTTCGAGTTCGCAGAGCAGCTCGGTGTGTAACCCGGCGGCTTCCAGGCCGCGTTCGATGCCGCCGATCCCGGCGAAGAGTCCGACGGTCGTCAGGCCGGTCATCTGCAAGTCCTCCTTGTCTCATCCTGGCGTGCCGATCGCCGGCACTGGTGGACCTCGGTCGAGGATAGGAAGGTCCTGTGACAACCACCCCGTCCTCGGGTGGGCGACGGGCTATCTGCGGCTGGTCACCGCCAGCGCGACCCGGTCGGCGACCTCGGACGCATCCTCGTGCTCCCACACAACGACCAGCACCCAACCGGCCTCGTCGAGACGTCGAGCGGTATCGGCGTCACGCTCGGCGTTCGTGGCGAGCTTCGCCGCCCACCACGCGGCGTTGGACTTTGGCATCGTCGCGTGCTCGGGGCAGGAGTGCCAGAAACAGCCGCGGACCTCGACGGCGACGCGCACACCCGGGAACACCAGGTCGTGACGGCGGCGGCTACCGGGAAGCGCCGGGCGATCCACCCGATACCGGAACCCCCTCCCGTGGAGGATGCGGCGCAACTCGAGTTCCGGGGTGGTGTCGCGACGCTTCTGGCGCTGCATGCGCGCCAACACGTGCGCAGACGAGGCCGGTGGCCGCTCAGATCGCGGAGAAGGTGGTGTCGTACTCGTTGGCTATCCGCAAGATCATCGAGTCGTAGTGGTAGGAGCTGCCGGGCTGCGGTGCCGGCGGATCGCCAACCAAACCGAAGGGGGCTCCATCGTTGCGCCCGTCGACCACGACGATGCCCAACGCGTCGAACCCGGTCTCGCGGACATTCGAGCGACGCGGAATCTCCTCGAGCTTCGCGATCGTCCGCTCCAACGATCGCGGTTGGGGCTCCAATGACACCACCGCCGGCAGCTCCCCGGCGTCGAGCAAGCGCCGGTTCCGATCGGGTGAGACGAACTGAGCCGAGGCATTCACCATGGCGAACCCGACGGCGAGCGCCTGACGGCTGGCGCCGTGGGTGCAAAGATGCGAGGAGTTCAGCTCGTCATACAACCGTGGCAACGCCCGGATGAACGCGGTCATCGCCGCCTTCGCCTCCAAAGCCACCAACACGGCCCCTGCACGTGCGGTCGGCCAGTCCGGAAGATCCTCCAACTCCGACCGCTGAGGACCGTCGAGCACGACGCCATAGTCGGAAACCATCGATCGGAGCGTATGCCTCCCCGTCGGACCGTCCGGACGGGCAAACACCAGATCAAGGTTCTTCGCCCGTCCCGTGCCGAAGTCGACCATACGGTGGTTCACGCCCAGCGCCACCCGGCCCTCAGCGACATGACGGCGCAGGAGCGATGAGGTCCGCAGCAGGTCGAACGCGATGCCCCAGCAGGCGATCTTCGAGTGACGGTCGCTGCGCGGGTGATACTGCCAGCGGTTCCCGTACTGATCGGTCACGCCCGGCTGAGACAGCGATTCGACGAGGATCTCGGGCCCGTACACCGACGTTCAGGCTATGAGGCGGACCGCGGTCATCATGGGATGGTGGCGCCGGCTCAGTCCGGACCGTCTTGAGCGACGGGAGCGAGGGCCTGGCATCCTTGGCAGCGTGGACGGTAAGGAAGATCGTCTCTTCGACATCGACGGCGATGGTCTTTCGGCTGCAGAGCGGCGTGAGATGGAGAAGGCGGAGGCGAAGTGGTGGATCGCCCGCGCCAAGGCGACCCTGCCTCAGTCACGTGAGTACGTGTCGCGTCAGCCCTGCACCAGCTGCCAAACCACCGAGGCGCTGGTCGTACCGTCGAATGGACAGAACGTCGTCCGCTGCGCGCGCTGTGGCCGCAGCCTGTATAACGCCCCCAAGACCGAAACCGGGGAACGACCCCGGACTGTCACGACTCTCCGGCAACAGATCAAGCCTTCCCAACAGGCTCGCATCCTCGACCGGGACCACCGAACCTGCGTGCTGTGCGGCCGATCCGATCAACCGCTTGTGATCGGGCATCTCCTCAGCATCGAAGAGGGCGTCGGCGTCGGCGCGAGCGAGGCCGAGCTCTACGACGACGCCAACCTGGCCGCCATGTGCGAGGCATGCAACAGCGGGCTGAGCCGCCACAGCATCTCCCCAAGGACGTACGCGGTCATCATGTTGCACCTCGTCCGCGCCGAGCGCAGACGAAGCCACCATCCGGCTACCTCCGTCCGTGGCGTCGCTGACTTGGCCCCTGAAGAGGTGGATGTGAGCGGCCTTGATGTTAGCTTGTGAGTCGCCCAGAATCGAACTGGTGTTCGAGCAGGTCATGGGATTTCGTGGTCATCCCACATTCGCCGAGTCGGACCCGCGCGACGTGCTCGGCGGCTTCGTCTCCTTCGCCGTTCCGTCCGCTGCCAGGACCGCCCCGGTCATCTCCGTCTTGGAACAGGCCGCCCCCGCCCACCCGGAGATCGCCGAGTTGCTCGCTTCCGTCAAAACGCAGCGCCACGTCGGCATGACCCGCGTCGCCAAAGCCCTAGCCGGCCGCGATGCCTTGGCTGCCGATCTCACTGTAGAGCGCGCTGCCGACATTCTCTACAGTCTGCTCGACGCCATCCCGGGCCTGCTCGAACGGGGATGGGCCAGCGGCCACGTCGAGACCTGGCTCGCCGACGCGTTCGCGCGTCTCCTGCTCTGACTGCGCCTGGGCGCTTACGAGATCCTGGTCGTGTACCTGATCCGCGGCCTGCTCGATTCCGGCCATTCGTGATGTGACGTCGTTGGAGGGCCCCAGGTGGAATGAACCCCGCGCCGGGCACTCGCGTTGCCTCTGCCTGGAGCACTTGAGCGACAGGACGACGCGCGCCGATACGGGGGCTGAGGCCGAGTCGATAGGGGCGTGACACTCAACCGAAGACATCGAAGACCGAACTCCGTTCCCGTCGGGTCTGCCGCGCGGCCTTTCCTGGAACGGTCCAATTCTCCTCAGCGGAGCTGACGGACCCTGCCCGCCGATCCCCAGCTCGCATCGGCGGTCCACACGTCGACGTCCAACCGATCACCGAGGGCAAGGCAGAGCCGATCAGCGAGCGACAAGCCTTCGCCTCTTCGCCATCGATGGGCTGCCCACTCGGCGTCGCCCTCAACGACCGGTTCGATCGTGAGGTCGTAGCTGACCAGCAGTGCCCGCACCAGGTCCCAGTCCCGGCCAGCCGCACGGATCTTTTGGGCGACCTCTGACCAGTTCGCGGCGCCGCAGCTGGCGCCGCCCTCAAGAACGGTCTCAGCTCGGTTGCTGCCCCCCTCACCCTGGACGAATGCGAGGAGGACTGAAGCGTCAACGACGCTCACGCAGCGTCCTCATTGGCGGCCGCCAAACGCCGCTCGCCGAGGAGCTCGCCGACAAGGTCGAGACCCGAGAGTTCCTGCTGTACCCGGTCACGCAGTTGTCGCTGGGTCATCAGGACGATCCCCGACGGCGTCTCAAGCAGCACAAGAGTCGTGCCTTCGACAAGGCCTGCTCGCTCGCGCACCTCGGCGGGTACTACAAGTCGACCTCTGTCACCCACAACTACCCTGTGCGTACCACTCATGTCATTATCGTACCACTACAACTATCCCAGTGGGCCGACGGCTTTCCTCCCGGGCAGCCGCAGCTGCGGGGAACCTCAATGGGATCCGATCCTGGGATTTCGGCGCAGGATCCGAATCCAACTGCCGGCGATGCTCGGCTCACGGTTCGTATTCGGAGGCATCACCTCCGATGACGTGTGTCCATACGAACCAGTGGCTCTTTGTCGCGTTGACCAGGCGAAACGCCATGGAGCGACTCTGAGTCTCGATAAGACCGTACGAACCGTTGTCCGTACGAACCACTGTCTTCCTTCCGCCCGACACGGCACGAGAGGGTCGGCGGTTTGTCCGTGCCGCGAACCGGGGGCAGGGCCCCATGGATTGCCCGGGCCAGGACAGCTTGGGCAAATTCAGGGCCGACTGCGGCCACGCGCAGAGGTGACAGGGTCCTCGGCCGGCACGCGCCCCAATATCACCGCCACCTCCTGAGGGCAGACGCATGCCCGCGACGAGCGGGAGGTTGGTAACGACGGGCCCGAGGACCAGCAGCTGATCGACCTGGAACAACGCCCCGGCGCGCGGAGCGACGTCGAAAGCATCGAGGTCAGCGAACGCTGGCTCACGAGCATGCACGTGAGGTCATCGCCAACGGACTCGGCCTTCCGGCGGCCGCCCTGCTCACGGGGACGTCCGTGAATCTGCCGACCGGCGTCCAGGTCATCGGACCCCGTTATCGCGAGGATCTGTGTCTCGACGCAGCCCAAGCCATCGAGGAACGATTGGGCGTCCTCACGCCGATCGGACCCTCGGTACCGAAACCTTGGCCTTCATCGATTCGACACGAGGCTTGACCCGCCGATCCGAGGCGCACAGAACACCGACCGCATCCGGACGCGCCCGCCGGGAGGAGCCCGAGTAACGCCAGGCGGCTCTTGACAGGAGTGCCGAACAGCGTTAGATATAAGGTACGGTGATAGACTATCCGGACGATGGTAGAAGGATCGGACGTCCGAAGCCGCAAACGGGAGTGGACCCGGGCCGAGATCCTGTCCGCCGCCTGGGAGCTGATCCGATCGCAGGGGATCGCCGCCCTGTCGATGCGCGATCTGGCCGCCCAGGTCGGGATGCGGGCCCCGTCGCTGTACACCTACTTTCCGTCCAAGAACGACCTGTTCGACGCCCTCTACGCGCAGGGCATGCGCCAGATGGACGAGCTGGTGCGGAACAGCCCCCGCGGCGCCAACCCGCAAGAGACGCTCCGGAACCGGGCCAAGGCCTTTGTCAGTGCCGCCGTGCAGGATCCCGTGCGCTTTCAGCTGCTCTTCGAGCGCCCGATCCCCGGCTTCGTGCCCTCGCCTTCGTCACTGTCGATCGGGGCAACCCGGATGCAGGAGACAGCCGGCATGGCCGAGGCCGCTGGGCTTCCGGGCCAGAAAGGGCTGGATCTAATAATGGCGACCACCCGCGGTCTGGTGGCCATGCAGATCGCCAACGAACCGGGTGGCGAGCGGTGGGTGGGCCTGGTCGAGGAAGCGGTGGACATCTTGATTGCCCACTACACCGCGGGTGCCCTGCCACCCGCTCCCCGTCGGCGGGCGAAGCGAACGAACTGAACTCACGACCCGAACCTGAACTGAAGCCAAGGGGGATTGGCAATGATCACTGGGATGTCCGAATCGCACGACAGAGTGGCGACCACCCTCTACTACGAGGAGAAAGGTGAGGGCGTCCCGGTCCTCTTGATCCCTCCAGCGGGTGCCACTGCGTCGACATGGGGAGTCCTGGTCGACGAATTGGCGAAGGGAGCCCGGGTCATCGTCTATGACCGACGCGGTTACGACCGCTCGGGCGGAGAGCCGGGTGACACAGTCGCGGCGCACACGGCGGACGCCGCCGCCCTGCTCGACCGGCTGGGGATCCGGGGAGCGGTAGTAGCGGGCACCAGCATCGGCGCCACCATCGCCATCGATCTGGCCCGTCAGCGTCCGGATCTGGTTCGAGCGGTGGTTGCCCACGAGTGCCCTTGGCACGTGACCAGACGGCCCCCCACGCGAGCCGAGCTGGGCGCACTGGCGAGGATGAGCTGGTTATCGGCGCGGCATCGGTATCCAGATGCGTTGGCCGCCTTCCTGCGATTCGCCTACAGCTATCGGGATGGCGGTACGGCCTGGGATCGCTTCCCGGCCGACTGGCGACAGGTCGCGGCCGACAACGCCCGTGCGGGTCTTGCCGACATCAAGGCCGCCATTCGGGCGTATCCGACGGCCAAGGAGCTGGCCAGTATCACCACTCCGGTCGTGTGCAGCTGGGGCAGCCGGGGCTCCACGAAGCTGTTGCGTATCACCCGGATGCTGGTGTCGGTCATCCCCACCGCCACCTTCCGACAGATCGACGGCGGCGGCCACGCCGCTGCGTTCGACGCGCCGGAGAACTTCGCCAAGGCGCTGCTCGACGCCATCACCCCCGACTGAGTCGGGTCGGAGACGCCGAAAGCGGCTCACCAGGCCCGAACAAACAGGAAAGTTGACAATGGCGAGGTGAACGGGCAACCCAGAAATCGCGTGCTGTTCAGCTCGGTGGGCGCCGTGGGCCATGTCTATCCGATGCTCCCACTGGCCCTGGCCATGGTCCGCGCCGGACGCGACGTCTTGTGGGCATGCTCGTCGGACCTTGGCCCCGCCATCGAGCGGGCCGGCGTGCCCACGGTGGCGGCTGGATTGACGATCGCCGAGCGCCAAGCGCACCTCAGCCAGCGCTCTCCACAGCTCGAACAGCTCTCACCCGACCAGCGGGCCCTGGCCATCGCTCCACTGCTGTTCGGGGAGGTCGTCGCCCCCAAGATGATCGAAGACCTCCGAACCGCCGCGCAGAGATGGCGTCCTGACCTGTTGATCCACGACAGCATGGAATTCGCCGCTCCGATCGTGGCGGCTGGTCTGGGGGTTCCCAACGTGGCCCATTCATTCGGGCCGCTCACCCCCGAGCACCGCATCGTGGCGATCAGCGACCGAGTGGCAGCCCTCTGGAGCGAGGCGGGGCTGGAACCGCGCGCCTACGGTGGCCTCTACGACCACCTCTACCTCGATATCTACCCGCCGTCATTGCAACCGACGAGAGCCGATCACGTCCCCCGACGCCAGCACATCCGACCAGTCCCGATGCCCGCCGAAAGCGCGGCCGCGTGGCGCTGGCCCAGCCCCACGGGCTGGGATGACCCTCTCGTGTACGTGACGTTCGGGACCGAGGTACTCGATGACCGGCCGCTCCGACTTGTGCTCGAAGCCCTGGCAGAACAGCCCCTGCGATTGGTGATGACCGTCGGGAGCCACCGCAACCCCGAAGCCTTCGGTCGCCCACCGGCCAACGTGGTGATCGAGCGCTTCGTGCCACAGATGGCGATCCTGCCCCACGCTGCGACCGTTGTGTCCCATGGTGGTTCAGGCACGGTTCTCGCCGCGTTGAGCCTAGGCTTGCCCCAGTTGTGTCTGCCCTACTTCGCCGACCAGCCCCTCAACGCGCGGGCCGCGGCCGACGCCGGCGCCGGGCTCGCCCTCGACATTGGTTCGCTGAACTGCTCGATGCTGGACGAGGCGGTATGGCAACTGCTCACCCAGGGAAGGTTCAAGGAGAACGCCGCTCGGATCGCCTGTGAGATCAGCGCCATGCCAGATCCCAATGACGTCGCCTCCTGCCTGGTCAATCTCGGTTGATCGGTTGCCCGCTCGCCGAAAAACGCCGAGGGCTCTGCCACCGAGCACGACGCACCCGCGGGCCCGGTGTAGCGGGCGGGGAGCGAGCCACCGCAGAACCAACTCCTCTCGTCTTGGCTGCCCGTCGGGAACTGGTTCGTTAGCCGCTGCGAGACCGTATCCCTAAAGAACCAGAAGCCCCCGCCCGCAGAGTGTCACGGAATACCGGATAGGCGGGACACTATGTCCGCGTCGATCACCCGGAAGCCAGCGCCTGTCTGCTCAAGAACGATCCACGGCGCACGAACTGCTGGTGCCTTCATGCGCTGCATCGTCTTGAACACGGTCGACTCGGCATAGCGGGTGCCGGCCGCAAGCATCTCGGCGTAAACCTCACGAACGGTGAACAGCTGTTGACCGGTCCGACCCTTGAGTGCCGCTAGCGAGGCGGCAACCTCGTCCCGGCAGCTCGCCTCGGCCGGTCTCCAGCCGCCGAGCCGAACCCAGCCCCCAGGTACTGTGGGACCACGGTTCGTATCCGGAGGCATCACCTCCAAGGGTGCTCAGGGGCAACCGTGAGCATCGTTGGAGGTGCGCCAGCTCCCACATAACGGTCGTAGATCGATCGTGCCCACTCGATCGCGGTCGGCCCGGGTACCGGTGTGCCGCCGGGCTCGGGCACTGGGCTGGAAGAGGGTGACGCAGCGTTCGACCCGCCGCTTGCATGGACTCGGCTTCGACGCCCGGGCCATGGGCCCCCGAGGCGCCCGCGCCGGCGAAGCGTGTTTGCTGACACAAGCGTCATGGACACTACCCTTGGCCCATGCCCGAGCCTGAGGGAACCGCCAGCGGCTACGACCCGGACGCGGTGCGGGCCAAGTACCTGGCCGAGCGGGACAAGCGGCTGGTACCTGGGCGGTCCGAGATCCGGGACCTGACCAGGGATGAGGACTTCGCCCGCTACCGGGCTGACCCCTTTACCCCGTTCGTCGACCGCCCGCCGGTGGCCGACGAGGTCGACGTCGTGATCGTCGGAGGGGGGATCGCCGGGGTGTTGGCCGGGGCCAACCTCCGCAAGGCCGGCGTCGAGCACATCCGTATCATCGACCTGGCCGGCGGCATCGGTGGCACCTGGTACTGGAACCGCTACCCCGGCGTGATGTGCGACGTGGAGTCCTATATCTATATGCCGATGCTCGAGGAGCTCGACTACATCCCCACCCGGCGCTACGCCTTCGGCGAAGAGATCCAGAGCCACCTCGAAGCGATCGCCGATCGTTTCGGCCTGGCGACCGACGCCCTCTTCCATACGGGCGTGACCCGGGCGGAGTGGGACGAAGACGCCGCCCGGTGGCGGATCCACACCGACCGGGGCGACGAGATCACAACCCGCTGGTACGTGCTCGCCGTTGGAATCCTCAACCTCATGAAGCTCCCCGCCATCCCGGGCATGGAGGACTTCGCCGGGCACTCCTTCCACACGGCCCGCTGGGACTACGCCTACACCGGCGGTGGCTCCCACGAACCCCTCACCCGCCTCGAAGACAAAGTGGCCGGGCTCATGGGCACCGGGGCGACCGGCATCCAGTGCCTCCCGCCCCTGGCCGAATCGGCGAAGCAGGTCTACGTGTTTCAGCGCACGCCGTCAGCGGTTGGCGTGCGCGGCAACCGGCCGACCGACCCCGATTTCGCCGAGCGGCTCCGACCCGGGTGGCAGCGGAGCCGCATGGACAACTTCCAGGCACTCATGCTGGGCAAGCCGGTCGAGCTGGACGAGGTCGATGATGGCTGGACCCACGACTGGGCCGCCGTACAGCACCCTCCCCGCCGGAAGGGAATGTCCTTGGCCGAGTACATGCAAGGGGCCGAGGAGATCGACTTCTCGATCATGGAGGCTCACCGGCGGCGGGTCGAAGAGCTGCTCACCGACCCAGCCACGGCCGAGCTCCTCAAGCCCTACTACCGCTACATCTGCAAGCGGCCGTGCTTCCACGACGAGTACCTGCAGGCGTTCAACAGCCCCAACGTCACCCTGGTCTCCTGTCCCAGCGGCATCGACCGGTTCACCGACCGGGGCCCGGTCGTCGACGGGAAGCAGTACGAGGTCGACTGCGTGATCTACGGCACCGGGTTCGAAGCCGAGCTCACCCCCCTGTTCCGCCGTGCCGGCCACGAAATCGTCGGTCGGGGTGGCGTCACCCTCGCCGAAAAGTGGTCCGGGGGCGCCGCCAGCCTGTTCGGGATGATGACCCGCGGCTTCCCGAACCTGTTCGTGATGCCCGCGCCGGGGCAACAGGCCGTCGTGACCGTCAACTACACCCAGCTCGCCGTCCTCGGCGGGGAGTTCGTCGGCGGCGCCATCGGGCTCCTGGAGCAGCGCGGCGTGGACGTGTTCGACGTCAGCGCGGAGGCCGAGGAGGAGTGGACCCAGAAGATCGTCGACTCCTTCGTGGACGGGAGCGCCATCATGTCGGCGTGCACGCCGTCCAGACTCAACAACGAAGGCCATCCCGAAACCATGAACCCCCGCAACGGCAACTACGGCCGGGGCATGGGTGACTGGTTCGGGTACCGCGACCTGCTCGAGCAGTGGCTGGCCGCCGGTCACGACGGCGACCCGCTGCCGCCCGCTCACGACGCCGTCGACCGGACTTGGAGCTCCAGTCCCTCGAAGGTGCCGGCGGCCAGCCACTGCTCGAGCAGGTCGCGGTACCCGAACCAGTCACCCATGCCCCGGCCGTAGTTGCCGTTGCGGGGGTTCATGGTTTCGGGATGGCCTTCGTTGTTGAGTCTGGAC
>Ga0102924_1003294_pt1 | contig 17035 bp, 15 predicted proteins | sample PaiPotPPM11metaG_FD_80116 | JGI IMG/M metagenome (GOLD analysis project Ga0102924, IMG submission 80116) | Iron sulfur acid spring bacterial and archeal communities from Banff, Canada, to study Microbial Dark Matter (Phase II) - Paint Pots PPM... ...
CCACAAGCCACATTAACGACCTCAGACACGCCGCAAACTCACCTTATTTTGAAGCATGCCCATATCGCCAATTCTGACCCGCGATCACGGCTGGGCGGTGCAGTTGATGGTACTTTGTTCTATTTTGCATAGCTGGAATGGGTGCCATCCCGGCCTTTTCCCTCGGTTGACCCGCGATCACGCGGGCACGCCGGTGGGACCGGGGGGCGGGAAAGGGCCCAGCGGCGGGCCGCGCCCGCCCGCCCTGCGGCCTGGCGCCACCGGTGGCCCAACCGCCCTCGCCGTTATCACCACGAGACGCGAGACAGAGCCTGGAAACTTCGCACTACACGGAAAAAGCATGCAATATGCATGCAGAAGTTCCACGTAGTGCAAAGTTTCCGGCTAAGAGTCGCGGGCCCGATGCGGCGTAGCCTCGCAAATCCGTACATTCGGGGCCTGCGCCCGGAGATGCTGGAACCAGCGTTAACTTCCCGGGGGCGGTCCGAGCGTCCGAGCGGTCCAAGCGGTCCGAGCGGTCCGGGCGGTCGAGGGCGTCGCTGCCCGCGGTCCGGTGTCATCAGAGGCGACTAAAGCAGCGGCATTGTCCCCGTTCTGGATAATCCGCATGCCTCAGCCCGCGGCCTGCGGACCGCTTCGCATGAGCGGCAACGCAGGCCACGGGAAAGACTGGCCCGAGGGGTCAGTCGGGCTGGGCCGCGAGGACGAGTTCTGGCGCGGGGGCCGATGCTGGCGCGACGGGCGGCCGCGGCCGCAGCACGACGGCGCCGAGTCCGGCGGCCGCGACCACCAGGCCGCACGCGATCCAGAAGGCCAGGTGGTAGCCGTCGGTCAGGGCGGTCGCCACGGGGTGGTGCTGCGCGATCAGGCGGTTGCTCCGCGACGCGGAGACGGTGGCGAGGACCGCGAGCCCCAGCGCCCCGCCGATCTGGGCGGTCGTGTTGACCAGGCCGGAGGCCAGTCCCGCGTCGTGCGGGGTCGCGCTCGACATGGCCAGCGACATCAGGGCCGGGAAGCACAACCCCGCGCCGGTGCCCATGAGCAGCATCACCGGGAAGATGTGGTTCAGGTACCCGCCGCCGGCGGGCACGAGGGCGAACAGGGCAAGCCCGGCCGCGATCAGGGCCAGCCCGGCGAACGTCGTCCCGCGGGCGCCGAAGCGCATGACCAGCCGGTCGGTGTAGCGCACGGACAGGGTTCCCATCGCGACGGCGACGGGCAGGAAGGCCAGGCCGATCTGCAGCGCGTCGTAGCGGAGAACCTGGCGCAGGTAGAGCGTGCCGAGGAAGGACATACCGAACATGCCCGCGGTGCCGAGGACTTGGACCAGGTTCGCGCCGGTCAGGTTGCGCGAAGAGAAGATCCGCAGCGGCATCAGCGGGTTGCGCGCGGTGTGCTGCCTGAGGACGAAGCCGGCGAACAGCGCGAGCGAGCAGGCCCCGAATGCGAGCGTCCGTGCCGCCAGCCAGCCCTGCTGCGCGGCCGGGCCGACGATCGTGAAGACCATGAGCATGATCGCGCCAGTGACTAGCGCCGCACCGGGCACGTCGGCTCCGGCTCGCAGCCCAATGCCGCGATCGGGCCGGATCACCCGCAGGGCCGCGACGGCCGTGACCGCGCCGACCGGCAGGTTGACGAAGAAGATCCAGTGCCAGTTGAGGAACTGCGTGAGTATCCCCCCGGCCAGCAGCCCAACCGCCGCGCCCGCGGACGCGACGAAGGCGAAGACGCCGATCGCCTTGGCCTGCTCCCGCGGGTCAGAGAACATGGTCACGATCATCCCCAGGATCACGGACGAGGTGAGCGCGCCGCCCGCGCCCTGCAGGAACCGCGCGGCGATCAGCATTTCCTGGTCGGCCGCGAGCCCGCACAGCAGCGAGGCGCCGGTAAAGACGGCAAGGCCCGCCAGGAAGACACACCTGCGGCCGGCCAGGTCACCGAGCCGCCCGGCGAGCAGCAGCAGGCCGGCGAACGCGATCAGATAGGCGTTCACGACCCAGGCCAGGCCCGACTGGGAGAAGCCAAGACTCGCCTGGATGGACGGCAGCGCCACGTTCACTATGGTCATGTCCAACACGATCATCAGCATCCCGGTGCAGAGCACGATGAGAGCTGTCCAGCGAGAACGGTCATTCATCGGATCTTCCTCTCCCGAAGGGGCCGGAGCGGAATCCTCGATGCGGGATCGTTCCTGGCCGGCTGGGTCTTCATGAGAGTTACGAACGGGGGTCGGCGGAATCGACAACAGTGGCGTCATCGAGCCGGCCGCGGCGAAGTACGGCGCCGAGAACCGCGTCCGCACCGTGCGCGGACGGGCGGCTGCCCAGCCAGGCGATGTGCTGGTCCGGGCGGACCAAGACGACGTCCGTTTCGTAGCGCGTCCGGGTATCGACCAATTTGTCGCTGACGCGGGAGACCGGCACGCTGCGCCGTTGCGCCGCGGCGACGAGGGCAGCGGCGGCCTCGTCCGCGCCGAGTACGGTGAACCCGGTGCCGAAATGGTCGTACAGCGAGTCGCCGGGCGCCAGCCAGTGGTGCGGCAGGCGGTTGCCCGCCGCGGCGACCGGATGGAAGTCGGAGCCGTCCGTGGTCTGCTCGGCCGCGCGGGATCCGTATCCGTAGCCGAGCACGAGGCCAAGGCAGTGAAACTCTATGCGCTTGGTCCGCTGCACGGCTTCCGCGGCCGCGGCGCGCGCCGCCGCGAAGGCTTCACCGCCGCCCATGAGCGCCGGGGAGGCGAGCTCGGTGGCGAGGGTGCGGGTGTTCTCGGCCGCGATGCGGATGGTATCGGCGGCGACGGGCCGGCGCTCCGCCTCGTAGGTGTCGAGCAGTTCGGCCGGCGCCCAGCCGCGCAGCACCGCGGCGAGCTTCCACCCGAGGTTGACCGCGTCGCCCACACCCGTGTTGAAGCCGTGCCCGCCCCACGGCGGGTTCTGGTGGGCGGCATCGCCCGCGAGCAGCAGGCGGCCGCGCCGGTACGCGGCAGCAAGCAGCGACCTGGCCTGCCAGGGATCGGTGCCGAGAACTTCCACGTCGATGTCGGCGCCGGCCATCGCACGGACGATGGCGACGGGATCGGCGTTCCTGTCGTCGTCCGGTCGCCCCGTCGCGATGGCCCACCAGATGTCGCCGAGGTTCATCGGCCCGACCACTCCCGGTGCGGCCGGGTTCAGCACCCACCGGTGCACCGCGCGGTCCCGGATGAGCGCGCCCAGCCGCGCGGAGCGGAAGACGATCGACAGGTTCGGGCGCCCGGCGCTGCCACCCTCGAAAACCGCGCCCATCGCGGCCCGGACGGTGCTGTGCGCGCCGTCCGCGCCGACGGCGTACTCGGCGCGGATCGTCGACACCGACCCCTGCGCGTCTTCAACCCGCACCGTGACACCGCGGCGATCCTGGTCCACGCCGACGGCGCGCCACCCGAGCAGCAGGCGCACGTTTCGACGGCCAGCGAGCGCGTCGCGCAGGGCCTGCTCGACAACGGGCTGTCCGACCTGCTGCCCCGGTTCGGCGACGAGGTCGTCACCCGCCAGGTCGAGGCCGAGGACGCCGGTGAAACGCGTGACCTCGGCGCCCGCGGCGGTGGTGCAGAACACGATGTCGCTCGACCAGGCGGCGGGAATCGGTGCCCGCGACCTGATCTGGTCCGCGAACCCCCAGCGGCGGAAGAGCTCCATGGTCCGGGCCGACGTAGTTTTCGCGCGCGGCCTGACCGCCGAGACCATCGTCCGCGGCTCGATCACCGCGCAGTGAATGTGGTGGTGACTCAGTTCCATCGCCAGGGAGAGGCCTACCGGCCCGCCCCCAATAATGACAACTGGCATTTCGCGGAGTCGACGGCCCATTCGGTCACCGTTCGTGCGTACCGGTCCGGCTGGTGGCCGTGCATCGAGTGCGGCATGTCGGGGAACGAACGATAGGTGAATTCCTGGCCCGCGCCGGTCACCAGCTGCCGGACCCGGCTGACCTGGAGGTCGGAGATCGCGCCAAGCTCCATTCCCGATTCTTCGTCCCGCTGATGGAAATGGTGGGTGAATAGCACCGGCACCTTGACGTTGGCCAGCATGGTGGCGTGGTCGCAGCCCGCGGTGGCCAGGCCGGTCACGAAGGAGCGGCCCCATTCCGGGTCGTACTCCCTGAGGTTCTGCGGCGGCCCCTCGGCGGGACCGTCGCCTTCCGGGGGCATCATGGCGGACAGGGCCCGCAGTACCGGCCTGGGCAGGTCGCGAGGCGCCGCGGCCAGGAATCCCGCCCAGTTCCCGATCGACCACTGGTCGCCGAGCCACTTGTTCCACAGCGCGAAGACCGGGCCAAGGCCCTGGCCGATCGGCTGACCGCACGACGTCACGAACTCCGAGGCGAACAGCGGCGGATCCTCCCACACCGAGGCCGTGACCTGGCCGGGCTTGGCGTAGGCCGACAGCCAGGCCGCGATCACGCCGCCCGATGACAGGCCGCTCACGATGACGGGCCTGCCGACGACGAGATCGATGAACCGGACCAGGTCCCCGGCGATGTTGTCCACGGTGTAGCGGCCTGGGGTCCAGGTCGACCTTCCCTGGCCGCGCAGGTCGACGGCGTAGACCTGGAAATGCTCGGCGAGCAGCGGCATGGCGTGCTCGTAACCCCACCATGACTCTGACTGACCGGGCACCAGCAGCAGAGCCGGGCGAGTCGGTTCCCCGAGCGTGCTGTAGTTCAGCCGGACCTCGCCCAGGTCCACGAGATGCTCGGGGTAGGCGTGTGGGACAAAGTCGCCTGCCCGGTCGGTGGCCTCTAGATAGCTCGTCACCTGCGGATCCTTTCTGCGGCCGGTGCCGGATCTCGCCTCGGCGTCAGCCGGCGCCGGTCAGGACGGTCATCGGGTCGGGCAGTTCGGGGCCGGACAGCGCCCAGGCGCGGGTAATCAGCTCTGCGACCGGCGTGCCGTCACGGCGGGCCTCGATCATGCGCTGCACGTCAAAAGAGGGACCGACTGCGTCGGAATCGTATTCTGGGCCCTCCATGTAGCCGGTTGCCTCGTCCGGGGTGGCAAAGTTGTCGATCTGCAGCTCGACGAAGTTGCCGTCCGGGTCGCGGTAGTACAGCGACGTGGTGACGCCGTGCTGGATCGGTACGGCCGGTTCGATGCCTGCCGCGGCGAGTTCCGCGTAGCGGGCGAGCAGGTCGTCGAGGCTTTCGAACGTCCAGGCGCTATGGTGCATGGCCGCGGTGCCCGGGCTCTTGCGCCGAGCCACCTCGGCCGGCACCTGCAGGAGGGCGATCCGGTGATGCTCGTCGTCGTGGGTCAAGAAGGTCAGGCCGTGCCCCGCGTAGACGACGTGAGCCTTAAGCACCGTGCAGTACCAGTCACGCATGACATCGACTTGACCGGTTTGCAGGACGATGTGCACAAGCCGGGGACGTGAACCCATGGGGTCAGCTCCTCTGCGAGCTCCGGCGCGGACGGGCCACGCCGCGTGGGGTACATCACCGCGACCGTAAGTCAAACGCTATAGCGTGTCAAGACCTGTTGTCTGGTCGTCCGACCCGGGACTGACTCGCCATTTCGGAGACTCCCCAGGTAATAAGCGCTCACTGTTCATTCTGTATAGCCTCCGGTACTTTATAGAGTGTGACTGAGGCAGCGAGCGGTACTTCGCGGCAGTACCGGCAGGGAACCGCCGGCGATTCCACGGTCGACCGGGTGACGGCGGACGTGCGGCGCGCCGTGCTCAGCGGCGCCCTCCCGCCCGGCCGGACGTTCTCCACGGCAGAACTGAGCGCGCAGCTAGGTGTCAGCCACATCCCGGTGCGCGAGGCACTGCGGCGGCTCGACGCGCAGGGACTCGTCGTGCTGCGCCCCGGCCGCAAGGCGATGATCAGCCCGCTCAACCGGGACGAGTTGCGGGCGATTTTCCGGCTGCGGCAGCTCATCGAGCCCGACCTGGCGGTGCGGTCGGTCTCCTTGCTGAGCGAAGCCGACCTCAGGCACGCATCTGAACTGCTCAACGTCTACATTCACGGCACTGACGACATCGATGAGCTGTGGGAGCAGCATCACGAAATGCACATGGCGCTGCTGCGGCCAGCGGCGTCGGAATGGGATCTGCGCATCCTTGGCCAGTTGTGGCACGCAAGCGACCGCTACACCCGCGTCGTCTTCGACCCCTACGCCGTCAGCGCGCCCGACCTGCGGTCACGCGAGGCCGCCCACCGAGCGCTGCTCGCCGCGGCGCGCTCGGGATCGCCCGCAGAGGTACGCCGGGCGGTCAGCGAGCACCTGTCGGACAACGAGGCGGCGTGCCTTGAGGGCATCGCCGCGCTCGCAAGCGGCTCGCAGAACCGGCCGTCGGCCCTGCGCTAATCGCTATAGCGTTTTGGTATCGTTGGCTGGCGCGCCCCGGCCCTGCGCGGTCACCGACACGGTCCCGCTGGGCTAGCCGACGGTGGTGAGCTGCGAGGCTAGGTCCCATAGACGCCGGGCGGTCTCCGGATTCCTGGCTGCTGTGGACGGCTGGTGCACGCCCGGGTAGCCGCGCAGGTGGCCAAGGCCGTCCGGGCCGACATAGGACGCGCCGGGAATGTCCTCGGTGGCCGCGTAGAGGATGGGGAGGGCGCCGCGCTCGGCGTCGTTGAAGAACCATCCCAGGTAGCGGTAGAAGGCCTTGGAGATCCGGTCGGCGTGGTCGCCCAGGTGGGTCACCGCGATGCCCGGGTGGGCCGTGACGGCACGGACCGGGCTACCGCTGGCGGTCAGCCGACGCTGCAGTTCCCCGGTGAACAGGACGCCGGCGAGCTTAGAGTCGTTGTAGGCGCGAGTGGCGCGGTAGCGGCGGTGCTCCCAGTTGAGGTCGTCAAGCCGGACCCGACCCTGCCGGTGGAGCTGGGACGACACCGTTACGACGCGATCGGTGATCACGGGAAGCATCAGATCGGTCAGCAGAAACGGGCCCAGGTAGTTGGTGGCCGTCTGGAGCTCGAAGCCGTCGGGTGTGCGGCTCTCCGGCACGGCCATGACGCCGGCGTTGTTGATGAGCACATCGACCGGCCCGGTCCACTCCTGCGCGAATGCCCGTACGGAGGCGAGGCTTGCGACGTCAAGCAGGCGGACCTCGGTAACGCCTTGGATGGAGTCGGCTACCCGCCGACCCTTACCGACATCGCGGACCGCGAGGACGACTCGCCCGCCGACGCGGGCGAGTTCCCGGGCAGCGACCAGGCCGATGCCGCTAGAGGCGCCGGTCACGATGAAAGTCCGGCCGGACTGGCTAGCCAAGCTTCCCTGCGTCCATTTGCTCGCTGGCATAGACGGCTCCTTTCCTGCCGCCCACTATCCACTGGATCGTCACCGGACTACAGAGGACCGGTTGTCCGCTGATCGCCGATCCCCCCATGTGCCGCGCCCGGTCGGCGGCCTCGGCCACGAACCTCAGCCAGCCGCGAACCGCAACCACCCTAATTCCGGCTTTTCCGCGACGGCCACCACTGACCAGGGGCGCGTTCGCTCCCACCACCCCGCACCCTGGCCGCGAACGGGCGGAGGCTCCGCCCGCCACGCCCAGCAGGCCGGGACGAGGCCCCTGAAAAAGATCGCGGGTCATGCGGGGCGGATATCGCCCCCTGCGTCACGCAATCGTGTTACCGGCCGGTAGATCCCGCCGATAAATGCCTACCAAGCGGGGCACACCATCGGGTTCCGTGGTGATTTCCCTCAGATGACCCGCGATCACGGCATCTGGACCGTTAACCCTTGGAATCAATCGTCTAGTTGGCCTTTGAGGTGTCGATGCGCGACACGATCCGGTCCGCGGTGCGGCCGAGGCGGCGGAGTTGCTCCGCCGACAGGCGGTCCATCACCAGCCACCGGACGTGGGCCACGTGCCCGGGCGCCGCCGCCGCGAGCACCTCGAAGCCCTTATCGGTCAGGATGCCGTTGGTGAACCGGCCGTCCGTGGGGTCGGGCTCGCGGCACGCAAGGCCGCGTGCCTCGAGGCGCTTGAACAGGTGTGACAGCCGGGACAGCGACACGTTGGTGACCTCAGCGAGCGAACTCAGCCGCATGGTCCGCCCGGGGTTCTTCGACAGCAGGGCCATCACCTGGTACTCCACCATTCCCAGGTCCGAGTCGCGGCGCAGCTGCTGATCGAGCGACCACGGAAGCCACGTGATCAGCCGCACGAGGGACAGCCAGGACTCCAGCTCCGCGGGAGTCAGCCAGCGCGTCGGCGGCGGCTCCGCCGCGCCGTCGGCCAGTTGCTCGGTGGTCTCGCTCATGGGGCCCTCCTTCGCGGATGACGTGGGTACTAGCTTGAATCATCAAGTCATCCTTCGAGTCAGTGTACTACCGCTGACTGCGAATGAAACCCCGGAACATCTAGCAACCAGTCGAGCCCAGAGCAAATTTCCACTTGACGATTCAAGTCGGATCGGTCTAGTCTTCAGTTGAATGATAAAGTCAAGACCTAGTCAAGGAGGTTAGTCGTCATGAACGTGGCACTCACCGGCGCTACGGGGTTCGTCGGATCCCACATCCTGACCGAGCTGCTCGAGCACGGGCACGAGGTGACCGCGCTCGTCCGCAACAGCGACCAGGCCGATACCGTCGCCGCCCGCGGCGCGAAGCCCGCCGTGGTCGACCTCTACGACCGGGCGGCCGTCACCAGCCTGCTCGGCGGCGTGGACGCGGCCATCCACACGGCCAGTCCGGGCGACGCCACCAGCGCCGACCTGGACACCGCGGTAGTCGACGCGGTCATCGGCGCGTTCGCCGGCACCGGCAAGCCGTACCTGCAGATCAGCGGTGGGTGGGTGTACGGCAACAACACCGCCATCACCGAAAGCTCGCCGTTCAACGCGCCCCCGCTGGTGGCGTGGAAGGCGCCGATCGAGCGCCGGGTGCTCGACGAGAGCGGCCTGCGCGGCGTGATCCTTGTCTCCGGCGTCGCCTACGGCGACGGCGGCGGCGGGGTGCCGGGAGTGCTGCTCGGCTCCCCCCGCGACGAGGCGGGCAACCTGATCATGCTCGGTACCGGACGGCAGCACTGGTCGACGGTGCACGCCGCCGACCTCGGGGATGCCTTCAGGCGCGCGCTGGAAAACGACGCGGCCCGCGGCTACTACGTCATCGGCAACGGAGCGAACCAGACCCTCGCCGAGCTCACCGAGGCGGCCGCCGTCGCGGTCGGCGCCCCGGGGGCCGTGCCCGGCTCCGACGCCGAGGCCAAGGCACGCCTGGGCGACTACTTCGCCGAGGTCCTGCTGCTCGATCAGGGCGCCGACGCCGCGAAGGCCCGCGCCGAACTCGGCTGGCGCCCGACCCGCCCGACGCTGACCGAAGAGTTCCGGCACGGGAGCTACCGCAAGTAACCGGCCACCACGCCGCCGCGCCGGGCACGACGACGGGAGCCGTGCCCGGCACCGCCTTAAGACGCGGCCCTACCCCTAGGCTCGTCTCCTCGTTATCATCCAGCCATGTCAGCAGGCATAGTCGCAAAACGAGGGGCAAACGCCCTAATTACGGACGCGGAGGCCAGGCTGCCCCCGCTTACGCCGCGGGCTCACCAGATAGAAGCTACGCTCGGCCGCTTCAAGTCCGCTCACCGCGGCCTTTGGGTCGGCGGCCGGGCCACGCTCACCACCGAGTCAGTAAGCTTTCACCCCAATGCCGTCAACCGGGGTTTGCACGAGGGGCCCCTGGACATTGAGATACTCCTGCCCGACATCGTGAGCGTCGAGTTCCTACCCGCCTTCGTAAGCAGCGTCATCGCGATACGGACGCCGCAGTCGGAGGTGAAGCTCCGATGCTTCCGCGCCGACGCGTTCGCCACCCAGATCGCGCAGCTGGCCGGGATCGACCTGCTGAGGTCGACGGGCGGGCGCTTTCGGCTGCGACTGAGCGGAGACTGATCCACGGTGGATGCGGAAACCGAGGACGACGACCTCGTCCGGTTTGAGCAACCGAACTACTCGGCCCGCGATCTGGCCACGATCGAGGTGCCCGTGGCCATCGTGCAGAGCGAGCACGACGAATTCATCCGGCCAGAACACGCGGCGTATCTCGCCCGTACTATCCCAGGTGCCACGCTGACGATCTTGCCCGGCGTGAGCCACTTCGCACCGCTGCAGCGTCCCGCCCGGTTCAACGCGGCCATGCTCGACTTCCTCAACGGGCTGCCGGACTGTTGAGCATTCAAAGAGCAGTCCGAAATGAGAAGTAGTGACGGATGCGCTAGCCAGGTTTCCGGGCGAATCTATTGCCCGAAGGAAATGGTCAGGCGCTGAGGCGCGCTACACTGTCCGTTGCAGCCTCTGTGTAAGTGCTTCATGACGCGCTCGCGGATTCACTGCCCAGCTCCCGCGCGGTGCGGGGCTCACTGTAGTCAAGGAGAAATGCGCGTGGCGCAGGGAACAGTCAAGTGGTTCAACTCGGACAAGGGGTTCGGGTTCATCAGTGTCGATGACGGAGGTCAGGACGTCTTCGTCCACTTCTCCGCGATCGAGTCCAACGGCTACCGCAGCCTGGACGAAAACCAGCGGGTCGAGTTCGACATCACGCAGGGCCAGAAGGGTCCGCAGGCCGAGCACGTCCGCCCGCTCTAATCGCGTCTAATCGCGGGGCGTGGCAGGTGATCCTGCACAGGTATACGCTGCCGTACTCGTCACCTGTGGCCAGGGTCCTGTCACGCCCCGCGAAAGCGATTCCCCCGACTCCGCCGTGGCGCGGATCGGGGAGCGCGGCAAGCACCTGCTAGGTGCTGGTGCGCTACAGGATTGCGTGAATGGCCGGTGAAACCGTAGGCGCTCCCAGGCGGAAAGACGCCGAGCGCAACCGTCGGCGACTCTTGGTCGCGGCGCGTGAGGTGTTCCGCGACCGCGGTGTCGCGGCCACGCTCAACGACGTCGCGCACCACGCCGGGCTGGGAGTTGGCACGGCCTACCGGCACTTCGCCAACAAAGAAGAACTGATCGACGCGCTGTTCGATGACATGGTCACGACGGTGGACACGTACGTGCGCGAGGCGGCGGACGAACCGGACGCGTGGCTCGGGCTCACCCGGGCGCTGCAAAAGGTGTGCGAGGTCCAGGCGTTCGACCGCGGGTTGCGCGAGGTGATGCTCGGCACCGGGCGCGGGCCCGAGCGCCAGCGGCAGATGCGGGACCGCGTGGCCCCCACGGTTGACGTCGTCGTGGCCAGGGCGCAGCAGCAAGGCATGCTCAGGGCCGATGTCGTGCCCGCCGACTTCCCCATCCTGCAGCTGATGGTGGGCGCCGTCACCGATCACATCGGACAGCCGGAACTCTGGCGCCGCTACCTGATAATCGTCATCGACGGGCTGCGCGCGCGGCCGGGCGAGCCGTCGCCGCTGCCGGACCTCCCGGTTTCCGAAGACGCGATGCAGGACGCGATCATCGACAGCAGCGCCCGGGCGGCCCGCGACCGCGGGCCGACCGGGTAGCTGCTGCCGTCGGCCTGGTTCCGTTAGGACGACGGTCCCCAGTTGACCGGGCTCGCGCTGAACTGGCCGGTCGAGGTCAGCGGCAGGTCGAGCACCGAAGCGGCGGCCGCCCCGTGATCGATGCGGTAAGTGCCGCCGGTCAGGTTCGCCACCTCCTGCGGGGTGGGCGCCAGCGGCAGGTGGAAGTTCGCCGGCGGCTGGCTGGTGATGACCACCTGGATCCGGTCTCCCGCGGGGATCAGGGTGAAGTTGGCCAGCAGCGAGATGTCGTAGCGGGTGGTCCGGCCGGGCACGACCGGCTGCTGGCTTTGCTGGGTGAACGGATGCGCCGGCTGAAGCAGGACCGAGCCCGTGCCGTACCAGCTTTGCGACTGGCCGAGCGCGCGCTGGCTGCCGAGGAGGACGCCGTCGGCCTGCTTGACCACCGCGCCCGCCGGCGACAGCACGTTGAGGGTGGCCGTGAGTTCCGCATCGGTCGTGGTGGACGAGGCGTAGACGGTCAGGTCCGACGGGCCGTCGAGCACCACGTTCCTGGTGAGCGGCGCCGAGGTGTAGCTCAGCGAGTTGCCCGCGGTAGCCGGGGCCCAGGAAAGCGTATCGGCTCCGGCCGAGCCGGGGTCGCCGCTGCTGAGCGTGCCGCCCGCGCCCAGGTAATAAGTGGACGCGTCCGGGGAGGGGGGCCAGGCGGCCGTGTCCACCCACTGGCTCGCGGTGTTCTCGAAGAGGTGCAACGGCGTGCTGGTGCTGGCCATGCCGGTGTGCTCGCCCTTGAGCCACGTATCGAACCATTCCAGGCGGATGTTCTCCAGAACGGCCCCGTTGACGTTCTCCCCGTGCGTCCACGGACCGACGATCGCCTGGTAGCGGCCGGTGACCGGCTCGCCCGCGGTGACCGGGGCGGTCAGCGGGCGGTGGAAGTAGGCGTTCTGGGCGGCGACGTAGTCGCCCAGGTTGCCGCCGGGGAACAGGTCGTTCCAGCCGGCCTCGGTCAGGGCGGGGATCCGGTTGCCGACCACCTGGCGGATGAGCTGCTGGACGTCTAGGGACTGCCAGTAGCTGTTGTTGTAGGAGCGCGGGCCGCCGTCGGCCTCCTGGGCGATGGTGACGGACTGCGGGTCGGTCGCGGGGTTGTCCTGCGGGCCGCGCGGCTCCCCCTGGGCGATCCCCGCGACGAACGGGGTGGGGATCCCGCCGTCGGCGATCAGGTCGTCGTAAAAGTTAGAGTCGGTGCAGAACGGCGTGATCGCCCTGAGCGCGGAATCCGGCCCGACTGACGCCGCGGTGAACCACTGGTTCACTCCCAGGTAGGAGCAGCCGTCCAGCCCGACCCGGCCGTCCGAGCCGGAAAGCGAGTGGGCCGCCCAGGCCACCAGTTCGGCGCCGTCCTCCCCTTGGCGCTGGCCAAACCAGGACACCTGGCCGCCGGAGGCGCCGGTCCCGCGCACGGCGGAGGCGACGTAGATGTAGCCCCGCTGGACGAAGTAATCCCCGGCCGTGGTCGGGTCGGAGCGGGCCGTGCCGTAGGGATTCTGGGTGAGGAGGACCGGGAAGGTCCCGGCCGCGCGGGCGCCAGTGGCCGGATCGGTCGGGTAGACGACCTCGGTTGAGATCATCACTCCGTCGTCCATCCGCACGGAAACGTCCACCGGCTTGCTCACGCCGTAGGTCGCCGCCTCCGGCTGCCACGATCCGCCGCGCGCGGGCGTGCTGCTCGCCGCGGCGGTCGCGACTGGAGTAAGGCCGGCGCCGACCAGCAGCGCGACGATGACCGGGATTCGTGCTTTCATGCGAGCCTCCGTAGCCTCAGGCCGCCTGCGCGACCGGACGGCGCAGCGGGAAGAGGGGGAACACGCCGCGCCCAAGCGACTCGTTCGCGAGTTCCGCCAGGACGATGTAAAACGCGACGGCGGCCAGCACGATCTCCGCCCAGCCGGCCCCCTTCAGCGCCCCGTCCACGGGAACGCCGACGCTCGAGGCCCCGAGGTAGGCCACCATCAGCAGCACGATCGTCAGGTTGAGCAAGACGAAGGCGAGGACGGTCACGGCGTTCGTGCCCAGGCTCGCCACCGTGAAGATGACGGTGACCACGAGCCAGGCGATCAGGAAGACGCCGAGCGCCTGGACCACGTCGTGGCCCGCCTGAGCCTGGACGGCAGCGGCGGAAGCGTGCGATTGCGCCCCGGCCGCCACGACCGAGGCGACGATGTGCGGGGCGACCCACACCTGAATCGCGGTGTAGCCGAGCCAGAACGCCCCGTACGCGGTGAGGAAGGCCGCGGCGAACGTCGCGCCCGCCGCGAGGGCGAAGAACCCGGCGATCATCTGGACGATGCCGCCGTAAAAGAACGTCCCGGAAAGGATCATCGAGCTGCCCGCGGCGTTCATCAGGCCAACCGTGCTCAGGCCCAGCGCGAGCGAGCACCAGGCGAAGCCGGCGGCGCCGATGACCAGCGCGTGCCCGGGGCGGTGGACGACCGAAGCCGGCGATGTGCTCGCCTCGGACAAGGGGGTGACGGACATGGCAAGCACCCTTCGTTGGATGTCGGTATGCCTATTGCCGACCGAACGTTCGATATGTTAAGAGCCCGCTCGTCGCCAGGTCAATATGTTCCGGATACCTAATATCCGCTTCTTGCCGCCGGCTCCGCCGCGACGACCAGGGGGGCGCCGACTGCCCGCCGATTCCTTTTGGCCGCGGCCAGGTCTACATGTGCACGAGCCACATACGAGGAAGGACCGGCCACGCGATGAAGTTCAGCATCTTTCTGCCCAGCGGCTTCGGCCAGGAGTTCAGCGGGTTCGACGACCCGGTCGACGCCTACGAGCGGATCGTGGATATCGCCAAGACCGCCGATGACGCCGGGTACGAGACCCTGATGTGCCCCGACCACCTCACCACGATCCCGCCTTCGCACGCACCCCTGTTCGACGCGTGGACGCTGATCACCGGCCTGGCCAGGGAGACCTCACGGGTCAGGCTCGGCCAACTGGTCACCTCGAACAGCTACCGCAAGCCCGCCCTCCAGGCGAAGATGGCATCCACCCTGGACGTGGTCTCCCGCGGCCGGCTCACCTTCGGGATCGGCGCCGGGTGGTGGGAGCCGGACTATATCCAGTACGGATACGAATTCGGCACCGCGGGACAGCGGCTGGAGCAGCTCAACGAGGCGGTCCAGATCATCCGCGCCATGTGGACCCAGCAGGAGACCACCTTCGAGGGCAAGTACTACCAGGTGCACGGCGCGGTCAACGAGCCGAAAGGCGTGCAGCGGCCGCACATCCCCCTGCTGATCGCCGGCGGCGGTGAGAAGAAGACGCTCCGCCTGGTCGCGCAGTACGCCGACGCCTGCAACATCATGGACTCGCCGGAAGTGGCCAGGCACAAGTTCGCGGTCATCGAGCAGCACTGCGCCGAGGCCGGCCGTGACTACGAGACCATCAACCGCACCGTCGCCACCATGGCGATCATCGCCGACACGGACGCCGAGGCCCGCGCCCTGGTCCCGCCCGGCTCGGAGTTCGCTTTTCCCGGCGACCTTGGCTCCTACGGCTTGATCGGGACGGTTGACACGGTCAAGGGGCGGATCGCCGCGTTCGAAGACGCCGGCGTGCAGGAACTGGTGATCGGCTTCCAGGACCCCACCAGCGTCGAGCAGGTCGCGCGCTTCGCCGGACAGTTCCTCTGACCCCGCTCCGCCCCGGCAACTGGGGCTGGGGAGGGCGGGAACCACGCACCCGTTCCGGATGATTGATCTTTTTCTTCTTCCGAACGGGTGCGTGGTGGCTGCCGGGCGGCGAGGGATCAAGGCTGGGAACATTAACAGTTTTTTCCGGTCTTGTCGGATTGCACACAACGCACCGCCAGCGGACATTCAAGTTAATTCAAGCTCTGAATTAACTAGGAGCGTGGCCGTGCCCATCCATGCATCACCGCCATTTCACGTCCCCCGCCCGACGAGGCTCTGGCGTCCCAGATCACGCCTGAGCCGCATGAGGCCCCTGGCCATCGCGGCGGCGGTCCTCGCCGCCCTAATGCTGGTGGGCGGCGGCATTCGCACCGCCGCGCACGCCGCTACCGACGCCCCGTACGGCGGCACGCCCGCGGCGGTGCCCGGCACGATCCAAGCGGCCAACTACGACACCGGCGGCCAGGGCGTCGCCTACAACGTCGGCACGGTCAACGGCACCGCCGACAGCTACCGGTCCGACGGCGTCGACCTGGAAACGACCACAGATCCCCCCGGCGGCTACGACATCGGCTGGACCGCGGCCGGCCAGTGGTTCAACTACACGGTCAACGCGGCCACGGCCGGAACGTACGCCGTCAGCCTGCGGCTCGCCGCCCCGACCGCCGTCACCGACGCGCTGCACATCTCCAACGCCGCCGGGACTAACCTCACCGGCTCGGTCACGGCGCCGGCGACCGGCGGCTACCAGGCCTGGACCACGGTGACGGCCAGCGTCACCCTGCCGGCCGGCGTGCAGACGCTGACCATCCACCAGGACAACCCGGGCTGGAACATCCACTACCTGACGTTCGCCGCGGCCGGCGGCGGCGGCGAGGGCCCGTACGGCGGGACGCCCGCGGCGGTGCCGGGCACCGTGCAGGCGGCCAACTACGACACCGGCGGGCAGGGCGTCGCCTACAACGTCGGCACGGTCAACGGCACGGCCAACAGCTACCGGTCCGACGGCGTCGACCTTGAGGCGACCACGGACACCGGCGGCGGGTACGACATCGGCTGGACCGCGGCCGGGCAGTGGTTCAACTACACGGTCAACGCGGCCACGGCCGGAACGTACACCGTGAGCCTGCGGCTCGCCGCCCCGACCGCGGTCACCGACGCGCTGCACATCTCCAACGGTGCGGGGACCAACCTGAGCGGTAACGTCAACGCCCCGGCGACCGGCGGCTACCAGGCCTGGACCACGGTGACGACCAGCGTGACCCTGCCGGCCGGCGTGCAGACGCTGACCATCCACCAGGACAACCCGGGCTGGAACATCCACTACCTGGCGTTCGCTTCGGGCGGCAGTTCCGGTGGCGGCTACGGCGGGTTCCCGTCCGCGTTCTGGGGCAACACCAGCAGCATCCCGAGTGCTTCTGGGGCCATCGAGTTCGACTTCATCAACGCGACCAACGGGCAGTACCCCGACAACGAGGTGTACTGGGACGTCAACGGCGTCGAGGAGACGATCGCCCAGTCGCCGTACTACACGATGACCGCGTGCAACTCCTGCCGGATCTACTTCTACCTCGGGTCTCCCAGCAGCCAGTACTACGACTTCATCGAGCTGAACTCCAGCGGGACGACGATCAACGCCGACACCTCGCGCGTCGACGCGTTCCGGCTGCCGCTGGCCGTCCACCTGCACAACTCGGACGGCAGCGACACCGTCGTCGGCGAGGACGACCAGGTGTTCTCGGAGAGCAGGACCGCCCTGTTCCAGCAGTTCGAGAACGCTGTGCCGGCCGCGTTCCAGCAGCTCGCCACCGTGGACGCCCCGTACGCCATCCCGGCGCCCGGCGACGTCGCGGCCTTCCAGCCGGGCGCCGGGATGGCGTACGGGGCGTCCACGGTGGCGAGCTGCTGGAA
>Ga0102924_1003297_pt1 | contig 17032 bp, 15 predicted proteins | sample PaiPotPPM11metaG_FD_80116 | JGI IMG/M metagenome (GOLD analysis project Ga0102924, IMG submission 80116) | Iron sulfur acid spring bacterial and archeal communities from Banff, Canada, to study Microbial Dark Matter (Phase II) - Paint Pots PPM... ...
GGCATGCTCGGGGTGGCCTGCCTCGGGGTGGCCTGCCTCGAGGTGATCGGCCTCGGGGTGATCTGGACTGAGGGCGTGGCTGATGGCCTGGACGGGGCGCAGGCCGCTGAGCATCGGCGCCCGTGCGACCAGGATGACGCCGCCGACCAGGGCGGCCAGGCCGGCGGCCTGGAGGGCCAGCGTGCCGGGGGAGATGCGGATGTCGTCGCCGAAGACGACGACGCCGAGCAGGATGCCGATGACGGGCTCGGCGGCGGTGATGGCGGGCAGCGATGCGTTCAGCGGCGCGGCGTTGAAGGCGCTCTCCATCAGCCACAGGGCCAGCAGCGAGGCGCCGGCCAGGCTGTAGGCGGGCCAGCTGGTGAGGGCGGCGCCGATGCCGTGGCTGTTGAGGATCAGCAGGGTGCCGCGGGTCAGGGCGTCGGAGATGCCGAACAGCAGGCCGGTGGCCGTGCCGGTGAACAGGGCCCGCGTCCGGCCGGAGCGCCGCCAGCCCGCGCGGACCAGGATGAACGCGATGACGGCGATGCCCGCCGCGGCGGGCCAGTAGCCGACGGAGCCGAACTCGGCGGTGGGGGCGGAGATGCTGCGGGACACCGACAGCGCGGCCACGCCGCCGCTGAGCAGCACCGCGCCGAGGATCTCGGAGATGCGCGGCCGCATGCCGGTCAGCGGGATGGCCACCAGCAGGGCCCAGAGGAGGTTGGTGGCCAGCAGCGGCTCGGCCACGGACAGGTCAAGGTTGCCGATGGTCCATGCGGACAGCACCCAGCCGCCGATCATGAACGAGATGCCGGCCAGCCAGCGGCGGCGGTGCAGCAGGTCGGTAATCAGCCGCAGTTGCAGGAAATAGGACTTGGGTGCTTGCTCGGCGGCGGCCTGCTGGAGCACCAGGCCGACTCCGACCAGCAGCGCGGCGACCAGCCCGAGCGCGACCTTCACGGGGTCGCGCCCCTGGGGACCGAGCCGCAACTGATCACACTGGCACCCGCCCTGGCCCCCCGTCGTTGATCAGCACCGTCTTCGATCGGCACTGCCTTAGTCAGCCGATGTCTCGCACTCTACCGGGCATCCAGGGGGGCCGTGATATTCGCCGGGGGGCGGTTCTGGCCGGGCATCCGGCCGCAGAGCGTGAAACCGCAGGACGAGCATTCCGGTGCGCTCGGCTAGCTTCGTGCTAGCGAATGATTACCTTCTGTGTATTCCGAGAGGCCAGGCATCCAGACTGTGAAAGCATGACGTTCAGAGTGCGCTGAGCGCGGGCGCACCGCTGATGTTATCGGATAGGCTATGACGCGAAGTCCGGTGGAAAGGAAGACTCGGGTGGCGCAGAAGACTCAGATCCTGTACGTAGATGACATTGATGGCTCCGAAGCTGAAGGAACGCTGAGGTTCGGGTACAGCGGCGTGGACTATGAGATTGACCTGAACCAGCAGCACGCTGACGAGTTCGCCAATGCCATCGCTCCCTACCTTCAGGCGGCCCGAAAGGTTTCGGCTCGCCGCTCAGCCCGCGGAACAGCACGTCCCGTGCGGCATAACCAGTCTGACGTCCGTGAGTGGGCGCGTGCGCAGGGGCTCAAGGTCTCGGACCGAGGCCGGATTCCCGCGGAAGTGATGAACCAGTACGAGGCGGCTCACTAGCCGGGCTGGGATTCGCAGCATTGGGGCCGGGCGCAATGATCCGGCCTGCGGCGCATACCCGAGCCCGATAATGCCGGATGACCTGGAACATTGACCCGGAGTCCGCAATTAGGCGACCTGGCCCTTACCGGGGCAGATCAGCGGCTGTGCGGGTGTTGATGACGCGCTCCGGGCCGATGCCGGCTTCTTCGGCCCGGCGGCACCCGCTGCTCAGCCAGTCGAGCTGCCCGGGTGCGTGAGCATCGCTGTCGATGGCGAATAGGCAGCCGATTTCGGCGGCCAGTCGCAGCAGCCGGCCGGGCGGATCCTGGCGTTCCGGCCGGCAGTTGATCTCCACCGCCACCCCGTGATCCCGGCAGGCGGTGAACACCGCCTGGGCGTCGAACTCAGATTCCGGTCGGCCGCGCCCGGCGATCATGCGCCCGGTGCAGTGGCCGAGCACGTCAGTGTGCGGATTGCGCACAGCGGCCAGCATCCGGGTGGTCATCTCGGCGGAAGGCATCCGGAGCTGCGAGTGCACGCTGGCCACCACCACGTCCAGCCGGGCCAGCAGGTCGTCGCGCTGGTCCAGGGCGCCGTCCTCGAGGATGTCGACCTCGATCCCGGTCAGGACCCGGAACGGGGCCAGCTCGGCATTGAGCGCGGCGACCAGCTCCAGCTGGGCCTCCAGGCGCTCGGCGGACAGCCCGCTGGCCACCGTCAGCCGGGGGGAGTGGTCGGTCAGCGCGATCCACTCGTGGCCCAGATCCCGCGCGGACCTGGCCATCTCGGCGGGCGGGCTGCCGCCGTCGGACCAGTCGGAATGGGTGTGGCAGTCGCCGCGCAGCGCGGCCCGCAGCGGATCGGGCGGCTGCGGCGGCGCGTCGGCCAGCAGCCGGGCCAGGTAGTCGGGCTGCTGCCCGGCCGCGGCCTGGGCGATGACCTCGGCCGTGGTGGCGCCGATCCCGGTCAGGTCCTGCACTGTGCCCGCGGCCAGCCGGCGTTCCAGCTCGCCGTCGGGCAGGCCCGCGACCACCTCGGCGGCCCGGCGGAAGGCCCGGACCCGGTAGGTCGGGGCCTGGGCCCGCTCGAGCTGGAACGCGATCGTGCGCAGTGCCTGGTCCGGGTCCACCGGTCCATCCTGCTACCGGTGCATGTGCATGCGCACGGTGGTGCCCGCCGCGCCGGACCTGAGCTCGACCAGGTCGCAGACCTGGTTGACCACCCACAGGCCCTGTCCCCGGCCGTCGGAGACCGGCGGGCGCCGTCCGGCCAGCGGGTCGTCGATGTGGCCGGGGTCGGTGACCTGGCAGATGACCTCGTCGGGGGTGGCCCACACCCACAGGGTGCCGAGGCCGCCGCCGTGGCGCAGCGTGTTGGCGGCTATCTCGCTGGCGGCCAGCACCAGGTCGGTGATCTGGCCGCTGGCCAGGCCCGCCTCGCTGGCGCAGGCCGAGACCAGTTTGCGGACCCGGCGCAGGTCATCGCTGTAGGTCAGCCAGGAGGCGCTGGCCGGCGGCGGGCTGAGCGGCGGGTCGCACGGCGGCGGGACCGCGCCCGGCCCGGCGTACCGGCGGCTGGGCCGGGACTCCCCGCCGGACACCAGCGTCGGGTGGGTCTGCTCGGCGCAGGACACCGCCAGGCCGGTCAGCCCGGCCAGCCGCTGGGCCTCGTAGACGCACATCACCGTGGCCGTCCGGTCGGCCAGGGCCAGGCCGAGCAGGGCCTCATGCCGGACCGTCTCGGCACACGCGGCCTCCGACCGGCCGGCCCAGAAGGGCTGGCTCAGGTAACGGAGCGGCCGGCCGGGGTGGCGGCGGGCGAAGTCCAGCATGGCCGAGATGATCCGGCTCGGGTTGCGGCCCAGCCGGGCCATGTTGAAGAAGCTGACCAGCGGCTCGCCGGACAGCAGGCCGGCCAGGGCGGCCCCGGCGGGCGGGCAGACGCCGACGCACACCGGTTCCTGGCGGCTAACGCCCTCGCGCACGAATGCGGCGGCCGGCTCGAGCCAGTCGCCGTTCTCGCGCCAGATCAGCGCGCGGTGCGCGTCACGGTCCATTGGTCACCCAGGGTTCGCGGGCGGGCGCAGAGCATACGATGGGGGAGCAGTTGTCCCGTTCCGACTCGGCGGCCTCACGGGGGCGTACGTGCAAGTGCTCGAACTCTCGTCCCAGCGCCTGGATGGCGCTGTGGTCGTCGCTGCTGTCGGGGACCTCGACATCGTGACCAGCCCGCAGCTGGACAGCTGCCTGACCGAGGCCCGGCGCGGCGGGGCCAGCGTGATCCTGGACCTGTCCGCGGTGGACTTCATGGACACCAGCTCGCTGGCCGTGATCGTGGGGCACTGGAAGAAGCTGACCGCCAGGGGCGCGACGCTGGCGCTGGCCGGGGCCCGCTACCGGTACACCAAGACGCTGTGGATCACGGGGCTGGCCGACCGGCTGCCGATGTTCGAGACCGTGCCAGAGGCGGTGGCGTCGATCGCGGCGGAGGCCGGTCCTGGAACGGGCCAGGCGCCAGGGACGTCCAGCGAGTGACCTCATGGTGGCGATGGCTACCCGCTATTCCGGCGCCAAACCTCGCCCCGCGCAGTGGCGCGGCGCGTCGTGATGAAGCGCGTCGTGATGAGTAGTGCGGGCTGCGGCTTCCGGCACGAGGCCGCCTTCTACCGGGACGCAGCCGGATACCGCGCCGCGGTGCTGCCGTTCGTGCGGGAGGGCCTGGACCGGGCCGAGGCGGTGCTGGTCGCGGTGCCGGGCCCGGCGGCCAAGCTGATCCGGGAGGGCCTGGACGGGCAGCCGGCCGCGGCCCAGCGGGTGGCATATGCCGACATGACCGAGCTGGGCCGCAACCCGGGCCGGGTGATCGGCGCCATCTGGGACTTCGCCGACCGGTATCCGGGCCAGCCGGTCCGGTTCGTCAGCGAGCTGGCCTGGCCCGGCCGGTCGGCGGCCGAGATCGGCGAGGTGGCCGCGCACGAGGCCATGGCCAACCTGGCCTTCGCGACCGGGCCGGTCACCTTGCTGTGTCCCTATGACAGTGGCCTGCTGGCCGCCAGCGTCATCACCGGCGCGGGGCTGAGCCACCCGTTCCTGCGCACCGCCAGCGGGGTGACGGCCAGCGCGGAATACGGGGGCGGTCCGGCGGTGCCAGGAGCGGCGGTTCAGGGAGCGGCGCTGCCCGCGCCGCCTGCCGGGGCCCGGCAGCTGCCCTACACCAGCGACCTGCGCGCGGTCCGCGCGTTCGTGGCCGCGGAGGCCGGTCATGCCGGCCTGGGCGACGACCGGGCCGCCGACCTGGTGCTGGCGGTGGGCGAGGTGGCGGCCAACACGATCAGGCACGCCGGGGCCCAGGGCACACTGCTGGCCTGGACGACCGGGACCGAGATCATCTGCCAGGCCAGCGACCGGGGTCAGATCCGTGACCCGCTGGCCGGGCGGCGGCGCCCCCCGGAGACCGGGGGACTGGGCTTGTGGGTCGTGAATCAGGTCTGTGACCTGGTTGAGCTGCGGAGCGGGCCGGGCGGCACCGTGATCCGCATGCACATGCTGCTGGACCGTGGTCCAGAGACTGGAGGTCGGCCGTGACGATGGGTCCGGTGAAGCGAGGCGAGGCGGCCGCGCTGCGCTCGCGCGGCGCCGAGCTGCGGATGGCGGCAGCGCTGCCGTCGGCCGAGCTGCGGCCGATCCTGGACGCCGCGCTGGCCGAGGTGGACGCGGCGGCCGACGCGCTGACCGGGCGCTCGGACCGCGGGCCGTCGGGCGCGGTGCACGCCGAGCGCCGGCTGCTGCACGCGGTGTTCCAGCAGCTCCCGGTGCCGGTGTTCCTGCTGGGCCAGGACCGGACGATCCGGCGGACCAACTCGGCCGCGGCCGAGCTGCTCGGCTCCGCGCCGGGATACGCCACCGGCAAGCAGTTCGCCGCGCTGGTGGACGTGCCGGACCGGGCCAGGGTGCAGACGCAGATCGCCAACGCGCTGCGGACCGGCAAGCCGCGGCGGCTGCGCTGCCGCCTGCTCAGCGCGGACGGGCCGGTGGATGCCGGGCTGACCCTGTGCCCGGCCGGGCTGCGCGGGGACGCCGACCAGCTGATCGTGGCGGTGACCGGTAGCGCAGCTGTTGCGGATGGTAAAACTGCGAGCCGGGCGGCGGCCCGCCGGGGAGACGAGGCCGACCTGGACCTGGTCCGGCAGCTCACCCGGCGGCTGGATCTCGCGGCGGGCATCTCGCGGCTGCTGCTCGAGGACATCACCGTCAGCGAGTCGGCGATGGTGCAGCGGTGCGCCCGGACCCTGGCCGCCGAGCTGGGCGGCTGGGTCATCGTGGACATCGAGCGGCGGGGGCGGCTGCGGCGGCAGTTCGTGACCGGGCCGGACGACCCGGCGGCGGAGGACCTGGCCCGCACGGTGGCCGGGACCGAGCCGGAGCCGGGGTCGGCGCCGTGGATCGTGCACGAGTCGGCCAGCTCGCAGCTGCTTACCCACGCCGAGGACGCCGACGCGCTGGGGCCGGGCCCGGACGGGATGCCGCTGGCCCTGCTACTGGGGGCGACCTCGGTGCTGAGCGTGCCGCTGGCCGACGGGGAGCGCAGCTACGGCGCGCTGACGCTGGTGCGGCAGGCCAGCCACGGGCACTTCGGGCTGTCCGAGGTGGCGGTGACCGAGGCCATCGGGGAGCAGCTGGGGCTGGCCATCCGGTCCGGGCGGACGTTCCGGCGGCACAGCGCCGTGGCCGAGGCGCTGCAGGAGAGCCTGCTGCCGCGGGAGCTGCCGGCGGTGCCGGGGGTGGAGCTGGCGGCCGCCCACATCGGCGCGGAGGGGCCCGATGTCGGCGGCGACTTCTACGATGTGTACCCGACCCCGGACGGCCCGGGGCTGATGATCGGCGACGTGTGCGGGACAGCGCGGGACACGGGGGCGGTCACCTCGGCCGCCCGGCAGGCCATCCGGGTCATCGGGCGGGGCGAGACCGACCCCGCGGCGGTGCTGCGGGCGGCCAACGACGTGCTGCTGGACGAGGACCTGGCCGGGCAGTTCGTGACCGCGCACGCGAGCCGGCTGCGATGGAGCTCGGGGCGGCTGAACGTGGCGCTGGGCAGCGCCGGGCAGCCCGCGCCCGCGCTGATCACCGAGGACGGGCAGGTGCGCCAGCTGCGCGGCGGGGGGCAGCCGCTGGGCATCTTCCCTGACGCCGAGCCGTCCGCGCAGGATGTGGAGCTGTCCACGGGAGACGTACTGTTCTTCTATACCGACGGGGTGGCCGATGCCCGGCATCAGGACCACGGCTACTTCGGGGACCTGCTGACCGACGAGCTGGCCGCGCTGGCCGGGAAGTCGGCGGCCGAGATCGTGTCCGGGATGCGCCGCCGGGTGCTGGAGTTCTGCGGCGGCGAGATCCGGGACGACATGACGATGCTGGCGCTCCGGGTCGCGGAGCCGCCGGACAGCTAGCTGATTCGGACATTTAGCTGATGAGGCCGGACACCTGACGTGACACCCGCCGCGAGCTGCCGGATACGGGCGCGATGGCGGTTCTTTCCGTACAATGACGGCGGCATGGAACCCCATGCGTCACTCGCCCCGCGCCCGCGCCTTGCCGGGGGCCGGGCCGGATGTGACCGGACCGAGCCGATGCGAGGACGAGTGAGCCGTAAGCGCCTGAGCGGCAGCTCCCCTGGAATGTTCTGTCATAAAATGTCACTGACAGTTCGCCAGGGCGTTACGGTGTTGCGGCCCTCCCGGGAATGCGCGTCGCGCACGGTGTGAGCGTGCGAATAGCGTATGTAACAGAGTCGTTCCCACCCGACGTCAATGGCGTCGCGCACACGGCGATGCGCGTCGCGGAGCATCTGGTCAGCCGGGGTCACGAGCCGCTGATCATCGCCCCTGAGCCGGCCAGCGGAGTGGCCTATCCGGACAGCTCGTTCGACTTCCCAGTCGTGCGGGTCAAGTCCATCGCGATCCCCTGCTACCACGAGCTCCGGGTCGGTCTGCCGGGGCCGCGCGTGCGCCAGGCGATGGCCGAGCACGGCACCGAGCTGGTGCACCTGGCCGGGCCGTTCGTGCTCGGCGCCGGGGCGGCCGCGGCGGCCAAGAAGATGAGCCTGCCGATGGTCGCGGTCTACGCGACCGACATGCCGGCCTACGCCCGCCTGTACCACGCGGGCCGGCTGGGCCAGACGGTGGCCTGGGCCCGCCTGCGCAAGATCCACAACGCGGCGGACCGGACGCTCGCCCCGTCCAGTGCCACCGCGTCCGAGCTGCACGCGCACGGCGTGAAGCGGGTCTGGCTGTGGGCCCGCGGCGTGGACAGCGCCCGGTTCGACCCGGCCCGGCGCAGCGCCAAGCTGCGCGCCGAGCTGGCCCCGAACGGCGAGCTGCTGGTCGGCTACGTCGGGCGGCTGGCCGCGGAGAAGCGGGTCGAGCTGCTGGCCGACGTGGCCCGGCTGCCCGGCGTGAAGCTGGTCATCGTCGGCAGCGGGCCGTCGGAGCAGCTGGCCCGGCGGGTTCTGCCCACGGCCTCGTTCCTCGGCCAGCGCGGCGGCGAGGAACTGGCCGCCATCTATGCCAGCCTGGATGTGTTCGTGCACAGCGGTCCGCACGACACGTTCGGTAACACCCTCCAGGAGGCCGCGGCCAGCGGGCTGCCGGTGGTGGCCCCGGCCGCGGGCGGGCCGATTGACCTGGTACGGGACGGTCAGACCGGGTTCCTGGTCGAGCCGGGGAGCGGGCCGGCGATGGCCAGCGCGGTCGCGAAACTGGTCGCCGACCCGGCGCTGCGCGCGGCCCAGGGCCGGGCAGGCAGGCAGTGGATGCTCGGCCGTACCTGGCCGGCGATGTGTGACGAGCTGATCGGTCATTACGAGGCGGTCCTGGCGGCCGCTGGTACGCTCCGCGCGGAGGCGTCAGCATGACACGGTTCGTAGCCCTTGGCGATTCGATCACCCTCGGCGTCGGCGATCCCGTCCGGCTGCAGACCGAGTCGGGCAAGCTGCGCCGGGGCTGGCGCGGCTGGGCTGTCCTGCTGGCCGAGGGCCTGCCCGACCCCAGCATGCTCAACCTGGCCGGCAACGGCGCCTGCATGGCCGACGTCGAGCTGCACCAGCTGCCCCAGGCCCTGCCCCTGCAGCCCGACGTGGCCAGCGTGGTCGTCGGCATCAACGACACGCTGCGCCCGAACTTCGACGTGGCCCGGATCGAGGCCGCGGCCTCGCACACCATCGGCGCGCTGCGCGCGGCCGGCGCCGAGGTGCTGACCATGCGGCTGCCCGACCCCGGCGAGATGCTGGGCGTGCCCGGCCTGCTGGCCCGGCCGCTGGCCCGCCGTGCCCACCAGATCAACCAGGTCATGGACGACCTGGCCGAGCGGTTCGGCACCCTGCACTTCGACGCCGCCAACGACCCGGAGGCCTTCGACCCGCGGATGTGGGCCGTGGACCGCCTGCACCCCAGCGAGCGCGGCCACCGGCTGATCGCCCGCCGGTTCCACGCCCTGCTGGCCGCGGCCGGCTGCGAGGTCGGGCCGGAGCCGGGCGCCGAGCCGCTCAACCCGCCGCCGAGCAAGGCGGCCGAGCTGGCCTGGATGGCCACCAAGGGCACCGCCTGGGTGGCCAAGCGCTCCACCGACCTGGTGCCGAGCCTGCTGGCCATGGCGTTCGCCGAATGGCGGCTGGGCGCGGCCCAGGACATGGAGGCGGTCAACCAGGACGACCTGCTCGACGACAGCAACGCCATCGCGGGCTGAGGACCAGGTTAACTAGCCGTATGAGCGGTGCCGGGCCCGACGTGCTAGCGGCGGTGGCCAGGCACCGGCTCGTCCCCGTCATCACGCTGGACGAGCCCCGGCACGCCCGGCCGCTGCTGGACGCGCTGACCGCGGGCGGGCTGCCCTGCGCCGAGGTCACCTTCCGCACCGCGGCCGCGGCTGAGGGCCTGCGCGAGATGGCCGCGGCGGCGGCCGAGGCCGGCGGCCAGGCGGGCGGCGGGGCGCTGATCGGCGCCGGGTCTGTGCTGCGCGCGGAGCAGGTTGACCAGGCGGTCCAGGCCGGGGCGCGGTTCATCGTCACCCCCGGGCTCAGCCCGGCCGTGCTCCGGGCCTGCGCCGAGCATGCCGTGCCGGTGATCCCCGGCGTGGCCACGGCCACCGAGATCTGCGCCGCGCTGGACTCGGGCATCAGCACGGTCAAGTTGTTCCCGGCCGAGCCGCTCGGCGGGCTGAACCTGATCAGCGCCCTGCGAGGCCCGTTTCCCGATGTCCGGTTTGTCCCGACCGGCGGTATCGGGGCCGAGCTGCTGCCTGACTACCTGGCCTGCCCGGCGGTGGCCGCCGTGGGCGGGAGCTGGATGGCGTCGCGGAGCCTCATCCAGCAGGAACGGTTCGCGGAGATAACGGCCCTCACGGCGGATGCGGTGGCCGTGGCCCGGGGCTAGTCATGGGCCTGGCCCGGGGCTAGCTCGCTGGTTATGATTTGTCTGACTTGCACGTTATGGGGCCAGAGCGGACGGGCATCATGTCGCTGACCAAGCCAGTTTTCCGCGGCCTCATCGCCGCGCTGACCGCGTTCATCGCCGTGGCCGGCGCGCTGATCGCCGCGGTGCCGTCGCAGGCGGCCGCGCCCGGGCCGCCCGTCGCGCTGACGGCCAGCCTGGCCCCGCCCCTGCCCGCGGGCGCGGTGCGCACCGGCACGCTGGCCGCCGGTGCCCGGCTCCGCCTGGACGTCGCGCTCAGCCTGCCCGACCAGGCCCGGCTGACCGCGTTCCTGAGCGGGCTTGAGGACCTGGGGTCGCCGTTCTACCAGCACTTCCTGCGGCCGGGGCAGTTCGGGCCGCGGTTCGGGCCCTCGCTGGCCCGGGTCGGCGCGGTCGATGACGCACTCCGGCTGGCCGGGCTGTCGCCCGGCCGGGTCTCGGCCGACCGCCTGTCCATCCCGGTCACCGCGACGGCGGCGGCGATCGAGCACGCGTTCAGGATCACGCTCGCCAGCTACCGGCTGCCCGGCGGCCGGGGCGCCTACGCCAACACCGCCGCGCCGAGGCTCCCGGCGGCCGTGGCCGGGCTGGTGCAGGGCGTGCTCGGGCTCAATGACCTCTACCCACTGCAGCACCTCAGCAGCCGGCCGCTCACCGCCGGCCGCGTGCCCGCCAGGACGATTTCGTCGCGGACCACCCGGCCGGCGCGGGTGACGACCGCGGTGGGGCCGCAGCCATGCTCGGCCGCCTCCGGCTCGCTGGCCAACACGGCCAACGTCGTCGCCGCCCACTACGGGATGAACCTGCTGTACGTGATGAAGGACTTCGCGAAGGGGACCAAGATCGGGGTCCTGGAGCTGGAGCCCAACCTGCACTCCGACATCACGGCCTACGACAAGTGCTACGGCGTCTCACCCAAGATCAGCTACATCAAGGTGGCCGGCGGGCTCAAGTCCGGGGCCGGGCAGGGCGAGGCGGCGCTGGACATCGAGATGCTGGCCGGCCTGGCGCCCAGGGCCACGATCGATGTCTACCAGGCGCCCAACACCAACACGGCGTTCTACGACGTCTTCCGCAAGTTCGCCGTCTCCGATACCGACAAGGTCCTTTCGGTGTCCTGGGGCTCATGCGAGGCCAGCACGGCCGCGGCCCAGGAGAAGGCGCTGGAGACGGTGTTCGAGCAGGCCAACGCGCAGGGCCAGTCGGTCTTCGCGGCGGCCGGCGACGAGGGCTCGACCAGCTGCTTCCGCCCCAGCACCGGCAAGACCGACCCCAAGCTCAGCGCGCTCAGCCCGGCCATCGAGCCGTACGTGCTCGGCGTCGGCGGCACCAGCTTCGAGGGCTCGGGCGCCAGCCAGAAGGAGATCGTCTGGAACGACTCCAACAGTGCCCTGGGCACCGGCGCCGGTGGCGGCGGGATCTCCTCCTTCTGGTGCATGCCCGGCTACCAGCACCAGACCAAGATCCCCGGCATCATCAGCGCCCGGTCCAAGAAGGACCGCAGCTCGTCCTGCAAGAGCAAGTTCTACCGCCAGTCCCCGGATCTCGCGGCGGACGGCGACCCGCTTTACGGCTACGCCGTCTACTACAACGGGCAATGGGTGTTCGGCGGCATCGGCGGCACCAGCGCCGCCACGCCCGTCTGGGCGTCCGTCGCCGCCCTGGTCGACGCCTCGCCGTTCTGCCAGGCCTACGGATCCCGGGGCGCGACGCTCCCGCAGAACTTCTACACCGCCGTGGCCGCCCGCCGGTCTTACGTCTACTCCTCGACGCCGCAGGTGCTGAGGGACGTGACGATAGGAAACAACGACTACACGCCGTCCGGCTACACCGGCGGGTTGTACCGGGCGACCAAGGGCTACGACATGGCCAGCGGGCTCGGCGTGCCGATGGTCAGCGGCCTGGCCAATCACAGGTGGTACGTCTTCCGGGCCGGGCTGACCCAGGTGCTGTGCCACCAGTCGGCCACCAGGCTCAAGTCGGTCAAGGTCACCAGCTTGGCGCCGCGGTCCGGCCCGGCTCACAAGAAGATCAAAGTCACGGTGCACGGCAGCGGGTTCCTGCCCATCGCGTCGGCCGACGAGGCCCAGATCGTGTCCGGGTCCAAGGTCCTGGCCACCGTCAGCGCCTCCTGCACCACCACGAGGTGCACGGTCACGCTGCCCGCCGAGTCGGCCCGCACCGTGGACATCAGGATCTTCGCCGACTCGCTCTGGCTGAGCCCCAAGACCAAGGCCGACCGCTTCACCTACAAGGGCTGACCAGCGACCGGTCTAGCGGGCCGAGGTCTTCGGTGACACGCTCGCCGCCTGGCTGACCAGGACGGTGCGCACGGCATCGTAGGGCGCCGGGGTGCGGAGCGCGCGGGAGGTGACCATCGCGCCCTGGACGCCCGCGATGACGGCATGAGCGAGCTCGCGGGCGGGCGCCCGGTCGACGCCGAAGGCGGCGAAGTGAAAGGCCAGCCGGTCGGTCATGGCCGAGAACGCGCGGCGGGTCGTCTCGCCCACGTCGGCTGACTCACGGGCGGCGCCCTCGGTCACCAGCGGCGCGACCCCGCAGCCGCGCGCGTAGTCGCTGGCCACCATGCCGTCACGGCCGAGGTCCACGTAGAGCCCGGCCAGCTGAGCCGCCGAGTCGGCCTGGTCAGCGGCCTGGTCGATGATGGTGATCTGCTCGCGGGCGTGCGCGTCGGCCGCCTCCGTGGCCAGCTGCGTCTTGCCGCCGGGGAAGTGGAAGTACACCGAGCCGCGCGGCGCGCCGCTGAGCTCGAGCACGTCAGAAAACGCCGTCGCGTTATAGCCCCGTTCACGGATGAGCTGCCGCGCCGCACGCACCATCTTCTGCCTGGTGTCTGATCGACGTCCTATGGCACACCTGCCCCGGCTTTGTTAATTATGTATGATGGCATACATAGTATCAGACCTCAGATCGGAGAGGACCTCATGCCGTACACCACCGCCGAGCTGGCCGCCGCGGTCACCGAGCTGTTCGAGCACCGGGACCCGCACGCCATCCTGCCGATGCTGAGTGACGATGTCGTCCTCAAGGTGCCGGCCACCCTGCCGTACGGCGGGGAGTTCACCGGCCGCGATGCCTTCGATCGCTTCTTTGCCGGAATCCCTGGCGGCAGCGACGTCTGGGACTCCTTCACCGTGCGCCTCGACGACATCATCGGATCCGACGATCACCTCATCGTCCAGCTCACCAATACCGCGGTCCCCAAGGGCAGCGGCCAGGCGGTGGTCTTTCAGAACCTCTGGCTGTTCAAGGTCGCCGACGGCCGGTTCACCAGCGCTCAGCTCTACGCCGATACCGCCGCCGTGCAGCCCGCCGCGGCCTAGCCGATCCAGACCGTCTTGATGTTGCAGAACTCACGCGGGCCCTGGCTGTACAGCTCCCGGCCGTGCCCGGAGGTCTTCACGCCGCCGAACGGGAGCTGCGGATAAGAGGTGACATTGCCGTTGATGAACACCATCCCGGCGGTCAGGTCCCGGATCAGCCGGTCCTGCTCCTGCGGGTCGGTAGTCCAGGCGTTGGCGCCCAGCCCGAACTCCGTGCCGTTGGCGATCTCGATGGCCGCGTCCAGGTCCGCCGCCCGGTACAGCGTGGCCACCGGCCCGAAGACCTCTTCCTGGTGCACCCGCATGTCCGGCGTGATCCCGGCCAGCACCGTCGGCGGGTAGTAGAACCCCGGCCGGTCCGGCGCCGCCCCGCCGCACAGCACCCGGGCGCCCAGTGCCACCGCGTCGGCCACCAGCCGCTCGACGTCGTCGCGCTGCTGCTCGGAGGCCAGCGGGCCCACCTCGGTGAGCTCGTCCATCGGGTCGCCCACCGTCCGGGACGACATCTGCTCCGCGAACAGCCGCTCGAACTCGTCGTAGACCCGCTCGTGCACGATGAAGCGCTTGGCCGCGATGCAGGACTGGCCGTTGTTGATCAGGCGGGCCGTCGCCGCCACCCGCGCCGCCTCGTCCAGGTCGGCCGAGGGCAGGACCACGAACGGGTCGCTCCCGCCCAGTTCCAGCACCACCTTCTTGATCTCGCTCCCGGCGATCGCCGCCACCGACTGCCCGGCCGGCCCCGACCCGGTCAGCGTGGCCGCCACCACCCGCGGGTCGCGCAGGATCGCCTCCACCCGCGCCGACCCCACCAGCAGGGTCTGGAAGGCGCCGACCGGGAACCCGGCCCTGGCGAACAGGTCCTGCATGAACAGCGCGGTCTGCGGCACGTTCGAGGCGTGCTTGAGCAGGCCCACGTTGCCCGCCATCAGCGCCGGGGCGGCGAACCGCATGGCCTGCCAGAGCGGGAAGTTCCACGGCATGATGGCCAGCACCGGGCCCAGCGGCTGGTACTTCACGTAGGCCCGCCGGGCGCTGACCGCCTCCGCGTCGGCCGGCTCATCGGCCAGGAACGCCTCGGCGTGCTCGGCGTAGTAGCGGCAGGCCGTGGCGCACTTGGCCACCTCCTGCCGGGCCGCGACCAGCGTCTTGCCCATCTCGGTGGTCATCATCGCCGCGACCGGCTCGCGCTCGTCATCCAGGATCTCGGCGGCCCGGAGCATCCAGCCCGCCCGCTCGGCGAAGCTGGTCAGCCGGTAGCTCTCGAACGCCGTGGCCGCGGCGGCCAGGCTGCGCTCGACGTCCGCCTCGCTCATCTCGTCAAAGGTCTTTACGGTCTCCCCGGTGGCGGGGTTGACGGTCGCGATGGCCACGATGCCCTCCCAGTGCTGCAAAGCTTGCTGAGAGGCACCTGCCCGCCCGCCGCCTGGCCACACCTGGCTGGTTCTTGGCGTGTGGCTGGGCCACCCGATAGGTCCGGCTTCGTATCATTGCGCCATAGCGGACGCTGCGCCAGAAAGGCCCGTCAGAGGCGTCACAGGACCGGCAGAAGACTCGGCAAAGGACGCATCGCGCTGGTGATCTGCCTCGGGCTGGCCGCCGGGTTAGCCGCAGCCGCCGGTGCCCCGACCGCCGGTGCTGTGGCCGCTCCGGCCGCGACCGCGTCGGGCTGGCATACGACCGAGGTGTACCCGGTGGCGCCCGGTCTGGGCAGTTTCCGCAGCGCCAACCCGTTCGCGGGCTTCGACGCGGTGGCCTGCACCGGCCCTGGTGACTGCCTCGCGGCCGGCGGGTACCGGCGGCTCGACGGATTCAGCATCCGGCCGATGGCCGCGACCGAGTCTCGCGGCGCCTGGACGGCGGCGCGGCGCATCTGGCTGCCCTCGACCGCCGCCGACCCCGGCGGGAACGGTGCCATCTCCGCCATCTCCTGCCCCGCTCCGCGCTGGTGCGCGGCCGGCGGACGGCTCGGCGCCGACGCCGCGGACCAGGGGTTCGCGATCACCATGTCCGGCGGGACCTGGAACCGCCCGCACCTGCTCGCGCTGCCCGGCAACGCTGACGGCAGCGGCATGGGCGCCATCACCGGGATCAGCTGTACCCGGGTCGGCTCGTGCCTGGCCGTCGGGTGGTACCAGACGAGTTCAACGAGTTACGCGCCCATGGCCGTGGCTTTCGCGGCCGGCCGCTGGGGCCGGGCGACGGAGATCCCGGTGCCGCCGGGCGGCGTTAACGGCCAGCTCATGTCCGTGGCCTGCCCGTCGGCCCAGCGGTGCGTCGCGGTCGGCGTGTCCAGCGCCGGGACCACCGAGGACGGGATGGAGGCGGTGCTCGCCGACGGGAAGTGGCAGCCGGCTACCGCCATGCCCCAGCCCAACTCCGCCGCGCGCCTCACCGAGCTTGACTCGGTCAGCTGCCAGTCGCCGGCGTCCTGCGTGGCGGTCGGCAACGACGCCGAGGGCGGCGCCCTGTACACGGTCTATCACCAGGGCCGCTGGCAGCCGTCCAGGTACATGTTCACCGCTCCGGCGGACGGCGGTGGCCCGCGGTTCACCGCCGTCAGCTGCACGGCGCGCTCCTGCCTGGCCGCTGGTACCTACCATCTGTCCCATACGAACCTCACGGTTCCCCCCTTCGCGGTCACCTTCTCGGGCGGCCGCTGGCGCGATCCGGTCCGGCTGCCGCTACCGCGCAACGCGGCGCGGCCTCCGGTGGGCTCGATAATCGTGACCGGCGCGGTGAGCTGCGTGTCCAGCACATCGTGCACGGTGATGGGCCTCTACGACACCAGCCACATCTTCACCGGCTGGGCCGACACGGGACCGGCCGGCGATCGCTGACCCGATGATCACTTAGATGAGTTTCAGGATCGCGGTCACTTTTCAGACATAATGTCTGAAAAGTGACCGCGATCATGAACGGGCGGGCTTGCCGCTTGTGCACCGGGCGCTTCCGCGGACGCGTTTCCTACCCGTCCAGGCGTTGCACGGAGATCAGGCAGAGGCCGAGGTCGCGGACCTTGGTCAGCAGGCCGTGCAGGGCGGCCTGGTCGGGGAGCAGGCCGCGGATGACGGTGTCCTGGCCCTGGCGGCTGATCTGGAAGCCGTCGAACCAGGCGGTCCACCGGCTGTCGAGGACGCCGGCCACGCGGATCTCGTAGCTGGCGGCGTCTGGACCGGATGGCATGGAATCTCCTCTCGATATCCAGCACGTTAGGAGCGGATGCGGGGCCAGGCGTCACCCGAAGGTGGCAGGTGAGTGGAATCTCGCGCCCGGTAGTCTGCGGCGGGGAGACACGAGATGACGATGTCCGGGCCGGATGTACTGCTGGCCACCAAGCTGTACGTGCCGCAGCCGCAGCCGGGGTTTGTGCCGCGCCCGCGGCTGGCCCGTGCGCTCGGCGACGGGCTGGCCCGTGGCCGGGTGCTGGTGTGCGCTCCGGCCGGATTCGGCAAGACGGCGCTGCTGGCTGACTGGGCGCGCGATACCGGGCGGCGGGTGGCGTGGCTGGGGCTGGACGGCGGCGACAGCGACCCGGCCCGGTTCTGGCGGTACGCGGTGGCGGCGCTGGACGGGGTCCGGCCGGAGCGCACACCAGCAC
>Ga0102924_1003298_pt1 | contig 17027 bp, 12 predicted proteins | sample PaiPotPPM11metaG_FD_80116 | JGI IMG/M metagenome (GOLD analysis project Ga0102924, IMG submission 80116) | Iron sulfur acid spring bacterial and archeal communities from Banff, Canada, to study Microbial Dark Matter (Phase II) - Paint Pots PPM... ...
GTACACGAATCCTGCGTTGTACGCGGGGAAGAGAATGCCGTAGCCGGCGAATCCGCAGGCGCCGCCTTGCGCCACTTGAATCGCGCAGGGGCTCCCCAGTCCGTATTGATGCACCATGTCGTAATCGAGAAGGATTGCGCCCCGTCCGAAGAGAGACAAGTTGCGCCCGGCGAGCACTCCGCCCCAGGGGGCGTCGATCTTGATGTAGAGCTCACGAGCGTCGAGCGCGGGAAAATCCACCTTGCTCTGGGTCTCGGACACGCCGACCCAGGTGGCAAATCGCCCGGTGAGGGTGGTGTCCGACGTGAGTTGCTTCTTCAAAGTGAAACCGAGCACATTTTGAATGAATCCGCTGCGTATGCGCGTCTTCGTTATGGTGTTGCTCGGGTTCGAATAGTCGTATACGCCCTCGTAGTTCGGGATCCCGCTCGGATTGGCATCTCCCCATGAAAAGCTGAAAAACGTATTGAGCCGGCCGTCGAGCGACAGCTCCCAACCTTTCGCCTTCGTGATCGGAATGTCGCCCCGAGCCTCGCGAGGCGCACAGAAAACGGTCAAGATGACGGAAAATACAACGACGGCTTCCTGAATCGATCGGGGCATCCTTGGATCCTCGGTTGTCTGATTGTCCCGCGGAGCGTAATGAGGACGGGCAGCAGGAGCAGCCACCCCGCGCTTCGCGACCGTCGAGGGCACTCGAGGAACTAACGAGCGACGCTCAGGCGTCCGGCAGAGGAGCCCGAGGCCTTTGACCCCGAAGGGAGAGTTTCACGGACGGTCGTCTGTCGTCGGCACTGTACACTATCGTCGGCACCTAGTTCAGCCGATTTGCTGCCCAAAGAATGCCTTGGTGAATGAGCTGCCGGAAGGCGACTTCCCCGAACCGCGCGATGTTGTGGCCGCGGACGGTATAAAACATGCGGCCCTCGAAGGGAGCAGTCGCTGTCGTGAACTGTTTGATCCAGACGATGGGCCGAATGTCGTTGGCAGGCTCCCCGGTGAGCGCGGGAACTCCGCTCAAGGTCGCCAGGATCTGGAAGCCCGCCACGCTATTCATTTCGCGGTTTTGCAGGTACCACTCGTCCTGCGTGTTCCAGGGGTTCGGAATGCCGCGCATCACGGGGTGATTCATGTACATGGGCACGGTGTTGACCGTCCCGGGCGTTCCGTCGTTGTTGTGATTTGCGAACCACGACCCCATCAGCTCATTATAGTACCACTGCCACATTTCACTATCTTCAAAGTCCGATGCCGCGTGCAGACCGCCGTAGCCCGCGCCCGCTTGGATGAAGTTTTGGACGGCCGTCTCGCCGGCCATTCCGGTCGCGCCATCGGACGTAAAGTCGGTACCCGTGGGGCTGCAGAAGAAGATGAACTGGTAGGGCCCCGGGGTGGTCGTGGCCGCGGTGACCGAGCTGAATTGGTTGACGTCAAGATTCTTCGAGTTGAACTGCCCGATGGGGTCGTTGTTATTGCTCCCGGCCCCATCGCAGCCCATGTTCACGTAGGTCGAATACGTCGGATCGCTCGACGGTGCGGTCGCCGACGAAAGCTCTGGGCAGCCGGACGGAGCGCCTGCGACGTCGACGGTGAACGAGCTGTTCGGCTTTGCGGCGGAAATGAACGTGTCGTTCGTCTTGGCGCACGACGTCTCGTCGACGCAGCGCCCGAGCTCTCGGAGCATCTGTTGACACCCGGGAATCGAGTCATGGTGAAATCCGAGCGTCTTGCTGAGAACGAGGACCTTGAACGGGCCGCTGTAGGGATCCGCGCCGCTGCTCCCTGAGGAGCCGCCATCGGAGCCGCCGCCGCTGCTGTTGCTCCCCGACGACGAGCTTCCCGACGTACTGCCGGAGGTCGCGCCGCCGCTCGCACTTCCGCTGGTGCTCCCGCTCGCGGAGTTCCCCGTGCCGGAGCCACTGCTTCCCGTCGAGCCGCTGCCCCCGCTGCTGCTCCCCACTGCCCCCGAGCTCGTGCCGCTTCCGGTACCGCCGCTGCTCGACAACGGGCCCCCGGAGGTGCTTTGCCCCCCCCCTGCATCGAGAACGAGTTGATCACTCCCGTCGCTGCATGCGGCGAAGAGGAAGCAGCAAGACAATAGCGACGCAGTGCGGCTGACCATGGAATTTCGACCTCCTGCACACCCGAAGAGTATAAGTGGAGAGAGGAAACGGGAGCGATCAGAGCAGAGGAATATGGCCACCCTCACGAACTTTGATCACGAACTTTGATCCCGCTTCCTCGAGTGATCGTTCATGCGCACCCCCACCCACTCACAGTATCAGCGATGAAAAAATACCCTCGGGATGAGTACCAGCCGCATCCGCGGCACCAGTTCACGTTCGGCCTATGGACGGTGGGCAATCCCGGCCGCGATCCTTTTGGAGACGCGGTTCGGCCCCCCCTCTCTCCGCTTCGTACCCTGGATCAGCTCGCCCAGCTAGGCGCCTACGGCGTCAACCTTCACGACAACGACCTCGTGCCGAGCCACGCGTCGGCGGGCGAGCGTGATCGGATCGTGACGGAGTTCAAACGAGGGCTGCGCGACACCGGCCTGAAGGTGCCGATGGCCACCACGAACCTCTTCTCCGATCCGATTTTCAAGGAAGGGGCGTTCACGGCAAACGATGCGCGCGTTCGCGCGTACGCGCTGAAGAAGACCATGCTCGCGATGGATCTCGGCGTCGAGTTGGGCGCCAAGACCTACGTCTTCTGGGGCGGGCGCGAAGGCGTCGAGACGAACGCCTGCAAAACGTCGCAGGACGGGCTCAAGCGCTTCCGGGAAGCGTTGAACTTCCTCTGCGAGTACTCCATCGCCAACAAGTACGACTACAAGTTCGCCCTCGAGGCGAAGCCGAACGAGCCGCGCGGCGACCTGTTTTTGCCCACCACGGGCCACATGCTCGCCTTCATTTACACGCTCGACCACCCCGAGATGGTCGGCGTGAATCCCGAGACGGCTCACGAACAAATGTCGGGCCTCGACTTCTCGCACGGCGTCGCCCAGGCGCTGGAGGCCGGCAAGCTGTTTCACATCGACCTGAACGGCCAGAAACCAGGTCGCTACGATCAAGACCTGCGCTTCGCGAGCGAAGACCAAAAGGGCGCGTTTTTTCTCGTCAAGCTCCTCGAGGACGCGAAGTGGAAGGGAATGCGCCACTTCGATAGCCACCCCTACCGGACGGAAGACGACGATGGGGTGTGGGACTTTGCGTACTACAGCATGCGGTCCTACCTCATCCTCAAGGCGAAGGCCGAGCGCTTCAACGCGGATCCCGAGATCCAGGAGATCCTGAAGTCGCTGAGGGACCAGAGTCGCCTGCCGATCGACGGCGTCGACGACGTGACCAAGTACAGCGACAAGACGGCGGTTGCCCTCAAAGGCTGGGCCCCCGACCTCGAGCCGCTGCGAACCCAGGGTTACGGGTACGAGCGGCTCGATCAGTTGACGACGGAAGTCTTGCTCGGAGTCCGCTGACGGCTGAATCCCCGGCCCGGATCCCGAAGGACCGGGTGCCGATCAAGATCCCGCAGCGGGACCACAGCTCTCCCAGCGCCCGGTGGTCGCCGAGCGCTCGATCGCGTCCAGGATGCGCTGGTTGCGAACGCCGTCCTCGAAGTTGGGCGTCGGCAGCTTCTGCGAGTGCACGGCGTGAAGGAGATCGACGACCGTATGCGTGAAGCTGTGCTCGTAGCCGATGATGTGTCCTTCGGGCCACCACGCCGAGATGTACGGGTGCTTGGGGTTGGTCACGAGCACCTTCCGGAAACCGCTACTAGGCCCTTCTTCTATGTAGAGGTCCAGCTCGTTCAGGCGCTCGAGCTCCCAGACGATACTTCCCTTGCTGCCGTTGATCTCGAAGCGAAGATCGTTCTTTCGTCCCGGTGCGAATCGCGAACCCTCGACGCTTCCGATGGCCCCGTTCTGAAAGCGTAGAAGAGCGACGGCGGCGTCATCCACGTCGACCGGCGCCCTGGCGTTCGAGTCCGGCAGGCGCCGCTCCTTGATGAACGTGGTCGTCGCGGCGGTGACCTCCGCGATCTCCCCGACGAGGTAGCGCGCGAGATCGGTCGCGTGGGAGACGAGATCGCCCAGCGCGCCGGACCCCGCCTTGGACTTGTCGAGACGCCACACCCGCGGAAACTCCGGGTCGACGATCCAGTCCTGCAGGTAGAGCCCGCGGTAGTGACGGATCACGCCGATGCGGCCCTCGTCGATGAGCTGCTTCGCGAGGGAGACCGCCGGCACGCGGCGGTAGTTGTGGCAGAGCATGTGAAGCACGTTCGCCCGCTTGACGGCCGTGAGCATTGCCTCGGCCTCGCGAAGGCTGTTGGCGAGAGGCTTCTCGCAGAAGACAACCTTCTTCGCCTCCGCTGCGGCTACCGCGATGGGCATGTGACCGTCGCCGGGGGCCACGATGTCCACGATGTCTACGTCGTCACGCCTCACCGCATCCTGCCATGACGTCGAGTACCCCTCCCAACCGAGAGTCTCTGCCGCCGCCTTGACCTCCTTCTCATGGCGACCGCACAGCACCTTGAGAACCGGCTGGAACGGCAGGTCGAAAAACCGCGCGGCTTGCCGCCACGCGTTGCTGTGCGTCCGGCCCATGAACTGATAGCCCACCATGGCGATGCCGATCGTCTTCTTCATGGCGCTGTTCCGTCCTCTCTACGATCGAAAGGCCTCGCGTCCTCGCCCTTGGACCGGAATGTCTTGCGATGCCAGCACTTCGTTCTGTAGCGCGAACATACAACCGGCGGCCTCGTCGATCTTGCGCGCGAACGCGAGCGATCCCTGCAAGATCGGCGCGAGCAGGTCCTTGTCCTGAATTCGCGCGCGAGGGTACTCGTGCTCGACGATGAGATGCGTCTTCGCCACATCGAGGGGCAAGAGCTCGCGCGCCGCCAGTTGATGGTCGAGCCAGTCGACCGTCCGGTTCTGCAGATACGCGAGCGGATCGTGCCGTGCGGTCCCCGGCAGCTCGTGCTCGGAAAACGCCACTTGTTTGAGCCAAGCTTTGCCGGGATCGCCGACGGGCTTTCCGCCCTTCCAATCGCCGCGCTCCATCGTCTGGCCGCCGTAGCCCCACGCCGACACGCCCCTCGAATCGATTACCTGCCCCTTGACGTGGAACCCCGCGATCAAGAAGCCGTAACCCTGGTCCTTGAGGTACTGGAATATCGAGCGCGTATCCTGGCCCATCAAGATGGCGTGAGACGGATCGTAGTGAATCCGGAACTCGTCGCCGACGCCGTGCCGCTCGCAGATCCGATGAATGGCTATCCAGGCGCCCGGCGTATAGGCGATGTTGTTGTGCCAGTTGTCGCCGGTGGTCCACCCCGGCATCGGGCACTGCTCGACGCGATAGGTGAGGCCGCGGGCCTTGGCCGCTTTCAAGAGCGGAACGAAGTCAGTAGCGAGCTGCTCCAGATTTTGGTCCATGCTCAACGTCTGATTCCGCCCGACGAAGCCGCAGACCGCTTCGACCCCCAAGAGGCGCGCGGCGTCGAAGACACGCACCATGAAGTCGTGCTTCTTCTTGCGGATCGCGGGGTCGTGGTGCAGCATGTTGTCGAAATAGGCAATGTCGGATATGCCGATCTTGCATCGCTGCATGGCCGTCTGGACGCGCTTGGCCCTCGCCGCGTCGAACGGGCGGCGCAGATCGAGCGTGTTGGCGACGGGGTCCAGCATCGCCTCCGGCGGAACGTCGGATTCGGTGGGATGCAGCGCAGCGGACAGCTGGATGTTGTCGGCGCCCAGCTCTTGGGCGAAGGACAGCCAGTCTTCGATGGCGCGGTCCGGATCCTCGTCCCTCACGTTGCGCGGCGTCAGCTCCTGCAGCGCAGCCGTCAGGACTCCCAGTCTCATGAACTTCGGGGCGAACGGTTTGCTAGGCATGTCAATTGGTTCCTTCCCTCGGTGCGTCGCCCCCTCTCTCCGGCACGGGCCATAGAACGGCGCGGTCCGGATCGAACCGGGGGTAGACGCGATCGCCCTGCTTGAGTGGGGCACTCTTTGGCACGAGCACGTGAACATGCTCGCCCGCCCAAGCGACGACTGCAATCTTCGCCGGCCCCATGTTCTCCAAGAGCTCGACGGTCCCCGGGTGGGAGCCGCCCTCGAGCGCGATGTCTTCCGGGCGAACCCCGAGCATCAGAGGTTGCCTGGGCGTGTCCGGCCGCAGAGGCAACAGCGGGACGCCGCTGCCGGTACGGAGGAACCCGTCGTTCGCAAAAACCGCGAGCACGTTGATACGCGGTTGTCCGAGCTGGCGGGCGACCGCCGGAGATCGCGGCTTGCGATAGATCTCCTGCGGCGTGGCGTCCTGCAGAACGCGTCCCTCCGACAGGACCACGACGCGGTCGCCCATGGATAGGGCCTCGGCCTGGTTGTGGGTCACGAAGATCATCGGCGTGCCGAGCTTGCGTCGAAGCTCGACGAGCTCCACGCGGAGGGCCTCGCGCAGCTTTGCGTCGAGGTTGGTCAAGGGCTCGTCCATGAGAAAGAGGCGCGGCTTCCGCGCGATGGCTCGCCCGATCGCCACGCGCTGCATTTCGCCTCCGGAGAGGCGCGTGGACTTGCGATCCAGCAAGTGTTCGATCCTCAGCAAACCGGCGACGAAGGAAACCTGCCCTTGTATCTGCTCCTCGGTGAGACCGCGGCCCGGTGCCCGAAGAGGAAACTCGATATTCTTGCGCACGGACCAATTGGGATAGAGCGAAAAATTCTGAAACACGAGCGCGACGTCCCGCGCCGCAGGAGAGGCGTCCGAGACGTCGGCGCCGTTCATCTCGATCGTTCCGGAGTCCGGACGCTCGAGCCCCGCGATCACGCGGAGCAACGTGGTCTTTCCCGCCCGCGTGGGCCCGACGACGACCAGAAGCTCGTCCCTACCTACCGTCAGTTCGATGTCGGCGAGGGCGGTGACGCTCCCGAAGCGTTTGCTCACGCCGCGCACGGAGAGGAAGGTGTCAGACATGAGCGCGGCTCCGGCCGGAGAGCCCGTCGAATAGACGACAATGGGTAAGATCGAGACCGAGAGAGACCGTCGAACCGGGGGGATGCGGCTGATTGGATCGCATCACGATTCGACCCTCGCGCGTCTCGACGTGAACGAACCGGTGGGAGCCGAGGTACTCGTCGAGCACCACGACGCCCCCCAGGGGGCCGTGCGCGTTCGCATGCACGTACTCGGGGCGAATACCCAGCGTCGCCGGGCCGGAATCGCCTTCCATTGGAAGGGGCAAGGCCAGCGGCGAGCGCTTGGGTACGAAGACCGGGCGCCCCTCGCGCCTCTCGACCGCTCCGTCGATGAGATTCATCCCGGGGCTCCCGACGAAGCCGGCGACGAAAAGGTCCGCCGGGTCGTCGTACACCCCCGTCGGGGATCCGATCTGCCGGATGTTCCCATCGACCATCACGACGATCCGGTCGGCGATGCTCATCGCCTCCTCCTGATCGTGCGTGACGTACAGAGTCGTCACGCCCAGCTCCTGTTGTTGCGCCCGGATGAACTCGCACATCTCGAGCCTCTGGTCCGCGTCCAACGTTCCAAGCGGCTCGTCCATCAAGTAAACGCGCGGGCGGCGCACCATGGCTCGCGCAAGGGCGACGCGCTGGCGATCTCCGCCTGACAGCTCGGCTGGATACCGGGTCAGCAACGGGGAGATTCCCACTCTCTCGCATACTTGATCGACGCGTGCGTGAATCTCCGCGACCCGAACTCCCGCGCAGCGCAGGGGGAAGGCAACATTTTCCCTGACGCTGAGATGCGGGTACAGCGCGTAAAACTGAAAAACGAAGCCGACGTCACGCTGGGATGGGCGAAGGGACGTTACGTCCACCCCCGCCAGCTCGATCTTGCCGGCGCTGCACGTTTCGAGTCCGGCGACCATCCGGAGCGTCGTCGTCTTGCCACACCCGGAAGGTCCGAGGAGCACCACGAACTCTCCGTCTTTCACGTCGAGGTCGACGCCTTTGACCGCCACCGTACCGTCGGGGTACGTCTTCTTTACCGACGAGAGGCGGAGAAAGCTCATGACCGCGACGGCTCCGTCTGCATGTGAGCTGTCACGATTTCGAGAACCGTGCAAACCAACGTGATGGCGAAGCCCCACTTCAGGCTCACGCGCCAGAACGGCTGGAAGATGAGCGCCGCTCCCAGTCCCATCCCCGCCAGAAGGGCCCGGTCCGCGCGCGCTACGGCGCTATTGCTTGATTGTGCCAAACGTCACCCCTCGAAGGAGATGCTTTCGAACCATGATCGTGAACGCCACGATGGGGGAAACGAAGAGCAGCGTGCCGGCCGCAATCCGGGGCCAGGGGACGCCCTCTATGTTCCCCTGCAAACCCGCGAAGTACACGGGGACCGGGACCGCATGCGCGTTGTTCAGGGTCATGGCGAAACCGAATTCGTTCCACGACGAGATGATACAGAAGACCGCGGTGACCGCCATGCCCGTACGCGCCTGGGGCAGGATGAGCCGAAAGAATGTCGCCATCCGGGAGTACCCGTCCACGACCGCGGACTCCTCGTACGCCCGCGGGATCTCGTCGATGAAGCCCTTCATCAACCATGTGGCGAGAGAGAGGTTGAACGCCGAATACAGAATGATGAGCCCTAGATGGGTGTTGGGCAGATGAACCGATCGGTACATGATCAGAATCGGCGCCACCACGGCCAGCGGCGGGAAGAATCGCGTCGAAAGGACGAAGAACAGCCAGTCCTTGGCGCCGGCGATGCGAAATCTGCTGAACCCGTAGGCGCAGGAGGTTCCCAGTCCCACGGATGCCGCTGTGCTGCACAGGCCTATGATGGCGCTGTTCAAGACGTAATCCAGGAAGTTCGGTTCGCCGTCGGCTGCCGCGCGACCGGTCGCGCCGAACGCCTCGAGGGTCGGGGAGAACGCGACGCCGGCACTGCCGACGGCCGTCCCCGGAATGGGCACGAACTTGGCGGTCGTGGTGATCGCGTCCGGATGGTGCTTGAAAGCGGTCAAGACGAGCCACAGCAGCGGCAGCAATCCGAACATGACCCCCAAGACGATGGTGACCCAGCGCAGCGCTCTCATGTGGCGACCTGCCCCGACCTGCCTTGCTTTCCCGCGAGCCAGTCGAGGTAGCGTGTAAACACGCTCGCGAGCGCGATGACCACCACCAGAACGACGCAAGCGTAGGCGCCGCCGAGCCCGACTTTCTGGCCCGCGAAGGTGACTTGATAGAGGAGCGCGCTGACCGTCTGCGTGGACGCGTCGTTGGGTCCCGTCAAAGCCATCACCAGATCGAATTGCTTCAGAGCATCGGTGCATCGGAGAAGAACCGCCAGCCCGAGCAGCGGCGCCGTCATCGGCAGCGTGATGCGCCGAAATACCGCCCAGGTCGACGCCCGGTCGATCTCGGCCGCCTCGTAGATGTAGCCGGGAATGGCGTTGAGGCCCGCCAGCGCGATGAGCATCATGAACGGGGTCCACATCCAGACGTCCACCAGGATGACCGCCGGTAGCTTCCAGTGCGGATCGGTCAGCCAGTGGGGTCCGCTGATGCCGAGCACCTCGAGGGCCTGGTTCAGAACGCCGTTGTGTGCGCTCAAGATCAAGTTCCAGAAGAGACCCATCACGGCCGGCGACAGCATCATGGGAATGAGCAACAAGCTCAAGACGGCCGACCTTCCGCGGAACGAATCCCGGAGGGCCAGCGCCAGAACGAACCCCAGCAGGAGCTCGATGGCTACCGCGCACACCACGAAAGCCCCGGTCGTGCGCAGAGCGTCTTGGAAGCGCGGACTCGCCAGCTCGCCGAGGACGGCGCTGTAGTTCCGGGTGCCGACGAAGTCGTAGGCGGCGCTACTGAGCTGAGCGTTCGTAAAGCTGAGAAAGACGTTGTAGAGCAGCGGGAACAGATCGATCACAATCAAGAAGACGAGCGTGGGCGCGACGAACGCGATCCGAATCGCCGCGGCGTCGTGCTTCACTTGCGGAATCCGGCTTCGCGGAGGATGCGCTCGTGCTCCTCCGCGATGGCGCCGAGCGCTTGCTCGGGTGCCTTTGCGCCGTCCAGTGCCTCGCCAAGGTGCTGCGCCGCCGACGCCAGGAGCTCGTTATACGGGGGGACGTTCCAGAAATCCCTCATCAGCCCCACCGATTCGGAGAATGCCTTGTTGTAGGGGGTGGCATTCATGAAGGCGGGGCTATTCAGGATCTCGACGTTCGCGGTGAACCCCGCCTCCTTGGTGATCCAGCGCTCCTGGTTTTGCTTGGCCAAAAACCAGGCGATGAAGTCCTTCGCGAGCTTCTGCCGCGCGGGCGGAGCCTTCGTCGATATGCTCATTCCCTGCCCGCCGAGGCTCGTGAAACGCTTGCCATCCTTCTCGGGTACCACGAAGAAACCGGCCTTGGCGCCCATGCTTCGAACGATGGTGGGATAGAAGGCGAAATAGTTCATCGCCATCGCAACCGATCCACTCGTGAAGGCTTCGAGCACCTTGCCGTAGTCCATGTTGGACCCGTCGTTCGGAGCAAATCGGAGGAGTCCCTTCATGAACTGAAGCGCGTCCGCGCCGGGCCGAGCGTCCAAGATCCCCTTGACCGCGAACGTATTGCTGTCCCCCCACGAACCTCCCCAATCCCAGAGAAAGGGCTGATATCCCATCACCAGGGCGTCATAGCCCCGGCCGGTCAGGAGGGCCGATCCATATCGCTTTGCCTTCGGCCGGTTGAAGAACTCGGCGATATCCCGGAATTCGTCCCAGTTGCTGGGGATGGCCAGATCCCGCTTGTATTTCTTGTTGAAGGCGGCCTTCTCCGCGGGGTCTTCGAACCAATCTTTACGGTACGCAAACCCCACGGCATCGGTCTCGCACGGGGCCGCGAAGTAGTGGGGCGTTCCGGAGGGGTACTCGCAGAGGTACTTGAGCGCTGCCGGATGGATTGTCTTCAGATCCAGCACCGTGGGTAGCCAGTCGGTCAGATCGAGGTACAGCTTGCTCGTAGCTCCTCGGCCCAGCCACTGACTGTCTCCGACGACGATGTCGAAGTCCGTCGTGTCGCCCCCGAAGTTGAGGAACACCTGATCTTGGTAGCTGCTCCAAGGAATCTGGTGGACGTTGACTGTCACGCCCGTCTCTTTCTGGTATTCGCGGCCCAGTTCCTGCAGCCCGTCGGCCGGCGCCCATTGGGCCCACCAGATCGTGACGCTGCGAGGGCCTGCTTGGGTCGCCGCGGTCCCTGAGCCGGTGGCTTCAGGACCGGAACCGCCGCCTTTGCATGCGGCCACGGAAGAGGCGAGGAGCGCGCACAGGATGAGGCTGATTTTCATGGACGATGCCTCGGATCGAGGTTGTGTATGACGATGATGCCGTTCGGGTGACCGGCCCTGGGCCAATCACCGGCTTGAGGGTCGTGCCCGGCGCGAACGTGGGGCTCGATCCGACCGAGTGGACCGTTGCGCTTGCCGAGACGTGACAATCAGGCGCTTCGTCTTCCCCACGGGGCCGGGGCGCCTCGGCGCAGCGTCTGCCGTCTTGGCCGATTCAGGGGCCACTTCCATGCTGGTAGCGATACCGGAACGCGTCGCTCAAAGCGATCTGAGTTTGCAGGTCGCGCATGTTGTGACCGGAGTCCTCGAAGGCCTGGTACAAATGCTCAAGCGTGCAGGTGTCGGTTTGCGGGGCCGCCTGCGGGTTTCCCATCGAGTCGACCGCGAAGACCTCGGTGCGGCCGTTTGCGAAGCGGAACCACTGCTTTACGATGCACTGGCGAACCATCTCGCTACCGGCCATCTTGGTGGCAAGCTCGATTGCGCCCTGATAGGGACCGTCGAAATCCGTGGGAATGCCGCCTACTTGGCCTGAATCATCGATAGGCAGCCCTTGGTCGTTGGTGCGCCACCGTCCGGTCGCATCGTAATGTTCGAAGCCCAGGCCCAACCCATCCATCATGACGTGGCAGCTCTTGCAGAGCGCCTGCGATTCGTGCTGAGCGAACCGCTGCCGTGTGGTGGTCCCCGGCGTGACTTGAGGCGGAGTGATGACGATGTTCGGAGGAGGGTTGGGAATCGTCTGGCAAAGGAGCTGCTCGCGTACGTACTTCCCGCGGAGAACCGGACTCGTCTGGTTTGGTTTGGAGTTGTTCGCGAGGATGCCACCCATCGTCAGGATGCCCGAGCGCTGGGTCGGGTCTTCCATGACTTGCACGAAACCGGTGCCGGTCGGGGCCGGCAATCCGTAAAACAGGGCCAACTCTTTGTTGACGTACGTGTAGGGGGCACGGAGAAGCGTGTCGGACGTACCGTCTCCCCAGAAGACGCTGTTCACGAACGTCTTCGCCTCGGTGTATTCGTCCGCGGCAATCGACGATGTCCAATCGGGGTAGATGGTCGCGTCTTTGCCGAGGCCCGCGACCGCGGGGAGATTCAGCCACTCGTCATGGAACGTCGCCACGGCGGCCTGGGCGCGGGGATCTTGAGACATCACCTGAATCTGCGCCGTGATCTGATCCGGCGTGTGAAGCTGCCCCGCTTGTGCGACATCGAGCAGCTTGTCGTCAGGGGTGGTCTCCCAGAAAAAGTAGGCGAGCCGCGTAGCCATTTCGAAGTCGGTGACCGGCGCGATGAGGTCGGACGGAGAGGCGGGTGCTCCGTGCTCCACGCGATACAGGAAGTTCGGCGACTGCAGCATGGCCTCGATGACCAAGGAGATTCCGTCCGCGAAGGAGGCTCCCTCGGGCGCCGTGCTTCCCGTCGTGTAGAGGTTGAAGAACGTGGTGGACTCCGCATCCGACAGCTGCCGGCGGAACGCGCGGCGCCCGAAGGTGGAGACGAACTGCGTGGCGCAGGTGTCCGCGGCCGCCCCCGTAGCCGTGACGGTCGTGGCGCACGGCAGGAGCTGGCCGAGATTCATTACGGCGGATGCCGCAAATCCCTCCGCCGCGGTCATGTAGTTCTGGGCGAGAAGCGCGGAGACCGTCAAGGCGTCCGCATCGTTGCTGAAGCCGGATCCCTGCGTCGCCAGGAGCTGGTCGGGGGGGAAGCTGGTAAGGACCATCGACGTGTCGACCCCCAAAAGGTCGTGGACGGTCGCGGCGTACTCGTTCAGGCTCAGGCGTCGCAAGGGAGAGACGCCCGGATTCGTCGGCGCCCCGACACAAGCCTGCGGTACGAGCGGGCCGGTGGCACCGGCACCGCTGCTACCGCCGCCGTTCGACGAGCCCCCTGAAGATGCTCCCGGCGCGTTCGGGTTCCCGGAGTCGCCGATGTGACCGGTGCAGGCGTTGGTGGATCCTGCTCCTGCCAAGGCTAGGGCCACAAAGAGAACGCCGTAGGGAACACGCTTGCGTAGGCTTCCCATTGTTCTTGTTTGCCTTTCTCTACCTGCGGACGAGCCGAGCCGACGAAATCTTTCCCAGCGCACCAGCGTAGCGAATTGGTACTTGAGGTAGTGGTTAGTGCTGAACGAAACGATCACTCCCGGACGGCAGGTGAGGCACGGTCTGTCACCCTGGTGTGTCATACGTTGTCTGCGCCTCGGCTTGAACGGGGCAGGTCACGCCAGGCTGGACAGGTCGCGCCGAGGCCGCTGATCGCATAGGAGCATGGCATCCACTAAAGCCTGGGTGAAGCGCTCGTTCGTGACGCCTGTTGTGCAGCGCGTCGAGAGTGCTCCGGCTGCCCGGTGCGATCGCGCTCGCCGCGTGCTCGTCGTCTGCTCACCCACGGGGGGCCGGAGTGCAGGCGCCGGCGACGCCGGACATCGAGGCGCGCACGCGCGAATCGGGCTTGCTGATCCTCGAGCCGTCCACGCCTCGCTTGCCACACGCTCGGCGCGCACCGGAAGAGGGCGATTGGGCTCTATCGATCTTTCTTTAGCGTTGCAAAACCCACGACAGCCCCGCCGTCACGTGCGGGCCAATCACCGGGTCGGTCAAGTCGGTGTCGATTTTGGCGAAGTCTGTGTAAAAAACCCGCCCCGCTCCCTCGGTGCGGTACCACGACACGGCCACGTCGGCGCCATTCGGCTCGACCCACGTGCACTTGACGAGCACGGTGCTATCGGCCGCGAGAAAATCGGTATTGTCGAGGTTTCCGGTGAACGAGAAGGTGGCCGGGAGGGCCGCGGTCGACGGATGGTCGGCGAGCTTGCGGCAATTGTTTTGCCCCTCGAAATAGCCGTTGCCGCCGCGACCTCCGATGAGCTGATTGTAGAGGGCAGGGGGATTCTGCCCTGCGAAGGTGACGTCAGCACAGTGAGTGCCGAAAAGTCCGCCTCCTCTGCGCAAGAAAGCCTGGATGGCCTGCGACTGAGGCGTGTCGGGCTTGCCCATGCCGAAGGGCTCGAAGCACGTGTTCACCATGGCCAGCGCCGCGTAACGCTGCAGGTTGCTGTCCGAAATCGTCGTCGGGTCGACGCTCTGGTCCGAGGCGAATCCCCAGCCGCTGAGCGTCTGCGCGTAGAAGGCAAGCTGCGCGGTCATCGACTGCATCGAAATCGTCGGGACCGCGCCCAGGTAGTAGAGGAGAACGCGCGCCGGCAAGGTCGCCGTGGCGGCGTCGCCTCCGTCAGAAGGCCCGCCCGACGTCGCGTCGATGCCTGCTTCGGCGATGGACGCGTCGGCAACGGTGCTTCCCCCACCGTCGCCCGACGCGTCGGCGCCGTCGGTCGGTTCGCCAGGGGCGGGCGCCGCAGCCTCCGCGTCCGCGCTGCCTCCGCCGGCGTCGCTCGTCGCGCCGCCGCTGGCATCCGGCGAACCCGATGCGACATTGGTGTCCGGGGGCGAAGCGGCGTCGCAGCCTACGCCCGCGAGCAATCCGATGCATAACGGCGCAAACACGCGTGCAGGGGACATCGACTTTCTCCCGCGTCGAAGAGGGCGTCGCTCATACGCAAGGCCGGCGCCCGCTCGCGCGAGGCACTCTAAACCGGTTTCCACTTGCTCGGAATCGTTTCGGCTGGGGGGAGCTCGAACACAAAAGCACCTGATCGGCGCTGCCCGAAGCTGCCACCTACGACCTAGGGACGTTCGCCCACGCGATGAGACAACACATGGTTTCCTGCAGTTGGCACCGATGAGACCCATTTTCCCAGGCGGTACGGCTCATAGGCCTCGGCCCGCCGCCGCGAATCGCGTGGCGACAGCGGCATGCCTCGGAGCGGCCGTGGCGATCGCTCTTCTTGCGACCGCGTGCGCGGACCAAACCACGCAGCCGGATTGGACCGGCAGCGGGGGACAGAGCCAGGATGCGGGCGTCGACTCGAGCGGTCAGGGCACCGGGTCGGGAAATGACAGCGCGGCCCCCGAAGCGAGCGGGTGGGATGCACCTACGGGCATCGCCGACAGCGCGGCCGAAGCCGCCGGCCAAGACGCCGCGACCGACGACGCGTCCCAGACCGATGGAGCCGAGGCCTCCGCACCCTGCGTCACCCAGGGCAAGGAGCTTTGCGACGGCTTCGAGAGCGGCATGATCGACCCCAAGGTCTGGAGCACCGTCGAGTCGACGGGCACCTCCATCACGGTCGACAACGTCCACGTGCATTCGGGCAGTCACGCGCTGCACATTCAGCTCGTCGCCGGCCAGTCGAACACGGCGCAAATCGCCGACTCGGTCACCTTCCCCGCCAACAACAATCTCTTTTACACGCGGGCCTTCTTCTATTTCTCCCCCGATTTGCCCGCGGACATGATGGGCGGCTACCACATGGCGTACTTGCTCGCGACCGGCAACAACACCCTGGGCTTCGTCGAAGCCGGGCTGGGTTCGGCGGGCAACAAGCAGTACCTCGGCTACTCGGAATACTTCGGCGCGGGTCCGAAAACCCCGACCGACCCGACCGCCCTCACCCACGGCCCCACGTTCACCGAATTCGGCCCCGACTCGCCGACGCAAGTGGTGCCCATGAAGTGGATCTGCCTCGAGCTCCTGCAGAGCGGCGACGCGACGACCACGCACCGGCGCGTCTGGGTCGACGGCATGGAGCTGCCGGAGCAGGTGAGCGACTTCAGCGACCGGCCCCCGCCGATGTTCGCGACGATGTCGATCGGCGTCCTGCAGTACCACACGTCACCGATCCTTACGGACGTATGGGTCGACGACATCCGGGTGAGCGGCACGGGCCCGATCGGCTGCAACGTGCCCTAGTCAACCTGTCCGCTCTCGCCGCTTCGCGGCTCGAGCGTGCGGACTGGCGACCCTGGCAACGACGCGCGCAGGCCGTGCGATAGACCACGCGCGGAGCGCATGACCCGTGTATCGGTAGGGACGTGAAATCGACTCTGGCAGGGATCGACGTCGTCGTGATTCTCGTCTACGTCGCCCTCATCGCGGGCGTCGTCTGGTGGTCGTCGCTCAAACAGAAGACCGCGGCGGACTACTTCCTCGCGGGCCGCGACGTCGGCTGGTTCGCCATCGGCGGGTCGATTTTTGCCTCGAACATCGGGTCCGACCACATCGTGGGGCTGGCGGGTTCGGGCGCGACCACGGGCATGGCCATGGCCCACTGGGAGCTCCACGCGTGGTTTTGCGTCCTGCTCGGGTGGGTCTTCGTGCCGTTTTACTACCGCGCGGGCGTGTTCACGATGCCCGAGTTTTTGGAGCGGCGTTTCTCGGGACGGGCGCGGTGGATCCTGTCGGTCGTCTCGCTCATCGCGTACATCTTCACCAAGGTGTCGGTCAACGTCTACGCCGGCGCCCTCGTTTTCCAGGCGCTCTTGCCGGACACGTTCGGCCGTCCGGAAAACGCGTTCTGGGTGGGCGCGTTCGCGACCGTGATCCTCACTGGCATCTACACCGTGCTCGGGGGCCTTCGCGCCGTCGTCTACACCGACGCGGCGCAGGCGGTCGTTCTGCTCGTCGGGTCGATCACGGTGCTCGTCGTGGGCCTCGATCGGCTGGGCGGCTGGGGCGAGCTGCGGGCGGTGGCGGGGCAGAACGTGCACCAGTTCGCGCTCTGGCGGCCGCTGAGCGATCCGGACTTCCCGTGGCTCGGCATCCTCATCTCATCGCCGATCATCGGCATCTGGTACTGGTGCAC
>Ga0102924_1003300_pt1 | contig 17022 bp, 16 predicted proteins | sample PaiPotPPM11metaG_FD_80116 | JGI IMG/M metagenome (GOLD analysis project Ga0102924, IMG submission 80116) | Iron sulfur acid spring bacterial and archeal communities from Banff, Canada, to study Microbial Dark Matter (Phase II) - Paint Pots PPM... ...
AGATGTGCTGCTCCCTCTCAAGGGGCAGCGGCCGTGTCAGCGGCACGGCAGAACGAGACCAATGCGTCTGTCGGCGTTCCGCTTCCTTTATTTATTGTTCTTGGCTTGGTGACTTGGATTGGCGAAGCGAGCGTAGCGGACAGCAAAAGGCAGGCACCACCCCTTCCTTTTCCTTTGCGCCACTCTCTCTTCGCGCTTCACGTGGCGACGTTTGCAAAACTCGGGCGCAGTCGCGCCGCGAGAACGCTGGTTATTGCGCCCTCTCCCCTTGCGGGAGAGGGCTGCACCGCGCGTCGACCACAAAGAATGGGTGAGGGGTTGCGGCCTCGACCCCTCACCCAACCGTGCCGGTTGAAGCTCCGAGGAGGCCCTCTCCCGTAAGGGGAGAGGGCGCGTGGAATGAGCGTCGCGAGAACGGATGGAAGCCCAATCGAAATCGACTTGCCGATTTCAAATTTTGACTATCTAAGTCGGCGGATCAATAAAGGCAGGAAACGCAATATGGATCTCGGTAACGGCCTCGGCCATTTGACCTATTCGACGCTCGTGCATCCCGGTGACGACTGGGAGCAGATGTGGGCGAGCCTGACCACTTATGTGCCGAAAGTGAAAGCGCGCATCTCGCCGAGCCAGCGCTTCGGCGTATCGCTGCGGCTGTCGGCGAACTCGGCGGAAACGCTCGTCAACAGCAAAGCCGAGCGCGAGAAGCTGAAAAAATTTCTCGGCGACAACGACATGTATCTCTACACCGTCAACGCCTTTCCCTATGGCGCGTTCAAGGGCACGGTGGTGAAAGAACAGGTGTACGAGCCGGATTGGCGTTCCGAAGAGCGCACGCGCTACACCATGAATGTCGCCGACGTGCTGGCCGACGTATGTCCGCCGGAGATTTCGCCTTCGATCCAGAGCGCGCCGCTCGGCTTCAAGCCGCGGGTGACCGGGGACAATGTGGTGGCGAGTTACACCGATCACGTCATGCGGGTGGTGGCGCATCTCGTCGGCATCGAAGAGCGCACCGGACGCAATGTGACTCTCGCGCTCGAACCCGAGCCGTACTGCTTCCTCGAGACGACCGACGAGGCGGTGGATTATTTCACGCACCATCTTTACTCCGGCGCCGCCGCCGAGAAAGTCGCCAAGCTTGCGCAAATTCCGATTTCCGAAGCGCATGTCGCGCTGCGCCGGCATCTCGGCGTGGTGTTCGACATCTGCCATCAGGCGATCGAATACGAGAATATCGCCGAGAATTTGCAGAAACTGGTCGACGCCGGCATTCCGATCTTCAAGCTGCAGGAAGCCGCCGCGCTGCACATGCCGGACGTGACGCAATCGATCGTCGACACGCTCAAGCGCTACGCGCAGACGATTTACCTGACGCAGACGGTCGAGAAGAAGGACGGCAAGCTCACCCGCTTTCTCAATCTCGAAGATGCGTTCGTGGCCTGGGAGAACAATCCGGGCCCGCGCGAGTGGCGCACACACTTCCACGTGCCGGTTTTCCTCGACGATCTCGGGCCGTTTCGCACCACGCGCTTTGCCATCGAAGACGCGCTGCGCTTCCACAAGAAGAAGCCGCTGTCGCGCCAGCTCGAGATCGAGACCTATACCTGGGATGTGCTGCCCGACAATCTCAAGACCGGCGACATTGTCGACTATGTCTGCCGCGAGCTCGACTGGGTGCGCGGGCAATTGGTCTGATGGAGATCGTGACCCGTCATCCTGAGGTGCGAGCGCAGCGAGCCTCGAAGGATGAACGGCCGAGGTACCGGGGCCGTCGCCCTTCGAGGGCCGCTTCGCGGCCACCTCAGGGTGACGGTACACTAGCAAGGAGATACGCATGAAAGTCGGATTCATCGGGCTTGGCCGCATGGGCCAGGCCATGGCGCGCCGCTTGATCGACGGCGGCCACGATGTCGGCGTCTACAATCGCACCGCCGATAAACTCAAAAGCCTAATCGATCTCGGCGCCAAGCCCGTGAACTCGATCGCTGCGGCGGCAAATTACGGCGACGCCGTATTCACTATGCTCGCCGACGACGCCGCGGTGATGGAGGTCGTCAGCAAATCCGGCGGCCTGTTGGCATCGCTGCCGAAAGGCGGAACTCATATCTGCGCCGGCACGCACAGCGTTGCGGCCATGACAAAGCTCAAGGCGCTCCACCAGGAGGCCGGACAGATTTTGATCGCGACGCCGATGCTCGGCCGGCCGGAAGTTGTTACCTCAGGCCAGGCCGGCATGGTGCTCGGCGGCGCAAAACAAAGCCTCGACCGCTGCCGGCCGTTGTTCGATGCGATCGCGCGGCGCGCCTTCGAGGCGGGCGACGACCCGGTTGCCGCCGCCGCCATCAAGATTGCCAATAATTTCGTGCTTGGCTGCGCCATCGAAGCGATGGGCGAGGGCTTTGCGCTGGTGCGCAAATACGACGTCGTTCCCGACGTCTTTTATGACGTGATGACGGACGGGCTGTTTGCCTGCTCGGCCTATAAAATCTACGGCAAGCTGATTGCCGAAGAGCGCTACCTGCCGGCCGGACAACGCGCCATCTTGGGTTTGAAGGACGCCAATCTGGCGCTCGAAGCCGGCGGCGCGGTCGGCGTGCCGCTCCCCAGCGGCAATGTCTGGCGCGATCGCCTGGTCGGCGCCGTCGCGCATGGCGAAGGCGAAAACGACTGGGCGGTGATGGCGAAGGATCAGGCGCGGGCGAGCGGGTTGGACTGAAAGACCCCTGATCGAGGGTTTAGAGATTAGTATTTCAGAATGCTGCAGCGCGGCGTTGGCTTGCCACCGCCGTTTCCGCGTTGCTTGTGGCAGCGGCGGGCGTATGCTGGACCAAAATAAAAAGGGGAATTCAAGAAAGCGAACAAACATTTCTGGGAGGAAATAATGGCCGTGCAGGCTCAGGCGCTCGAACAAACAACGATGCGCAAAGTTTATTGGCGGCTCTTGCCGCTGGCGATTCTCGCTTATTTTCTTTGCTATCTCGACCGCATCAATGTGGGGTTCGCCGCACTGACCATGAACAAGGATCTCGGCCTCGATGCCGCGATTTACGGCATGGCGGCCGGCGCCTTCTTCTGGGGCTATTTTCTGTTCGAAGTCCCGAGCAACATGATTATGGAGAAGGTCGGCGCACGGATTTGGATCGCCCGGATCATGTTGAGCTGGGGCATCTTGTCCGGCGCCACCGCATTCTGCACCGGGCCGTGGAGTTTTGTGGCCATGCGGTTCTTGCTTGGCCTCGCCGAGGCTGGGCTGTTCCCGGGCATGATCCTGTTCTTCACCTATTGGTTCCCGGATTGGCACCGCGCCCGCATCATCTCGGGATTCATGGTTGCGTTGCCGCTCGCGGTCGCTGCCGGCGCGCCGATCTCAACCGGAATTCTCCAAGGGCTCAATGGCGTGTTGGGTCTTGCCGGCTGGAAATGGATGTTCATCGGCGAGGCGATACCGACGATTCTGGTTGGGTTCGTCATTTTGCTCTTCGTCACCGATCGGCCGAGCCTCGCGCACTGGCTGAGCCAAGAGGAACGGAGCTGGCTGATCTCGACGCTCGAAACCGAGCGCAGCTTGATCGAGGCAAAACGCAAGGTCAGCTTCTGGCAATCGTTCTGGGATGCGAAGGTTCTCCTCCTCACGCTCAATTACTTCGGCATCGTCGGCGCGAGCATCGGCATGCTCTTGTTCCTGCCGCAGATCGTGAAGCAACTCGGTCTCACCAATATGCAGGTCGGCTGGGTCAGCATGATCCCGTATATCTGCGGCGCGGTGGCGATGCTGGTTTGGGGCTGGGTCTCCGACCGTACCGGCGAGCGGCGCTGGAACCTGTTCTGGGCCTGCATCGTGGCGACCGCCGGCCTGATCATTGCCGGCGCAACCGTTGGCACGGTCTGGGCGCTGGTCGGCATGTCGATTGCGGCGATCGGCTTCTATGGCTCGAAGGGCCCGTTCTGGACCATGCCGTCCATGATGCTGACCGGCACCGCGGCGGCGTCCGGCATCGCCTGGATCAACGCCGTCGGCAATCTCGGCGGCTTCTTCGGGCCGACGGCGGTCGGTTGGGCCAAGACCTACACCGGCAGCTTCTCCGGCGGCCTCTATGCGCTCGCCTGTTTCTCGCTGGTTTCCGCGATTGTCGCGGCGCTATGGCTGCGAATCCCGAATCCCGCGGCTCGGCGCACTATCGAGGAGGAGATGGCGGTAGCCGCCGAGTAGCGGAGTTTGTGATTACCGGGGCGACGAGAACAGACGCCCCGGAGTCGCGCCGCGCGAGAATGTGCTTGGCCCTCACGTGTCCGTCTTCCCGGTGGGACTTAGCCTCCCGGGGAATCTGCCAACTCAGCAACCTATCCGAGCACGTTCGCGCCAGCCTGTGCAACCTGCTCATCCTCGTGCGATTGCACGCCCGATACGCCGATCGCGCCGACACATTCGTTCTCGTGCATGATCGGCATGCCGCCCTGGATCAGAATTCCGGCAGGAAAACCGGCAAAGCCAGGACGTTCCTTGACGCGGTCCTCGAAAAATTTGCTTGGCCGCTTGGTCATCGCCGAAGTGCGCGCCTTACCGGTGGCGACTTCGGCGGTGATTGCCGAGGCGCCGTCCATGCGGGCCAGGCCGAGCAAGAATCCGCCGTCGTCGACGATCGAAATCGAGACCGCCCATTTGTTCTTGGCCGCTTCGGTCTCGCAGGCGGCGAGGATTTTCTTCACGTCGGCCGAGGTGAGGCATTGCTTGGTGCGCATAATGAATTCCTTATTAAACACTGAGATGAGATGCGGGGAGTAAAGGATCAGCGATAAAAGGTGATTGGGACGGTGATATCGATTTGCGATTGCGTCATGCTGTCCGGAAAGGGCGGCAGCGGCTGAGCGCGCTCGATCATCGACGACACTTCAGCGTCGAGTGCGGGATGACCGGAGCTTTGAGAGATTTCGTGCGCAAGCACATGGCCGGTGCGGTCAACGGTGAAAGTTATTGAGACGACGCCCAGCTCGTCGTGAGCTTTGCTGGGATACCTCTTGAATTGTTGCAAGCGCTTGCTGACCGCTGTCAACCACGACGGCGCGACACGCGGCGCGCCGCCTTTGGTGCGCGCCTGCTGAGGCTGCTGCTCTTCAACCACTGGCGGCGGCGGGGGCGGTGGAGGCTGCTGCGCCTCGATGACGGCTGGTGATGGTTCGGGTGGTGGCGGCGGAGGCGGAGGCTGCGGTGTCTCGACCTGTGGTGGCGGCGGCGGTTGATCAGGGGTCGGTAGCACTTGGGCCTGATCGACCGTGTCATCGGACGGAGAAAGATCGATCGAGATCGGCGTGGCATCGTCGCCGATTTCCTCCGGACGATAGAAGTAAATATAGGGACAGAGCACGACGACGTGAATAACGACCACGATGGAGGCGGCTACGGCCCAGCGCCGGATCGCGTTCGGATCTTCATCCTCGAGCAATGTCGACGCCCGCGCAATCATTTTGCGTCACGTGATTCCATGCCGACCAGCCCCAATTTGAGGTAACCGGCGTCGCGCAGCGCGTTCATCGCTTGCATGACGTATTGATACGGCACCGCTTTGTCGCCGCGCACAAACAGACGCTGGTCCTTGTCGCCGTGCGTTGCCGCGGCGAGCGCGTCGGGAAACGCCTCGCGCGTCGTCGCGTCGTCGCCGATCGCAATGCTGCCGTCGGCTTTGATCGTGATGTAGACCGGCTTCGGCGGCCGCTGTTGCGGTTGCGCGGTCGAGGAGGGCAGATCGACCGGCACGTCCACAGTGGCCAGCGGCGCCGCCACCATGAAGATAATGAGCAGCACCAGCATCACGTCGATGAATGGCGTGACGTTGATGTCGTGAACTTCGGTGAGCTCGTCGGTGCCGTGATCGAGACGAATGGCCATTGGACTAACTCTTAGCTCGTTCGCTTACTCGGCAGCTTGCGACAGCGGCAACTTGGCGCGGTCGAGGTCGCGGCTGACAAGCCGCATCACCTGCGCTGAGGCGTCACCGAGATAAGCACGGTAATGCTGGGTCTGGCGCGCCAGTACGTTGTAGATCACGACCGCCGGAATCGCGGCGACAAGACCGAAGGCAGTGGCGAGCAGCGCCTGCGCGATGCCCGGTGCCACCACGGCGAGGTTGGTCGTATGAGCGTTCGAAATGCCGATAAAGCTGTTCATGATGCCCCACACCGTGCCGAACAAGCCGACGAACGGCGCGGTCGAGCCGATGGTGGCGAGAACGCCGGTGCCGCGGGAAATCTTGCGGCTCACCGCCATTTCGATGCGCTCGAGCTGCAGCGCGATGCGCTCCTTCAAGCCTTCCGCGCGCAAGCTTGCGGAGAGCCGGATTTCTCGGCCGGCCGACTGCATAAGCACCGCGACTGCGCTCTTGCCGTCGCGCAACTGCTCGTGGGCCTGGGCGATTGTCGCGGATTCATTGAGGATGCGAAGGTCGCGGCGCACTTCGGTGCGCGCTGTGCGCAGTTCGAAAGTCTTGGCGAGCCACACTGTCCAGGTCACGAGAGAGGCGAAGGCGAGCCCGATCATGACGATCTTCACGACGATGTCGGCGTTCCGGAACATGCCCCACGGCGAGAGATCGTCAGGCAGTTGCATAGCGCCGATCGAGGTCGGCGCCGGCGCGGCCTGCGTAGGAGCCGCGGTGCTGGGCGCGCTCATGACAGGCGTGTTTGCTGCAGGCGCCGCCGGTGCAGTAGTAGGAGCGGTTGCCGCAGGAGCGGATGCGGCGGGAGCTGCGGAGGTAGAATTGTCTTGCGCTCGTGCCGAAGGGTCGAGCGCAAACGCGAGCAAAAGAGCCGAAGCCAGGACGGTGACGAGCGAGACAACGCGGAAGCGGCGCCAGAAAGTTTGGCGCGGGATCAAAGACCTTGCGCGCTCGGTCTGCTGCATCTCGTATTTCACAATTCGCGTCCCATTTTCTTCTGTCGCGGCGTCACCCACCAGGCCGCGGACGTCTACAGTGTCGGGGAAATATGTCCCCATAATGTAACACTATAACATTTTGCCAAGCGGAACCCCGGATGATCAGCTCCGGTGCGAGCCGCTCCTCTCTCCTTTGGCATATAGAAAAAAATACTGTCTTTTCAGTATCTTGTGTCATGGCACCCGCGGTCAAGCACTTATAGCAAGGCGAGGCTGGAAAGCATCTCGATTTACGTCTCGAAACCAGATGCCGCTCCCAGCTCGATCGCCGCTGCCGGCCGTCGTGTATCACCAAGCCTCGCGGCGCGTCCACGATAACTATGGTGCGTCGCACATTATTATGTATTATGTCGGCATATCGGCCGATACATCCGGGTGTAAGCGCGGCGCTGCCGATGCGCTCTACCGTCCCGACCGCATGCGCCCGAGCAGTTCCACGGTCGGATAGGAATCGGCGGGCAGGCCGTATTTGAGCTGCATCGCTTTGACGGCCTGCCGTGTCTTGAGGCCGAGAAAGCCGTCGACTGAGCCGACATCATAGCCGGCATGCGCAAGCATGCCCTGCATCGCTTTGATATCGGCGAAAGGCAGCGCCGGCGGCGGACTGCCACGCCGAAGTGGCGAAGCGCCGACGATGCGGGTGGCGAGATAAGCGGCCGTCGTCGAATAGACCAGGGAATTGTTCCACTGCAGATAAATTTGGAAGTTTTGATAGACGAGAAAGGCCGGCCCGAGCCGCCCCATCGGCAAAAGCAATGACGCGGGCAGATTGTCCGCCGGCAGCGCCTTACCGTCGGCCAAGGTGACGCCGAACGACGCCCATTTCGAGCGCGGCAATTGGATGTCGAGGTCGGCCTGATCCCACGGCATGCTCGCCGGCACGCGCACCTCGGTGAGCCACGGCTCGCCGCGACGCCAGCCGAGGCCGACGAGATAATTCGCCGTCGAGCCGAGTACGTCGGGCGCGCTGCGCAGAAGGTTGCGCTTGCCGTCGCCGTCATAGTCCACGGCATATTTGAAATATTCCGACGGCATCATCTGCGTCTGCCCGAGTTCGCCCGCCCACGAGCCGATCATTTCACCGGGCCGCAGATCGCCGCGCTCGATCAGCCGCATCGCATCGAGAAGCTGGGAGCGAAATCTGTCCGCGCGCCGGCAATCATAGGCGAGCGAAGCGATCGAGCTCAGCGAATGATAATTGCCCATATTGGAGCCGAAATCGCTTTCCAGCGCCCAGAAAGCGACGATGACCGGCGCCGGCACGCCGTACTGCTGATCGATGCGCGCAAACACCTGCGCATAGGTTTTGATCAACTGATTGCCGCGCTGAATGCGATAGGCGGCGGCCATGCGGTCGGAGAATTCCAAGAACGTCTGGGTGAAGACGCGCTGGCCGTGGTCGATATTCACGATGCGCTGATCGTAAGTGAGAAACGGTGCGGCGGTTGCGATCGTGCGCTGCGAAACGCCTTGCGCCATCGCTTCGCGCTCGAAGTCGGCGAGCCATTTGTCATAGGGGCCGCCGGTCCGGCACGGCGCGGCCTGCGCCGCGCCGCCCGCGAACGCGCTTGCGAGCAAAAGAACAGAGGCAATTATTTTGCGGCTGAGCATTTCAAATACCAGTCCAGAATCTCCTCACCGTTCCAGTGCAGAACGCCCTTGAACTTGCGTGTGTAATTATAGATTTCCTCAAGATATTTGATCCGGTGCGGCTGGCCGCTCAGATAGGGATGGATTGCGATCGCGAAGATCTTGGCGCGCCTCTCGCTCTCCGCGTAGAGGCGATCGAACTGATCGATCGAACGCATCAACAGATAGTCAGCCTCGTGATGCTGAACCGCCATCATCGGGATGTCGTTGAGCTCCATCGTATAGGGCAGCGTGACGAGCGGGCCGGTTTTCGTGCGGATCGTCGTCGGCTCGTCGTCGTAGACCCAGTCGCCGATATATTTGATGCCTGCCGCCGCGAGCAAATCCGGCGTTTCGAGCGTCTCGGTCAAACCCGGGCCGAGCCAGCCGATCGGCCGCTTGCCGCAAAAGTCTTCGAGCACATCGAGCGAGCGCACGATCGTCGCCTTTTGATTGGGCTCTTTGTGGATGGGGCCTTGCTGGTAGGAGTGGCCCATGAATTCCCAGCGGTCGTTTTTCGCCTCTTGCGCGACGCGTGCGTAATCTTCGCAGACGCGCGCATTGATCGCGAGCGTGGGGCGGATTTTCTCGCGCTTGAACAGATCGAAGAAGCGCCACACGCCGACCCGCATGCCGTATTCGTGCCAGCTCCAATTGGGAACGTCGGGAATTTGCGTTTCGCCGGTCGGGGGGCTGAGCACCTGTCGCGCCATCGGCTTGCCGATATCCCAGGCTTCGAGATTGACGATGGTCCAGAACACGATGCGTGCGCCGTCGGGAAGCTTGAGCGGCGGCCGATCGACGATCGCCGAGTAGTCGCTACGCTCCCGCGGCAACATGGTTTTTGCTGCGCCGCTTTTCCGTTTCTTAGTCACACGCTTGATCATCGATTCCCTATCTGCCGTCAGGCACTTGTCAAAATACACGCCGGACCATACGTCGGCTTTCCGGCTGCGGACAACCTTGCCGCTGTTTTCGGGTGGGCAGTTTTTGGGGAGACTTGGCTGCGCGATCACAACCGCGTTAGATGGGTCCGATTCGCATTGCAGTCTGCGGCGGACCGCTCATCTATGGAACCAACATGCCGGGGACTGATTATCTTCCCAGCCATTGAAATTCTTAAGTTAATCCCGTCCTTTGCGGACTTTCATCATGCCACAATCGGCCGCTTCGACGCGAGTTCGGCCCGCTGACTTGGCCTCTATGACTGCGGCCCCTATGACTGCGGCCCCTATGACTGCGGCCTCCATGACTTTTGCCTCCATGGCTGCTGGGAATGATGTCATCGCGGCCGAGCATTCGGCGGGCGAGTTGCGTCAACGCTGGCTTGAATCTTTTCGCGCGGTACGAGCCGAGACGGAACGTCGCGCGTCACTGCTTTCGCCCGAGGACCAAGTTGTTCAGTCGATGCCCGACGCGAGCCCGACCAAGTGGCACCGCGCGCACGTGACGTGGTTCTTCGAGCAGTTCTTATTACGGCCTCACGCAAAAGCATATCGCGTTTTCGACGAGCGCTTCGCCTTTCTTTATAATTCCTATTATGTCTCCGCCGGCCCGCGCCAAGCGCGGCCGCAACGTGGTCTGATCACGCGGCCGACTGCTTCAGAAGTTGCGGCCTATCGCGCGCATGTCGACGACGCTGTGGTAGACCTCATTCAAACGTCGCAGAATTTTGCTGAGCTTATTCCGACCATTGAGATCGGACTTCAGCATGAACAACAGCATCAGGAATTGTTGCTCACCGATATTTTGCACGCTTTCTCGTTCAACGAGACTAGTCCGACGTACGATCCGGATTGGCGATGGCCGCAGATCGGACAACGCCCCGCAGCGAGCGCGCCGCTCGCAGGCATTCACGCGATTGGCCACAACGGCAAGGGCTTCTGTTTCGACAACGAGCAGCCGGCGCATCAGGTGTTGCTGCAGCCTGTGCGGCTTTCGCCATCGCTTGTGACCAATGGCGAATGGCTCGAATTCATGGCCGACGGCGGTTACACGACGCCGACACTATGGCTCTCCGACGGTTGGACAACGGTGGAAGCGCAGGGTTGGAACGCGCCCGGCTATTGGCGCAAGGTCGACGGGGCGTGGTTTTCGATGACGCTCGGCGGGTTGCGCTGCGTCGAACCGGAAAATCCGGTCTGTCACGTCAGCTATTACGAAGCGGATGCGTTTGCGCGCTGGGCCGGCAAGGATCTGCCGACCGAAGGCGAGTGGGAAGTCGCGGCCAATGACGGCGCACTCAGCGATGCCTTCGGCGCGGTCTGGCAGTGGACGCGCAGCGCTTATGCGCCTTATCCCGGTTACAAAGCAGCGCCGGGCACGCTCGGGGAATACAACGGCAAGTTCATGATCAACCAAATGGTATTGCGCGGCTCGTCGTTCGCCACGCCGGCCGGTCATTCACGGCCGAGTTATCGCAATTTCTTTTATCCGCCGGCGCGCTGGCAATTTTCCGGATTGCGGCTCGCGCAATACCAACACTGAGAACCCCACAGAGCTTGAAAATGGCCACAGCAGTGCAAACCGCGCTCCGCGCGGCGCCGTCCGTCGAGACGGCGGATTCATTTGCGACCGACGTTCTCGAAGGCCTTACGGCGAAGCCGAAGCGGCTCCCGCCGAAATATTTTTACGATCTCGCCGGCTCGGCTTTGTTCGAGCGCATCACGCAACTGCCGGAATATTATCCGACCCGTTGCGAGATGGCGCTGTTGCGCGAACACGCGCCGGCAATCGCCTCGCTGTTTCCGCCCAATTGCGCGCTGATCGAGTTCGGCGCCGGCTCCAGCAAAAAAGCGCGCATTCTGCTTGGCGCAGCAGCCACGGTGGAAGCCTACGTGCCCGTCGATATTTCCGGCGACTTCTTGCAGAACGACGTGACGCAGCTCCGGCGCGATTTCCCGCGCTTGGCCGTGCATCCGGTCGTCGCCGATTTCACCCAGGCCTTCGAGATGCCGGCGTCGATTGCTGCGCTGCCACGCGTAGGTTTCTTTCCGGGATCGACCATCGGCAATTTCGAGCCGCACGAGGCCGCCAAGTTTCTGCGCCACGCTGCCGACGCACTCGGCAGCGGCGCAATTCTCGTCATCGGCGTCGATCTCATCAAGGACATCAAGATTCTGTGTCCCGCCTACAACGATGCCGAGGGCGTGACCGCGAAATTCAATCTCAATCTGTTGGCGCGCATCAATCGCGAGCTCGGCGCCAATTTCGATCTGTCCGCCTTCGAGCATCACGCCTGCTACAATGGCGAGCAGAAGAGGATCGAGATGCACCTCGCCAGCACCAAGCGGCAGAAGGTGAAAGTGAACGGCAAGGCAATCAGTCTCCGTGCCGGCGAAACGATCCACACCGAAAACAGCTACAAATATACGATCGACTCGTTTGAGGCGCTGGCGCGAGGCACCGGCTGGTCGCCGCTGCAATCCTGGACCGACGGAATGTTCGGTGTGCTGGCGCTGAAGTTCGAGGGCGCGCAAACGGGGCCGCGGCAAGGCGAGTGACGCCGCGATAACCCGTCAGGTGAGCGGTTATGCCGATCTGCGAAGCCGATCCTTGGCGCCTGCAATATTTCGCGCACGTCAAAACTGGCGCCGACATCCCGACTGAAGATTGCGACGCCTGGGCGTGGTTTCCGGCGCAGCGCTGGGTCTACAACAAGCTCGCTGTCGCGCTCAGCCAAAATCTTGCTGCCGGACCGCACGGCACGCAGCCGCCGCATTTTCCGATCTTCTCCAAGCCGGTCATCAATCTCAAAGGCATGGGCGTCGGCAGCCGCGCCCTGCAATCGCAGGCGGATTACGATCTGCATTATGCGCCGGGTCATTTCTGGATGACGTTGCTCGAAGGCCGGCATGTCTCGTCGGACATCGCCGTGGTCAATGGCGAGCCGCGCTGGTGGCGGCATGTCACCGGCAAGCCCGCGGGCGAGGGCACTTTCGATTATTGGCTGGTGCACCCCGAGCCTGATCCCGGCCTCGAAGCCTATTGCGGCGAATGGATCGAGAGGCATTTGCCCGGCTATACCGGGATGCTGAATCTCGAAACCATCGGCCAAAAAATCATCGAGGCGCATCTGCGCTTTGCCGACCAATGGCCCGATCTCTACGGCCCGGGCTGGGTCGACGCGCTGGTTGGTCTCTACGAGCGGCAAGAATGGGATTTCGACGACGACCGCAGCGAAGGCTATAGCGTCGTCCTGTTCGGGCCGAACGGCCGGCACTATCGGCATCCGCCGCCCGCGCTGGTCGAGGACATCGAACGCACGCCGGGCGTTACCAGCGTGCAAGTCACTTTCCACGAAGACCGCGCGCCGGAGCAGCACGCCATGCCGCCCGGCGGCTTCCGCCTCGCCATCGTCAACGGCTTCGATCTGCGTGCGGCATCGGCCGCGCGCGAGCGGCTGAAAGAGCATTTTCTCGGTACTGCGACGTAAAAGATAACCCTTACCAAATTCGTTAGTGACCCTGGGTTGACGTCCAGACGTCAGAGATGTACTCTTTTTGTTCTAAATTGGGGGATTCGATGAATCAGCGCGCCGCGCCCGGCATTATTCGCGACTCGATCATCAATTATCTTACAGCAGCCGACAACGCTTCTCTTGCGGAGATTCGGCAAGCAATTGCCGTTCAGCTAGGTGACGCCATTCCAGCATCGTCGGTGCGCTCCTATCTTAATCTCAACACGCCCGATATCTTTGAGCGAACTTCGCGCGGCCACTATCGTCTACGCGCCCCTTGCGTTCGGTCCACCAATCCAATGCCCGATGTGGAGCATCTGGTCGACCGTGCGAGGCTTATTGAAACAAATTGCTTTGACTGGCTCCGTAGATGTGAGGCGCGGTCAATCCATGCCGTGGTCACCGATCCGCCTTACGGACTTCTTGAGTATTCGCACACCGAGCAAACCAAGCTGCGCGAGCGGCGCGGCGGTATTTGGCGTATACCTCCGTCCTTCGATGGCCACCAGCGCGCGCCCGTGCCCCGCTTCACCGTGCTAAATGAGGGCGATCGCCAAGTCCTGCACGATTTTTTCTTTGAATTTGGTCAGCTTATTCTTCGCGTAACTGTCCCTGGTGCCAACGTCGTTGTGGCAAGCAATCCTCTGCTCGCCCACGTTGTTGCCGGGGCGATGAGCGCAGCAGGCCTTGAATTGCGAGGTCAAATTGTGCGCTTGGTGATGACGATGCGCGGGGGTGACCGACCTAAGAACGCCCACAAGGAGTTTACTGACGTAAGTGTAATGCCCCGCTCGATGTTTGAGCCCTGGGTCATATTGCGCCATCCACTTGATGGCCGGGCTCAGGATAATTTGCGGCGCTGGAAAACTGGCGGTTTCCGTCGGCCCTCGCAAGAACGTCCATTTGGCGACGTAGTTAAGTCGCGGCCGACCCAAAAGGCTGAAAGGCAAATCGCGCCGCATCCTTCGTTAAAGCCACAAGCATTCTTGCGCTCAATTGTTCGCGCCTCTCTCCCACTTGGTGAAGGCGTGATACTTGATCCATTTGCGGGATCCGGTTCAACACTCGCCGCCGCGAATGCCGTGGGTTACCAAAGCATTGGTATCGAGCGAGATTCAGAATTTGTTTCAATGGCGAAGCGTGCGATACCGATTCTTGGCGCGCTAGTTATTCGAAATATAGATCCAGTTTTGACGTAGTTTCTTTATACCATTGCGATCGAGCGTTGCAGTGCGGGTGCCGAGTTCGCCGCGCGAGTTTTTACGAAAATCACTCGGTTTGACGTAGGCCAAGTACACCTCTGTAATACGCATCGGTCGTCGGTCGATGGCGGGTTCGGTCTCGTGGTCGGTCTCATAAACGAACACGCACATATATTGCTCACGTGCTCCATGTGTATCGACCGCTCCACCTTTCTTCCGCGTGCTCTTAATCTCCACACCATCCTTTCCGGCTTTAACGGAGTTGTTGGGATAATGCCCTTGCACAACCAAATCAGGATGTCCGTTGAAATGGTCATTTTCGACCAAAGAGCGAGCGTGTTTAGCCATTGAAGCCGTCAACATGTCAGAGATAATTCCGGACATAGCAGCAGGACGCAACATGTCGTCAAGACGATGTAGGCCGCGCTCAAGCAGCAACTCATTCACATCGTGAAAAAAGTCATACACGTCCTGCATTGCTATCTCGAAGTCGGCGAGACGAAGCTGATAGGGCAGCTTTGCGCCGTCATTGAACTTCGATTTGTTTACGATTTCCCGCTTCAACATGTGTTTCGCTAATCTTAGGCAGTACGTTCGCAGCTTTGGCCCCTAGCTTAGCAGGCCCAATACCCGGGGGCATCTAATCTCGTTGGATCGAAATCGCTTCAATGGATGGGGAACGTCGTCGTCCAGAACCTGTGGATTGATCTGCATCGTCCGGATATAGTCTCGCCCCGCGGGTATCCGTGACATCGAGGAAACACATGAAAATCGTTGCGTTCGAAGGGCAGGGAGGCCCGCACCTTGGCGTTGTCGAAGGCGATCAGGTGGTCGACCTGCAGGCCGCGGACAGCAAAGTGCCGAGCGATCTCGGCGAATGGCTGGCGAAGAATAACGGCGATACCAAACAGCTCGCGGCCATCGCCAAGGGCGCGCCGGCCAGTGCGCGCAAGCCGCTCTCCGGGTTGAAATACGCGCTGCCCGTCGGCCGCCCCGGAAAGATCATCTGTCTCGGCTTGAATTATCTCGAGCACGTCAAGGAGGGCTCGCAGCGCGACAATATTCCAAAGTTTCCGACGATTTTCTTTCGCGGTCTCACCTCGATGGTGCCGCACGGCCAGCCGATCATCCGGCCGAAAGTTTCGGAGACGCTCGACTATGAAGCCGAACTGATCCTGGTCGTCGGCAAGCGCGCCAAGCATCTCACCCCCGCCAACGCGACCTCCTGCATCGCCGGTTATTGCTGCGGCAACGAGGGCTCGGTGCGCGAGTTTCAGCGCAAGACCACGCAATGGGACATGGGCAAGAATTTCGACCGCACCGGCGGCTTCGGACCGTGGCTCGTCACCGCCGACGAATTGCCCGACGCCGCGAAGGGCCTGAAGATCGAAAGCCGCCTCAACGGCACTGTCATGCAGTCGGACAACACCGACAACATGATGTTCCCCGTGGTCGAGATGCTGGTTTACATCACCCAGGGCATCACGCTCGAACCCGGCGACGTCATCTTCACCGGCACACCATCGGGCGTTGGTCATGCACGCAAGCCGAACCCGGTCTGGATGAAAAACGGCGACACCATTGAAGTCGAGATCCAAAGCGTCGGCACTCTGAGCAATCCGATCGCGAACGAGTAGGACTGCGGAGCGGGCGGCATGTCGCGCTGGCGGCGAAAACGATTGCGGCGGCTGAGGAAGCCGCTGCAATTCCTCTTCGTCTCGCTCGCTCTCGTTTCGGCGCTGACGTCCGCGCGCGCGCAAGGTCAGATCAAGATCGGCATCGGCTACGGGCTGGCGTTCCTGCCGGTCTATATCTGCGAGGATATGAAACTCATCGAAAAGCGCGGCAGGGAAGCGCACCTTGACGTGAAGGCCGAGTTCCAGCGCTTCATGAGTGCAAGCGAAGCGCAAGACGCTCTCGCCTCAGGCGCGATCAACATCGCGCCGTTTGGCACCGCGCCGCTGCTTGCGGCGTGGCAGAAGGGCCAGGGCAAGCCCGAGCAGGTTTTCGCCGTCTCCGGCATGACGTCGCTGCCTTTGGTGCTGCTCAGCAATCAGCCGGACGTGCAGTCGATCGCCGATCTCAAGCCGGCCGACCAGATTGCGATGCCGACGTTGACATCGCCGCAAATGTATTTGTTGGAGCTGCAATCGGAAAGGGCCTTCAGCCGCTACGACCGGCTGCGGAGCCGGGTCGTCGCGCTGTCGCATGCGGATGCGATCAACAATCTGGTCGAGGGCACCGGGCCGGTGAAGGCTTACTTCGCCTCGCCGCCTTATACGGAGCTTGCGCTGCGCGATGCGAAGGTGCACGCCGTGCTCAGTTCGTCGGACGTGATGAGCGGCAAATCATCATTCCTGATCCTGGGCGCCACCAAGGCCTATATCGACGCCGCGCCGCAAATCCCAGGCGTGATCGAGAAAGCGATGGATGACGCCGCGCGTATCATCCACGACGATCCGCGCCGCGCCGCACAAATCTACCTCACCCACGAACCCTCGGACGTGATGAACGGCGCGGCCGTGGAGGCGGTGATCAGGGAGATCAAAGACGAATTCGGCAGCACCGTTTACGGCGTGAAGACCATGGCCGATTTCATGGGCCGGCATGGCGAACTCAAATCGGTGCCGCGGAGCTGGAAAGACGTGGTTACACCCGCGCTGGTGAATTCGCCAAGTAGCTAGTGTTGTGACTCTAACGCTTGTTTCGCCCGCGCGACCTTTTCGAGGATTTGGCCGGCCGACTTTGTCCAGATGAATGGCTTGGGGTCTGCATTGTGGTTTTCCAGGTATTCCATGATG
>Ga0102924_1003301_pt1 | contig 17022 bp, 16 predicted proteins | sample PaiPotPPM11metaG_FD_80116 | JGI IMG/M metagenome (GOLD analysis project Ga0102924, IMG submission 80116) | Iron sulfur acid spring bacterial and archeal communities from Banff, Canada, to study Microbial Dark Matter (Phase II) - Paint Pots PPM... ...
GGGCAAGAGGGCCTGAAAGCCTACCTGGAAAAACGCAAACCAGCCTGGGTTGAGGAGGCAAAGTAGGAGATGGGTCATGTTTAAAAAAATTCTTATTGCCAATCGCGGCGAGATCGCGGTACGTATCATGGCGACCTGCCGCGAGATGGGCATCGCAACTGTAGCGGTGTATTCCGAGGCCGATCGGGCCGCGCGGCATGTGCGCGAGGCCGACGAAGCATACGAGATCGGACCAGCCCCGGCGGGGCAGAGCTATCTACGCGGCGAGAAGATTATCGAGGTGGCGCGTCAGAGCGGCGCAGAAGCCATTCATCCCGGCTATGGCTTTCTTTCAGAAAATACGGCCTTTGTCGAGGCATGTGAGGCGGCGGGCATCGTCTTTATCGGCCCGCCAGCCGCAGCGATGCGCCTGATGGGGTCGAAGATCGCCGCCAAAAATCTGGCCAGATCAGTGGATGCGCCGACGATTCCTGGCTACAACGGCGAGAGCCAGGAGGATGAAATTCTTCTACAGGAGGCACTCTTGATCGGCTTCCCGCTGCTGATCAAGGCTTCGGCAGGCGGCGGCGGCAAGGGCATGCGCGAGGTCCATAAACGGGCGGATTTTCTGGATCAACTCGCGGGCGCGCGTCGCGAGGCCCTGGCATCCTTTGGCGACGCCACGGTCTTCCTGGAACGACTGATCCTGCGCCCACGCCACGTGGAGCTACAGATCCTGGGCGACCAGCATGGCAATCTGATCCACCTGGGCGAGCGCGAATGCTCAATTCAGCGTCGCCATCAGAAAATTATCGAGGAGAGTCCCTCGGTGGCGCTGACTCCTGAACTGCGCGCGGAAATGGGCGCGGCGGCGGTACGCATCGCCAAAGCTGCTGGCTACGTGAACGCCGGGACCATGGAGTTTATGCTCGATACGGACCAGCGCTTCTATTTTCTGGAGATGAATACGCGCCTGCAAGTGGAGCATCCCGTCACCGAATTGGTGACGGGCCTTGATCTCGTGCGCCACCAGCTCATGATCGCCGCCGGAGAGGTGTTGGCGCTCAAGCAGGAACAGATCAGCCCGCGTGGACACGCCATAGAGGTGCGCCTGTACGCCGAAGATCCTGAGCAGAACTTTCTCCCCTCGACTGGAACAATCGCGCAATTCACCACGCCCGCCGGTCCCGGGATACGCGTCGATAGCGGGATTGCCAGCGGCGACGAAATCACGCAATTCTACGACCCGATGATCGCCAAGCTAATCGTCTCCGGCGAGAATCGCGCGGCAGCCATCGCTCGTCTGCGTAGAGTGCTAACACAAACCGTTGTCTTTGGCGTCACCACCAATATCGCACTACTCCAGGCCATCGCCGCTCACCCGGCCTATAGCGAAGGACAAACGTATACGAGCTTTCTTGACGAGCATGGCCTCCTGGAACCAGGGGAGATCAAGAGCACCGAGGACCATCTCACAGACGCTTTGTGCGCGGCGGCCCTGCTGGAACTGACCGACCACACAGAGCTATCCGACCCACGTGAGCGCAATCCCTGGCGCGCGCTGGGACCATGGCGCATGGTTGGCGAGGCCCGCAGCACTACGTATGAGTACCAGGAACAGCGCTATAAAGTCGCGGTTTCGCCAGCATCTGAGCAGGCCAACGCCTGGCAGGTGCGTATCAACGAGCAGCCAGCAATAAGCGTAATGTGCACGCTCGGCCAGGAGAAGCTCGTACTGCTCACACGAGAGCACAAGCAGTTGCGCGCCTATGTCTTGCGCCAGGAGAACGAGACGCTGGTGAATGTGGGTGGACAGACCTTGCGCCTGGCTCGCCAACAGCCACCCAGCGTTGAAAGCACCGCTCACGCCGGTGCGGGCGGCCACGCGCAGAAGGCCATGACCGCGCCAATGGCTGGTACGATCGTCAAAGTACAGGTCGAGGATGGCCAGGAGGTTGAGCAACTTCAGGTGTTGGTTATACTGACAGCAATGAAAATGGAGCACACTATCGCGGCGCCTCACGCTGGTAAAGTTCGGCGTGTTCACTATAGAGAGGGAGACGTGGTCAAAGGCGGCGCAGTGCTGGTCGAAATGGAATAATTAAGGAAAGGATTATTTTTATGCAAATCGGATTTATCGGCATCGGAGTGATGGGGCGTCCAATGACGCTCAACCTGCTGAAAGCGGGCCATCATGTGACTATTTACGCGCGCCATCCTGAGAAGGCGGAAGTGCAGGAAGTGCTGCAAGCAGGAGCGAAGCAGGCGCCGTCCCCGCGCGCCGTGGCGATGGCCTCGGATATGGTGATCACTATGCTACCCAACTCGCCTGAGGTCGAGGAGGTCGTGACAGGCGAGCAAGGCCTGCTCGCGGGAGCGCGCAAGGGGCTGATTATCATTGACATGAGCACCATCGCCCCGACTGTGAGCCGCAAAATGAGTGAACTTGCCACGACAAAAGGTGCGCATTTCCTGGACGCGCCAGTCAGCGGCGGCTCGCAGGGAGCGGTGAACGGCACGTTGACAATTATGGTTGGTGGTGAGAAAGAGGTATTCGAGCAAGCCCGCCCGGCGCTGGAGGCGATGGGCAAACAGGAGAATATTTTCTACGTCGGGCCATCCGGCGCGGGCGAGGTGGTCAAAATCGTGAACAATATTCTCTGTGGGGCCATCGCGGCAACCATCGCGGAGTCATTTGTGCTGGGCGTGAAGGCTGGAGCCGACGTAGAGGCAATGGCAAAGATTGTCGGGGTGAGCACTGGCGGGAGTTGGCAATTGGCCAATCAGTTTCCTCTGCGCGCCTTCAACGGTAGCTTCCAGCCAGGCTTTATGACTGATCTGCTGCATAAAGACCTGGGCCTGGCTCTGGAACTGGCAGCAGAGAACCAGACCACCGTACCGATGACTGCCCTGACGCGCCAGATGTACGAAATGGCCCGCGCAGCTGGCTATGGGCGCGAGGACTATACTTCTGTGCTCAAGGTGCTGGAAAACATGGCAGGAGTGGAGGTCAGGAGTTAAGAGGAGAGATCGTGCATGAGCGCGGGTCCCGCGCTCATGCACGATCTCTCCTCTTAACGTGCAAAAGTCATCAGACCATGGGCCGCAGTCATACCCAGGACCAGGACGGCGATCAGGCCAAAGTAGGCCAGCCCGATGATAATACGTTCGCCGCGAGATACCGCGTAATAAGCCTGGGACTCAGGAGTATCCGACGAGCGCCGCCGCGTCCAGAGCTGGGTTGCGGCCAGCACGATGAAGATGAGCAACCAGATTGAGAAATTACCCGTGACCCACTCCCAGATCTGGACGGCGAGCAGACCGATAAAACCGATCAGCCAGACGCGCCGATCAATCGCGGCCAGCACGCGCCCTCCATCGAATGGAATAATCGGGATCAGGTTGAATAAGTTTAGGAAGAAGCCAAAGTAGGCCAGGGGAGCCCAGATACCCGTAAAGCCAGTTGAGCTTGATACAGAGAGCGCGATAAACAGACAGACCAGCGAGGCCAGCGCGCCCGCCACAGGTCCCGCGATCCCCACCTCGGCCTCGTCTTTGGCGTTCCCCGGCATACGGCGCATAAAGACCGCGGCCCCCAACATGGGAATAAAAATCATTCCCCCAATCGGAATGCCTTTGAGCTTCATCACCACCGCGTGCCCCATTTCATGGATGAAGAGCAGCACCACCAGGCCAATGCCAAACCCCCAACCAAAAAGTTGCGCGTAGACGACGATCGAAGCCAGCGCGGTAATGCCCGCTATGCCAAATTTGAGCGTGAGTCCCAGTGCCGCTCCCATCCCACCCAGGGCTGCCAGACCCTTTTTCCGTGTGGCACCCGCGTCCACATTGCCATTTTGCGCAGCCACGCGCTGCTCAGTGCCCGCGTCAACGGTATAGTTTTCCAGGCTGGCTGGTCCCCTATATTCATGCGTCTGCGCTGTTTCATAAACACTGGGAGCGGGTGGATACTGCTCAGAGCCAGGCTGCATCGGCAGCATAGGTTGAGGCGCATTCTCATGTTGGTAGAAGCGAGGATCGGTATAATCGGCTTTGTCCGGTTGCGTTGGTTGGGTATATTCTGAAAAACTATAATCAGAAAATTTTTCTGAATTCCAGGGCATAGAACGCCTCAATTCTGGCTAGGCAAATCAACATACGAATGTATCGTTTAAAGCTCTCATCTTTCCTCATCAAATGTGACCGAATATAGACATATACTCTCTATTGACACATGCACCTCTTTTTGTGAGACTCTGCCCTAAGAGCACGTTGACAACCGAATAGTGTTTCAGAGGTTTCAAGGTAAAACGTTCCCTTGAGTAAAAGCATTAGCGTGTTGGAAGTACTTCCAACGTACATCCATACTCACTCACACTGCAAACGTTTTGCAGGAGTCAGGATGTGCACCGTTTGCGCGCTCGCGTGCATCTCTCATGATGTACCGCTTGATAGGTTGGCCGTAGTCCAACCTGCCGCCTAGTTTGTTCGTCAACAGGCGTAGCTGAACGCGAGAAGGGTAACCAATGCAATACTTGGTTATGCTTTGAGCAACTATTATAGCATATGGTATCCTCAGCGTATGTGATAGTACAGGTATTTCTATACAGAATGGCGCAGGGAGGAGCAAGCTCCAGCCTCCGCCATTCTGTCCACACCCTTACTATACGTACTATACGCCCAAAGAGCGTCCAATGATCTCTTTCATAATCTCATTTGTGCCAGCATAGATGCTCTGCACCCGCGCATCCAGGTAAGCGCGCGCGATGGGATACTCCAGCATATAGCCGTAACCGCCGTGGAGTTGCACACACTCGTCTACCACGCGTTTCTGCAAATCGGAAGTCCACCATTTGGCCATGGCCGCGGTCTCAGGCGTCAGCGTACCTTCGAGCAATTCTTCGATGCAGTGATCGACAAACACGCGCCCAATCTCGATCTCGGTCTTCATTTCAGCGAGCTTGAAACGCGAATTCTGGAAGCTTCCGATGGGTTTACCAAAAGCGGTGCGCTGCTTGCAATACTCCAGCGTGATCTCCAGGGCCGTCTCGCAGGCCGCCATGGCTCCGACGCCGACATTGAGACGCTCCCTGGCAAGCTGGCGCATCAGATAGTAAAAACCCTGCCCTTCTTCGCCGAGCAAATTATTGACCGGCACATGGACATCCTCAAAAATGAGTTCTGCCGTATCCTGCGCCTTCAAACCAACCTTCTCTAGCAGGCGACCGTGTTTGAAACCCTCCATACCTTCTTCGACAATGATCAGGCTGATGCCTTTATGGCCCAGAGCAGGATTGGTCTTCGCCACGGTAATCACCAGATTACCCAGGATGCCGTTGGTGATGAAAGTCTTCTGTCCATTGAGAACATAATAGTCGCCCTGGCGAATGGCGGTGGTGCGCACTGCGGCCAGATCGCTGCCGGTGTCAGGCTCAGTCATAGCAATCGCGGAAATAATCTCGCCAGAGCACATGCCCGCAAGCCAGCGCTGCTTCTGCTCAGTGGTCGCGTAGGTCAGGATATAGGGGATCACAATGTCATTGTGCAGACCCATGCCACCGCCCGCGCTCGCCACACATGCTCTGGCAACCTCTTCCATCATAATCGTGCTATAGCGATAATCATCGATCCCAGAGCCACCGTATTCTTCCGGCACATTGATGCCCAGAAAACCCTGCTGGCCAGCCTTGAGCCAGAGTTCGCGCGCAACATGCCCGTCTTTTTCCCACTGGGCATAGTGAGGAACGATTTCCTTCTCCACAAAATGGCGATAAGAGTCGCGGAATAGCCTGTGTTCTTCCAGAAAGAGCGTGCGTTGCATGTATTCTTCTCCTGGGGCAAAATCTCGACACTGAAACCTGATCTGGTATGTATTATACAAGCAGGACGCGCCCACCTGCCACTATGGCAAGTGGGCTCATTGGCCTAAAAACAGCTCTAACCCTCAGGCTATAGGAAATTTCTACAGACAGCTATCCCTGTGGTGGATACTGCTGCGGTGCTGATGGATATTGCTCCGCTGGTGGATACTGGGGCATTGGCTGGTAAGGCTGCGCCGATGGATATCCCTCCATGGGCTGATATGATTGCATTGGTGGATATTGTACCCCTGGCTGATATGGTGACGGCGCTAGATAGGATGGCATAGGATACTGCGGCGTCTCTGGTACTGCGATCAGGTAGATCCATACGCAGATAATGCCGAAAAGGATCGTGCACACGAACCACCCCCATTTCTGCTGCTTCGCCTGCTTTATCAGCGCCCCTATCATAGCAGCGAGACTCAACCCACTAGCAGCCAGAGATAATATTACCCCAATCACTATTCCGATCGTTGCTACAACTGGCACTGCCTGGCCTGATGAACTGCAATCTGGAGAACATGCGGCTGCAGTCAGCACACCAGCCACGACAAAAGCTATAATGCTTACGATACCCAGTCCGACGGCCAGGAGAGAAAGGATCACAATTGTCTTCTTACGCATAGAATAAAAAAACCTCCCATGAATTGCGACAAAGCTTTAATTCCTGTTGTGTTTGCCTATTATATAGACAAACGGAGCCGCTGAACATCCCCCAAATTGGAGGACGCCGATCGACACAGTATTTGCTATCCACTACCATATCATACACTGAGGCTAGATTATATATGCAGAAAAAGCAGAATAAAAAACGCAATGGTCAAGGCCGAGTGAACGGTATGCACAACCTTTGGCATACGCCGTTTACGCAAAGCCGTCTCGATCCAGAGCCAGAGTCCCAGGAGTACCATAAGTGCCAGGATGCCAATCGCGGCGAATCCTGTAATCTCCTCATAGATGCTAATATGGGACAGGATAGGCAGAAAGAACACAGTATGCCCAACCGCGCCAGCCGCGACGATCCAGCCAAAAAATTGGTGATGCTTGCGCAGAAACATTAGCACATTCTTCAAAAACTGAATGACCCACTTGCTAGCACTTTTTTTCACCTGCACATACCATTGGCGCGTAATCCACTGACTGGCAGCGAAAACGGCTATAAGAAATGCAAGAATTCCAACCACCTTACTACCGGGATTGGACAAATGGAGAACAGAATCAGGTATGAGCATCATCAGGCAAACCATCGCGCTTAGCGCGATAATAAAACTGCCACCAATCCAGGTCACCCAGTTGACCGAGATATGCAGCGCGCGCAACGCTCCGTAGGCACCAAGCAGAAAGCAGAAATCGACCCCACAAAAGATCAGTAAAAGCACAGACCGGGCCGCAATTGCATCAATAGACCGCATCATTTATCTCCCTTTTATAGTTTATGTGTTATAGCTCTTTACCATAATTCAGCGAAATCAGTACAATTTTTCCCTCACAAGAGCTGTTTCTATAACTAGCAGGACCCTCAACTCTATAGTAGCAATCTCTGATGAGAAGTTCATGAAAAAGGCCAGATTGGCTAGAAGCTCTTTGCATGCAGACAGAAAAATGGCACTAGCTAGCGGCGCCAGTTAGTGCCATTTTTCTATCTGAACACAAAAACTATATCAGCGTGGTATACACTACTAACCGCAGGGTTGTCTGGTGCTGACTGGGAATCCAGTCTCCAGCGCAAGTAATCAGATTGAGATATTTACCGCCGTTATTGCCGAAGATTTGCTGGATGGGCGCGTCCTGCGGAGGATAAGACTCTACGTCGGTCACGCGAAAACGCAGCGTTGTGCCGTCACTATTGAACACATCAACTTCATTACCGACGCGCACGTTGCGCAAATACCAGAAGACCGCCGGAGAACCTCCGGGACGGTCCAGGTGACCATCGATCACCGCGCTACCCTGCTCGCCGGGGCGCGGCCCATTGGCATACCAGCCAGTATCCGTCCAGGGGCTGCCAGTCGGTGTTCCCAGATCACCAGTGGACAGAATATTGACTTGCTCCACCGGGGCGTTCACGCTGATTGCCGGGATAAGTAAACGCTGCGGGCTCACCTGCGCGACGTGCGTGGCAGTTGGCGCTGCCCGCGCGGTTATGGTAGGACCGTCAAGATGCACGGATGAGGTAGGGTTCCCTTGAGAGCCACAGCCGCTCAGGCAGCAGCCGAGCGCCAGAATCAGTATCAAGAATTTCATTTGGCGCAAAACCTGCTGCCTGAACATAGGATTACCTGTCCTCTAGTGTGAGGCAAAGAGCCGCCGAGTAAAGAACGTCCCACCTACAACGACCATCGCCAGCGCGATCAACAGCCAGGGCGTGCTCAACTGACCATCCGAGAGCAAGGCGAACGGATTGCTGCCCGTCTGCGGCAAACCCGGCAGAGCCGCCGTCTCGGCTGAAACAACCTCAGCCTGCGGCGTGCCATTGAACATCCCAACCGCGAAAAGACTGGTGACCGTATTGGCCTTCAGAGTTGTTGAGATAGACAGCGAATGACCAGCCGATCCCGCCAGGTTGAACGAAGTCGTACCAGCGGAAAAGGTCATATAGTCGCTGACCTGCTGATAATTTGCCCCGGTGACAGACTTGCCAGCAGCCTGGACATCGATCCAGCCGCTATCGGGGATGAGTTGGTAAACACGTACTTTCGCTGTGCCCGCCATAGCAATATTACTGTCACTAAAAACTTTCAGCGTCAGGTTCGTCGGGCTGGTACCGATCGCTGCTACAGTATACACTCCTCCAGGTTGAATTGGTAAAGTTTCTGTGAGCGCTGCTCCGCCGACGCCTTTGCCGGTAAGGGCAATCTGCACCTTATGCGGGCCGGGAGGAACCTCTGCATAACCGGTCACTGCGCCAAAGCCAAAACTGGTGAGAAAAGGTGCGCCATCCACAAAGACATCCGCCACGCCGACAAACGGCGACGCGTGGATTATGCGCACAAAGGCTGGTGTGGTGGCGGCCATTGCGTTCTGCCCCGGTGCCATAAAGAAGCCAGTTAGCGCGAACATGCCGCAAAATAGGAGAGCCAAACTTGCCAGGGAAAGCCGCGATTTTTTTCTTGTCATACCATCATCCTCTTCAATGTGATCTGCAATGAATCAGTAAATGTGTTCCGAGGGCTACACCTTAGCCAATTTGGGGTAAATAGAAACATTTGTAATAGAGAATGTTACTCTCCCTATTACATACGTTTTATAGAATGACTAGTAACTATTTTTTTCTGTGTTTTTTCGAAAGGTAAGATGTCTGGGTAGAAAAGAGGCGCATAGACCCCCTTAAACGGAGTAATACCACGATGCCAGAGTTACAAACAAGTCTACCCCTTGGAACGCTTTTACGCGAACGATATCTGATTAAAAGCGTGCTTGGCGCGGGGATTGCTGGTACGGTCTACCTGGCCAGGGACCAGCAAGCAAAGAATATCAAATACCAGCTCTTCGCGCTAAAAGAAATCAGTGGCCTGGACCAGCAAGCTCGCTATCAATTTACCTTCAATGGCACGGCCCTGCGCCAGCTTCAGCATCCAGCTCTCCCTCATATTCACCATATCTTTAACGACGATAAACGTGGATACGTCTATCTTGTCATGGATTATGTCGAGGGAACAAACCTGGAAACGCTGCGCAAGCAGCAGCCGTCACAACACCTGAGCTGGTCCGAACTACGCACAATCTGCGGGCCACTCGCCGCTGCCCTCACCTATCTGCATCTCCAGGAGAAGCCGCTCTTCCACGGTGATCTCGCACCCACAAACGCCATTCAGGGAATCGCGGGCAAGATCATGTTCCTCGACCTGGGGTACGCGCAAGCAACCCTCACAGAAGGGGTGAGGCAGATCTCGTCGGCAACCTCCACCAACTATCACGCACCCGAACAACTCACCGGCAAGCTTGACGCGCTCTCGGATGTCTATGGACTGGGAGCAATGCTCTACGAGCTGCTGACCGGACAGGCTCCAGTAGACGCTCTCACACGACTAGAACGCGTCAACAAGAAAAAAGCCGATCCGCTGACGCTAGCGAGCAAGGTGACACCTGATGTACATCGCCCCCTGGCTGAAACGCTGCAAAAAGCGCTCGCGCTCGATCCAGCCGAGCGTTTTCCGTCCGTCAAAGCGTTCTGGCAAGCGCTGAGCGCCCTGCCCGCCATTAACCAGGACGCTACACCGGTCGCCAGCAAACAGAGAACGCCTGGAGCAGTTGCGGTCAACCCAGCAGGCGTGGCGCTCCCAACACCCATCGGAAGCGCTTCTAACGCCAGTCCTGCAAAAAGTAGCAAGCGCCGTTCCGCGCTGCTGCCCGCCGTTGCCGCTCTCTGCGCGTTGCTCCTGCTCGTCGCTGGTCTGGGTACCTGGGTCTGGGCCAGCGCGCATAGCTCCGGCAAGCCCGGATCGGGTGCTGCATCTGGCCGACAAGGAACAGCCACAATCGGTAGATTGACGCCTATGCCTGGCACTGGCAAGCATCTCTCTCTGCTTGGTACATACAAAGGCCAATTTGACTTTCCAGAACCATCAATCCTTTTTACACTCATCATCTCCCAACAACAGAGTCAGGGGCAGATCAGTGGAGAATTTTATTCTAGCCTGGTAAACGGTAGCATCACTGGCACCACAGATTTTGCAAATGACGTACAGTGGACAGTCATTGATGCGTCGGGGAATGCAGCCTTGATTTTTCGTGGTGGTTTTAATGGTGGTTTTAATGGCACTAATTTGAACAAAAATGACAACATGGCAGGCTATTTTTTTAAATGCACGCCTAATCAAGGTCCGACATGTGGTAGCCAGGAGTCTGGCTCCGGCAGTGGAGGCGGTTGGACTGTGAGCTATTTTTCTTCGAGTCTCTCTGTATTTAGAGAAGTTGCGCCAGCCTGGTCTTAAAATCTCCGCCCGCGCCTCAATCAGCAGCGCGGGCGCTCCACGTTTCCAATCGCATCCCTCTCAACTAGTCATGTGATACACTATCCCCATAATCAACAACACACACTTCACCCACTCTTCACAAACAGGAAGGAGCCAATTCATGGCATTCAAAACGCCCGATCCGCGTAAGGTCCGTATCCTTTTCAACCAGCGTGTGCCCATGCGCGACGGGGTGACGCTCTCTGCCGATGTGTATTTGCCCGCTGGCGAGGTGCAGAAGCGTCCGGTGATCCTGAGTCGCACGCCGTATTTAAAAGCAAGTATGGCAGTGGTTGAGCGTGCGCAGGAGTTTGTGAAGCGCGGCTATGTCTATGTAGCGATGGATGTGCGCGGGCGCGGCGATTCTGATGGCGAGAACTTCAATCCCTATGTCAACGAGGGGCGCGATGGCTACGATAGCATCGAGTGGTGCGCGAGCCAGGAGTGGTCGGATGGCAAGATTGGCACCTATGGCGGCTCGTATCTGGGCACGATCCAGTGGCTCACCGCGCTGGAACAGCCGCCCCATCTGCGTGCAATGGTCGTGCTGGTCCCACCCTCTGATCCCTTTGTCGAGACACCAACGGGTGTGCCAGGTCCGCAGCACCTCTGCTGGCTGCATCTGGTCAGCGGACGCGTGACCCAGCCGATGGAGGCGGTGGACTGGGAACAGGTCTACTGGCATTTGCCCCTGCTGACCATGGACGAACAGGCTGGACGCGTGGACTGGCGCTGGCGGGCCGACCTCGAGCATACACATCTCGATGATTACTGGAAACCTCACTGTTACCAACGGCGCTTCGAGGAATTGAGCGTCCCAGCACTGCACATCTCCGGATGGTACGATGATGAGCAGATCGGCACACCGCTCAACTATATCGGCATGACGACACGCGCCGCGACACCTGAAGCCCGCGCCAGCCAACGCCTGCTAATGGGTCCCTGGGGCCATAATACCAATGCCTCCTCAAAGATCGGCGACCTCGACTTTGGCGAGCAGGCAGTGATCGATCTATACGGTGAGGTCACACGCTGGTTCGATCGCTGGTTGCGGGGCATTGATGTGCTCTCCAGGCCGGTGCGCATCTTTGTCATGGGCGAGAACGTCTGGCGCGACGAGCAGGAGTGGCCCCTGGCGCGTACAGCGTGGACGCCGTTCTACCTGCGCGGCAATGGACGCGCCAACAGCCGCTTTGGCGATGGCGCTCTCACCACCACAGCGCCCGGCGCAGATGAGCCAGCCGACAGCTATACCTATGAGCCCGGCAACCCGACGCCATTCGTCACCGAACAAACGTCCAGCCAAGTCGGCGGCCCTGATGACTATGCGTCTATCCAGCGACGCGACGATGTGCTGGTCTATACAACCGAGCCACTGGAGCACGATACAGAGGTGACCGGCCCGGTGCGCGTGGATCTCTACGCCTCGTCTTCCGCACCCGACACTGATTTCATGGCCATGCTGATTGATATCTGGCCCAACGGCTTCCGCCAACGTCTGTGCGATGGCATGGTACGCGCGCGCTTCCGCGATGGCATGGAACATCCCACGCCGATCGAGCCGGGTAAGGTGTATCAGTACAGCATAGATTGCTGGAATACCTGTCAGGTCTTCAAGGCCGGCCATCGCATCTGTGTGCAGATCTCATCAAGCGCTTTTCCTAAGTTCGATCGCAATCTAAACACGGGCGCGCCACTGGGCCTGACCAGCGACTTTGTCAGCGCCGAACAGCGCATTTACCACGATGCTGAGCATCCTTCAGCAGTTGTGTTACCAGTGATTCCCTAGAAGAGCCTGGTGGGCTTGAGGTCCACACGCATGGAGAGATGAAGCGCGCCTTCGTCTCTCTTCCTCCCACGGAGAGAATACATGACTGAAACAATCTCGATCCTGATTACTGATGATCACGCGCTGGTGCGCCACGGCATACGGGATTTTCTAGAGCTACAGGCAGATCTCAGCGTCGTGGGAGAAGCCAGTAGCGGCGAGGAGGCGGTGCGCGTAGCGGGCGAGCTCGCGCCCGATGTAGTCCTCATGGATCTCGTCATGCCTGGCATAGGCGGCGTGGAGGCGACACGCCAGGTCAAGCAGGCCAGCCCACACTCTCAGATTATTGTCCTCACTTCTTATCACGAGGACGAGTATATTTTTCCAGCGCTACGAGCTGGAGCAATCTCCTATGTCCTGAAAGATATCGGCCCAGACGAACTGGCCGACACTATCCGCAAGGCGGCGCGCGGAGAGTCGGTCCTGCATCCGCGAGTCGCGGCACGCGTCGTTCAGGAAGTGCGCGGGGCCAGAAACGCGACGCCGAACCTCTTCACCGATCTGAGCGAGCGCGAGTTAGAAGTGTTGCGCCTCATTGCCGATGGCCTCTCCAACGCTGAAATTGCTCGCAAGCTGATCATCAGCGAAAAGACGGTCAAAGGACATGTCAGCAATATCCTGGGTAAGCTCCACATGCTGGACCGCACTCAGGCCGCAGTCTATGCCTGGCAACAGGGATTGGTCGCGCGGCGCGATCCATAAATCACTCATAGCAAAGGGTTAATAACAACGGGTGGTATTGGATATGTCGGAAAACTTATGGAATAAGTTTTCCGACATATCCAATACCACCCGTTGTTACGTAATAATAGATGTGGCGAAAGCAGAAGTTGGAAAAATTCTGGGACATTTCGAAATACATTTGACTTTATTGACACAAGATGTTATAATTAGAACAAGAATTCATTGTATATTGTACACGAAGTCAGCCTTTCCGCCAGGATGAGCAACAATTGAGTTGGTAGCCCAGGTGGAATACATGTTTACCATTTTGTTACTCAGCAAAAAGAATAGCTAGTTAGCAGAATTTTGTCCGACCCATTGCCGAGAGAGGAGCTGATTAGTCATGCCAATCATGCAGCTCACACAAACCGTTCACCTTTCCCCCCCTGTAGCACTCAAGACTAGCAAATCAGGGAAAAAAAGCATACAGCCAATGCTTCCTGGCCTGGAGATTGAGCCAGTTGAGAAGCCGCCAGTGACTAATCGCCAGATCGCAGAGGTACTTTCCAATATCGCTGAGATCCTGGAGTTCCAGCACAGCAATCCCTATCGCACCCAGGCATATCGCAATGCCGCGCGCGGCGTGCTGGACCTCGATGAGTCAGCAGCAGCCATCCTGGCACGCTCGGAGCCACTGCCCATACCCGGCCTGGGTCAGCGCCTGCGTCGGCGTATCGCTGAGCTGGTAGAAACTGGTACTATGACCTTCTACAGCGATCTGTGCCTGCAATCTCTGCCGCGCGGCGTACGCGCGCTGCTGGCGATTCACTTCGTCGGTGTTCACACCGCCGTACGCCTCTATGAAGGGCTGGCGATCGATACGCCGGAGAAACTCTGGAACGCGGCTCATCAGCACCGCATCCGCCAGTTGCCCGGCTTCGGCCCGCGCAGCGAAGCACGCCTGCGAGAAGCCGCAGAGCAGTTTTTGCGGCGTAAAGCAGGTGCGCCGCTTGACGGTGCCGCCTAATAAGATAAACATCTATTCGTTTATCTTTCCCATTTTATAAATACCAGGGAATAAGGCAATTTATGGGCTGGCATGTCTAGGACCAGCCACCACGCTGGATCAGCGCGATAAAACGCTGCTCCAGCTCAGTGGTGCGCGAACCTGGCTTGCCATCGCCGATGATGTGGTCATCGATGCGCACCACCGGGACGATCTCTTTGGATGACGAGGTAACAAACGCTTCATCGGCCTGGGCCAGTTCCTCCAGGAGAATCGTCCGCTCTTCGATTGGGAAACGGCCGCGCGCCAGGTCCAGGACAACAGTGCGAGTAATTCCAAGCAGGACCTCCGCGCGTGGAGTGACCAACGTATCGCCGCGGAAGATGAAGAAATTGCTACGCGTGGCCTCCTGCACGTGTCCCTGCTCGTTGACAAACAGAGCATCGTCTGCACCACGCCGCTCCGCCTCTTTCAGAGCTCGTACCGCAGAGGTATAGTTGGAAGTCTTCGCCTCTGGCACCTCGCGTTGCAAGCGAGTCGTAATCAGAACATAGCCCTGAGCAAAACGCGCCAGGTCTCGCTCGCCCAACGGCGAAATCATCACAATCAGCTTTGACTGACCAGCAGCAGTTACCCCATCCTCGCTCTCTCCGCCAGTCACCAGCATGCGCACAGCAGCATGGCGATAGGCATTGCGCGCGATAATTTCCTGCACAACCCCGGCAATCTCTGCGCGTCCGTGGGGAATCTCCAGATCAATCATCCCCGCTGAGTGATAGAGCCGCTCCAGATGCTCATTCAGGTGAAATGGGCGGCGATCATACGTGCGCAGCGCCTCGAACGCGCTATAGCCACGCAAAACAGCCATATCGTGAATGGAAATATTCGCGTGATTAGGGTGAACCCACTCTCCATCGACGTACCACCAGGCATTCGTATCCATAAAAATTTAACTCCTTCTCTCTGCTGATCATTGCTATCATTAGCATAGCCCGCACATAGCCAGTCTGGCAATCCCTACTTCCCCATTTTTAAATATACCATTTCAAGTGCTGGGTATACTAAAAGAAGGGACAAGAACATGCTACCTCAACAGGTGGAAGCAGAGTTTCTTGCAAAAGCTCACCCGGAAGGAATAAACGTGCAGGAGTTGGGAGAGTTCCCACACTCTTGCTATTTCCTTATGAGTAGATGCGTAATACCTGTGGCAAAAGCATGTCGCTCTCTATGGAAAAGAAAGGAATTCACTTAGATGCAGAAACAGAATAGAGTTCACAGTGACGAGGCCCAAGGGTTTGAGATGGGACGTGAGCTCACAGAAGCAGAGTTAGCAACAGTTTGCGGCGGGGCAGGTAGCGGAAATACGAGCAACATGGGCAATCTCGGCGGACTTGGATCGCTGGGTGGCGATCTGGGCAGCCAACTTGGTGGCTTACTTGGAAATAACGCGGGCAGCCTTGGCAGTCCGGCCGGTCCCAGCAACCCGACCAGCAATGCCCCTGCCGGTCCCAGCAACCAGCCCAGCAGTACCCCGGCTATCGGCAATCTTACTGGGCTGGAATCGTTGCAAAATATTCTCGGCAGCCTCGGCGGGGGCCTGTAATCCGCTGCCAGAGTATTTCTCATAGACCTATAACGCCCAACGGGTTTTCCGCGCATTCGCTTTGCTGCCACCTGCCCAAACAGGCATTGCTTATCTGGCAGATCCTCCCACTAAAACTTCGGCGAGGATGCTCTGAAGGAGCGAGCTTGCGGAAAACCCGTTTTCGTCTGGACTCCCCTCTTTCCGCTTACAGCAAGCCCTGCCCTTGCAACCATTCCACAAACGCATCAGGCACGCTCATCGTCGAAAGGCGGCTCTGGCGGACCAGTAACCAGTCGTCGAAGAGATGGCTCGCTTTAATTTCGCGCAGAGTAATTGGCCGAGCAAGACGGCGCACAAAAGCCACATCGACAACCCAGCTCTTGTTCTCCCTGGCATCCGGGCGCGGCTCAGAAGTGACGCGCGCGAGACCAACAATGCCAGCCTCACCCATACTGTGATAGATCAAAATATCGTCTCCGGGCCGCATACTCTTAATCGCCTGTACAGCCTGTGCATTGCGCACGCCATCCCAGGTCGTGGTCTGGTCCTTTTCCAGATTCTCAAGAGAGTAGGTCGCGGGATCGGTTTTCGCGAGAAAATAGGTCATAGTCTGCCTGCTTCTTCCAACTTATTCACTCCTATTTACGTATATGAAATGAAGTCAAAGTGATCACTGACACAATTACAGGCCAGAGCATAACACAACTCACCTATGGTTGTGAAGAGCGTTATGCGGGCACGACAACTAATAACAGCATATGTCACAGCGAGATAGACAGAGGAGTAATAACATGACACAGACAGATCCGAACACCACGAAAGCAACCGACATTATTGAAGAACTGCAAGTGGTAGGCGAGCAACTGCTTGGCAAGGTCAAAGAACTGATCCACGAGGGTAATGTGCGCCGCATTCGCATCAAACAGGATAATCACGTGATCCTGGAGATCCCGCTGGCAATCGGCTTCGTGGGCGTACTGATGGCACCAGCGATGGCGGCCCTCGGCGCGATGGGCGCGCTGCTCGCCCAGTGTTCCATCGAGGTCGTGCGCTGGGAACGGCCCAGCGCTCCCCAGACGCCGGAGTATCCGACTGATGGGCCAGAACAGGGCCTGTAGTCAAGCAGGCGATCAGCGTTCAAACAA
>Ga0102924_1003302_pt1 | contig 17016 bp, 19 predicted proteins | sample PaiPotPPM11metaG_FD_80116 | JGI IMG/M metagenome (GOLD analysis project Ga0102924, IMG submission 80116) | Iron sulfur acid spring bacterial and archeal communities from Banff, Canada, to study Microbial Dark Matter (Phase II) - Paint Pots PPM... ...
CAGCCGCCCGGGCGGCCAGCTTCTCCCGGATGATCCGCCCCAGGTGATAGGTGAACCACAGGTCGCTGCGCGCGTCCCCAGCCGGCTCGACCGCCTGATGACGCCATTGCAGCAGGCGCTGCGTGTTCGTGAAGCTGCCCGCCTTCTCGGTATGCGCCGCGGCGGGCAGGAAGAACACCTCGGTCCCGATGTCCGCGGCGCGCACCTCCCCGGTCTCGATCTCCGGGCCGTCCTTCCACCAGGTGGCGCTCTCGATCATCACCAGGTCGCGGACCACCAGCCAGTCCAGGTTCGACAGGCCCATCCGCTGCATCCGGGCATTGGCCGAGCCGACCGCCGGGTTCTGGCCGAACAGGAAATAACCCCGGCAGGTGCCCTCGATCTGGGCCAGCACCGTCTCGTAGGTGCTGTGGCTGCCAGTCAGCCGCGGCAGGTAGTCGTAGCAGAAGTCGTTGCCGGCCGTGGCGGCCTCTCCCCACCACGCCTTGAGCAAGCTGACCAGGTACTGGGGGGTATTGGCCCAGAACCCGTTCTGCACGGTCTCGGCGCGCACGTAGCCGTCGAGGTCGTCGTTGCCGTAGGCATGCGGCATCGGCAGGTAGCCGGGCAGCAGGTCGAAGAGCGTGGGGATGTCGGTGGACCCCTGAATGGACGCGTGCCCGCGCAGGGCGATGATGCCGCCGCCCGGACGGCCCATGTTGCCGAGCAGCGACTGCAGGATCGCGGCCGTGCGGATGTACTGCACGCCCACCGTGTGCTGGGTCCAGCCCAGGCTGTAGACGAACGCCGTGGTCCGGTCCCGGCCGGAGTTGCTGGCGACCAGCCGGCAGACCCGGTCGAACTGGTCCTTGGGCACCCCGCTGACCTGCTCGACCATGTCCGGCGTATACCGGGCGAAGTGCCGCTTCAGCACCTGGAACACGCAGCGGGGATGCTGCAGCGTCTCGTCGGTGTCCGGGGTCGCGGAGGCGGCCGCGCCGCCCGAGCCGTGGGCCTCGCCGCGTCCCGCCCGCCGCACCTGGCTGCGGATCTGGCGCTCTCCGGGCTCGGGCGCCTCCCGCTCGCCGCTGGCTGGCCTGACCTCCGTGCCCTGCTGGTCCTGGTAGCGCCAGGTGTCGAAGTCATAGAACCGGTGCTCGGTGTTCAGGCCCGAGAACACGCCGTCGAGGTCCTCGGTATCGGCATAGTCCTCGGTCACGATCGTAGCCGCGTTGGTGTAGGCCAGAAGGTAGTCCCGGAAGTACGCCTCGTTCTGCAGCACGTAGTTGATCAGGCCCCCGACGAACGCGATGTCGGCTCCGGCCCTGATCGGCACGTACAGGTCAGACACGGCGCTGGTCCGGCTGAACCGCGGGTCGACGTGGATGACCGTGGCCCCGCGGGCCTTCGCCTCCATCACCCACTGGAAGGCCACCGGGTGGCACTCGGCCATGTCCGAGCCCTCGATGATGATGCAGTCGGAGTTGATCAGGTCGCGGGGGAAGTTAGTGGCCCCGCCGCGCCCGAAGCTGGTCCCCAGACCGGGGACGGTGGCGGAGTGTCATATCCGGGCCTGGTTCTCGACCTGGACGGCGCCCAGCGCGGTGAACAGCTTCTTGATCAGGTAGTTTTCCTCGTTGTCCAGGGTCGCGCCGCCCAGGCTCGCGAAGCCCATCGTCCGGCGGGTGCGCTGGGCTTCCTGCTCCCGCTGCCAGCCCGCGCGCCGGGCCTCGATGACCCGGTCGGCGATCATGTCCATCGCCGTGTCGAGGTCAAGGTCCTCCCAGTCAGCGGCATGGGGCCGGCGGTAGCGGACCCGGTACTGGCGGGCATCGCCCGTGGTGAGCTGGAGGCTGGCCGACCCCTTCGGGCAGAGCCGCCCGCGGCTCACCGGCGAGTCCGGATCGCCCTCGATCTGGGTGACGCGCCCGCCGGAAACGTAGACGTCCTGACCGCAGCCCACCGCGCAGTACGGGCAGACCGACTTGACGACGTTGTCGGCGACCGCGACCCGCGCCCGGAGCCGGGCGGTCTTCCTGCTCTTGACCGCCGCGCCAAGACCGAGCCGGTCCGTGCCGGTCACCTGGCCGTAGACCGGCCATGACGCCAGCCATCTGCGCACGCTCATCGCGCACCCCCCGGTCTTCTCCCCTGACTGCTGCCCCTACCCCAGGCCGGCCCGGCAATCACCTGGTCGGGGCCGGTCAGGTTGGCGGCGGCCGAGAACTATCCGGTCGGGGGATATCGGCGGCGCGGCGCGCCCGGCAGCGTTGCTGGGGTGAGAGCCTGAAGAGGTCCGTGCGCCGTCCCACCGCGAATGTCCGGGACTGGCTCAGCAGGAGCCCGAGAGGCCAGCGCGAACGGGGCGGGTCGCAAGGCCACTATCGAAGGGCAACTTCGATGACCGAGAATCAAAGCCCACGCCCGAGCCCTGCGTTGGTGCAACGGCACCTGCACGGGGTCGACTATCCCGCCTCGCGGGATGACCTGGTCGATAATGCGCGGCGCGAGTGTGAAGGCGGCAGTTACCCGCAGGGTGAGTGTGAGCGGGTCCTGCAGGTGCTCAGCCAGCTACCCGATCGCGAGTACCAGCGGCCGGTCGACGTGAGTAAGGCGTTCGGGGAGGTCGCCAGAGGTTACCTGCAAACGGCGTCCTACCCGGCGCGGCGCGACAATCTCGTCGCATCCGCCCGGGACCAGGGAGCTGACCAGGTGGTGCTCGACACGATCATGCTGATTCCGGACGAGGAGTACCCGGATGCCGACGCGGTGATCGTCGAGCTCATCGACGTCGAATTAGGGCTATCCGCCTGAGGCTACCCGGCGCGGCTGCCCACAATGGCGCGGAAGCTTTCTAGCTTGCGCCCCGGCGGGCGCGGGCCGCATCACGCCGCTGCCAGGCCAGGGCACGGACGTCGCGCTGCCAGGAGGGCAAGACGGCGGCCTGCGCCATATACCCGCCTATCGCGGCGGCAGCCCAGGCGGCGAGAGCGCCGACCAGGGCCGCAGCCAGCGGCAGCCGCGCCATGCTGGCCGCCGCGACCACCGCGAACCCGATCAGCGCGACGGCGCCAAGGACCGCTCCTTGCACCTCGGTCACGGCCGGCCCGCGGCCTTCCTTTCTCTCGATGATCGTCAGCGTGGCTGGCAGGACGGCCGGCGCGGCCAGCATCACACCGCCGGCGCGCTGCCCCGCTGCGATTCCGACCAGCCCGGCCACTACAGACACCGCCGCGCCGAAGACAAAGCGCAGAGCCAGAGCGCGCAGGCGAATCTCCCGCAGAGATCCGAGGTCGACGGCGAACAGCCGACCCCCGCCAGGGCTCCCGGCGGTCCGCCGGCGACGGGCCCCGCGGGCCGCGGGCAGGCCGGTTCCCGATACGGCGCCCGCGCCGCCTGCCACCGGCACCCCGGCCGCTGCGCCGCTCAGGATCCAGACGGCCCACAGCACAGTCGAGCCCCGCAGGGCGCCCCACCGGCGTACCGCCGGTATCGCAGCCGCGCACGCCACCGCCAGCGCGACGGCGCCGGCAATCATCCCCGTGGCGGCGTACCGGGCGGAGGCGTCCCCCTTGACCAGGGCGATCACCAGCAGATTTGCGAGAGCGACCGCAGGCGAGGCGCCGAAGATTCCGGCGAACCGCTTGGGCTGCAGCATCTCCCCCAGGACCGCGAACAATGCGACGAAAAGGCCACCGTCGACTGCCTTGACGCAGATCAGCAACGCAGCGGACACGAAACCGTTCCCGTCCCGCACGACGGGCCGCGCTCAGCCCAGCACATAGGAAACCCTGTCACGGCCGTACCGGCAATGATCAGCGGGAAACAGCGTCTTCACAGCAACCTCCTGATCCCCAGCGTCGGCTGCCTCGCGCCGCGGCGTATCCCTCGTCCGAGTAGACCGGCGCGGCCGGGACTAGCGGCCGGGACTAGCGGGATGGAGGATGTGCGGGCCGCACCGCCCGGTCAGCCTGGTGGCATAGGCAGGCCCATGAGAGGGGGCGGCTTCATGAAGTCAGACGCCGAGATCAGGGAAGACGTCATTACCGAGCTGCGGTGGGATCCGCAGATCACCCAGCCCGAGGCCATCGGCGTGGCCGTCAGGGACGGGGCCGTGACGCTCACCGGGCACGCTCCGACCTACGGCGAGAAGCTGGCCGCCGAGAAGGCCGCTGAGCGGGTCTACGGGGTCAAGGCGGTCGCCAACGACCTGGAGGTGCGGTTGTCCGGCGAGCCGCGCGACGACTCCGAGATCGCCAAGGCCATCGCGCATGTCCTGGAGTGGAACGTGAACGTGCCCGAGGGCCAGGTGCAGGCCCGGGTCGAGCGCGGCTGGGTCGTCCTCGACGGCGAGGTGGGGTACGAGTACCAGCGCCGTGAGGTCGAGCGGATGGTCCGGCACGTGCGTGGCGTGGTCGGGATCACCAACAACATCGTGATCAAGCCACCGGTTAGCCCGGATCAGGTCGAGGCCCGAATCGAGGAGGCGTTCAAGCGCGAGGCCGAGGTGGACGCCCGGCACGTGAGCGTCCAGATCGCCGACCACACGGCCCGGCTCTACGGGCACGTGCACTCGCTCAAGGAGGCGGCGGCGGCCAGAGCCGCGGCCGCGGCCGCGCCGGGCGTGTCCGTCGTGGAGAACCACCTGGTGGTCACGCCCTGACTGACTCAGGCCTCGGCGGCCGTGACGCGGCCGCAGTAAAACGCCGGCAGTCAGGGGACCATCGTGATGCATGTCAGGTTCAGCCAGGTCGCCGGGGATCCGCAGGTGGTCAGCGATGCCCTCCGGCAGGTCGAGGACGAGGTCCGCCCGGCCGTGGAGACGCAGCCCGGCAGCATGGGCCTGGCCCTGCACGTCACCGCGCAGCCCGGGGTGGTGATCCTCGAGTCCTTCTGGGCCACGGGCGAGGCGCTGCGCGCCAGCGAGCGGGCCGTCGCGCCCGGCCGCGGCGAGGCCGCGCTGCTGGGCGGCGGGACCGTGACCGTCGAGCGCTACCGGCTGCCGGTCTTCGAGCAGGACGTGCCGGGCCGCGGCGGAGAGGGGGTCCGGCTGACCCGGATGGACGCCGAGCCGGCCGTGGTGGACGACGTGATCGAGGTGTTCGGGGACACCTTCGTGCCGTGGCTGGCTGAGACCCCTGGCTTCCACAGCGCGCTGCTGTGCGCCGACCCGGCCTCGGGCCGCCTGATCAGCCAGGACATCTGGCACGACCCGCCGGCGCTGGCGGCCAGCGCCGCCGCGGCCGCCGCGGCCAGGGCGGCCGTCGCGCGCAGCGCGCCCTGCGCGATCCGCGCCGTGCAGGAACAGGTCCAGGTGTTCAGCTCCGCGCACAAGCCCCGGTCCTGAGCCGACCGACCGGGTCGGCGGCCTACCCGGACAGGGGATGCGACCCCGGTCGCGCTGGCCGGACGCTGAGTAACGGAGGGGGGCCAGCATGACGAGCGTCACCACGCCACAGCGGCGGCAGCCGATCCGCAGCACCATCCCGGCCCGGCTGGACCGGCTGCGGTGGTCGCCGTTCCATACCCGCCTGGTCCTCGGCCTGGGCACCGCCTGGGTGCTTGATGGTCTGTCCATCACCATCGCCAGCTCGGTGTCCAGCAAGCTGACCCAGCCCGACACGCTCAACCTGACCACGACTCAGGCGGCCTCCATCGGCACCGTCTACGTGGTCGGCGAGGTCATCGGCGCGCTGGTGTTCGGACGGCTGTCGGACCAGCTCGGGCGGCGCAGCCTGTTCATGTGGACGCTGGCGATCTACCTGGTCGGCACCGCGCTCACCGCGCTCACCCCGAAGGGCACAGGCTGGATCTACTACCTCTACGCGACGCGGCTCATCGCCGGCATGGGCATCGGGGGCGAGTACTCGGCCATCAACTCGGCCATCGACGAGATGATGCCCGCGCGCTACCGCGGCCGTACCGATATCTGGATCAACGGCACCTACTGGCTCGGCGCCATCCTCGGCACCTTTGCCTCGTTCCTGCTGCTCAACTCGCTGCCGACCAGGGACGGGTGGCGGGTGGCGTTCCTGTGCGGGCCGGCCCTGGCCGTGGTCATCATCTTCGTGCGGCGCAACCTGCCCGAGAGCCCGCGGTGGCTGATCACCCACGGCCGCGCGCGGGAGGCCGAGGAGCAGATGCGGCGGATCGAGGAGATCGCGCAGCGGGACGGGCAGCGCCTCGACCCGGTCCCCGGCAGCGCCGCCATCATCATCAAGCCTGAGCGGCGCTTCGGATACCTGACGCTGCTGCGCGTGGCCTTCCGCGTGTACCCCAGACGGGCCGTGCTCGGCGCCACACTGATGATCACGCAGTCGTTCCTGTACAACGCGATCTTCTTCACCTACGCACTGGTGCTGACCAAGTTCTACCACGTCAGCAACAACGCGGTGCCGCTGTACGGCCTGGCCTTCGCGGTCGGCAACCTGGCCGGCCCGCTGCTGCTCGGCCACTTGTTCGACAGCCTGGGCCGCAAGAAGATGATCTCCGGCACGTACCTGATCTCCGGGGTCCTGCTGGCCGCCAGCGCCTGGCTGTTTGACGCCGGGGTGCTGCACGCGGCGGCGCAGACCTTCATCTGGATCATCGTGTTCTTCTTCGCGTCGGCGGGCGCGAGCGCCGGCTACCTCACGGTCAGCGAGATCTTCCCCATCGAGATCCGGGCCGAGGCCCTCGCGGTCTTCTTCGCCATCGCCCAGGTCGTGGGGGCGGTCGGGCCGGCCTTCTACGGCTTCCTGATCGGCAACGGCACCAACCGGACCGGCCTGACCATCGGGTACATCGTCGGCGGCGGCATCATGATCATCGGCGGCCTGGTCGAGATGGCGTTCGGGGTCAACGCCGAGGGCAAGTCCCTGGAGGAGGTCGCGGCGCCGCTGACGAAGGTCGGCTCTAGCGAGGAGGAACCATGACCGTTGTAGTGGGAGTCGACAACTCGGCGGCCTCCCGCATCGCCCTGCGGCTGGGCGCGCAGGAGGCCCGCTGGCGGCAGTCCCCCCTCATCGCGGTCAGCGCCTACGAGCCGCCGCTGGGCACGCCGGGCGGCGGCTTCCCGGCGGCCACCATGCACACGGCCAGCGAGGAGCGGGAGACAGCCGAGTCCGCGCTGCGCGACACGGTGCACGACGAGCTCGGCGACCAGGCCGGCCAGGCTGACCTGCGGGTGTCCGCCGGGCTGGCCGGGCGCGTGATCATCGAAACCGCCCGCCAGACCAATGCCCAGCTCATCATCCTGGCCGCCCGGGCGGGCAAGTCGGTCGTGCCGGGAACGGTCAGCCAGTATGTCCTGCTCAAAAGCAAGTGCCCCGTCACGATCGTCCCGAGCGAGAGCCAGGAGGGCCAGGCCCGGCCGCGGTGACCGGCCGGGGCCAGCGCCGCGCCGGCGCCGGGTGCGCCCGGCCGCGCTGCTGCTGGTGGTGGCCGCGCTAACGGCGCTCGTCATCGTCCCGCAGGTCACCCAGATCGGCGAGATCCTCAACTCGCTGCGCGAGGCTCACTGGGCCTGGCTGGCCGGCGCCGTCCTGGCCTCAGCCGCTACCTACCCCATGGCGGCGATGCAGCTCGCCGGCGCGAGCCGGGCCCGGCTGCCCGCGGCCTCCACCATCGCGGCCCAGGTGGCGGCGGCCGTGCCCGGCGTGGTGGCACCGGGCGCCATCGGCGGCGCCGGGCTGAACGTCCGCTACCTGGAACGCTCTGGCCTGAGCCGGGCCGACGCCCTGGCCGCCGTCACCCTGGCCAACACCGCCGCGTTCGCGGTCCACGTGGCGGCGCTGGGCACCATCGGCGGCATCGTGACCGGGATCGGGGTAGCCGCCGTCCCGGCACCGCCCCGGTGGGCCCTGCTCGCGGCGGTCATCGCCGTGGCCGCGCTGGCCGGCGCGGTGTTCTGGGCCCGGCTGGGCCGCCGCCTGCCCGGCCGGCGGCTGGCGGGCGAGGTCCGCGAGCTGGCGGGCGGCCTGCTGGCCGCCCTGCGCCGCCCGCGGCAGGCCATCCTGCTCCTGGGCGGCAGCGCCGGCATCACGGCCGGCTACGTGCTGGCCCTGTGGTGCTCGCTGCGCGCGTTCGGCGCGCCGTTGTCCCCGCTCCGGGCCGCCGCCGCCTACCTTGCGGGCGCGGCGGCGGGGGCGGTCAGCCCGACGCCCGGCGGGCTGGGCGCCGTGGACGCCGCGCTCACCGGCGGGCTGATCCGGCTTGGCGTGCCCGGCGCCACCGCCGTGCTGGGCGTCGTGGCGTTCCGCCTGGTCACCTATTGGCTCCCGGTCCTGCCGGGCGCGGCGGCGCTGCGCGCGCTGCGCCGCCGCGGCCGCCTGTAAGCGAGCCGGAGGGCCGGCGGCGAGCGAACCAGGAGACATTGTCGGCCCGTCTGGTCAGGCCGGGTTCTTGCGGTCTCGGGCGGGGGCGGGGACGCGCCCGCTGGCTGGCCGGCCTCAGCGGGCGCGTCCCTGGCGGCCATGCCGCCGGGGGGGTGCTCAGTCATGGGTGGTGAATTCAGCCGCTGATCTCGATGTGGCGCGGCTTGGCTGCCTCGGACTTGGGCACGGTCACCGTCAGAACCCCGTCGGCCAGCTGCGCGCTCACTGCATCCGACCTGACGTCGCCGGGCAGGATGGTGCGGTACTCGAAGCGGCCGGTGCGGCGGTTACTGCGGTGCCTGCGCCCCTGCTGCTCGTCGGCGATCTCGCCGGTGATGACGAGTTCCCGGTCCTGGAGCTGCACGTCGACCTGATCCTTGCGCACGCCGGGCAGCTCCACGCGCACCACGAAGCTGTCGTCGGTCTCGGACAGGTCGGCCAGGGGGACCCAGGGCATCTCCATGAGCTGCGCGGGCGCTACGTCGCCGAACGCGAGGTTCACCAGCTGGCCCATGCGGTCGTAGATGTCCTCGAACTCGCGCGTGGGGTTGATAAGGGTCATGTTGCGCCCGCCGGAACGGGCCGGAAGCCGTGCCATCGTTGCCCTCCTGTGGACGAGTGAGCACTGCCAGCGGATCCTGCGCTGCCCACGCTCGTCGGCCAGAGCCGGCCGCACATCCTCAAGGTCGCTAGTCGGATGGTCGTTAGTCGGCCTGCGGCGCCGGGGCGCGCTCGGCGGCCAGCCGGGTCACCTGCACCCGCGAGCTGACGCCGAGCTTCCAGAACACGTGCCGCAGGTGGAACGCCACCGTGTGCAGGCTCAGGAACATCCGGCTGGCCACCTCCCGGTTGCTGAGCCCGTCGGCCACCAGCTCGACCACCTGCTGCTCGGTGTCAGTGAGGCTGTCCCAGCCGAACGCCGGCCGGTCCGCCGGGGTCCAGTGCCGCAGCCGGACGCCGTCCTCGCGCAGCCGCGACCGCACCCGCGCCATGCCCTCGGCCGAGCCGATCCGCTCGTACAGCGCGTGCGCCTCCCGCAGCCAGGCCGCCGCTCGCGCCTTGCTGCCCCGCTCGGCCCAGGCCAGGCCGGCGTCCTCGGTGGCCCAGGCCCTGGCCAGCAGGGAGGAGTAGCCGGCGGCGGCTCCCTCCAGGGCGGCCGGGTCCCGGCCGACCAGCCCGGTGGCGTGCACGGCCGCTACCGCCATGTCCCGGTCCTGCCGGTGGCCTGCCGCCAGCCTCGCGGTCTCCAGCGCCAGCAACTCGGCCCTGGTCTGGTCACCATTGGCCAGGGCGCCGCGAATCAGCAGGATAGCGCCCTCCGGGTCGGACGCGCCCTGACCGAAGAGGGTGTGCTGGAGGTGGTCCTCCAGATCGCGCACGTACGTCTGCGCACTGGTCTCGGTGCGCATGCGTATCACCTCGATTCCGATGCGCCCCGTTTGGACGTCCCCCTCTTTCCGCTTCCACCATCGACACGGCGACCGGCCCGGTGCATCGTCCCGACCGGGCCAACGCGCTGTCCTGGAAGGACAAGGCCAGGACTGCACGGCCTGACGGTGTGCGGCGCGCCGGGGGCCGGGAGCCTGGTCAGTGGGCAGGGCAGGCGCTCGCGCCCGCCGAGCAGACAAGGAGGACAGCGATGAGCGATCTCATCGTCATCGGCTACCCCGACGAGCAGACCGCCGCGCGAGTATGGGACGAGCTGACCCGGCTACAGCGGGACTACCTGGTTGACCTGGAGGACGCGGCGATCATCCGGCGTGACCGGAAGGGCAAGCTGCATATCACCACGCCGGCGCATCACGCCGTGGCCTGGGGCACGCTCAGCGGGTTGTTCTGGGGCTTCCTCATCGGACTGGTCTTCTTGTTCCCGCTGGGGCCGGTGGCGGGCGCCGGGCTGGGCCTCGCGGGCGGGCTGGCCGGAGCGGGGATCGGCACGGCCGCCGACCTGACCATCGAGGACAGCTTCAAGCAGCAGGTCCAGGACCTGGTCCAGCCGGGGATGTCGGCCATCCTGGTCGTCGTCCGCAAGGTCACCCTGGACAAGTTCCTGGAGGCGCTCCAGCCCTACGGCGGGACCGTCCTGCGGACCTCCCTCCCGCATGACGCCGAGCAGAAGCTCATGATCGCCCTGCACGGCCCGGACCGCACGGCGGCCACCTGGGAGCAGCCCAGGGAATCGCCCCCGCCGCGGGCTGAGCTGCGGGCTCGGTCATGATGCCCGACGGGAGCCCGCCTGCTGACCCCGGCCGGCCGGTGCTCAGCCCCGGCCGGCTCTGGGCCGGAGGCGTGGCCACGGCCATCGTCGCGGCGCCGTTCTCCCGGCCCGCCGCCCTGGCCAGCAAGGTCTTCACGGCCGTGATCAACCTGGTCGCCGGCGTGGCGGTGATCTGCCTGCTGACCGGCGTGGGCAGCAGCGCGGCCCGGCCGGACGACGTGCAGGAACCGGGGGCGAAGCCTCGCATGCAGCCGCGCTGACCTGGCCGGATATCCGCTGCCATCCGGCCGGGTCAGTGTCGGCCAGGCGACGGCAGCCGGTGCTGGAGCCGGCTCACCAGCGGCGGCACCCGCCACGACCGGATGCGCTCGCGCCGGGACCGGACCGCCGGGCCGGGCTCCAGCTCATTGCGGAGCCGGTCAAGGTGGCTGACCAGCTCGCCCCGCAGCGGCCAGCCCACCGGCCGCTGCGCTGGGTCGGCGGCCAGCACCAGGCTGAGCCGGTCCTGCTCGTTCCGCGCGTTGTCCAGGTGCTCGCGCAGGTCGGACTCGGCCAGCTCCCGGCCGATCCGGTCATAGTGGGTCACCAGCCGCCCGTAATCCCTGACCGCGGCGGACAGTTCGCGCAGCACCCCGGCCAGCCGCTCCCGCTCCTCTGGCTCGCGCAGCGAGCTGTGGTCCTCGCCCAGCCGCGCGAGGTCGGCCATCGACCGGGCCAGCCCGCGGATGGTGATGGCGGCATGCTCCAGGGTCTGCAGCCCGTCCCCCAGGCTGGCCCGCTCCGCGGGCAGCCGCCGGCTGAGCGGGCTCAGCTTCGTGCTCTCCTCGGCCTGGCGCACGGCCTCGTCGACCCGCCGGATCTCGCCCGCCAGCGCGCGGGCCTCGTCCAGCCACCGGCCCGAAGACGCCAGGGCCGAGCCGTCGGCCAGGCCCGCGGCCATCTCGTCCAGCAGGCCGGACATCTTGCCGCACAGGTCCGTGATCGCCTCATTGGCGGGCTGAACCCGGGGGGTCGCGAGGACCAGCCCGGCCAGCAGGCCCGTGCCCGCGCCGACGAGCGTCTCCACGATCCGCCCGGTGGCGGCCGCGCCCTCCGTGCTGCCCACGGACAGGATCAGCATGGCGCTGATCGGCACCTCCAGGATGGTGTCACCCAGGTGCAGCAGGTAGCCCAGGACCAGCCCGGCCACGATCGTGATCCCCAGGCTCCACCAGGTGAAGCCGACCACCGCCGACAGCGCGACCGCAACCAGCACCCCGACCACCACCGCCGCTACCCGCCGCACCGCGCTGCGCATCGTCTGGTACAGCGTCACCTGGGCCACCAGCAGCGCGGTCAGCGGTGCGAGCACCGGCCGCGGCGTGTGGTCCGGCAGGACCAGCGCGACCAGGTAGGCGAGGATCGCGGTGCTGGCCAGCCGGGCGATGGTCACCGCGGTCGGCTGCGCCCGGCGCCGGGCCAGCATCAGCGTCTCGGGCGCGGCCTGGGCGACGGTCCTGGCCGTGGCGCCGAGCTGCCGGGCCCGGCGCCTGCCGGGACCCAGGGTCCTCCATGAGCCAGAGCGTGGCATCGGTATCTGGGCGGTTCCTAGGCGCTGGAGATAGAGCCGATGACCAGCATAAAACGGCCCTCGGCAGCTCCGGCTAACCCGCGCCAGGAACTAACCGTCCTGATGATGTGCCGCCGGGGAGCGCGGGCGAGCGTGGAAGTCGCCGGAGAAAGGACAGCCGCATGAAGGCCCTCAAGGACCCCCACCTCAGCCTGGTACGCCCGGTCACCCCCCTGACGCCCGAGGGCTGCCAGGAATGCCTGGAGCTGGGCACCGACTGGGTGCACCTGCGGCTGTGCCTGACCTGCGGCCACGTGGGCTGCTGCGACTCCTCGCCGATGCGGCACGCCCGCGCGCACGCGCGCGCGCTCGCGCACCCCATCGTCCAGTCCTTCGAGCCGGGTGAGTCGTGGCGCTGGTGCTATGCCGATGAGGCTTATGTCTGATGGGCTCGATGCCTGAGACTCCCGATGCCTGCGGCGCCTACCCGCGGCTGACACCGGCCCAGCTCGCCGCGCTGGGCAAGCTGGGCCGGCGGCGCGCGGTGCCGCCGGGCGGCACGCTGTTCGCCGAGGGCGACCGGAACTGCGATTTCTTCGCCATCCTGGACGGAACGGTCGCGGTGGTCGAGGCGCGAGGCACCCCCGAGGAGCGGACCCTCAGCACGCACGGACGCGGCCGCTTCCTCGGCGAGGTCGGCCTGCTGACCGGCCAGGCCGCGCTCTACAGCGCCGTCGCGACGCAGGCCGCGCAGGTGCTGGCCGTGCCGGTGGACCAGCTCAGGGAGCTGGTGGCCACCGATGCCGCCCTCGGCGACCTGATCGTTCGCGCCTACCTGATCCGCCGCTCGATCATGATCAGCCTCGGCGTCGGCGTGCGGATCGTCGGCTCCCGGTACTCCCCTGACGCCCGGCGGCTGCGGGACTTCGTGGCGCGCAACCGGATCCCGGCCCGGTGGCTCGACCTGGAGGCCGATCCAGGCGCCGAGGAGATGCTCGCCCAGCTGGGCGTGTCGCCAGGGGACACGCCCCTGGTGATCTTGTTCGGGCGGCAGCTGCCGCGCAATCCCGGCAACGCCGAGCTGGCCCGGGCGCTCGGGCTGCCCGCCCCGGCGAGTCCCGAGACGACCTGCGGGCTGCTTGTGGTCGGCTCCGGGCCCGCGGGGCTGTCGGCCGCCGTGTACGGCGCCTCGGAGGGCCTGGAGACCGTGGTCGTCGACGGCGTCGCGACGGGCGGCCAGGCCGCCACGTCATCGTGCATCGAGAACTACCTCGGCTTCCCGTCCGGCATCTCCGGCGGCGAGCTCGCTGAACGTGCCGTCATCCAGGCCCGTAAGTTCGGCGCCCGGTTCACCGTGCCCGCCGAGGCCACCGCCATCGGCCAGCATGACGGCCGGTTCACCGTCGGGCTGGCCGACGGCACGTCGGTGACGGCCAGGGCGGTCGTCATTGCCACCGGCGCCCGCTATCGGCGCCTGGACGTGCCGCGCCTGGCCCACTTTGAGAGGAGCAGCGTCTACTACGCCGCGTCGCAGGCCGAGGCCCAGCTCTGCCGGGACGACCCGGTGGCGGTCGTCGGCGGCGGCAACTCGGCCGGCCAGGCCGTCGTCTTCCTGGCCGCGCACACGCCGCATCTCAGCCTGATCGTCCGCGAGCAGGATCTGAGCGAGAACATGTCCCGGTACCTGATCAGCCAGATCGAGCGGCTGGCCAGCGTCGAGGTGCTGCTGCACGCCGAGGTGCGCGAGCTGCTCGGGGACGAGACGCTGGACGGCCTGGTGGTCGCCGATAACCAGACCGGTGCCACGCGCACGCTCCCGGCCAGGGCCCTGTTCGTGTTCGTCGGCGCGACGCCCTGCACCGGCTGGCTCGGCGGGCTGGTCGATCTGGATGACCGCGGCTTCGTGCGCACCGGGCCGGATGCCGGCCCGGACTACGGCGCCGAGTCCGGCTGGCACCGGTCGCTGCTGGAGACTAGCCGGCCGGGGATGTTCGCCGTCGGGGACGTCCGCAGCGGCTCCACCAAGCGGGTGGCCGCAGCGGTCGGCGAGGGCGCCATGGCCATCCGCCTGGCGTATGAGCGGATGAGGTCCGACTATGCGGGGGCGATGTAGGTGGCTGTGCTCGGGTTCGTGAAGTTCGAGCGGCTCTTCCGGGCCGCCGGGAGCGTCGATGTCGACCGGGACGACATCAGGCGCTACCTGGACTTCGTCAACGACGCGCTCTACGACCTGCTGATCATCGGCCGGAACACGGCGAAGGCAGGCGCCCGCGACGTCATCGAGCCGCAGGACCTGCCGGTCACCAAGGGCCTGCAGGAGAGCACGCACGCCTTCGAGAAGCTCGACGAGGAGATCCAGCTCGGCCCCATCCTGGACGAGGTCGCCGCCCGGCCGCCGCTGGACGTCACGCTGAGCGACGAGACGGCTGAGCGGCTGCCGCTGCTGTTCGGCGGCATCAGCGTGGCCCTGGCCCGCACGTTCCGGCTCATCGACGCCGAGCTCAAGGCCGTGCACACCGAGGAGTGGGAACGGGCGTTCGCGATCTTCCGGCTGCTCGTCTAGCGGCGGCCGCTGGAAGTCGGCTGCGGACCCTGCGCGATCGGCTGGGCACCATCGCGCAGGCGGCGGTGGCGGCCGGGATCGCCTGGTACCTCACCAGCGACGTGATCGGCTACCCCCAGCCGTTCTTCGCCCCCGTGGCCGCGGCCGTGTGCCTGTCCGCGAGCAAGGCGCAGGCCGCCGCCCGGGCCGCAGCCGCGGCGGCGCACGCCGCTGATCTGGAAGCCAACCGCCCGGCCGCGCTGGCGGGCCTGGCCGCGCTGCTGGCGGGCGACTGCGCGGCCGGGATCCGGGAGCTGGCCGGCCCGGTCAGGCCCGGTCAAGCCGGGCGAACCGGCGCACCAGGACCAGGGCAACCGACAGCGCCACCACCACGCCCGCGTTGACCCCTAGCTCGATCATCGCGGGCGCCAGCGGCAGCCGACGGCCCACCAGCGATAGCTCAGCCCCGACGGTGAGGATGTCCCTGGTCGCCGAGATGATGCCGATAACCAGGAACGGCTGGAGCTGGAACCCGCCTCCCTCCAGGCGGGCGACGATCGTCCGGACCAGCTCGAGCACGACGACGATGAACAGCACGCTGTTGACGGCCCGCGTGATTTTGGCAGCTTGCTCGGGCCCCACCTTGGCAAGTAGTTCTGGCCCCATTGTTGATCGCTTGGCAACTTGTTCTGGCCCCACTTCGGGGAGGGGTTAGGGGTGGGCTGGATACCGGGTAGCAACTTGTTCTGGCCCCGCCTGGGGCCGTGCGCGTGCTTGCGGAGCGTGTTCGTATCGCGTCTTCAAATAAGTCGGCCCTGCCTCACTTAAGTCGGCCCGTTACGGGCCTGGTCTCAATTGAGGCGGCCTGCCGCGTCCGCAGGGCTTGGGGCGGTGATCAGGCCCGTGGGTGGGTGGTCGGGGTTGCGGTCCTTCAACCTCGCGGCTGCCCCGGTGCCCGGTACTGGGCGGCGACCGGCATGAGCGCGGGTGTGCCTGACTGGTGCGCCGCCGCGGCCGGGGCCGTGCCGGCTGTGTAGGAGACGCCGGGCCCTTCCTGTTCCCCTTCTTGCAGGCGAGCCAGGTCCTCCGGGGGGACCAGGCAGGCGACGGCCTTGGAGTGCCTGGTCAAGATGATCCGCTCATGGCCATAGGCAACCCGGTTGATCAGGTCTGCAAGCTCGTCCCGGGCCTGGGTCACCGGAATCTCACTAGTCATGCCATGAGGCTATGTACGTCCTGTACGCTTCTCAAGTAACGTACATAACGTAGATTATGTACGTTACTTGCAGGAGGCCGCCCATGCGTCCGCCCGCCGACGGCAGGCAGGCAGCCCCGCAAGGCAGGACAGGCACGGCGCCGGCCCGCCGCCCCGGCGCCCGCGCGGCCCTGCTCCGCGGCCCGCTGCGCAGCCGGAACTTCCGGCTGCTGGCCGCCTGCAACGTCATCTCCGCCGCCGGGTCCCAGGCCGCCACCGTGGCGATCCCGTTCGCGGTCCTGCGCAGCGGAGGATCACCCGCCGATGTCGGATACGTCGCCACAGCCGAGCTGATCGCCATGATCGGCTGCCTGCTCCTCGGCGGGGCGATCGCTGACCGGCTGCCCCGCCACCGCGTGATCATGGCCGCCGAAGCACTGCAGGCCCTCGCCCAGGGCACCGCAGCGGCACTGGTCCTCGCCGGGCACGCCCGCGTCTGGCAGCTCGCCGCGCTCGCCGCGGCAGGCGGCGCGGGCTTCGGCTTCTACTACCCCGCAGCGCAGGGCCTGCTCCCGCAGACCGTGCCCGCCAGCCAGCGGGCACAGGCCAACGCGTTCTTCCGGACCGGCCGCAACGCCGCCTCCATCGGCGGCGCAGCGCTCGGCGGCCTCATTACCGGCCTGGCCGGCCCCGGATGGGCCCTGGCCGCCGACGCCGTAAGCTTCACCGCGGCCGCCGCGCTCCGGGCGGGCATGCGGTTCCAGCGCCTGCCGCCCGCGCAGGCGCCGGGCATGCTCGGTGACCTCCGCGACGGCTGGCGCGAATTCACCTCGCACCGCTGGCTGTGGCCCATCGTCGCCCAGTTCACAGTCATTACCGGCATCTACGCCGCCGCGATGAGCGTGCTCGGGCCGCTCGTCGCGCACGCCAGCCTCGGCGGTGCCCGCAGCTGGGGCCTCATCACCGCCGCCTACGCCGCCGGCGCCATCGCAGGCGGCCTCGTCATGACCAGGTACCGCCCCCGCCGCCTCCTGGTCGCCGCCGTGCTGTCGGTCCCCGCCTACTCCCTGCTGCTGTTCGCCCTCGCCGTCCCGCTGCCAGTCACCCCAGACCTCGCCGCTGCCCTGGTGGCCGGCGGGAGCCTGGAGGTGTTCACCGTCTGCTGGGCCACCACGATGC